>ERZ1066121.564-NODE-564-length-33355-cov-25.038288_pt1 | contig 33355 bp, 19 predicted proteins | sample MGYA00382768_ERZ1066121 | MGnify/ENA primary metagenome ERZ1066121 (study PRJEB33369, sample SAMEA5778351) | biofilm metagenome | biome: Industrial cooling water; feature: Water cooling tower basin; material: Biofilm | place: United Arab Emirates | collected...
GCGGCGATCGGCGCGACGCCCGCGGCGGGCGCGGCGCCGGGCGCCCGCCGCGCAGGAACGCCCGTGGCCGGGGGTGATGGGATCGGCTCGCGCGACGGCGGAAGCGGCGCCGGGGCCGAGGGCGCGAAGGCGATGCGCTCCTCGACCGGGCGCGAGAGCGCGCGCGGCGCCACGAGCACCCGCGGCACGAGCCCGCCGAGCACCGTCGCCACCGCGCCGGCGGTGAGCGCCGTGGCGACGACGAAGCCGAGGGCGTCGGCGGCGCGGGAGCGGGGAGCGGGCTGGCGCACGGGGCGTCGGACACCGGGGGGCCGGCGCAGGTTTCCCCTCGGTCGGTCAGGGAGCGGCGGGCGCGGCGACGAAGTCGGGGAGGGTGAGCGTCCACTCGAAGGTGTCGCCCCCCCGGAGGTTCTGCTGGAACCGCGTCGCGCGCCGGCCGTCGTCGGTGTCGGCGCGCAGGTCGTAGCACCCCGAGGGGATGCTGTCGATGCCGTAGGTGGTGCCGGGGGCGAGCGGCGCGAGCGCCCCCAACCGGTCGGCTCCCCACGTGGGCTGCACGCAGCGCTGGTAGAAGAGCCGCACGATCGGGCGCCCAGTCGCGTTGACGACGCGCAGCGAGGCGACGGTGGGGCCGGTCGCCCCGTCGCCGCCGCCGCAGGCGGCGAGGAGGGCGCAGGCGGCCACGAGGGCGACGGCGGCGCGCGGCGGCGCGACGGAGCGGGCGGGCATGCGCCCAAGATGGCGAGGGCGGCGGGCGGGTCGCGACCGGGGGCGCCCCGCGTCGGGCGGGCTCAGGCGCCGAGCGAGGCGAGCCCCTCGCGGAACGAGGGGTGGGCCGGGCGCCACCCCGTCGCCTGCAGCGCCGCGCTCGACACCCGCTGGTTCGAGCGCGCCGGGGCGCCCGTGCCGGTGAAGGCGAGCGTCGCCGGGTCGCCGCCGGCGCGCGCGTGGAGCCACGCGCAGACGTCGCGCGCGAGCGCGGGGGCGCCGTCGGCGCAGTTGAGCACGCGCGGCGCGGTCGCCGGATCGAGCGCGAGGACGTGGCGCACCGCGGCCGCGATGTCGTCGCGGTGCGCGAGGTTTACCCAGTAATCGCCGCCGCGCGCGAGCGCCGCGGGGTCGCGGTAGCGGTGCGAGGGGTCGCGCCCTGGGCCGTAGATCCCCGCGACGCGGAGCACCGTCACCGCGACGTCGGGCTGGTCGAGCAGCACGTCCTCGGCCGCGACGAGCGCCGCGTTCGACGGCCCGGCGCCACGCCGCGGCGACGCCTCGGTGACCCAGCTCCCGTCGTGCACGCCGTAGACGCCGGTGCTCGAGGTGTAGACGAGGCGCGCGCCGGTCGCACGCGCCAGCGCGAGCGCGCCCCGCGCGCCGGCGACGTAGGTGCGCTCGTAGTCGTCGTGCGCGGCGCCGGGCGCGAGCGCGAGGACGAGTGCGTCGAGCGCGCCCGGGAGCCCGTCGATGGCGCCGGTGGCGACGTCGCCGGCGCACCATGTCACGCCGTCGTGCGTGCCGGGCGACGCGCGGCGCCGCACCGCCCAGGTGGCGATACCCGCGCGGGCGGTGGCGGTGGCGAGGGCGGTGCCGACGTAGCCGGCGCCGACGACGGCGAGCGTGCGGAGGATGGCGGGCGCGGGCATGCGGACAAGATCGCGCGCGGCGCAACCGCGGGGACATCTTGGACGCGTGTCGTCCGTCTCGCTCCCCCTCTCGCCGCGCCGCGCGCGCCCCTTCCCGCGGGGGGCGCTCTCGTGGCGCGCGGTGGTGCGTGCGCTCGCGCCGCGCTGGCGCGCGCTGGCCGCGTGGCAGGGGCTGGCGACGCTCGCGGGGGCGGGGGCGCTCGCGCCGCTGGTGAAGGCCGCGCTCGAGGGGCTGCTGCGCACGACCGGGCTCGCGGCGATCAGCAACTTCGACATCGTCGCCTTCGTCCTCTCGCCGACGGGGATCGGGTGGGTCCTCCTCGCGACGACGCTCGTGCTCTCGCTCTTCCTGCTGCAGCACGCGGGGCTCGTCCTCCTCACCGCCGACGGTCACGAGCGCGACACGCCCACCGGCGCGCTCGCGCGCGTCGTGCGCTCGCTCCCCGCGCTCCTCGGCATCGCGTGGCGGCAGCTCGCGATCCTCGCGCTCGTCGTGGCACCGGCGGCGGCCGCGATCGCCGCGATGGCGCGCCCGCTGCTCGCCGCGCACGACGTGAACTGGTACCTCGACGCGCGCCCGCCGGAGGCGGTGCGGGTGGTCGCCGTCGCGGCGACGCTCCTCGTGATCGTCGTCGGCATCGCGGGGTGGCTGCTCGCGCGCTGGGCGCTCGCGATCCCGGCGGCGCTCCACGACGGGCTCGACGGCCTCGACGCGCTGCGCACGAGCTGGCGGATGACGCGCGGGCAGGGGCTCGCGCTCGCGGGGCGCGTCTTCGGCTGGTGGCTCGCGCTCTTCGCGGCGAACGTCGCGCTCACCACGACCACGGCGGCCACCGGCGGCGCACTGGCGGCGCGCGCAGGGACGCGGCTCACCGCGCTCGTGCCGGTCGTGTGGACGACGCTCGCGCTCCTCGCGCTGATCTCGGTGGCGTGGGTGCTGCTCGGCCATGCGGGGCACGCGCGGCTGGTGAACGCGGCGTGGCGCGCCGACGGCGGCGGCGACGCGCGCGGCGAGGCGACCGATCGCGCCGGCGCGCCGCGGCCGTGGGTGCTCGCGACGCTCCTCGCGCTCGTCGTCGCGGGGTCGAGCGCGGTCGGGGCGTGGTGGATGCGGGGGGTCGACGCGGCGGAGGCGGTCGACGTGACCGGCCACCGCGGCTCGGCGGCCGCGCCGGAGAACTCGCTCGCGGCGATCCGCGCGGCGATCGACGCCGGCGCCGACTGGGTGGAGATCGACGTGCAGCGCACGAAGGACGGCGCGGTCGTGGTCGTGCACGACGCCGACCTCGCGCGGGTGGCGAACGTGCGGCGCAAGGTGTGGACGATGACGCTCGCCGAGATCCGGCGCGCCGACCTCGGATGGCGGAGCGGCGGGCGCTTCGCCGGCGAACGGGTGCCGACGCTGCGCGAGGCGCTCGACCTCGCCGGCGACCGTGCCGGCACGAACGTGGAGCTCAAGTACAACCGCCCCGACACCGCGCTCCTCGGCGCGGTGCTGGCGGTCGTCGATTCGGCGGGGGCGCGCGGGCGCGTGCGCCTCACCTCGCTCGAGCTCGCGCCCCTGGTCGAGGCCGAGCGGCGCGCGCCGGCGATCGAGACGGGGCTGATCGTGACGCGTGCACTCGGCCGCCCCGATCGGCTCCCCGTCGACTTCCTGAGCGTCAACCGGACGCTCGCCACCGACGCCTTCATCGCGCGCGCGCGCCGGGCCGGGAAGCCGGTGCACGTCTGGACGGTCAACGACCGCGCGTCGATGGCGCGCTTCGTCGCGCTCGGTGCGGCGAACCTGATCACCGACCACCCGGCGACGGCGGTGGCGGTGGTGGCGGACCGCGAACGGCTCGACGACGAGGCGCGGCTCGCGCTCCACGTCCGGGCGCTGCTGGCACCGCGGTAGCGCCCCGGGGCGTTCGTGCGGGTAGTGGACGCGCGGGCTCGTCGCCGTGCGCCCGCGCCCCGTCTCCCATGCCCCCGTGCGCGCCCGTCGTGGCGGCGCCGTTCCCATCCTGCATGCTCCGATCCTTCCGTGCGGCCGCGCTCGTGGTCGCCCTCGCCCCGGCCGCGCTCGCGGCGCAGGGGATCATCACCGGCCAGGTGCAGGACGCGACGACGCGTCGTGGCATCGAGGGGGCGCAGGTCGCCGTCGAGGGGACGGCCGCGGCCGTCGCCACGGGGGCCGACGGCCGCTTCACGCTCCGCGCCCTGCGGCCGGGGATCGTCTCGGTGCGCGTCCGCGCGATCGGCTACGCGCCGTTCACGGCGAGCAACGTCCTCGTCTCGAGCGGCAAGCCGACCGAGCTCGCGGTGACGCTCGTCCCCCGCCCCGCGGCGCTGCAGACGGTGGCGGTGAACGCCCGCGCCGGGCGCGCCTTCCGCAGCGTGGTCGAGGGGAGCGAGAAGCTCGAGACGCTCGAGCGCGAGGACATCCGCCGCGCCCCCGGCGTGCAGGAGGACGTGCTGCGCGCGGTGGCGCTCCTGCCGGGCGTGGGGGTGACGATCGGCGGGCGCAACGACCTCGTCGTGCGCGGCGGCGCGCCGTTCGAGAACCTCTTCCTCGTCGACGGGATCGAGGTGCCGAACATCAACCACTTCGGCTCGCAGGGGTCGACGGGGGGGCCGATCTCGCTGCTCAACATCGAGTACGTGCGCGAGGCGAGCTTCTCGTCGGGGGGCTTCGGGGCGCGCTACGGTGACCGCACCGCATCCGTGACCGAGATCACCCTGCGCGAGGGGAACCGCGAGCGCTTCGCGAACACGATCAACCTCTCGGCCACCGGCGTCGGCTACGCGGCCGAGGGGCCGACGGGGAGCGACGGGAGCTGGTTCGTCTCGCTCCGGCGGAGCTACCTCGACCTCTTCTTCCGCGCGGCGGGCTTCCCCTTCATCCCCACGTTCTACGACGTCAACGCGAAGGTCACGCAGCAGCTCGGGCGCGACACGAAGCTCTCGTTCGTGGCGATCGGCGCGCTCAACGACCTGTCGCTCGACCGCGAGACCGCCGACAACCGCTTCGAGAACCGCGGCGTGCTCGGGCAGGACCAGACGCAGCTCGTGACCGGGCTGACGCTGGTGCGGTCGCTCGGCCGCGGCTCGCTGACGGCGTCGGTGGGGCGCGTGCAGGTGGACTTCGAGAGCGTGCAGGACGACACGCTCGTGCCCCCCACGCGCGTCTTCCAGAACCGCAGCCGCGAGGGCGAGTGGACGGCGCGCGCGGAGCTCGGCTGGCAGGCGACGGCGGCGACGGCGTTCACCGTCGGCACGCAGCTCCGCCTCGCCGACGACCTGCGCTACGACCTGATCGTGCCGGGGCGCTTCCGCACCGACGCCGCCGGGACGCCGCGCCCGCTCGTCGGCGACACGAGCTTCCGCGCCGCGCGCACGAGCGCCTACGGCGACGTGAGCACGCAGTGGCGCCCGTGGCTCCGCACGACGCTCGGCGCGCGCGTCGACCACTACGGCTACCTCGCCGGCGGCGTCGCGCGCGTCTCGCCGCGGGCCAAGGTCGCCGTGGCGCTCGGCGAGCGCACGACGCTCGTCGCCGCCGGCGGGCGCTACTACCAGGGGCCGAGCTTCATCTGGCTCGCGGGCGACCCGGGGAACCGCGACCGCCTCCGCCCGATCCGCGCCGACCAGGCGTCGCTGCAGTGGCAGCGGCTCCTCCGTCCCGACCTCAAGCTGCAGCTCGAGGGCTACTGGAAGCGCTACACCGACTACACGACGCGCCTCTTCCGCCCGCAGGCGGTGCTCGCGCCGGCGGGGTTCGAGGACGTCACGACCGACATCCCGTTCGGCCTCGAGCCGCTCTCGAGCGACGGGCGCGGGACGAGCCACGGCGTCGAGCTGCTGCTGCAGAAGCGCTTCAGCGAGGTGCCGCTCTACGGCCTCGTGAGCGCGAGCTGGAACCGGACGCGCTTCACCGCGCTCGACGGCGTCGAGCGCCCGGGGGCGTTCGAGACGGCGTTCATCGGGACGGCGGTGGCGGGGTGGCGCTTCGGCCCGAAGTGGGAGGTGAGCGGCAAGGTGCGCGCGGCCACGGGGCGCCCGTTCACGCCGTTCGTCACCACCGGCCCGCAGGCGGGGACGCTCGACTTCACGCGCTTCAACCAGGGGGGCCGGCTCCCGGCCTTCGCCGCGCTCGACGTGCGCGTCGACCGCCGCTGGTCGTTCGCGCGCTGGCAGCTCGTGACCTACCTCGACGTGCAGAACATCTCGGGGCGCACGAACACGAGCGCCTTCGAGTGGGACCCCCGCGCGCAGCGCCCGGTCGCGAACACCGCGCTCGGCGTGCTCCCGTCGATCGGCGTCAACATCGAGTTCTGACGCACCGGCGGGGGCGCGTCAGCGCCGGCGCCGCGTCGCGCTCCCGCCGAGGATCCCGCCGAGCACGCCGCGCAGGAGCTGCCGCCCGAGCCCCGAGCCGACGCTGCGCGCCGCCGACTTGGCCATCGCCTCGACGACGCCCTGCCGGCGTCCGTCGCCGAAGAGGACCTCGCCGATCGAGCCGAGCACGGAGCCGTCGCCCGCATCGCCGGCAGCCGGTGCGTCGGCGCGCGGCCGCGCCGCGGCCGGACGCTCCGTCGCCTCGTCGGCCGTCGCCGCGGTCGCGGCGACGCGCGCGGCGAGCATCTCGTGCGCCGAGGTGCGGTCGATCGGCGTGTCGTACGTCGTGCCGAGCGGGCTCCGTGCGCGCACGGCCTGCCGCTCCTCGGGGGTCACGGCGCCCATGCGGCACCGGGGAGGCGCCATCAGCACGCGCTGCACCGGCATCGGCACGGCGCGCGCCTGCAGCGTCGAGACGAGCGCCTCGCCGACGCCGAGCTGGCCGATCACGGCGGCGACGTCGAGCGCGGGATTCGGCACGAAGGTCTCGGCCGCAATGCGCACCGCCTTCTGGTCGCGCGGCGTGAAGGCGCGCAGCGCGTGCTGGATCCGGTTGCCGAGCTGCCCGAGGATCTCGCTCGGCACGTCGTCGGGGAACTGCGAGCAGAAGTAGACGCCGACTCCCTTCGACCGGATGAGCCGCACCACCTGCTCGACGCGCTGGCGGAGCGCCGGCGGCGCGTCGTCGAAGAGCAGGTGCGCCTCGTCGAAGATGAAGACGAGCTTCGGCTTCTCGAGGTCGCCCGCCTCGGGGAGCCCCTCGAAGAGCTCGGAGAGGAGCCAGAGCAGGAAGCTCGAATAGAGCCGCGGCTTGAGGATCAGCGCATCGGCGGCGAGGAGGCTCACGATGCCGCGCCCGGAGGCGTCGGTGCGCATCAGGTCCGCGAGCGCGAGCGCCGGTTCGCCGAAGAAGGCGTCGCCCCCCTCGCGCTCGAGCGTCAGCAGGGCGCGCTGGATCGCCGCGACGCTCTGCGCGGCGACGAGCCCGTACTTCGTCGAGACCTCCTTGCGCGACTCGGCGACGTGCGCGAGCACCGCCCGCAGGTCGGCGAGGTCGAGGAGCAGGAGCCCCTCGTCGTCGGCGAGCGTGAAGACGATCTCGAGGACGCCCTCCTGCGTCTCGTTGAGGTCGAGCATCCGCGCGAGGAGCGTCGGCCCGACCTCGCTCACCGTCGCGCGGACCGGATGGCCGCTCTTCCCGTACAGGTCCCAGAAGACGACCGGGTTCCCCTCGGGCGTCCACCCCTCGATTCCGATGTCGCGGACGCGCGCGAGGACACGTTCGTTCGCGGTGCCGGGCATCGCCATGCCGGCGATGTCGCCCTTCACGTCCGCCATGAAGACGGGGACGCCGGCGCGCGAGAAGCCCTCGGCGAGCGTCATCAGCGAGACCGACTTCCCGGTCCCCGTCGCGCCGGCGACGAGCCCGTGGCGGTTGCCGTACTGCGCGAGGAGGTGGACGGGCGACTCGCCCTTGCCGAGGAGGATGTCGGTCATGCGGAGCTCGGGTGCGTGGGGCGCGCGGCGCCTCGGTGGCCGGGCGAACGATAACGGCCGGTCGCGCCCCCGCGCGGCGGCGCTCAGGACGCGCCGGGACGCGCGACGCCGCCGAGCCACCGTCGCCACCACGACGGCGCCCGCTCGCCCGCGCCGGGGGCGCCCGGCGCCGGCGCGCTCGCGACGATCGCCTCGAGCAGCCGTCGCACCTCGTGATGGTCGTCCACCCGCCACTGCGCACCCGCGGGGCGCTCCCCCACGGCGATCGCCAGGCCGCCGGCGGGGAGGCCGGCGAAGAGGTCGGCGTCGGTCGCGTCGTCGCCGATCGCGACGCAGAGCGCCTCGCGCGGGGCGCGGGCGGCGACAGCGGTGGCGATGCGCCCCTTGTGCACGCCGGCGGGGCGGACCTCGACCACGTGATCGCCGAGCGTCACGCCGAGCGTGGTGCCGGCGAGCACGTGCCGCAGGTGCGCGGCGAGCTCGCGCGACTGCCAGGTCGCCACCTCGGGATCGGCGGCGCGCCAGTGCCAGGCGACGCCGGCGGTCTTGGGCTCGAGGATCGCGCCGGGGACGCGCGCGGCGAAGCGCTCGAGGATCGCCGTCACGGCGCGCAGCAGCTGCGGGTCGGCCGTGGAGACGGCGCGCCACTCGGTCGCGCCGCGCCCGCGCGACCAGAGCCCGTGCTCCGCATGGAGCCCGATCGGCAGCGCGCCGAACCAGGCGTCGAGCTCCTGGTGCCGGCGCCCGCTGACGATGTGCACCTCGGTGTCGGGGCGGCGCGCCAGCGCGGCGATCAGTTCGACGAGCGCGGCGTCGGGCACCGCGTCCTGCGGCTCGCGCGTGAAGGGGACGAGCGTGCCGTCGTAGTCGAGGAGGAGCCGGAGCGCAGAGGCCTCGCGGATGGTGGCCACGAGCCGCGTGCGCGCGGCGTCGTCGACCGGGCGCGCCGCGTCGCGCGGCGACCCGGCGAGCGCGCCGAGGAAGTCGTGCGCCCAGCGCGCCACGTCGTGCGTGCGCACCCGCTCGCGGAGGAGCCGCATGCGCGCCCGGCGCTCGGCTTGGGGCATCGTGATCGCGCGGTGGATCGCCGCGGCGGTGGCATCGACGTCGTACGGGTTGACGCGGAGCGCACCCGCCAGCTCGTCGGCCGCGCCGGCGAACTCGCTCAGCACGAGCGCCCCGTCCTCGTCGATCCGCGCGGCGCAGTACTCCTTGCAGACGAGGTTGAGCCCGTCGCGGAGCGGCGTGACGAGCATCACGTCGGCCGAGCGGTAGAGCGCGACCACCTCGTCGAACGGGACGGCGCGATGCACGTAGCGCACGGGCGTCCAGTCGGGGCGGCCGAAGCGGCCGTTGATTCGCCCCACCTGCCACTCGACCTCCTCGCGGAAGTCCTGGTACGCGGGCACCTGGTCGCGGCTCGGCACGGCGAGCTGCACGAACTGCACGCGCCCGTGCAGCGCCGGATGCCGCTCGAGGAGCCGCTCGTAGGCGAGGAGGCGTCGCGGGATCCCCTTGGTGTAGTCGAGCCGGTCGACGCCGAGGAGCGTGGCGGGGGGCGCCGACGCCCGCAGCGCGGCGACGCGCTCGGCGACCTGCGGCGTCGCCGCCGCGGCCTCGAAGCGCGCCGGGTCGATGCCGAGCGGGAAGGCGCCCACGCGGACCAGGCGCGTGCCGTGACGCACCGTCTCGGGGCCCGGGGCGCCGACGCCCGCGCGTTCGCAGGCGTCGATGAAGTGCCGCAGGTAGCCGTGCGTGTGCACGCCCACGAGATCGGCGCCGCAGATCCCGGCGAGGAGCTCGGCGCGCTGCGGGAGCGCGTCCCAGATGTCGGCGGGGGGAAAGGGGACGTGCAGGAAGAAGCCGATGCGCGCGCGCGGCAGCCGCGCGCGGACGAGCGCGGGGACGAGGCAGAGCTGGTAGTCGTGCACCCAGATCGTGTCACCCGGCTCGGCCACCGCCACCACCGCGTCGGCGAAGCGACGGTTCGCGGCGCGGTAGGCGTCCCAGCCCGCCAGCTCGAGCGGGAGCCGCCCCGCCTGGTCGTGCAGGAGCGGCCAGACGACGCCGTTGGCGAAGTCGTCGTAGAAGCCGGTGAGCTCCTCGCGCGGGATGTCCACCCCCACGCAGCCGCGCTCGTCCAGCGCGCGCGCGAGCGCCGTGGCGTGCGGCGCCGTCTCCTCGGCCGCGAGGCCGGCCCAGCCGATCCACTGCCCGCGCCCCGGGCCGCGCAGCTGCCCGAGCCCCGTCGCCAGCCCCCCCACCGAGGCGCGCACCTCGAGCGTGCCCTCGGCCACCGTCACGGTGACCGGGAGGCGCATGCTCACCATCAGCACGCGCCCGCTCGGCCCGGCCATCACACGCTCCACGCGAGCCGGTGCCCGCCGCGCGCGTCGAGGAGGCTCCCGATCGTGATCGCCGCGTGCACCAGCCCGACGTGCGTGTACGCCTGCGGGAAGTTGCCGAGGAGGTCGCCGGTCGCCGGGTCGATGTCCTCGGACATGAGCCCGCACGGGTTGGCGTGCGAGACGACGCGCTCGAAGACCTCGATCGCCTCGTCGAGGCGCCGCGCCTGCGCCAGCGCGACGCTCCACCAGAGCGAGCAGAGGGTGAAGGCGCTGTGCGTCTCGCCGAAGTCGTCCTCGTTGCGATAGCGGAGCATCAGCCCGCCGTCGACCAGGCGCTCCTTGTAGGCGTCGAGCGTCGAGAGGAAGCGCGGGTCGGTCGCGCGGATCAGCCCGATGCTCGGGAGGAGCATGTTCGACGCGTCGGGGAACTCGCCGTCGAGCGCCTGCGTGAAGAAGCCGAGGCGTTCGTTGTAGGCGCGCCGGACCACGGTGCGCCGTTCGCGCGCGGCGCGCACCTGCCACGCGCGCGCGAGGTCAGGGCGGCCGAGCATCGTCGCGAGCGCCGCGCCGCGCGACATCGCCACCCAGCACATGGCGCGCGAGAAGGTGTAGGGGCGCAGGAAGGTGCGGAACTCCCAGATTCCCATGTCGGGCTTGTCGGCGAGCTCCATCGCCTCGCCGACGAGCCGCTCGACGAGCGGCAGCCAGGCGCGCGGCTCCTCGTGCACCAGGCGCGGGTCGCGCAGGAGGACGTCGAGGCAGAGGATCAGCTCCCCGGTGAGGTCGTGCTGCCGCTGCACGTAGGCCGCGTTGCCGATGCGCACGTGGCCGTTGCCGCGGAAGCCGGCGAGGTGCGGGAGCATGATCTCGTGGAGCTCGCGCTCGCCGTGCGCGCCGTAGACCGGCTGCAGCGGGCCGTCGAGCGTCACGTCGCGCAGGTAGCGCATGAAGCGCTCGCCCTCCCACACGTGGCCGAGCCGTCGCAGCGCCTCGACGACGAACGCCGCGTCGCGAAGCCAGCAGTAGCGGTAGTCCCACGTGCGCGGCGTCCCCATCGCCTCGGGGATGCTCGTGGTCGCGGCGGCGATCACGGCGCCGGTGTCCTCGGAGGTGTGGAGCTTGAGCACGAGCGCCGAGCGGAGCACCGCCTCGGGGTGGAAGCTCGGGAGTGCGAGCGACGCGGCCCACGTGCGCCAGCCGGCGATCGTGCGATCGAGCTCGGTGCGGACGCGCGCGAGGTCCCACGGCTCCTCGCCCTGCCCGTCGCCGAGGACGAACCAGACCGGCTCGGTGAGCACGAACGGGCGGCGCTCGAGCACGTACGCGTTCGGCACGTTCGAGCGGAGCACGAGCGGCGTCCCCGCCCCCTCGATGGTGATCGCGTCGCCCGACTCGGTGAGGCAGGGGTCGGCGCGCGCGTAGTCGGGGCGCGGGTCGAAGTGGACGCGGAGCCGCGGCGCCCCGGCGATCGGGCGGACGAGGCGCACGAGCGTGAGCGGCGCGTGCACCGTGAGCCCCTGCGGGATGCGCGGCGCGAAGTCGAGCACCTCCCACGCGTCCTCGCCGCTCCGCAGCTCGACGCGCGACACGTTCGTGTTGCGCACGTAGCCGATGGTGCCGCGCACCTCGCCGTCGGCGCACTCGATGCGGAACGAGCCGCCGCGTTCCTCGTCGAGCAGGCGACCGAAGAGCGACGGCGAGTCGAAGCGGGGGAGGCAGAGCCAGTCGACCGACGACGTCGGCGAGACCAGCGCGAGGAGACGTCCGTTGCCGATGGCGGCGTGATCGAGGCGCATGCCGGACCATCATGGCAGGGGACATGCCCCGGCACCGTGGCGCACCTCGGGGCTCCCACCAGCCGCTGGGGCGACGGTCAGCGGGCGGCCGCGGCATCGGGGGGCGCCCGGTGGCCGGTACGGCCGCCCGCCGCGGCGCGCTCGCCCGCGCGGCGCTCAGTGCATCGGCGTGGCGGCCGAATAGGCGTCGGGCGACCCCGACACCTCGGGCGACTCGAACGAGGGCGTCGCCCCGCGCAGCACGAGCCCCGGGAGGAGCGTGTTGAGGAGCGTGAAGGTGACGAGCGCTCCGTGCAGCTCGCGCGGTGCGCCGTAGCGCGCGAGCAGGATGTCGGCGATGACGATCGTGAAGACGAGCGTCGGCGTGAGCGCGAGGCCGATGCGCCGCGCGCTGTGCGCCGCCTCGCCGAGCGCCCAGCGCCGGTGGAGCGCGACCACCGCGACGCGCACCGGCACCGCGACCGCGACGAGGATCAGCCCCGTGCCCACCGACGCGAGCGTGAAGTCGTCGCGCGTCAGGTGGAGCCCCGCCTTGAGGAAGTAGAACGGGACGAAGAACTTGGCGAAGAGCTCGATCCCCTCGAGCACGGTCGGCGTGAGGAGCGAGGGGAGCTCCTTGCGCAGCCGCACCGCGGTGAGGCCGACGACGAAGGCGCCGACGAGGTAGTAGACGCCGAGCCGCAGCGTGATGAAGGCGCAGGTCATCGCCGCGACGACGAGGAAGCCGAACTCCGAGCGCGGCGCGAGCGGCTGGATCCGGTCGACGAAGAAGCGGAAGACCGGCGGGAGCAGGAGCACCATCGCGGCCAGCGCCGCCGACGCGCTCCCGAGGCGGACGGCGCTGCTCGACTGCACGACGACGAAGAGGACGCCGAGCGCGAGGATCTCCGTCGCGATCGCGGTGAGCGTCACCCAGCGCCGCTCCTCGTCGTCGAGGCCGAAGCGCGGGAGCGAGTCGAGGATGAACCCCGTGCTCGGCGTCGCGATCGCGAGCCCGGCGAGCGCCATCCCGCGCCACTCGAGGCCGTACACCGTACCCACCACCCACCCCGCGGCGGCCATGAGCGCCACCTGGATCGCGAGGTGCTGCAGCAGGATGCCGAGCGACCCGCGCAGCGCGGCGAGGTCGACCTCGAGCCCGGCGAAGAGGAAGAGCGCGACGATGCCGAACGTCGCGAGGAGCGAGATTCCGGCGTCGTCGTGGAAGACGCCGAAGCCGAGCCCCAGCAGCGCGCCGACGCCGAGGCAGGCGAGCGCGCCCGGGATCCGCAGCCGCGCGAAGATCGGCGGCACGATGAAGAGGCCGACGACGACGAGCAGGTACGCGACGTCGGTCGGGATCGTGGGGAGCGGGATGAAGGGCATGCGCCCCACAGTGTAGCGTGCTGGTCGGACGGGCGCGGCGTCGCCATGGCTGCGCGACGCACGCCCGCCCCGCCGGCCGAGCGGCTCAGACCGTCATCGCCATCCCGCGATAGATCCGCGACCGGTACCGCGAGTCCTCCGCGTCCGGCAGCGGCGCCCCCGCGAGCAGCACCGCGCGCGCGAAGCGGCGCACCTCCTCGAGCGTCTCCTCCTCGTTCCGCGGCTCCTCGGAGCGGACGCGGCGCGTGAGGTTGATCTGGTTCACCGGGACGTCGTGCACCAGCCGCTCGTTCTCGACGGCGATCGTCGCCGTGAAGGCGTGCAGCGTCGTCTTCACGAAGTTCGCGAGCGCGAACGCCGCCCCGTCGGCCCCCTGCGGGACGTCGGGGCTCACCAGCACCAGCTGCGCCCCGTCGAGCAGCGACGCCTTGCGCGCCACGCGGAAGTGGTGCGTGAGGTTGTCCTCGACCACCTGCCGGAACCCCGCCGTGTCGAGCGACGCCTCGGCCGTCGCGCCGAAGAGGACGTCGGGGAGCGGGACGAAGGGCGTCGAGACGACCGTCGTCGGCGCCCCGAAGCCGCGGAGCGCGGCGTCCATCCCCGCCTCGATGTTGTCGCCGCACGGGATGCTCACCGCCACGCCGTCGGGGATCCCGGCCTTCGCCTGGATCGCCGCGGCGCCATCGGGCGTGCGCGTCAGCAGCACGATCCGCCCCACGTGGCACTTCTCGTGGAGCTGCCGCGCCGCCTCGGCCAGGTGCGGCACGAGGTGCTCGCCGATCAGCCAGACGGTGCGCCCCTTCATCTGGTCGAGGCGCTCCTGCTTCGCCGAGCCGAACAGCTCGCGCTCCGTGATCGACCGCTCGACGTTGAGCCCCCCGCTCGGCATGAAGGTCTCGCCGCTCACCGCGCGGTCGGCGAGGAAGAAGACCGTGGCCAGCGCGACCTCGCTCTCCGTCGGCATGCGCCGCAGGTGGAGCTGCGACGTGACGCCCTTGCGCACCTTCTCCGCCTCGCGCCCGATGAGCGCCGCGGGGAGGAACGGCCGGTCGTCGGGCGGGACGCGCCGCAGCCAGCTCCCGCCGGTGCGCACCACCCACTCCTCGCTCGCGTCGAGCAGCCACCCGCCCAGGCGGAGCCGCTCGAGCAGGCGCGCGGCGATGCCGGGGGTGAGCAGGTAGTCGCCCCACGTCGCCCCCTCGCCCCCCTCCTTGCGGCACGCCTCGGCCAGCTCGCGCAGCTCGTGCGGCGCGTCGGGATCGGTGGCGAGCGCCGCGACGTCGTTCCCCGCGAGCCGCGCGAGCAGCGCCTCGGCGCGCAGCCCGCGGCGCACCGCGTGGACGATCGCCGCGTGCACCGCGTTGAGCCGCTTGTTCTCGAGGATGAGCCGCCCGCGCCGGTCGAAGAGCCCTGGCTTGCCGCCGACGCCGCGCAGCCGGTCGCCGTCGACCGGCCCCGGCGCGATCGCATTTACCTGGATCTCGGGGCCGAGGAACTTCGCCATGCTCTCGACCATCGCCCGCTGTCCCGCCTTGCTCACCGCGTAGTCGGAGCGGTTGGGGTAGGCGACCGCGAGGTGCTTCTCGCCGCCGAAGTACGAGCTGACGTTGACGATGTACCCCGTCCCCTGCCTCCGCATCTGCGGCACGGCCGCGGCCAGCAGCCCGAAGTTGCTCACCAGGTTCGCGTCGAGCGTGTAGCGCCACGCGTCGAGCGGCATGTCGACCACCATCTCCTCGGCGCCGGCGACGCCGGCGTTGTTGAGGAGGTAGTCGACGCGCCCGAACGCCTCGACCGTCGCCTCGACCGCGCGCCGGAGCGACGCCAGGTCGCCGACGTCGAAGCCCGCGAGGCAGCGCACGCGCCGCTCCGCGCCGCTGTAGCCGACGTCCTCGAGCTCGCCCACGATCTGCGCGCGCATCGCCTCGAGCTCGCTCTCCCGCCGCGCGCAGAGCATGAGCTTCGCCCCCGCCATCGCGAGGAGCCGCGCGACCTGCCCGCCGATCCCCGCCGAGCCGCCGGTGATCAGCGCCACCTTGCCCATGTGGAGGCCCGTGAGGTTCTCCATGTGGCCGACCATCGCGCGCCGCGCGCCGGTCGCCTCGACGATGCTCGCCGGGAGGTAGAGGTTCACCGGGCGGATGCGCCGGTCGGTGTAGAGGAGCCGAGCCGCCTGCCCGGCCGCGAAGCGCAGGTTCTCGCGCTCGCGGTTCGTGTAGCGGATGACCTGGTTCCCCCACGCCGCGTGCGAGCGGCGCCCCTGCTTCGCGTCGACCGTCGTCTCGTCGCGCCAGACGCGCGCCAGCTCCTCCATCGCGCTGCGCAGGAGGTCGGCCCACGCGTCGTGCGCGCCGTCGTGGTCGTTGGTGAGCATCACGAAGCGCGGCGTCCGCGCGAGCGGCGCCTGCGCCCAGTAGCGCGTGAGCGCGCGCGCGAGCGCCATCGCCCCCGCCAGCTCGTCGTCGAGGAAGGCCTCGATGTCGGCGACCGGCGCGGCCGAGATCGGGCCGGTGAAGCGCGTCGCCCCGTGCGCCGGGAGGACGATCGCGCAGCCGAGCGGCATCCCGCGCGGCGCGGCCTCGGCGAGCACCTGCTCCATCCCCTCGGGGTCGTCGCGGTCCAGGGCGACGATGCTGATCCGCGCGTCGTGGCCGACGCTCGTCAGCTGCGCGTTCGCCTCGCGCACCGCGGCCTGCGTGCGGAAGGCGAGCACCACCTCGGCCCCCACCTCCGCCTGCAGCCGCGCGATCCCGAGCGCGTCGTCGACCTGGTCGCCCGCGGCGACGAGCACCGCCGTCCCGTGCCCGTCGACCGTGCGCATCGTCGGGCGCGAGACCCACTCGTTGCGCGACTCCTTGCGGACCCACATCCCGTGCGTGATCTCGAAGTCGTGGCCGTTGAACGCCGCCGACTCGTCGCTCCCGAGGAAGACGCAGGTCGCCGCCACGTCGCGCGGCGTCGGGAAGACCTTCGACGGCGCCTCGCCGTCCATGCTCCGCGCGAGCGACATCAGGTCGGTGAAGTGCCGCCCCGTCGTCCCCGGCTCGTCGCCCTTGAGCCGGTCCATCGTCGCGAAGACCGAGTCGATGCGCTCCGAGCGGATCGGCCCCGGGTAGACGGTGTTCACCCGGATCCCCTTCGCGCCCAGCTCGAAGGAGAGCTGCCGGCTGAAGGCGTTCATCGCCGCCTTCGGGACGACGTACGCCGCGCGCCCGTAGTACTCGGTGCGCGAGAAGATCGTGCTGACGTTGATGATGCTCCCGCCCGGCGCGATGATCTCGGCCGCCGCGCGCGCGACGTGCCACGCGACGCCGAGGATGCTGCGCAGCGCCTGCGGCACCGTCTCGGTGTCGGTCGCCCCCTCGGCGACGAGCGCCGCGAGCTCGGCGTCGGTGAGCGGGAGCCGGTGGATCGGCTGGCGCGGCCCGGCGGAGCCGGCGTTGTTCACCACCACGTCGAGCCGCCCGTGCCGCGCGACCACCTCGGCGATCGCCGCGGTGACGCTCGCCGGGTCGGCGCCGTCGAGGCGCACCGTGCTCGCGCGCGATCCGGGGACGCCCGTCGCCGCGAGCGCCGCCTCGCGCGCCGCCTCGTTGCGCTCCGGCTCGCGCCCGGTGAGCACCACCGTCGCCCCCTCGCGCAGGTAGTGGCGCACGATCTCGCCACCGAGGTTCCCCGCCGCGCCGGTGACGAGGCAGACCTTCCCCGCCAGCCGCCCCGTGGCGCTCGCCGGCGTGGGGACGACCTGCGGCACCGGCACCGACGGCGTCGGACGCTCCGCCTGCTTCGACTCGGTCACGGTCATGCTCCCTCCCCCTTCACCGCGTCGCCCGGCGACGCCTGTGCGGCCCACGCCTCGAGGAGCGCATCCCGGCCGCGCAGGCCGAGCGCCGGGAGCGCATGGTTGACCACGTAGTTCGCCCCCGCGTGCTTGTTCTCCCACATCGCCTGGTGCGCGACCGGGAGCTCGCCCCACGGGACCACCGTCGGCTCGGTCACCTCGAGCAGCCCGGCGGCGATCATGTCGTTCATCCGCGCGACCTCGTACGCGTTGCAGAGGTGCGTCCCGGCGATCGTCGCCGTCGGCATGAGGATCCGCCGCTGGCGCGTCCAGACCTGCGGCGCGTAGAAGGCGAAGCGCCGCCCGCCGCAGTCCTCGGCGTAGAGCACGCGCCCCGTGAACGGCTTGACGAGCGACGTGCTCGTGCCGAGGGCGTCGTGCCCCGCGCGCTCGAGCACGACGTCGGGGGCGCCGCGCGGATTGTCGGGGCTCCGCAGCAGCGCGCCGACCGCCGAGCCGAAGGGCTTGAGCGTGCGGTCCTGGAAGTCGCGCACCGCGGCCCTGAACGCCTCGATGTCGCGCTTCGCGTCGGGGAGCTGCGGCATCGTGTCGGGCCACGCGAAGCCGTGCACGCGCCGCCCCAGCTCCTCGAGCGAGACGATCCCCGCCACGGCGTCCTCGAAGCCGAGCGACTGCACGAACTCGCGCTGCCCGTCGGTCGTCGTCGCCACCACGCAGCGCGCGCCGAGCGCGCGCACCGCCTCGATCATCTCGAGGCCGACCGCGTCGACCAGCTCCGCGGTGCGCGGCCCGTAGTAGACGAGCACCGCCTCGCCCGCACGCACGCCGGCGCGGCGCATCATCGCCTCGGGCGCCGCCGTCCCCGGCTTGCCGGTGAAGGTGAAGTGGTAGCCGCTCGACGCGCCGTAGAACGCGAGCGTCCCCCCCTCGGCCAGCAGCTGGAAGGTGCGGGGGAAAGCGAGCGCGCCGGCGTGCGACACCGCGTAGTCGGCGAGGCGGCCGCCGTTGAGCCGCTTGTACTCGGCCACCAGCGCCTCGCCCGCGGCGATCCACGCCGCCGTCGCCGCCTCGCCCTCGGGGACCGGCGTGAACGCCGACGCCCAGCGCGGGTCGGTGCGGTCGATCGCGCCCACGCCCCCCGCGTCGAGCACCGACTGCGCGCGCGCCGCGCTCGAGACGAGCCCCGTCGTGCGGACGCCGCTCTTCGCGCCGGCCTTGAGCGCCTCGAGCCCCGTCCCCGTCGCCGCCCCCTCGACGAACATCGTCCGCCCCGGCTCGACCTCGAGCGTCGTGAAGAGGCAGCGCACGATCGTGCCGAGGTTGAGGACGTACGACCCCGCCTGCTCGAGCGTCAGGTCGCCGGGCACCGGGTGGAGCTGCGGCGCCTGCGTGACGAGGAACTGCGCGTGGCTCCCGAAGTCGGTCTCGTAGCCCTGGATCGCGAAGTCGGCGTACATCGGGTCGCGCGCGGCCAGCGGCGAGAGGAGCGCGCTCTGCCCGCTGTAGATCACCACCAGGTCGCCGACCTTGAGCCGCCCCTCGGCGCGCGCCTCGCTCCCGAGCCGCGCCACCAGGCCGATCCCGCCGGAGCCGGTCACCTGCACGTCGAGCTCGTGGTTGTCGAAGCTCGACACCGGGATCCCGGTGATCGCCCAGATGTCGTTGAAGTTCACCTCGGACGTGAGCACGTAGACGAGCGCCTCGTTCGCCCCCGGCTCGCCCACCGGCACCACCAGCTCGCGCTCCGCGTCGCGCGGCGCGCCGAAGCGCGGCGCGCCCGTCGCCGGGTCCTTCGGCACGCCGAAGGCGTACTGCCAGCGCGGCACCGCCGTGACGCCCGGGTAGAACGCCGCGCCGCGCGGCAAGAGCTCGCCCGCGGCGATGCGCTCCCGCTCCCACGCCGCGTCGGCGCCGGCGAAGCGCACGCCGCCACGCCGGATCGGGAGCGGCGCGCTCCGCTTCTCCATGAACTCGCGGATCCCCGCCTTCCCCCCCTCGGGATCGACGACCCCCTCGGCGAAGCGGTCGGCCTCGCGCGCGAGCCCGGCGGGCATCCCCTCCGTCCACCCGGTGCGGATCGCGTCGAGCGCGCGCGCCTTCGCGGTGCCGCGCCCCGCCCAGTCGAGCTGCGCGAGCACCATGCGCAGGTGGTCGTCGTCGAGCGCGGCGTCGAGGTCGACCGCGCCCGGGCGCGCCCACCGCTCGACCGCCGCCTGCCGCGCCGCGTGCGCGCGGGCGAGCGTGCTCGCGTCGCCCGCGGCCACCAGCTCGCGCACGAGCGCGTGCGCCGTCGAGAGCGCGTCGTCGCCCCCGTCGGTCACCACGTCGACGAGCCCCATCGCGAGCGCCTCGTCGGCGTCGACCGGGCGCCCGCCGAGGATGAGGTCGAGCGCGTCGCGCACGCCGTCGATGCCGCGCGCGTCGGCGAGGAGCCGCGGGAGCCGCTGCGTCCCACCGTAGCCCGGCAGGAGGCGGAGCCGGATCTCGGGCTGCCCGAAGCGCGCCTGCGGGTCGGCGATGCGGTAGTGGCAGGCGAGCGCGAACTCCATCCCGCCGCCCAGCGCGACGCCCTGGATCGCGGCGACGCAGGGCTTGCCCATCCGCTCGATGCGGCCGAAGGCGAGCTGCGCGTTGTTCGGCAGCACGCGCGCCATCTCGACCGTGTGCATCTCCTCGAGGAACTGCCGGATGTCGGCCCCCGCGACGAAGCTCGACGTCCCCTCGCCGGTGAAGACGACCGCCTTGACGTCGTCGCGCCGCGCGAGGTGCTCGACGACGATGTTCAGCTCGTCGAGCGCGCGCTCGTTGAGCGCGTTCACCGGCGGGTTGGTGACGTAGACCGTCGCCACCCGCGCCCCGGGGGCGACCGTGTTGTACTGCACCTTCACGTAGCGGTAGCGCGCGAAGAGCTCCTGCTCGTCGGCGAGCTTCTGCTTGCGCTGCCACGCGGCGATCACGCCGCGCAGCTCGTCGAGCGACTCCGGGTTGCGGAGCGTGCTCGCGTCGCCCGTCGGCGCCCCCTCGACGAGCGTGCGCACCATCCGGCGCATGTACTTGCCGCTGCGCGTCTCGGGGAACTGCTTCACCTCGAGGAAGTCGCCCGGCACGGCGACCGCCCCCTTCTCGCGGCGCACCAGCTCCGTGAGGCGGCGCTTGTCCTCCTGCGTCAGCTTGCGCCCCGCCACCGGGCGCACGAACGCGAGCGGGACGAGCCCCTTCTCGCGGTGCGGCGCGCCGACGACGATCACGTTCCCCACCGGCGAGTCGGGATCGAGCGCCTTGTCGCGCAGGATCGCCCCCTCGATCTCCTCGGTCCCCATGCGGTGCCCCGAGACGTTGATCACGTCGTCGGAGCGCCCGTGCAGCGAGAACGAGCCGTCGGCGTGGCGCACGGCGAAGTCGCCCTGCGTGTACGCCCACGCCCCCTGCCAGCGCGTCCAGTAGGTGTCGCTCCAGCGGCGCAGGTCGCCGCGCCACGACGGCGCGACGCGGTCGCCCTCGACGATGAACCCCTCGGCGTCGCCCCAGACGGTGCGCGCGAGGTACGGGTACGGCGCCGCCACGACGATCTCCCCCTTCTCGCCGTCGGCCGCGCGCCGCCACGGCACGCCCCCCGGCCCCGTGCGCGCGCGCTCGCCGCGCGCGGCGTCCGGCGCGTCGGGCGCCTCGTGCGGCTCGGCCGGCACCCAGACGTCGCCCAGCACCCACGGCAGCGCCCACGTGTGCGCGTCGGCGCGGAGCGGGAAGTCGCCGTTGCCGTAGAAGTGCGTGAACGCGATCCCCCCGTGCTCGGTCGCCCAGTACGAGTTGATGTACCAGGGGGTCACCGTCTCCATCGCGAACTGCTGCACCGCGGGGCTCGTCGGCTCGGCGCAGAAGGTCGCCACGCGCAGCGTCGAGAGGTCGTAGCGGCGCACGTCGGCGACGTTCTGCGGGTCGGTCATCACCGCCTTGAGGAACGTCACCCCCGCCTTGAAGATCGACACCTTGTGCCGCTCGACGATGCTGGCGAAGCGCCCCGCGTGCGGGAAGACCGGCGCCCCCTCGGTGAGGACGCTCGTCACGCGCGTCAGCAGCGCGGCCGAGAGCATGTACGCCTGCCCCGTGATCCACCCCGGGTCGGCGACGACGTACATCACGTCGCCCGGCTGCGCGTCGAAGCACGTCCGCATGGTGTGCGCGACGCCGGCCGACCACCCGCCGTGGACGTGCACCACCCCCTTGGGCTTCCCCGTGCTCCCCGACGTGTAGATGAAGAAGAGCGGGAACTCCGCGTCGAGCGGCGCCGGCGGGACGCTCGCCCACACCGCGCGCACCAGCGTCGCGTCGTCGAGCGCGAGGAGCTCGGCCTCGGTGTGCACCGCGATCCCCGCCTCGCGCGCGTTCGCGAGCAGGAGCGCGAGCGCGGCGTCGGTGAGCTCGTGCGCCCACCGGTCGCGCTCCGGGCGCCAGACGAGCTCCTCCTGCGCCGTGTGCCGCACCACGACCACCGTGTCCACCCGCGGCGGCGTCGCCACCAGCGCCGCCGCCACCGCCGTGCGGATCCGGCTCGCCGCCGCCGCGTCGACCGTGCCGCGCTCGCCCAGCGTGCGGAGCGCGCGCCCCACGCCGCGCATCACGTCGGCGCGCTGCACGGTGATCTCGCCGGCGAGCGTCTCGTCGACCGCCCCGAGCACCGCCTGCGCGTCGGCCGCCGGCACGCTCAGCACGTCGAGCGTGCGGCGGACCGTGTCGCGCGCCACCACCAGCGGCACGTAGTCGTCGAGCGCGGGATCGGTGTAGGCCGTCTTGAACGGCACCACCTGCGCGTTGCGGTAGCCGCCGTCGGCGGTGATCACCACGCGCGCGCCGGCGTCGTGGATGCGATCCGAGAGCGTCTTGTCGCTGAAGCCGCCGAAGACCGGGGTGTAGACGATGCCGAGGCGCTTGGCCCCCTGCATCCAGAACACCTGCTGCGGGATGTTCGGCATGTTGAGCGCGATCCGGTCGCCGCGGCGCAGGCCGAGCGCCTCGAGCGCGAGCGCGCACTTCGCCGTCTCGACGAGGAGCGCGCGGCGCGACACCGGCCAGCAGTCGACCGGCCCGCCCCGCCCGCCGTCGAGCGACATGTCCCACCGGTCGCCCTCGAAGACGAGCGCCGCCTCGGCCCCGTGCCCCGCGAGCACGTGCCGATCGACCTCGTTGAAGCAGGCGTTGGTGCGCCCCCCCGCGAACCAGCGGTAGAACGGCGCCTCGGCGTCGTCGAAGGCGCGCGTCCACGGCGTCCAGTCGGCGGGCATCGCGCCGGTCACCGGCGCCCCGGTCGCGGCGTCGAAGCCCGACCACCCCTGCGCCGCGTCGTCCCACGTGAGCCACGCGCCGTGCGCGCCGGCCTCGCGCGCGAACCAGTGCAGCGCGCGCCGCGCGATGTCGCCGTGGAACGCCCCCGGATCCGCGATCGCGGCGGCGCGCATCCGCGCGAAGTCCTCGCGCGTGCGCAGGGGCGAGACGCGGGCGGTCGGGGGGACGACGGCGCCCTCCGGTGTCGTGGCGACGCCGGACGAACCCAGACTGAGAGCCATGCCGGCTACTCCGGGCGGTGGCGGGGAACCTGGGGGAGACCGGACCGGGACCCCGGCCGGCAGGATGTGCACAAGCATACGACGCCCGGGACCTACCGCCCCGGGCGCCGCCCCGACCTGACGCAAGGGATGCGCCGCGGCCGCCCGCTCCCGCACGCGATCGGGCACGCCGCGCGCAACCCCGTGCGCCGGACTCGGCGGCACTCCTCGCGACGCGCACCCGCCCCGTGCCGTCACCCCACGGCGTCCGCCGCGCGGCGCCGACGCTCCCGTGGCGTCGGTGCGACAGCGCCGCATCTTCCCGCGGTGCCGACGGCCCACGCCCCGCCCGAGCCGCGCCCCCTGGGCGACGCCGCGATCGAGATCGTCGCCCCGCCCGACACCGATCCCGAGGCGCTCCGCCACGCCCTCGCCGCCGCCGCGCTCCCCGGTGTGCGCGACGCCATCGCCGGCACGCGACGCGTCGTCCTCCACCTCGATCCCGTCGCGGCGTGGCACGTCGATCCCGGTGCGCCGTCGCCCGCGGCGGCGCTCGCCCCCGCCGTCGCCGCGGCGGCGCGCGACGCCCGTGCGCACCACGTCGCGCCTCCCGAACCTGTCGTCCTCCCCGCCTGCTACGACGGCGACTGCGCCCCCGACCTCGCCGACGTCGCCGCGCGCACCGGGCTCGCTCCCGACGAGGTGATCGCGCGCCACCTCGCCGCGCGCTACGTGGTGGGGCTCGTCGGCTTCCTCCCCGGCTTCGCCTACCTGCACGGCCTCGACCCCGCGCTCGCCCTTCCGCGGCGCGGGACGCCGCGCGCGCGCGTCCCCGCCGGGAGCGTCGGGGTGGCCGAGCGGATGACGGGCGTCTATCCCGGCGAGTCGCCGGGCGGATGGCACCTGATCGCGCGCGTCCCGCTCCCGATGTTCGACGCGCACGCCGCCCCGCCGGCGCGGCTCGCGCGCGGCGCCACGGTACGCTTCACCCGCATCGACCGCGAGGCGCACGACGCGCTCGCGCGCGCGCATCCCCGTCGCGACGCGCCCGCCTCGCACGACGCGCCGGCCGCGCTCCTCGTCGAGAAGCCCGGGCTCCTCACCACCGTGCAGGACGCGGGTCGCTGGGGCGTGCACGCCGCCGGCGTCGGCCAGGCGGGGTGGTTCGACGACGTCGCGCCACGCGTCGCCAACGCGCTCGTCGGCAACCGCGAGGACGCCGCGGTGCTCGAGTGCACGCTCGCCGGCCCCACGCTCGTCGTCGCGCGCGACGCGCTCGTCGCCCTCGCCGGCGCCGACATGTCGCCGACGCTCGACGGCGTCCCCGTGGCGATGCACCGCCCCCTCCCCGTGCGCGCGGGACAGCGCCTCGCGCTCGGCGGCGCCGTCACCGGCTGCCGCACCTACCTCGCGATCGACGGCGGGATCGACGTCCCCCCGACGCTCGGCAGCGCGAGCACGCAGCTCCGCGGCGCCTTCGGCGGCCACGCGGGGCGGGCGCTCCGTCCCGGTGATGCGCTCGCCACCGGCGCCCCCGCGCCCGTGGCGGCGTGGCTGCTCGAGCGCGGCGCGGCGCGTGGCGGCGCGCTCGACGCCGTCGCCCCGCCGCGCGAGTTCGCCACCGCGCCCATCGCCGGGGCGCGCCTCGGCCTCCTCGTCGACGCGCACGCGGCGGACGCGATCGCGACCGCCGCCGCCGCCGCGCTGCCGGGAACGTGGACCGTCGCGCACACGAGCGATCGCATGGGGCTCCGCCTCACCGGGCCGCGGCTCCACGTCCCGCCCTCCGTCGCCCGCGTCGCGAGCGAGCCCACCGTGCTCGGCACCGTGCAGCTCCCGCCCGACGGCGAGCCCATCGTCCTCGGCGTCGATCGCCAGGTCACCGGCGGGTATCTCGTCGCCGGCGCCGTCGCGTCGGTCTCGCGCGCCGCGCTCGCGCAGCTCCGCCCGGGCGCGCACTGCCAGTTCGTCGTCGTCCCGCTCGAGCGCGCGGCACGTGCGCTCCTCGCGCGCGAGCGCCGGCTCGCCGAGGCCTGCGCGGCGATCGCGCACGCGCTCCATCGCGCGGCGCACCGCTGAGCACGGGGCGCTACCATCCCGCACACCATGCCGACCATCGACCTCAACGCCGACATGGGCGAGGGCTTCGGCCCGTGGCCCATGGGCGACGACGCGGCGCTCCTGACGCTCGTGACGAGCGCCAACGTCGCCTGCGGCGCGCACGCCGGCGATCCGGTGACGATGCTCGCCACGGCGCGCGCCGCCGCCGCGCACGGCGTCGCCCTCGGCGCCCACCCCGGCTTCCCCGACCTGCAGGGCTTCGGCCGCCGCGAGCTGCGCATGGCGCCCGACGAGGTGCACGCCTCGGTGCTCGCGCAGGTCGGCGCGCTGCAGGCGGTCGCACGCGCCGCCGGCACGAAGGTGGGGCACGTGAAGCCGCACGGCGCGCTCTACAACATGGCCGCGCGCGACGACGCCCTCGCCGACGCGATCGCCCACGCCGTGCGCGACGCCGATCCCGCGCTCGTCCTCGTGGGGCTCGCCGGCTCCGTGCTCGTCACGGCGGGGGCGCGCGCCGGGCTCCGCGTCGCGCACGAGGGCTTCGCCGACCGTCGCTACCGCGCCGACGGCACGCTCGTCCCGCGCACCGCGCCGCACGCCCTGATCGACGACGTCGACGCGGCCGTCGCGCAGGCCGTCGCGCTCGCCCGCGGCGAGGGGGTCGTCGCGGACGACGGCACGCACGTCGCCGTGCGCTGCGACACGCTCTGCCTCCACGGCGACGGCGCGCACGCCGTCGCGTTCGCGCGCGCGATCCGCGGCGCGCTCGACGCCGCGGGGATCGCGGTCGCGCCGTTCGTCGTGCCGGGTATCGCGCCGCGGGGCGCATGACGACACGCCCCGGCCGCGGCATCACGCTCGGCGCCGCCTTCCTCATGGCGACGTCGGCGATCGGGCCGGGCTTCCTCACGCAGACGGCGCTCTTCACCGCGCGCTCGGGCGCCTCGTTCGGCTTCGCGATCCTCGCGAGCATCCTCCTCGACCTCGGCGCGCAGGTCGCCATCTGGCGCACGCTCGTCGCCACGGGCGAGCGCGCCGCCCCGCTGGCCGACTCGGCGCTGCGGGGGAGCGGCACGCTCCTCACGGCGCTCGTCTGCCTCGGCGGCGTCGTCTTCAACGTCGGCAACGTCGCCGGCGCGGCGCTCGGCCTCGAGGCGCTCGGCGGCGCGCCGCAGTGGGCCGGCGCGCTCGCCAGTGCGGCGCTCGCGATCGGCTGCTTCCTCGTCCCCGACGCCGGCCGCGCGATGGACGGCGCGGCACGCGCGCTCGGCGCGATGATGATCGCGCTCACCGCCTGGATCGCCGTCACCTCGCGTCCCGACCTCGGCGAGGCGCTGGTGCGCAGCGTCGCGCCGGCGAGCGTGTCGCCGCTCGCGATCGTCACGCTCGTCGGCGGGACCGTCGGCGGCTACATCCCCTTCGCCGGCGCGCACCGCCTCCTCGACGCGGGGCTCCGCGGCGCCGACGGCGCACGCGAGGCCGCGCGCGGCGCACTCTGGGGGATCGGCCTCGCGAGCGCGATGCGCGTCCTCCTCTTCCTCGCCGTCCTCGGCGTCGTCGCCCGGGACGGCGCGCTCGACCCCGCGAACCCCGCCGCCAGCGCCTTCCGCCTCGCCGCCGGCGAGCCCGGCGCCCGCGCCTTCGGGCTCGTCATGTGGGCCGCGGCGATCACCAGCGTGATCGGCAGCGCCTACACGAGCGTCAGCTTCCTGCGCAGTGTCGTCCCCGCCGCCGACGCACGCCCGCGCGCCACGCTCGTCGGGTTCATCGCGCTCTCCACCGCGATCTTCCTCGCCGTCGGCCGTCCCGTGACGCTCCTCGTCCTCGCCGGTGCGCTCAACGGGCTCGTCCTCCCCCTCGGCCTCGCCGTCGTCCTCCGCGCCGCCGCCCGCCGCACCGACCCCGGCCTCCCCCGCCCCGCCCTCCGCGCCGCCGCCTGGACCGTCGCCGCCATCATGGCCGTCATGGGCGCCTGGACGCTCGTCACCGAGCTCGCCCGGCTCACCTGATCCGCAGCGCGTCCGTGCCGCCCGCGGACCTCGACCGCGTCGAGAACCCCGGACCGCGTCAACACGGAGGCGCGGGGGACCGTCGGAGCCGCGGAGGGGGCCGCAGCGAACTAACCCAACGCAAAGGACACGAAGACCATCGAAGGAAGGCACGACAGGGTCTTCATGATTGCTTTCCGTTCCCCATCGAGATCTTCGCGTCAAGCCGGGTCGCTCCAGAGCCCTCCGCGACTCCGGCGGTTCCCCGCGCCTCCGTGTTGACGCGGTCGAGGGTCTCGACGCGGTCGGAGTTGTCGACGATGCGGCAGCCCGGCGGCCGCCCCCGTTCCCCCGCCCCCGCGTACCCGCTAGCTTGCCGGACTCCGGTGCCGCGGTCGGCGCCGGTCCGCGCGTGTAGCTCAGTTGGATAGAGCGTCGGCCTCCGGAGCCGAAGGTCACAGGTTCGAATCCTGTCACGCGCGCTCGCTCCGCCCGGGCCCTGATTCGGCCCGGGGCTCCCGACGCGGCGCCCGCCATGCGGTGCCGCCGGCCCCCAGACGCCGCATGACCTCCGTCCCCCCGTCGCCGACCGCCCTCGAGGCGCTGCCGGGTGACGTCGTGATCGGGCCCGACGGCCGCCCGCGCGCGCTCGTCCGCTCCACCGACCTCAAGCGCCGCCCCTTCGCCGACCTGGCCGCGATGGCCGACCGGCTCGGCGTCGCCAACGAGCCCGGACTGGGCACCCCCGAGCTCATCCACCGGATCGAGCTCGCGATGCTCCGCCAGAAGGACGTCCTCGTCACCGAGGGCGTCCTCGACATCGAGAAGGGGGGGCACGGCTTCATCCGCTGCCAGGACTGGAACTTCGCCCCCAGCCCCGACGACGTGTACGTCTCGAGCGCGCAGCAGCGCCGCTTCGGCCTCCGGCAGGGCGACTGGCTCCGCGGCACCGTCCGCCCGCCGCGGCAGTGGGAGAAGTACCTCGCCCTCCTCCGCCTCGAGGAGGTCAACGGCGGCGAGCCGCAGGTCGCCCCCGTCCGCCCCGAGTTCGAGACGCTCCCCGTCAAGTATCCCGACGAGCGGCTCCGCCTCGAGTACCCGGGATGCCCGCTCAGCATGCGCGTCGTCGACCTCATCGCCCCGATCGGCAAGGGGCAGCGCGGGCTCATCGTCGCCCCGCCGCGCGTCGGCAAGACGATCATGCTCCACGACATCGCGACCTCGATCCGCACCAACTATCCCGAGGTCGCCGTCATCATCCTCCTCATCGACGAGCGTCCCGAGGAGGTCACCGACTTCCGCGCCTCGGTCCCCGGCGCGCAGGTCCTCTCGAGCACCTTCGACGCGCCGGCCGAGCGCCACGTGCACGTCGGCGAGCTCGCGATCGAGCGCGCCAAGCGCCTCGTCGAGCAGGGGCAGGACGTCGTCCTCCTGCTCGACTCCATCACGCGCTTCGGCCGCGCGCACAACGCGGTGCTGAAGGGGAACGGGCCGATCCTCTCCGGCGGCGTCGACGCGCGCGCGCTCCAGAAGCCCAAGAAGTTCTTCGGCGCCGCCCGCCGCATCGCCGGCGGCGGCTCGCTCACCATCATCGCCACCGCGCTCGTGCAGACGGGGTCGCGCATGGACGAGGTGATCTTCGAGGAGTTCAAGGGGACGGGCAACATGGAGGTCGTCCTCGACCGCCGCGTCGCCGCCGGGCGCGTCTTCCCGGCGATCGACATCCAGAAGTCGGGGACGCGCCGCGACGAGATGCTCCTCGACCAGGTCGAGCAGAATAGGATCGCCCTCCTCCGCAACTACCTCGGCGAGATGGAGCCCGAGGAGAGCATGGCCTTCCTCCTGCAGCGCCTCCGCCGCACGGCCGACAACCGCGAGTTCTTCGCCGAGATGGCGCGCGGGGCGTGATGCACGCACGCGCCGGGGGCTGACGTGGGACGCGTCCTCGCCGTCGACTGGGGCGACCGGCGCGTCGGCCTGGCCGTCTCCGACGAGCTGCGGATGATCGCCTCGCCCGTCGGCGTCATCGTGCGCCGCACCGGCAAGCGCCCTCCCGTGGCCGAGCTCCTGCGCCGCATCGAGGCGATCGGCGACGTCGACCTCGTCGTCCTCGGCCTCCCGCTCGACGGCGACGGGGGCGAGACGCCGCGCTGCGCCGAGGTGCGCGACGTCGCGCGAAAGCTCCTCGCGCGCAGCGCGCTCGGCGTCGCGCTCGTCGACGAGCGCTTCACCACCGCGAAGGCGCTGCGGACGATCCAGGAGCTCGGCGGGAGCACCCGCGGCCGGAAGGAGGACGTCGACGCGCTCGCCGCCACGGTGCTCCTGCAGCAGGCGCTCGCCCTCGGCGTGCGCCCCGACCCCTCGCTCGCGGGCGACGCGCACGACGACGCACGTGACGACGATCGCGGCGACGCCTCGTGCGGGAACGCGACGCGCGACGACGACTGACCACCCCATGCGCCGCCGCCTCGTCCTCGTCGCCCTCGCGCTCGCGCTCCCCGTCGCGGCGCTCGTCGTCGCCGACGTCGCCGGCCTGCGCGCGGGCGGCGCGAGCCGCGTCGAGGTCCCCGCGAACGCGACCGTCGGCGCGCTCGGCCCCGCGCTCCGCCGCGCCGGCGCGATCCGGATCGCGCCGCTCTGGGGGGCGTGGGCCGCGCTCACCGGCCGCGGCGACGCCCCGGTGCGCCCCGGCCGCCACCTCGTGCGCCGCGGCGACGCGTGGGCGACGCTCGCCGCGCAGCTCGCCGACGGCTCGCGTCGCCTCGCCCGCGTCACCGTCCCCGAGGGGTGGACGGTCCCGATGATCGTCGCCGCGCTCGCCGACTCGCTCGCGATCCCGCGCGACTCCCTCCTCGCCGCCGCGCGCGACGGGGCGGCCCGCGCGCGCATGAAGACCGAGGCGCCCGACCTCGAGGGGTATCTCTTTCCCGCCACGTACGAGTTCCTCCCGCGCACCGGCGCGCGCGAGGCGCTCGACAGCATGCTCGTCGCCTTCGACCGCCGCTGGGACGACGCGTGGGACGCCGAGCTCGCGCGGCGCGGCTGGTCGCGCCACCAGGCGGTGACGCTCGCCTCGATCGTCGAGCGCGAGGCGAAGGTGGCCGACGAGCGCCCGCGCATCGCGGCCGTCTACCGCAACCGCCTCGCGACGGGGATGCGCCTGCAGGCCGACCCGACGGTGCTCTACGCGCTCGGCGTCTTCGCGAAGCGCGTCACCTTCGACGACCTGCGCACCGATTCGCCCTACAACACCTACCGCGTCGCGGGGCTCCCGCCGGGGCCGATCGCGAACCCGGGGCGCGCCTCGCTCGCCGCGGCGGTGCGACCGGCCGCCGACGACACCTCGCTCTACTTCGTCGCCTTCCCCGACGGCCACCACGAGTTCCACGCCACGTTCGACGCGCACCGCCGCGCGATCGCACGGGCGCGCGCCGCGGCCGGGCGCTGAGGCGACGGCCCATCGTGCCATGACCGACCCCGGCGCACTGCGCGACGCCCTCGCCCTCTGCGCGATCACCGACGACCTTCGCGACGGCGCCGACGGGCTGGTGGCGCGTGCGCGGGTGGCGGTCGCGGGGGGCGCGACGATGGTGCAGCTCCGGCTCAAGCACGTCGATGCGCGCACGCTCGTCGGCATCGGGCGCGCGCTCGTCGCGGCCGTCGCGGTCCCCGTGATCGTCAACGACCGCATCGACGTCGCGCTCGCATGCGGCGCCGCCGGCGCCCACCTCGGCTTCGACGACCTCCCGATCGCCGCCGCCCGCGCGATCGTCCCCCCCGGCTTCCTGCTCGGCGCCTCCGTCGGCGACGAGGACGAGGTCGCCAACGGTGCGCTCGCCGACTACGTGGGGATCGGCCCCGTCTTCGGCACCACGAGCAAGCCCGACGCGGGCGACGCGATCGGCGTGGCGCGGTTCGCGGCGCTGCGCGAGGCGACGGGGCGCCCCGCGCTCGCCATCGGCGGCGTGGAGGCCGAGCACGTCCCGGCGCTGCTGGCCGCGGGGGCGGCGGGGGTGGCGGTGATCCGTGCGGTCCTCGGCGCCCCCGATCCATGCACCGCGGCGGCGATGTTCTCGGCCGGAATGCGCCGCACCCGCCACGAGACGCCGCGCGCGAACGGCTGATCGACGGCCGAGCCCGCTCGCAGCGAGGCGGTCGGCGCATCGGGCGTTGCCGTCGCGCGCGGCGTCCTCCGACCCTGCGGCGTCGTGCGGCACCCCGGCGGGCGGATGCACGAAAAGCGTTGGGGCGCAAGGAGAAATGGGAAGAGACGTCGTCATCGACGGATCGTTCTCACGGCCATTTTCGCCCTGCTGCGCGGGTGCCGCACCTGTGTGGCGCCGCCTCCGTAGCCACGTCGCCACCGAATGCATGAATCCGGTCACGTCGAATCGTTGGAATTCGTTGCAATTGCATCGATTGCACGGATGAGCTCGGGTTTTCCCCCATCCGCGGTCCTCTCCTTGCCCGGGGCGTGGGACGCGCGACACGTCCTCGTACTACCGGCGCGCGCGCCGCCACCTCGGCCGGGGACGTCGCAGTCCCACCTGGAGAAGACACGGAGGGCAGCACATGGCACGACGCCATCGCTGGGCCCTGACAGCCGCCGCGCTCGTCGGCGTCGCAGGGTTCGCAGAAGCACAGGCGGTGATCACCAACGGCACGATCCGGATGGGGATCAACCGCGAAGGGCACCTGAACTTCGGGAGCGTCCCGCAGATCACCGGCACCAACGTGGTCGGCCTGCGTCTCGTCACCGCCGCGGGCGACTACGAGTCGACCGCCGACGGCTGCGAGTGCGAGGGGTGGGGCGTGGGCGTGCGCACCGGCGGCAGCGTCGGGAGCAACTGGGGCGGCGCGAACGACGCGACCGGCGGCGTGACGCGCCTGTCGGTCGTCAGCTTCAACAGCACCGCCAGCACGGCGACCTCGGTGGTCAACGTCACGGGGCTGTCGTCGGGCTACGGCATCCAGGTCACGCACGACTACCGCCCGTCGGCGACGACCCCCAACCTCTACGAGGTGCGGGTCACGATCCGCAACACGGGGACGGTCGCCATTCCCGACCTCGTCTATCGGCGCGTGATGGACTGGGACATCTCGCCGACGCAGTTCAACGAGAACGTCCGCATCTCGGGGTGGCCGGCGTCGAACCTCGTCGGCTCCGGGAGCAACGGCTTCCTCTCGGCCCAGCCGCTCGACATCTCCGGCGGCTGCAACTCGGGCGGCGGCGCCGTCTGCAACGGCAACTTCGAGACGACCGCCGGCGCCGATCGCGGCTCGTTCTTCGATTTCAGCTTCGGCGCCCTCGCCGTAGGGGCCGAGCGCACCTTCACCACGTTCTACGGCGCGGCGCCCACGCTCGACGGGCTCCTCGGCGCACTCGGCGCGGTCGGGGCCGAGGTGTACACGGCGGCCTGGTGCGCCGGCACGGGCGGCACCGGTCCTCGGGCGTGCAACGGCAAGAACGGCCCGGCCGTCTTCGGCTACGGCTTCCAGGGGGTCGGTGGCGCGCCGCCGCCGGAGCTCCCGCCGCCGCCGGGCGTCATTCCCGAGCCGTCGACCTACGCGCTCATGGCGACCGGGCTCGCCGGTCTCGCGGCCCTGCGCCGCCGTCGCGAGCGGTCCGCCTGAGCGGCCGGTCGCAGCGCACGCACGCTAGCTTCCACGCGGCATCGGTTCCTCCGGGAGCCGGTGCCGCGTCCCCTTCCCGAGCCCCCTCCCCCATGGTCACGCTCGTGTCCGGGCGCCGCCGGTGCGGCGCGACGCGGTCGCTCGTCCTCCTGCTGGCGACCACGTGTGCGCTGCCGCTCGCGGCGCAGGGTGGTGCCGCGGCGGCGAAGCGCGCCCCCGATCCCGTCCTCGCCCCCGCGCCGTGGGCGCCGCCGGCCCCCGGGACGACCTTCCGCTACGAGGGGTTCACCTATCGCGTCGGGCGCACCGAGGGGTGGCGCACGTCCTTCGTGGACGATCGCGGCGCCCCGGGGCAGCAGCTCTCGCTCTTCTTCAGCGAGGATCCGCGCAAGCCGTTCAAGTTCCCGTCCGACTCGATCGCGGTCCTCTGGCCGCTGCGCACCGGCGGGCGCACGTCGTTCCAGGTCTTCAAGGGCGAGCTGCAGTGGCGCTACGTGCTCCGCGTGATCGGCACCGAGCGCGTGACCGTCCCGGCCGGGACGTTCGACACCTATCTCGTGACCGCCCTCGAGCTCCCGCTGCTCACCAGCGACCCCGCCGGCGTGCGCACGCGCATGACCACGTTCTGGTATGCGCCGTCGATCAACGCGGTCGTGCGCTTCCTCGCGATCACGACGACGCCCGCGGGCGAGAAGACGCAGCGCAAGGTGCAGTTGCTCTCGATCACCGCGCCGACCGCCGCCACTCGGCGCTGACCCGCGACGCCGTGCCCTCCCGCCTCGGTTCGCGGCCGGGGCATCGCGGATCACCGCAGAGGCGCGGAGCGGCGGCGCTGTCGCACTTCCTCCGTGCCGCTGCGGTGCGGTGCGGTGCGGTGCCCCGGGCACACGCGGAGGCCACGTCGCACGAGGGCACGACGACGACACCCCCGCCACACGGAGTGTGACGGGGGTGTCGTGATGAGGTGCCGGCGTCGGCCTACTCTCCCGCGGTCTCGCGACCGGAGTACCATCGGCGCTGTCGGGCTTGACGACCGTGTTCGGAATGGGAACGGGTATGGCCCCGACGCTCTGGACGCCAGCGAATCGGACCGCCCACCGCACCGGTGACCCGGCGCGGGCATGGCGGGGCGACACCGGTGGAGCGTGGTGTCGCGCATTCGACTCGGGATGGTGGAAGATCGTGTGGAGGTGGCGGCACGCGTGGTGCCGCGCATCGTGATCGGTCCAACGGCCGATCGTCCTGCGTCTCTCACAGAGAGAGGGAGTCAAGCCGCACGGGCGATTAGGACCGCTGCGCTTGGA
>ERZ1066121.565-NODE-565-length-33337-cov-19.833363_pt1 | contig 33337 bp, 24 predicted proteins | sample MGYA00382768_ERZ1066121 | MGnify/ENA primary metagenome ERZ1066121 (study PRJEB33369, sample SAMEA5778351) | biofilm metagenome | biome: Industrial cooling water; feature: Water cooling tower basin; material: Biofilm | place: United Arab Emirates | collected...
GCTCCATGTATTCGCTCATGTCGAAGCGCACCAGCTCGATGCCGAGCTGCAGCGCGAGCTGGCGGGTGACTTCGGTCTTGCCCACGCCGGTCGGGCCGGCGAACAGGAAGCTGCCGATCGGCTTGTCCGGATTGGCGAGCCCCGAGCGCGCGAGCTTGATCGCCGAGGTCAGGGTCTCGATCGCCGGGTCCTGGCCGAAGATCACCATCTTCAGATTGCGCTCCAGGTGCTGCAGCACGTCCTTGTCGGACGCACTGACCTGCTTGGCCGGGATACGCGCCATCTTGGCGACGATGGTCTCCACTTCTTCGACGTCGATGCGGCTCTTGCGGGTTTCCATCGGCATCAGCCGCTGCCGGGCGCCGGCCTCGTCGATCACGTCGATGGCCTTGTCGGGCAGCAGGCGGTCGTTGATGTGCTTCACCGACAGATCCACCGCGGCCTGGATCGCCTCGTCGGCGTAGGTCACGCCGTGATGGGCCTCGTACTTGGCGCGCAGGCCGCGCAGGATCTCCACCGCCTCGTGCACGGTAGGTTCGACCACGTCGATCTTCTGGAAGCGCCGCGCCAGCGCGCGGTCCTTCTCGAAGATGCCGCGGTATTCCTGGAAGGTGGTGGAACCGATGCAGCGCAGGTCGCCGGAGGCCAGCGCCGGCTTGATCAGATTGCTGGCGTCCATGGTGCCACCGCTGGCCGAGCCGGCGCCGATGATGGTGTGGATCTCGTCGATGAACAGCACGGCATTCGGCACTTTCTTCAGCGCGCCGAGGATGGCCTTGAGGCGCTTCTCGAAGTCGCCGCGGTACTTGGTACCGGCGACCAGCGCGCCGAGATCGAGCGAATAGATGATGGCGTCGGCCAGCACGTCCGGCACTTCGCCATCGACGATGCGCTTGGCCAGCCCCTCGGCCAGCGCGGTCTTGCCCACGCCGGCTTCGCCGACATACAGCGGGTTGTTCTTGCGGCGACGGCAGAGCACCTGGATGGTGCGTTCGATTTCTTCGCCACGACCGACCAGCGGGTCGATCTTGCCTTCGCGCGCGAGCGCATTGAGATTGTTGGTGAATTCGGTCAGCGGGTCGCTCTTGCCCTCGCCGGGTTCGGACTCGGAAGCGGACTCGCCGCCCTCCTGGCCGCCGCTGTCGGGGCTCTCGCCGCTCTTGGTGATGCCGTGCGAGATGTAATTGACCACATCCAGCCGGGTCACGCCCTGCTGGTTGAGGTAGTAGACCGCGTACGAATCCTTCTCGCCGAAGATGGCCACCAGCACATTGGCGCCGGTGACTTCGGTCTTGCCGGAAGACTGCACGTGATAGACCGCGCGCTGCAGCACGCGCTGGAAGCCCAGCGTGGCCTGCGTGTCGCGGGCGTCGTCGTCGCCGAGCACGGACACGGACGAAGCGATGGCGCTCTCCAGGTCGGATCGCAGGCGGGCGAAATCCGCGCCGCAGGCCTTGAGTACCGATTCGGCGGAGGGGTTGTCGAGCAACGCCAGGAGCAGGTGCTCCACGGTCATGTACTCGTGGCGCGCCTCACGGGCGTGCTTGTAGCACTGACCGATGGCGTATTCGAGGTCTTTGCTGAACATGGTGCACCGCCTCCAGGAATCTGCCGGTGACTGTGGGCCAGGCCGGACATGGCGTCTTCGGTGATGCCGCCGGACGTCACAGCCGTCCAACAGATCGTGCCGTCGATGGTCACATCCTGCCCGATGAACCCGGAAGATGGGAATGCCCCACCCGCCGGGGAATGCCGACGTCGCGAAACACAGTGGGCCGCGATGCGCCACTTGTGGCCTCTCGGCCGCCGCGCGCGCAACGCGTTTCCGTCCATACCGCAGCCCTCCTCACCGCTCGCCCGCTACATCGCACCGCTGCGGCCATTCCAGCCGCCACTTCGGCGCCCGGTCGACCATGCGCCGAATGCGCAGAGCTTGCAAGGGATTCGCAAGTTCCGGGCCAATGCCTCACGCCACTGCGTGGTGTTCAGGCATCTGCGCACTGTCATCCCGACGAACGCCGTGCGCATGCGGATGCACGCAGCGCGACAGGAGTGCGGGACGGAACCTGCAACAGGATCAGAACAGTCTCGGCGAGCGGGCGAAGGGCCTTGCAATACGGCCCTGCAGTCGTGCAGTCCGCCGGGAGGGAGCCTCGTCGGAGAGACAGATGGGGACGGCTCAGGCCTTTTCCATCGTGCACAGCAGCGGGTGCTGGTTGACCCGCGCGAATTCGTTCACCTGGGCGACCTTGGACTCGGCGATCTCGCGGGTGAACACACCGCAGACCCCGCGCCCTCGGGTGTGGACATGGAGCATCACCTGGGTGGCTTTCTCCAGGTTCATGCCGAAATGCTGCATCAGGACTTCCACCACGAAACCCATCGGGGTGAAGTCGTCGTTCAGCAACAGGACGGAGTACAGCGGCGGACGAGCAAGCTCGGGCTTGCTGACCTCCACGGCCAAGCCGGTTCCGTGGCCTTCATCGTGTTCGTGCGAGGGGTCGTGTCCGGCTGACATGGCGCACATTATATCGGGCGGCTCCGGCCGCTGACCACGGATTGCGTGCGGCGGGGCCGTACAGACATTCCCGATCATCTGGTCAATCGTCTGGCCAATGGTCCGACCGAACGCCGGAGATGGGCTCAGCCCCGAACTTCGCCGGACGGGCCAGGCCCGCTCGACGCCTCGCGGCATCCAGGCCGACAGATTGGACGCCGGCGGGCTGCGCGGCGACAATGCGGGCTCACTCACCGGGGGGCCATCCATGTCTCGACGTCGCGTATCCGTCCGCATCGCCACCGCCCTGCTCTGTCTCGGCACCGCAACCGTCGCCGTCGCGGCGGGCCCGAGCGTGGAGTCCAGGCTCGAAGCGGCAGGCATCAAGTACACCAGGGACGACGACGGCGACTACAAGATCACCTACAACTACAGCAAGGAAGGCCGCACCCAGCTGGTGTTCGTGTCCGGCGATACCCAGAAGGTCGGCGCGTTCGAGATCCGCGAAATCTTTTCGCCGGCCGCGCGCATCGGCAAGGACGGTGTCGATGCCGACAAGGCGTTCGAACTGATGGAAAAGAATCGAAACTACATACTCGGCGCTTGGGAAATCAGTGGCGACGTGCTGTATTTCGTGCTGAAGCTGCCGGACACCATGACCGCAGCCGAGCTGGAATCGGCGATGGACATCGCCTCGGAAAGCGCCGACGACATGGAAATCGAGCTGTCCGGCGACCGCGACGACCTCTGATCGATGGTGGCGCAGATCTCCGACGCCGCCGAAGCGCCTCGCTTCTGGCAACCGGATGTCACCGTGGCCACGGTGGTGGTCGACGGTGGGCGCCTGCTCTGCGTCGAAGAACAGGCCGATGGCCGGCTGGTGCTGAACCAGCCGGCCGGGCATCTGGAGCCGGACGAGGGGCTGGTCGAGGCAGCCATACGCGAGACGCTGGAAGAAACCGGCTGGGACGTGCGGGTGACCGGCTTCGTCGGCGCGTATCAATGGAAGGCGCCCGAGACCGGCCGACATTACCTGCGCATGGCCTTTGCCGCCGAACCGGTCCGCCACGACCCCGCGCGCACGCTCGACGCGGGCATCGTGCGCGCGCTGTGGCTGAGCCCGGAAGAGCTGCGTCAGGCGGGAGACCGGCATCGCAGCCCGCTGGTGTGGCGGGTGGTCGAAGACTACCTGGCCGGGCAACGCTGGCCGCTGCACCTGCTGCGCCAACTGGGCTGAGCCGATGAGCGCGCCGCGGATCGTCGTCGGGCTCTCCGGCGGGGTGGACTCGTCGGTCGCGGCGCTGCTGCTGCGCGAGCAGGCACGCGCGCAGGCGCGGGCCGAGAGCCGGCCGTCCGAGGCGGACAGCAGCGTGGCCGGTCTGTTCATGACCAACTGGGCCGACGACGGCAGCGGCGAATGTCGGGCCGAGGACGACCGTCGCGACGCGGTAGCGGTGGCCGGGCGTCTGGGCCTCCCGATCCACTTCCGCGATTTCTCGAAGGAGTACTGGGCCGGGGTGTTCGAGCACTTCCTGGCCGAATACGCGGCCGGGCGCACGCCCAACCCGGACGTGCTGTGCAACCGCGAGATCAAGTTCAAGTATTTCCTCGACGCCGCCCACGCGCTGGGCGCGGAGAAGATCGCCACCGGCCACTACGCCCGGGTGCGCGAGCACGCGGGCCGCTGGCAGCTGCTGCGCGGGCTCGACCGCGGCAAGGACCAGAGCTATTTCCTGCACCAGCTCGGCCAGTCCCAGCTGGCAGCCACGCTGTTTCCGCTCGGCGAGCTGCCCAAGGCCGAGGTCCGGCGGATCGCCGCCGAGGCCGGGCTGCCGACAGCAGCCAAGAAGGACTCCACCGGGATCTGCTTCATCGGCGAGCGCGATTTCCGCGAATTCCTGGCGCAGTACCTGCCCGCTCGGCCCGGCGACATCGTCACCCCGGACGGGCGGCGCATCGGCACGCATCCGGGCGTGTTCTATTTCACCCTCGGCCAGCGCGAAGGCCTGCACATCGGCGGGGTGAAGGGCTCCGCGCCCGCGCCGTGGTTCGTGGTCGGCAAGGATGTGACGGGGAACCGGCTGATCGTCGACCAGGGCGCGGATTCGCCCTATCTGTTCTCGCAGCGGCTGTGGACCGAGGCCGCGCACTGGATCGACGGTGCGCCGCCGCCTGCCGCGCGCGACGACGGCCGCTTCCGCTGCACCGCGCAGACCCGTTACCGGCAGCAGGATGAACCGTGCGAGGTGGAGGTCTGCGCCGACGGCACGCTCGCGGTACGATTCGACCGGCCACAGCGCGCGGTCACGCCGGGGCAGTCGCTGGTGCTGTACGACGGCGATGTCTGCCTCGGAGGCGCGGTGATCGCCGCCACCGACGCCGCGCTGGACCCGCTTCGCGGGCCGACCGGCGCCACGTCGGGCTGACGGCAGGCCCTCTTCCCCCTCCAGAACAGATGCCCCATCGCCCATGGATGTCAGCTCTCGTGTCCTCGCCCTCGCCGGCCTGTTGCAGGCGCTCAAACTGGTCAGGCAGATCGCCGAGACCGGCCACGCCGACGCCGCGCAGGAGTCCATGGTGCTGGACAGCGTGTTCCGCATCGATGCGCCGTCGGCGGAAGCGGTCTACGGCGGCCTGCCGGCGCTGCGCCCGGGCTTGATGCTGCTGCGCGAGCATCTGTCGGGAGGCGGCGACCCGTCCCTGTCCAAGCTCGCGGTGGCCCTGAACAAGCTGGAGCGCCGTTTCGTGGCCGATGAGGAGATGGCCGAGGCGGTGCGCCGCGGCATCGTGGCCATCTCCGCAACCGCCGAACGCCAGGGCAGCGCCCATCCCGACACCATCGCCCGCCTGGGCCGGCTGTATTCCGAGACGCTCAGCGAGCTGCGGCCCAAGGTCATCGTGCAGGGCAATCCGCACTACCTGCAGCAGCCCACCGTGGTCGCCGAGATCCGCGCCCTGCTGCTCGCCGCGATGCGCTCGGCGGTGCTGTGGCGGCAGATGGGCGGCAGCGCGTGGGATGTGTTCCTGCGCCGGCGGACGATGTTGATGGCGGTGGAAGACGCGCTGGGCTGAGCGTTCCGCAGTGCGGATGAGCAGCGGAGCTGCGCTCCGCTCTACAGATGATCGGCGTGGAGCGGAGCGCAGCTCCGCTGCGACATGTGCCGAGGTGGCACGTATCCGACCTGGCCTGTCCCCGACGCCGATCAGTTAACGCGGATCAGGTTGGGCCTTGACCATGTCCGCCCGGGGTTGCGCCCGGTATGCGCCACGCCGGAATGAAGAAGCCCGGCATGGCCGGGCTTCTTCGTTTCTGGCAGCGACAGAATCTCGCTTGGATCAAGCGGCAACGGTATCCGCCACGTCCTTGTAATCGGAAATCCGCCCAGGCAGCGATCACCGCTGCCTTGAGGACAAAGCCACGCGCGCGGCCGACGACAATGAATCGCCGTCGGCCGCTTGCAGCGATCAGGCGGCGACGGTATCCGCCACATCCTTGTAGTCGGCGATCTGATCGAAATTCATGTAGCGATAGATCTCCGCGCCCTTCTCGTTGATCACGCCGATATCGGCCATGTACTCGGCCTTGGTCGGAATGCGGCCCAGGCGCGAGCAGATCGCGGCCAGCTCGGCGGAGCCGAGATAGACGTTGGAATTGCGGCCGAGGCGGTTGGGGAAGTTGCGGGTGGAGGTGGAGAACACCGTCGCGCCCTCGCGCACCTGCGCCTGGTTGCCCATGCACAGCGAGCAGCCCGGCATTTCCATGCGCGCGCCCGCGGTGCCGAAGGTGCCGTAGTGGCCTTCCTTGGTCAGCTCCGAGGCGTCCATCTTGGTCGGCGGTGCCACCCACAGACGCGTGGGAATGTCGCGCTTGCCTTCCAGCAGTTTGGCCGCGGCGCGGAAGTGGCCGATGTTGGTCATGCACGAGCCGATGAACACCTCGTCGATGGTCGCGCCGGCCACATCGGACAGGGTCTTCACGTCGTCCGGGTCGTTCGGGCAGGCGACGATCGGCTCGTGCACGTCGGCCAGGTCGATCTCGATGACCGCGGCGTATTCCGCATCGGCATCGGGCTCCAGCAGCTGCGGGTCGGCCAGCCACTGCTCCATCTTCTTGATGCGGCGGGCGATCGAACGCGGGTCGGCATAGCCTTCGGCGATCATCCACTTCAGCAGGGTGATGTTGCTGTTGAGGTATTCGATGATCGGCGCCTTGTCCAGGCGCACGGTGCAGCCTGCGGCGGAGCGCTCGGCCGAGGCGTCGGACAGCTCGAACGCCTGTTCCACCTTGAGGTTGGGCAGGCCTTCGATCTCCAGAATGCGGCCGGAGAAGATATTCTTCTTGCCCTGCTTGGCGACGGTGAGCAGGCCCTGCTTGATCGCGTACAGCGGGATCGCGTTGACCAGGTCGCGCAGGGTCACGCCCGGCTGCATCTCGCCCTTGAAGCGGACCAGCACCGATTCGGGCATGTCCAGCGGCATCACGCCGGTGGCCGCGGCGAAGGCGACGAGTCCCGAACCTGCCGGGAACGAGATGCCGACCGGGAAACGGGTGTGCGAGTCGCCGCCGGTGCCGACGGTGTCGGGCAGCAGCATGCGGTTGAGCCAGCTGTGGATCACGCCGTCGCCCGGACGCAGCGAGATGCCGCCGCGGGTGGAGATGAAGTCCGGCAGGGTGTGGTGGGTCTTCACGTCGACCGGCTTGGGATAGGCCGCGGTGTGGCAGAAGGACTGCATCACGAGATCCGCCGAGAAGCCGAGGCAGGCCAGGTCCTTCAGCTCGTCGCGGGTCATCGGGCCGGTAGTGTCCTGCGAGCCCACCGAGGTCATCTTCGGCTCGCAGTAGGTGCCGGGACGCACGCCGGTGCCTTCCGGCAGGCCGCAGGCGCGGCCGACCATCTTCTGCGCCAGCGAGTAGCCCTTGCCGGTGTCGGCAGGCTGCTGCGGCAGGCGGAACAGGGTCGAGGCCGGCAGGCCCAGCGACTCGCGCGCCTTGGCGGTCAGGCCGCGGCCGACGATCAGCGGGATACGGCCGCCTGCGCGCACTTCATCGAGCAGCACGTCGGACTTCAGTGCGCTCTCGGCGATCTGCGCGCCGTCCTTGAACGCGGTGACCTTGCCGGTGGCATGGTCGATCTTCAGCTCGACCACGTCGCCCATGTCCATGCCGGCCACGTCGATTTCCAGCGGCAGCGCGCCGGCGTCTTCCATGGTGTTGTAGAAGATCGGCGCGATCTTCGAGCCCAGGCACACGCCGCCGAAGCGCTTGTTCGGGATGAACGGGATGTCCTCGCCGGTCCACCACAGCACCGAATTGGTCGCGGACTTGCGGCTGGAGCCGGTGCCGACCACGTCGCCGACGTAGGCGACCAGATGGCCCTTGGCCTTGAGGTCGAGGATCTGCTGGATCGGGCCGCGCTTGCCATCTTCTTCCGGCACGAACGGCGCGCCTTCGCGCTTGTTCTTGAGCATCGCCAGCGCGTGCAGCGGGATGTCCGGGCGGGTGGTCGCATCGGGCGCCGGCGAGAGGTCGTCGGTGTTGGTCTCGCCCGGCACCTTGAACACGGTGATCGTCAGCGAGGCCGGCACTTCCGGCTTGCTGGTGAACCACTCGGCGTCGGCCCAGCTCTGCAGCACGGCCTTCGCATTGGCGTTGCCGGCCCTGGCCTTTTCTTCCACGTCGTGGAAGGCGTCGAACATCAGCAGCGTGTGCTTGAGCGCGTCGGCGGCGATGGTGCCGACTTCGGCGTCGTCCAGCAGCTGGATCAGCGGATGAATGTTGTAGCCGCCCAGCATGGTGCCGAGCAGCTCGGTGGCGCGGGCGCGAGTGATCAGCGCGCAGGTCTCGGTGCCGAAGGCGACGGCGGCGAGGTAGGACGCCTTCACCTTGGCGGCGTCGTCCACGCCGGCCGGCACGCGGTTCTCGATCAGATCGACGAGGAATTCACCCTCTCCCGCAGGCGGGGCCTTCAGCAGTTCGATGACCTCGGCGGTCTGCTGCGCGGTGAGCGGCAGCGGCGGAATGCCGAGCGCGGCGCGTTCGGCGGCATGTTGGCGGTAGGCGGCGAGCATGGAAAGACTCCTGGGAAGTCGAGCGTGGGGATGTGGATGCGCAGGGGCAGGAAAAATACGGGAGATCTTCAGGAAAACAACGGGTCAGACGTTCGGGACGATCAGCTTCAGGCCCTTGAAATAGTCGCGGAAGAACGCGTCGTCGAAGGTGATCAGGCCATTGCACTGCAGCAGCGCGTGCGCGCCAATCAGGAAGTCCGGTGCGGCACGCGTTGGGCCGCCCGCCTGCGTGCGCGTGCGCCCGCGAAAGCGCCGCTGCATCTCGCCCGCGCGCAGGGCCGACTTGGCCTCCAGCGGGCTGAAGCGGATGCTCATCTCCTCCAGCACGGTGAGTGCCTCGGCGCCGTCGCGCAGCGCGGCGCAGACCTCGGCCAGGGCGACGTCGCAGACCACCACCGGCCCGACGCTGAGACACTGACGCAGGCAGGCCTCGGTCGCGTCGGCGTGCGGGCCGTCGGCCAGCAGGTCGATCAGCACCGGCGAGTCGATCGCGATCATGCGTCGCCGCCTGCCGTGTCGCTCCCGTCCTGCGCGCCGCCGTCACTCTCGCCCGCCGCGGTTCGCCCGCGGACGGTCTCCATCGCTTCGTGGGCGTCGGCGAAACCATCCAGCTTGAATCGACCCCGCGCACGGGAAATCGCGTCATCCACCGATTTGCGCAGCACGATGCGGCTGCCTTCGAGTTCGACCTTGAGCACAGTGCCCTTGGTCAGCCCGAGCGCATCGCGCACGGCCTTGGGCAGCGTGATCTGGCCGCGTTCGGCCACGGTGGCTTCCATCGGCGGCTCCTCGGACTGCGTGGATGTGGTATGCAGGAATTATACATACTTGTTCATGCATACTCCATGATCTTCCTCTCGTGTCGCGACCGTTCCGCCAGGTGCGCAGACTGCAGGCAGGCCCTGCTGGAACGCATTGGGATGCAGGGCCTTCCAGCCTGCAGGATGCCCGTTCGGGGCCGGCATTTCGCCACGCGCGGCCATGCCGGGCACGGGGCGCTACCATGGCCCGAGCCCGACCGCCCCCCCGCGTCTCCGGTCACACGCACGCATCGCCGACACGACACGAGCCACTCCCAGCCACAGGAGCCCGTCATGCGCGACACCTTCGACACCCGCAGCCGCCTCGAATCCGGCGGACAGACCCATACCTACTACAGCCTGCCGCGCCTCGCCGAGCGCCTGGGCCCCATCGATCACCTGCCCTTCGCGATGAAGATCTTGCTGGAGAACCTGCTCCGGCACGAGGACGGGGTGAGCGTGCTGCCGGCGCACATCGAAGCGGTGGCGCGCTGGGACGCCAAGGCCGAGCCCGACACCGAAATCGCCTTCATGCCCGCCCGCGTGGTGCTGCAGGACTTCACCGGCGTGCCCTGCGTGGTCGATCTGGCGGCCATGCGCGATGCGGTCACGGCCCTCGGCGGCGACCCGCAGCGGATCAACCCGCAGATCCCCTCCGAGCTGGTCATCGATCACTCGGTCCAGGTCGACGTGTTCGGCAAGGCCGAGGCGCTGGATCTCAACGGCCAGATCGAATTCCAGCGCAACGGCGAGCGTTACGCCTTCCTGCGCTGGGGCCAGAAGGCGCTGGACAATTTCAAGGTGGTGCCGCCGAACACCGGCATCGTGCATCAGGTGAATCTTGAGCATCTGGCGCGTGTGGTGATGACCCGGGACGTGAATGGCGAGTCCCTCGCCTTCCCCGACACCGTGTTCGGCACCGACAGCCACACCACGATGATCAACGGCATCGGCGTGCTGGGCTGGGGCGTGGGCGGCATCGAGGCCGAAGCCGCGATGCTGGGCCAGCCCAGTTCGATGCTGATCCCGCAGGTGGTGGGCTTCAGGCTGACCGGAAAGCTGCCCGAAGGCAGCACCGCCACCGACCTTGTGCTCACCGTCACCCAGATGCTGCGCAAGCACGGCGTGGTCGGCAAGTTCGTCGAGTTCTTCGGCGAGGGCCTGGACCATCTGCCGCTGGCCGACCGCGCCACCATCGCCAACATGGCCCCGGAATACGGCGCCACCTGCGGCATCTTCCCGATCGACGCCGAATCGCTCACCTATCTGCGCCTCTCCGGCCGCAGCGAGGCGCAGATCGCCCTGGTCGAGGCCTACGCCCGCGCACAGGGCCTGTGGCACGACGCCGACACGCCGCCGGCCACCTACTCGGCGACGCTCGAACTCGACCTGTCGACGGTCAAGCCCTCGCTCGCCGGCCCGAAGCGGCCGCAGGACCGGGTGCTGCTGGAAGACATGCAGGCCGACTATCGCAAGCATGTCGTCGGGCTCACCGCGAAACGCAAGCCGCCGGACGGCGCCGAGGCGGAATTCGTGCAGGAAGGCGGCGGCCAGCCGCAGGCGGAGCATCTGGCCTCCGCGCCGCGGGTCAAGGTGCGGCTGCGCGACGAGGACCACGTACTCACCGACGGCGCGGTGGTCATCGCTGCCATCACCTCCTGCACCAACACTTCCAACCCGGCGGTGATGCTGGGCGCAGGTCTGCTGGCGCGCAATGCCGTCGCCCGCGGGCTGAAGCCGGCGCCGTGGGTGAAGACTTCGCTGGGCCCGGGCTCGCTGGTGGTCACCGATTACCTGAAGAAGGCCGGCCTGCTCGACGACCTCGAAGCCCTCGGTTTCTATGTGGTCGGCTATGGCTGCACCACCTGCATCGGCAATTCCGGGCCGCTGCCCGAGGAAGTGTCGCGCGCGATCGCCGCAGGCGACCTCGCGGTGGCCTCGGTGCTGTCCGGCAACCGCAACTTCGAGGGCCGCGTGCACCCGGAAGTGAAGATGAACTACCTGGCCTCGCCGCCGCTGGTGGTGGCGTATGCACTGGCCGGCAGCATCGATGTCGACCTCACCCGCGAGCCGCTGGGCCACGACCGCGACGGCAATCCCGTCTTCCTGCGCGACATCTGGCCCAGTGCGAAGGAAATCGGCGACCTGATTGCCGCGACCGTCGGCCCGGAGATGTTCGCGCGCAACTACGCCGACGTGTTCAAGGGCGACAGCCGCTGGAGCCGGATCGAATCCCCGGACGGCGATGCCTACGCCTGGGATGCGGATTCCACCTACATCAAGAACCCGCCGTATTTCGACGGCATGCGCATGGACGTCGAACCCATCGCAGACATCCACGGCGCGCGCGTGCTCGGCCTGTTCGGCGATTCGATCACCACCGACCACATCTCGCCCGCCGGCAGCATCAAGCCCAGTTCGCCCGCCGGCCGCTATCTGCAGGAGCGCGGCGTGCAACCGGCCGACTTCAACAGCTACGGCTCGCGGCGCGGCAACGACGATGTGATGGTGCGCGGCACTTTCGCCAACATCCGCATCAAGAACCGGATGCTGGGCGGCGAGGAAGGCGGCAACACCCTGCACCAGCCCTCCGGCGAGAAGATGGCGATCTACGACGCGGCGATGCGCTACAAGGCCGACGGCGTGCCGCTGGTGGTGCTGGCCGGCAAGGAATACGGCACAGGCTCCAGCCGCGACTGGGCGGCCAAGGGCACCCTGCTGCTGGGGGTGAAGGCGGTGATCGCCGAGAGCTTCGAGCGCATCCACCGCTCCAACCTGGTCGGCATGGGCGTGTTGCCGCTGCGCTTCCGCGACGGGCAGACTGCCGAAAGCCTGGGCCTGGACGGCAGCGAAACCTTCGACATCACCGGCCTGGAGGACGGCGCCGCGCGCACCGCCAGCGTGGTCGCGACCCGCGCGGATGGCAGCCAGACCCGGTTCGAGGCCGACGTGCTGCTGCTGACGCCGAAGGAAGTGGAGTACTTCCGCCACGGGGGCATCCTGCACTACGTACTGCGTCAGCTCGCCGCGTAATCGATACATCCCACTCCGATATGGGCGGAAGCCCGGCGCCCGAGCTGTTGGCGGGGATGGGGACGGCGGGCTGCCTTTGCGCCCCCCGGTCAGAGCCCAGCCTCCGCCTTCCCCTGCGGAGTCTGGGACGGCAAACCCGAAACCGGAGCCGGGACCGCGTCGCCGCGCGCTTGCGGGCTATTTGAGCCTATGCTCCAATCCGTTGGGCCTACATCACGAGCCGCCTCGGGGCGGCCTACGACCATAATCCTTGGAGGGGAATCGATGAACTCACAGCGCCCGTGGTTGGCGAGCTATCCCGCAGGTGTTCCGGCGGAAATCGACGCCGACGAATTTTCGTCGATCGTCGCCGTACTCCAGTCCTCACTGGAGAAGTTCAGGGACAAACCTGCCTTCTCGCACATGGGCAAGGTGATGACGTATGCGGACGTGGACCGCTACAGCAAACAGTTCGCCGCCTATCTGCTGGGCGAACTGAAGCTCAAGAAGGGCGATCGCGTCGCGATCATGATGCCCAACTGCTTCCAGTACCCGATCGCGATCTTCGGCATCCTCCGCGCCGGCCTGACCGTGGTCAACACCAATCCGATGTACACCGCGCGCGAGCTGAAGCACCAGCTCGTCGATTCCGGGGCCAGCGCCATTCTCGTCCTCGACAATTTCGGCCACACCGTGCAGGAAGTGCTCAAGGACACGCCGGTCAAGCAGGTCATCGCCACCGGGCTGGGCGACATGCTCGGTTTCCCGAAGGGCACGCTGGTCAACTTCGTGCTCAAGTACGTCAAGAAAATGGTGCCGGACTACGACATCCCCAATGCGATCCGCTTCAAGGACGCGCTGACCCTTGGCCAGATGCACAGCCTGCCCCAGGTCGACATTTCCAACGAGGACATCGCCTTCCTGCAGTACACCGGCGGCACCACCGGCGTGGCCAAGGGCGCGATGCTCACCCACGGCAACCTGGTCGCGAACATGCAGCAGGCGCACGCGTGGATTTCCAGCGCCGCACGTGTGGGACAGGAACTGATCGTCACCGCGCTGCCGCTGTACCACATCTTCGCGCTCACCGCGAACTGCCTGGTCTTCATGAAGATCGGCGCACGCAATCACCTCATCACCAATCCCCGCGACATGCCCGGCTTCGTCAAGGAGCTGGCCTCGATTCCGTTCACCGCGATCACCGGCGTCAACACCCTGTTCAACGGCCTGTTGAACACGCCCGGTTTCGACAAGGTCGATTTCTCCCACCTGCGCCTCACGCTCGGCGGCGGCATGGCCGTGCAGCGCGCGGTGGCCGAACGCTGGAAGCAGCTCACCGGCTGCACCCTGGTGGAGGCCTACGGCCTGACGGAGACCTCGCCCGCAGCCTGCATGAATCCGCCGGACCTCAAGGAATTCAACGGCGCGATCGGCCTGCCGATTTCCTCGACGGATGCCTGCGTGAAGGACGACGACGGCAATACGCTGGCCAACGGCGAAATCGGCGAACTGTGCATCCGCGGCCCGCAGGTGATGAAGGGCTATTGGCAGCGTCCGGAAGAAACCGCCAAGAGCATCGACGCCGACGGCTGGCTGCATACCGGCGACGTGGCGCGGATGGACGAACAGGGCTTCTTCTATATCGTCGATCGCAAGAAGGACATGATCCTGGTCTCGGGCTTCAACGTGTATCCCAACGAGGTCGAGGACGTGATCGCACTGATGCCCGGCGTGCTCGAAGTGGCGGCCGTGGGCGTGCCCGACGAGAAGTCCGGCGAAGCGGTGAAAGTGGTCGTGGTCAAGAAGGATCCCAACCTCACCGCCGACCAGATCAAGGCGCACGCCCGCGAAAACCTGACCGGTTACAAGCAGCCGAAGTTCGTCGAATTCCGCGCGGAATTGCCGAAGACCAATGTCGGCAAGATCCTGCGTCGCGAACTTAGAGAGCAATCCGCCAGCAGCTGATTAGCATGCGGTGAGCGATAGTCATCGCAGTTTCACCGAAAAGGCCGGCGATTTCGCCGGCCTTTTCGTTTGTCCGGCCCGGTCTTCTTGCATGTTCCGGCGATTCGGAGCATACAAGCGCATCGAACCGTCCCCTTCCACCACCCGCATCCGGCCGCCCCCAGTGACGGCCTGCGCCCACAGGAGCAACGCCATGAGCAACGTCGAAAAACTGCATCGCAGCACCCTTCTGAAGACCATCCGCGTGGAATCCGCGCCCAACGGATCGGCCCACTGGATGTACATGCATTCCGACATCGGGCCTGGCGTTCGGCCATGTTTCCGCACCGAGTTGATGGAAGACATGTGGTCGTACCTGACGTCCCTCACCCTGCGCGAATCACAGCGGCAGAACGGCGCACTGCGGCACGTGGTGCTGGCGTCCGATGCCAGTGCATTCAATCTCGGCGGCGATCTGCATCTCTTCGCGCAGCTGATCCGCAACAACGATCGCAAGGAGCTGCTCGATTACGCACGGCGCTGCATCGACGGCGTGCATCACATCCATACCGGCCTGGGCGGCGATGTGCGCACGATCGCACTGATCCAGGGCGACGCGCTCGGCGGTGGTCTCGAACTGGCGCTGTCCTGCCACACCATCGTCGCCGAAGAAGGTGTGCAGCTCGGTTTGCCGGAAGTGCTGTTCGGCCTGTTCCCGGGCATGGGCGCCTATTCCTTCCTGTGCAAGCGCGTTTCCCCGCAGCTCGCGGAAAAGATCATTCTCGAAGGCAATCTCTACAGCAGCGAAGAGATGCATGCGATGGGCATCGTCGACGTGCTCGTTCCCAAGGGCGAGGGTGAGGCTGCGGTGGAGAACATCATCCGCAAGGAGCAGCGCAACCCGCTGGCGCACCTGGCGCTCAATTCTGTCCGCAATATCGCCAAGCCGGTCAGCTACAACGAGCTGATGGCGATCACCGAAGTGTGGGTGGACACCGCGCTGGCGCTGGGCGAGAAGTCCCTGCGCACGATGGAACGCATCGTGAAGGCGCAGCACCGTCTGCTGCAGACCGAAGCGGCCTGATCATCATGGGCTGATCGTGATGGGCTGATCACGACAGGATGATCATGGAGGACTGCCGTCGAGCCCACTGTCGAGGACGCGGGAGTACATCCCGCGCGCCGAGAGCGCCGCCCGCCCCTCGGCCAGGCTCTCGCGCACGTGCGCCGTGCGCGTGCTCCACTCCCTCGCGAGCTGCCACTCCGGGATGCGCATCAATTCGCCGCAGATGCCGCACAGGCGCACCAGTCCGATATTGCTGGCCACGCCCTTGAGCGCGTGCGCGTGTTCGCGCATCGCATCCCAGCGCGAGGCTTCGCCATCCCGCTCGAGGCCGGCGACGCACGCTTCCGCGTCCTTCAGACACTGCCGGATGAAGTCCGATGCGAAGGCCTCGCCCATGCCGATGGAGGCGAGCTCGTCGAGCACGGTGGTATCGAGCACGCCATCGCTGATGGGCAGATCGGTGCGTCCGGCCTCGATCACGATGCTGCCGGTCTGAGCGGCGGCGATCTCCGCCAGGCAGTCCAGCAGGACGATGGCGGACACGGGCTTGGCCAGAAAGGCGCGGGCACCGGCCTTTTCGCAGCTGCGGATCGAATCCGGCGTGACGTCCGCGCTCAGGACCAGGACCGGCGTATTGAACGAGGTGCCGGCCTGCATCACGCGCAATTGCTTGAGCATGTCGAGGCCGGAAATGCCGGGCATGTGCAGATCGACGATCACCACGTCGTAGTCGGTCGCCTGCAGCCTTTCCAGAACCGCTTCGCCGTCGTCGACCGCCGTCACGCGGTGGCCCGCCTTGGCGAGCAGGTTCTCCAACACCATCCTGTTCGCGGCGTGGTCGTCGGCGATGAGGATGCGCATCTGCCGCACCCGCGCGCGATGGCGCAGGAACGGGTCGCCGAATGCGATCACATTGCCGGTGTGTTCCGCCGGCCCGGAGTCCGCGGCCGGCGTTTCCACCGCCGGCTCGATACGCGCGGACTCGAACGGGAGTTCGATCCAGAACCGTGTGCCCTGCCCTTCCGAGCTTTCGAAACCGATCGAACCGCCCATCGCTTCGGTCAGGCCCTTGGCGATCGTCGTGCCGAGGCCGGTACCGCCATGACGGCGGGCCAGGCCTGCGTCGATCTGCTCGAAGGCCTCGAAGATCTTCGCGCGCGCCGAGCTGGGAATGCCGATGCCGGAGTCGGAGACGACAAATTTCAAGCGCACCGCCGATGCGTGTGCGGGGAGCGAAGGATCGGAGGTGTCGATCGACGCCTGCTGCGCCGGATTCGCGGACGCGGGCACTCGCTCCACGTTGAGTCTGACGTAGCCCTGCTCGGTGAACTTGACCGCGTTGCTGACCAGATTCAACAGGATCTGGCGCAGGTGCGCGGGATCGCCGTGCAGCCTGGGAGGCACGTCGGGCGCCACCGTGGCCTGGTAGGCCAACTGCTTCGCCTGCGCGCCGGGGGCGACGATCAGCCCGACCTGCTCGATGATCTCCCCGACCGCAAAGTCTTCGGAAGTCAGCTTGAGCTTGCCCGCCTCGATCGCGGAGATATCCAGCACATCTTCGACCAGCGACAGCAGCGAACGCGTGGATGCCTGGATCGTGCTCAGGTACTGCCTCTGCTCGGCATCCAGGCGCGTGGTCGCCAGCAGTTCGGACGTGCCCGCCAGCCCATTCAGCGGCGTGCGGAATTCGTGGCTCATGTTGGCCAGGAACTGGGACTTGGCCTCACTCGCCCGTTTCGCCTCTTCGGTCGCGCGGGTCAAGGCGCGGAGCAGGCCCGACAGGTACATCGGTATCGCCGCCAGCCCGAGCAGCAGGCCGATGGCCAGACTGAAATTGTCGTGCCAGTACGGGCTCAGCGCGACGACCGTGCCGAACGCCGACACGGCCATGAGGATCGCGCCGCGCAGGTAGAAAGTGCCGAAGCGCAGACCGTTCCCGACGGTGACCCACATCAGGATGACGTAGACCCACGACAGCGGCTCGCTGAGCACCACCATCGCCGCACCCATGAGCCCGTAATCGGAAATCATGCCGATCACGCGACGGCGGTGCGACACCTGGGGATTGAGCAGAATGCCGACGATCAGGCCGAGCCCCACCAGAAAGCCGACGGCGACGAAGAAGAACACCAGCAGCACGCCGTTGTCGCCCGCATCGGCCCCCAGGGCCCGGCGCGCCAGCATGTAGATCAGCACCACCGACATCACCGCCAATCGCACCAGGGCCTGCCCGTGCTCGCTGTCCGGCCGGTTGGACAGACGCGACCGCACCCAGTCGGCGGTGGTGCGCAGCCCGCTCATTCCAGCCCCGGCTTGTGCGAGGTCTCGGAGTAGCGTGCGCAGACATCATCCAGGCGCTGACGCTGGTTCAGCAGCGCCTGGACGCAGTCGGGATCGAACAGCTTGCCGCTCTGTTCCACCAGATAGGCAAGAGCATCGTCCACGCTCCACGCTGTCTTGTAGGGACGCGGCGAGATCAGCGCGTCCATCACGTCGGCCACGGCGACGATGCGCGCCTCGATCGGGATCTCGGTGCCGCTGAGACCATCCGGGTAGCCGCTGCCGTCGTAACGCTCGTGATGGCGCAGGGCGATGATCGCGCCGACCTGAATGAAGCGGTTCTGGCTGTCGCTGAGCAGTTCGTGGCCGATCCGCGGATGGCGCCGCATGACCTTGAGCTGATCTTCATCCAGAGGGCCGGGCTTGAGCAGCACCGCATCGGGGATGGCGATCTTGCCGATGTCGTGCAGCGGCGCGGCCAGTTCGATCAACCGCACCTCGTCCTCGGACATGCCCAGGCCCTCGGCGATCAGGCCGGCGAGACGCGACATGCGTTCGAGGTAGGCGCTGGTGCCGAGGTCGCGGTACTCGATGGCGCGGGCCAGACGCGAGAGGGTTTCACGCTCGCGCTCTTCCACCTCGTGCATGCTCGAGAGCAGGCGCTGCTCCAGCGACAGCGCACGCTGCTTGATCGATTCGGCCTGGCGGCGCAGCTGCAGCAGATTGCGGCAGCGCGCGCGCAGCTCGCGCGGGCGGACCGGCTTGACCAGGAAATCGATCACCCCGGCGTCCAGGGCCGCCTGGCGGATCGGCTCGTCGCCGACCACGGTCACCAGCACGATCGGCACGTCGCGGTTGGAGAGGGACTTCCGGAACCGGCGGGCGAACTCCAGGCCGTCGATCTGCGGCATGCGGTAGTCGAGCAGCAGCAGATCCGGCCGGTTGGCCTCGGACCAGTCCAGTGCCTCCTGGGAATCGCCGAAGTCGAAGACATCCAGCTCCGGACTGATGTCCTCGAGGATGTGCCTCAACATCGTCCTCGCGGACGTCTGGTCGTCGACGATGACGATTTTCACGCTGCTGCTCCACATGCCATGGCCCTGCGTCCTTGCCGGTGTCGGAGATGGCGTTCCCATCGCGCCGGTGCCATCGTGCGGGCCGTGCCTGCGATCTCGGCCCGGGTGCACGTTGCCGCAGCGGGATCGAGACGCAGGCGATGCATGCAACGCCGCCCTTGCCTTCCGTCCTGGCGTTTCCGGAGAACGACCGGAAACCACGCCCCTGTTCACCCAAGAGTACAACGGGTCGCCGGCCCGCAACAGTCCCGGGCTGAATGCAAAGGGAGCATGCCTATCCGAAGCCGGTCTTCAGCTTTCCGGACGCATGTACGGGAACAGCAGCACGTCGCGGATCGAGGTGGAGCCGGTGAGCAACATCACCAGCCGATCGATGCCCACCCCCAGCCCGCCGGTGGGCGGCAGGCCGACTTCCAGCGCGCGGATGTAGTCGGCGTCGTAGTGCATGGCCTCGTCGTCGCCGCCCTCCTTCGCCTCGACCTGGGCGCGGAAGCGTGCGGCCTGGTCCTCCGGGTCGTTCAGCTCGGAGAAGCCGTTGGCCATTTCCTTGCCGCCGATGAACAGCTCGAAGCGGTCGGTGATGCCCGGCTCGGTGTCGCTCTCGCGCGCCAGCGGGGAGACTTCGACCGGATAGTGGGTGATGAACGTCGGCTGGATGAGGTCGGACTCGACCGTCTTCTCGAAGATTTCGAGCAATAGCTTGCCCCAGCCATAGCCCGGCTTGACGTGGATCTTCAGCCGCGCGCAGTGCGCGGCCAGCGCCTCGCGGTCGCGGCAGTCGGCGGCGGAGAGCTCCGGGTTGCATTCGCGCACGGCATCTTCCAGCTTCCAGCGCCGGAACGGCTGGCCGAGGTCGATGCTGTTGCCGTCCCACTCGTAGGTGTCGGCGCCGATGCTCTCGCGCGCGACGTCGCGGATCATCGCCTCGGTGAGATCCATCACCTCGGTGTAGGTGGCGTAGGCCTCGTACAGCTCGAGCATGGTGAACTCCGGGTTGTGCCGGGTGCTCACGCCCTCGTTGCGGAAGTTGCGGTTGATCTCGTACACGCGCTCGAAGCCGCCCACCACCAGACGCTTGAGATACAGCTCGGGCGCGACACGCAGGAAAAGATCGAGATCCAGCGCGTTGTGGTGGGTCTCGAACGGCTTCGCAGCGGCGCCGCCGGCGAGGTAATGCATCATCGGCGTCTCCACTTCGAGGAAACGCCGCGCATCCAGCCAGCGCCGGATCGCGGAGACGATCCGCGAGCGCTTGAGGAAAACTTCGCGCGACTCCGGGTTCACGATCAGGTCGACGTAGCGCTGGCGGTAGCGCTGTTCGACATCGGCCAGGCCATGCCACTTGTCCGGCAGCGGGCGCAGCGACTTGGTCAACAGGCGCAGCAGGTCGACCTTCACCGACAGCTCGCCGGTCTTGGTGCGCATCAGCGTGCCTTCGGCAGCGATGATGTCGCCGATATCCCAGTGCTTGAACGCATCGTAGGCCTCGCCCAGCGAGTTGGCCTGCAGGAACAGCTGAATCCCGCCGCTGAGGTCCTGCACCTGGGCGAACGCTGCCTTGCCCATCACGCGCTTGGCCATCATCCGGCCGGCGACGGCGACGCGACGGCCTTCGGCTTCGAGCGCTTCGCCGCTCCACTTGCCGGCGTCCTCGTAGGCGTCCTGCAGATCGCGGGCGTCGTCGTGGCGACGGAAATCGTTGGGGAAGGCCACGCCCTGCGCGCGCAGCGCGGCAAGTTTGGCGCGACGCTCGGCGATGAGTGCGTTGTCGTCCTGGGGCGTCGGGGTCTGGGCGTCGGTCATGGCGGTGTTCACGGGGGCTTGCGATGGGCTCGGTCGAACGCCGTAGGAGCGGCTTCAGCCGCGACCCTTGAATTCACAGCCCCACCACTTGGAAAGGGCGAGGCATGTCGCGGCTGAAGCCGCTCCTACGGTGACGATGGAGAACGCGGTGTGGCAGATCAGGCGGCGTCGATGCGTTTGGCGCCGGCTTCCAGCCCGGATTTCAGGCTGGCTTCGACGAATTCGTCCAGATCGCCGTCCAGCACCTTCTGGGTATCGCTGCGCTCCACGCCGGTGCGCAGGTCCTTGATCCGCGACTGGTCGAGCACGTAGTTGCGGATCTGGCTGCCCCAGCCGATATCGGACTTGGTGGCCTCCAGCGCATCGCGCTCGGCGTTGCGTTTCTGGATCTCCATCTCGTACAGCTTCGCCTTCAGCATCTTCATCGCGGTGTCGCGGTTCTGGTGCTGGCTGCGGCCGTTCTGGCAGGCCACGACAATGCCGGAGGGCACGTGGGTGATGCGCACGGCCGACTCGGTCTTGTTGACGTGCTGGCCGCCCGCGCCCGAGGAGCGATACACGTCGGTCCTCAGGTCGGCCGGGTTGATCTCGATGTCGATGTCGTCGTCGACTTCGGGCGAGACGAACACCGAGGTGAATGAGGTGTGGCGGCGGTTGTCGGAGTCGAACGGCGACTTGCGCACCAGGCGGTGCACGCCGATCTCGGTCTTCAGCCAGCCGTAGGCGTATTCGCCCTCGACCTTGACCGTGGCCGACTTGATCCCCGCCACGTCGCCGGCGCTGGCTTCCATCAGTTCGGTCTTCCAGCCGCGCGACTCGGCCCAGCGCAGATACATGCGCAGCAGCATTTCCGCCCAGTCCTGGGCCTCGGTGCCGCCGGCGCCGGCCTGGATATCGACATAGGCGTTGGCCGAATCCATCTTGCCGGAGAACATGCGCTGGAATTCCAGCTGATCCACGCCGCGCTCGAAACGGTCGACGTCGGCGACCACGGCGAGCGCGGTGTCCTCGTCGTTCTCCATTTCGGCCAGTTCCAGCAGCTCCTCGGCGCCGGTCAGGCCGTCCTTCAGCTCGCGGATGCCGTTGACGGTCTTGTCGAGCATCGAACGCTCGCGGCCGAGGGCCTGCGCACGCTCGGAGTCGTTCCAGATGTCGGGATTTTCCAGCTCGCGGTTGACTTCTTCCAGACGCTCGACCTTGGCGTCGTAGTCAAAGATACCCCCTCAGCGCGTCGAGCCGACCGGAGAGGTCGGCGATGCGCTGGCGGATCGGGTTGAGTTCGATCATGGCGTGATGTTCGGTGGGGCAAACGGCCGAAGATTCTAGCAGGATGAGGCCGGAAGGATGGGCCGGGCCCGGCGTCGCAGGCGTCCGCACGCGCATGGAGGGACGTCGCGTGCCGCGCTCACACCCGTGCGCGCAGTGCCTCGCGATAGGTCCGGCTGCAGGGCAGCACAGTGGCATCGTGCAGGTGCACCCGGGCGTCGCCGCTGTCCAGCGGCTCGATCGAGCCCACCCGGGCCAGATTCACGATGTAGCTGCGATGGATCCGAACGAACCGCGTCGGGTCCAGCCGTTCCTCGATTCCCCCGATGGTGCTGCGCAGCGGGTAGTCGTGGCCACGCACGCGCAGGTTGACGTAGTTGCCGGCCGCCTGCAGCCACTCGATGTCGTGGGCAGCGATCAGGAACTCGCGGCCCAACTTGCGGATCAGGAAGCGGCCCGGGCGGTCAAGCGGCTCGACCGGCGCCCCTTCGTCCGGCGCGGCCAGCAGGCTGGCCTCGCCCTGCAGGCGGCGGACGATGAAGCGGTAGCTTTCGATGATGCCGACCAGCATCGCGTAACTGCGCACGTCCTTGAGGTATTCGTAGGCCAGCTCGCGTGGCCAGGGGCCGAAGTCGTAGTCCGCGCCCTGCAGGGTATAGGCCGCCTTGCGCAGGGCCACCATGCCCGCCACATGCAGCAGCGAGAAGACCACGCTGCCCAGCAGATGCGCGGGCAGATGCCGGGCCAGTGTGTCCCAATGCAGCGGGAAGCGACGGGTGAAGATCACCAGCAACGGCACCAGGGCCAGCATCATCAGCCCGCTCGACCATTCCCACACCACCGGTTCCCAGGCGGCGAAATCCAGCCCCACCCGGTGGATGTCCATCAGCACGGTGATGCTGTTGGCCACGCCGTTGAACAGGGTCATCGCGACCCAGAACCCGACCTCCCACAGCCGTCGCCGGTTCCAGAACCAGCGCGGGCGCAGCGGATGGGCGGCGGAGAACGACGGGGGCCCGGAACGCATGGGCTCGCTGTGCGAGAGGTCGGCTGGCATGCGCGCATTCTAGGCGCCGGCCTGCGCCGACCGCCCCCGGCCAGTCCCGGCTGGCCCACGTTTCGTCACAGATCGAGCGCGATCAGGCACTTGGCGCTGGCCTGTCGCGGATCGACGGTCAGACTGGGCACCGCCTTCCGCTCGACGCCTGCCCACCATGGAACGCCGTCTCGACCTCGACTGGATCCGCATCGTCGCCTTCTGCCTGCTCATTCTCTATCACGTGGGCATGTACTACGTGAGCTGGGACTGGCACGCGAAAAGTCCTTTCGCCGGCGAGACTCTGGAGCCGCTGATGCTGCTCAGCTCGCCGTGGCGGCTGTCGCTGCTGTTCCTGGTCTCGGGCGTGGCGACCGCCTTCCTGTTCGAGAAGACCCGGCGCACGTCCACGACCGGCGCCCGCCCTGCCCGCTTCCTCGGCCCGCGCTCGGCCAGGCTGCTGCTGCCGTTGCTGTTCGGCATGCTGGTGATCGTGCCTCCGCAGAGCTACTACGAAGTGATCGAGAAACTGCCCGGCGGCTACCACGACGGCTATCTGGCGTTCTGGGGTCGCTATCTGGCCGCCGACCCCGGTTTCTGCCGCGACGGCGACTGCCTGGACGTGCCGACCTGGAACCATCTGTGGTTCGTGGCCTACCTCTGGGTGTACACCGTGGTCGCTTGGGCGCTGCTGCGCTACGCGCCGCGGGCAGTGCAGCGCATGGGCGATGGTCTGGAGCGCAGCCTCTCCGGCGCGGACGTGTTGATCTGGCCGGCCGCGCTGCTGGCGCTCGCCCGTGTGGCGCTGGTCGGTCGCTTCGAATCCACCCATGCGCTGGTGGACGACTGGTACAACCATGCGCAGTACCTGCCGCTGTTCCTGCTCGGCGTGCTGGTGGCCCGGCGCGAAGCGGTCTGGGACGCCCTGCAGCGCCATCGGCGGCATGCGCTCGCAGCCGCGATACTCGGCTACGGCACCGTGCTCTGGTACTTCTACGTCAGCGGTTACGACGACGCCACCCCGCCGCCCGACGCCCTGCGCATGGCCCAGCGGGTCATGTGGGCGGTGTTCCAGTGGAGCGCGATCGCGGCCATCCTCGGGTACGGACACAGCCTGGCGGTACGCGGTGTCTTCCGCGACACGGTTGTCCTGCGCTACCTGCGCGATGCGGTGTTCCCGGTCTACATCCTGCACCAGAGCATCATCGTGGTGCTGGCCCACAACGCCCAGCCGCTGGGACTACGGCCGGCGGTCGAAGGCCCGCTGCTGGTAGTCGCCACCTTCGCACTGAGCTTCGCGGGGTTCGAGATCGTGCGTCGCGCGCGGTGGTTGCGGCCGGTGTTCGGGTTGAAGATCGAGCAGGATCGAAAGTATTCTCATCCTTACCGGCGAGTGGTCGGCAGCGACCCTGGTCCCGGTTAAGCCAAAACGCTGCCAGCGGCCTGTCCTCTCTACACTCGTCCTTCAAGGGCACGGGAGGTAAGAACGAAAAGGAGGTCTGATGACCTTTTTCAAGTTCGAAGGCAACTGGAAGACACGCAGAGCGAACACCGGCTCGATCAAATTCGAAATCGGTTTCGCCACTGCAGTACTCTTGGCTGCGCTTCGTTTTCTGCAAGGCTGAGCAATACCTGTCGACTGGGGAGAACGGCGCCTGATGGCGCCGTTCTTTTTTGCTGAATGGGAAAGATTGCAGGAGAGAGACTCAAGCTCTACTCGACTGATACCACGAGTCGCTGTCGTGCTCGTTCTCTGGCAGTGCTTGAAGACGCCCTTCGGAGCGGCTGGTCTCGCCGATCAGGCCCGCAGGGCGCGCGGCAGGACGCCGCGCGTTTTTCGAAGGGACAGGGATGTCCCTTCGAAAAACCCGGCGAGACCAGTGAACCCGGCGCGAAGCGCCGGGCGCGACGATGGGCCGTGCTTTCTTTTGGTGACTTTTCTTTGCACGAGCAAAGAAAAGTTACCCGCGCATCAGCGCGGAAGCTCTTTGGCATTTTCATCGAGAAGATGAGTGAAAATACGGCACTTGCGCATGCGCACATGGCATTGCGTGCATGCGTCAGAGCCCACTACTTCACCTCGAATTCGCCCACCAACACCGTCTCGCTCTGCCCGCTCAGACGCAGGGTCACCACCTGGTCGCGCTGTGTGCGCGTGCCCCAGCCGGTGCTCAGGCGCAGGGTGAGCGTGGTCGCGCCGGTCACGATCTGCTGGCGGTCGCCGAAGAAGTTGGCCTGCACCTTGTATTTGCCCGGCTTGGCGTCCTTGAGCACGAACTCTTCCGGGCCGTAGCCGCCGGTGAAATCGTCGCTCAGCAGTCCGCCCTGATAGGTCAGCTTGTTGCCGTAGTAGCAGCGCTCGCCGTTGGGGTCGGTCACCCACAGGTCCATGTCGCTGTTGTCGCTGTCCCAGACCAGCACCACGCGCAGGTCCAGCGGCATGTTCTTCAGCACGCGCGGGTCGATGAAGGCGGTGTCCAGCGGGGTCGGGCTGGTGGCGACGATGGCGTTGAGTTCGTTGAGCGCGACCAGTTCCACTTCGGAGAAGCGCGCGTCCCAGCTGCGCGCCGCCACGTCGTACAGATGGACGATGCCCTGTTGGCGATCGCCGGCCCCGGCCAGCGCGAGGCCGAGGTCGCGATGGCTCTGTGGCTCCTCGTCGGCGAGGCGCAGCACCTCGCGGAAGATCTGCACCGCGCGCGCGTAGTCTTCGGCCTGCATCAGCCGGTAGCCAAGCACGCGCAGCACGTGGCGATTTTCGAGCTTGAGCTCGGCGAGGTTGGACAGCACGCGCAGCGCTTCGCTGCGGCGGCCCTTCTTCAGCAGCAGATCGGCCACGTCCAGATAGAACGCGGTGCTATCGACGTGGCTGTCGCGTTCGTCGAGATAGAGCGCGTACAGCGCGTCCGGTGAGGCATCGCGCAGGCGACGGGCGTACTCGGAATCGGGCGCCCAGGGCTGCAAGCGGATCGAGACGTCTTCGCCGGGCACGCTGCCGCCATCATCCGCTGCCGCATCCGCAGCGGCCAAGGCGGCCTCGGCTGAAGCGCGGGCGTTGCCAGCTTCGCGCTGGCGTGAGGCGGCTTCCGCCTGCTCCATGACCACCATGCGGTCGAGGTTCTCGGCCACCGGGGAAGGCGGTGGCGGCGGGGACGCAGGCGGCGGCGCCATCGCGACCGGCCTCTCGGCCCCGGCTGCCGCGACTTCATCCCGGTTGGGCTTGGGCCGCGGCGGCGCGCGTTTGGGGAATTCACGCTGCCACCAGGCGAGGCGTTCGGCGAATCGCGATGCCACCTGGTCCAGGCGCTGGTCGCGCGTCTGCGCCTGCTCGCGTGCCTGCGTGGCGCGCAGCGCGTCGACGCGCACGGCGATGTCGGCGGGCGCGGGGATGTCGTAGCGCACGTAGTCTTCGGCCGTTTCCAGCACCAGCAGCGAGGTGCCTGGAGTGACGATGCCGAAACGCTGCCCCAGGCGTGCGATTTCCGCCCGATGCCGCTCCGGCGCTTCGGCCAGCACCGCGATCCGCCAGTTCGCCCACAGCTGGGCCACCTGTGCGCCGGGCGCGGCGTCGGCGTCGATCGGCGCATCGAAGCGGATCGCCTTGCCCTGCCCGACCACAGCGAAACGCAGCCGTGCCTGCGGCTCGGTCAGGCGCCCGGCGATGCGCAGTACCCGTCCGTCGGCCAGCCACGATTGCGGCTGCAGATCGACGATGCCCTGCCCTTCCAGCTGTGCCAGCCGCGGGGTGATCGAGAGCAGCGCATCGGCTGCTGCGGCCACGCCGGCACTGCCCTGCCAGGCGACCATGCGGCCGCCGCGCGCCTCGGCAAGTGCGGCCAAGCGCGCACTGTCCGAAGCTGCGCCGGCCGAATTCAGGACATACAGCGCCTGTGCATCCCCCAATTCGGGAAAGACACCGCTGCCGTAGTTCTGCAGACCATCGGACACCAGCAGGTATTCGCCAAGCGCCGGATCCGGCGTCCAATCGCCGAGGTCGCTGGCGCCATCGTAGACCGTCTTCTCCAGCATGGCGCGCAGGCGCGACCAGTCGCCGTCGCGGATGTCGAAACTGCCCGCGTCCTCGCCGATGTCGCGCAGCAGACGCAGCTGCACCCGGCCCTCGCCCATCGCGGCGAAATAGCGGTCGAGCACCGCGAATTCGCCGGCGATGTCGCGCTTGCGGCCGGAGGCCGAAGCGTCCCAGAGCAGACCGACGCGTTTGGGCAGGCGCCGGGCTTCCGCCGTCACCGCGCCGAGCGGCACATCGACCAGGGCGTAGCGCTCATCGCCCACCTGCTGCACGTACACGCGCGCATCCTCGGCGGCAGGCATGCGCAGCGCCAGGCCGGTGCGCGGACGGAAGTCGCTGCGCGCGATCCGCGCACGCCATGCGCGCCCCGAGCGTGCGAACCGCAGGTCCTCGAACGCACCAACCGTCTTTGGCGCGGCGCGCACACCATGCGCCTGCACATCGAGGGAGAAGGCCTCGGCACCGGCGAGCAGCTCGACCGGAAGCGCCAGTCGCCAATCGCCTTCCTGCCGCGACATCGCTTCGTCGATGACGATCCGCACCTGGCGCGTGCCGCGCGGCGGCACCGGATACACCCGCAGACGGAAATGATTGCCTGCCGTCTGTTCCAGCAGCCCGGGGTCGACGTTGCGCCGCTCGATGCTCTCGAACACCTGCTGCGCCTTCGTCTTGGGCACCGGCACCGCGTCGCGAAGCACACCTTCGATATCCAGCGCGAAGCCCGTGACCTGCTGTCCGGCCTGCAGCGGAAATTCCAGCGTGCCTTCGAGAATGCGGTCGCCGGGGTTGTACAGGGTGAGCAGCAGCGTGCTGCGCGCGAAGCCGCCATCGATGTCGACGCGCATCGCCGCATCGCGCAGGCGGACCGGCATGCCGGTGCCCGTGCTGCGGATCAGCGGCGGTGCGGTCAGGGCCGACACCGGCGGGCCGGGCTCCGTGCGCTGGCGCGCATCACGCGTTGTCTGCTGCGAGTGGGCGTCGAGGCCACCGCCGAGTGCGGCGACCACCGCGAGAATGGCGGCAGACGCCGCGACCAGTATGTTGCGCTGCATGAACACGTTCCCCTGTTGTGGGTGAGCTGTTTCCGGGTTGACTGTTTCAGGGCTGACTGTTTCAGGGCTGACTGTTTGAGGGCTGACTGTTTCAAGGCTGAGAGTATCTGGATCGAACGCGTCTGGCCCGGCAGAGTCCGGATCGGCTTGAGGACGCTCCCTGCATGGCATCAACGCGCGTCCGTCGGCAACGGGGTCGACCGCGCGACAGTGCTCCATCCGCCCGGCGTCAGTATCCGGCATGGGAGGGCGGCGGCGTTCCGCCAGCAGCGTCCGAACCCCGGACTTCGCAGAATCCTGCCACACGCGAAGGCGGCGAATTGTTCGGGGCACCCCCAGCCCGGATAATGCCGGCATGACCGCATCGACCGCATCGCCCACGCCGGACCCTGCCGCCCGTGCGGCATCGTCGCGGATGGACACCGGGCCGCAGATCGATGTCTGGCTGAGCTTTCCGGACGAGATCCTCGACCCCACGCACCACGACCGGCTGCGCCTGCTGCTGACGCCGGAGGAAGCCGCGCAGGAACCCCGTTTCCATTTCGCGCACGACCGCAGACGTTACCTGGTCACGCGCGCGATGCTGCGCCTGCTGCTGTCGCGTTATGCGCCTGTAGCGCCGCAGGACTGGGCGTTCACGAAGAATGCGTATGGCCGCCCCGCCATCGCCGAAACGATCGCCGCCGCCGAACCGGCTGCGCGCGCACTGCGGTTCAACCTCTCGCACACCCGGGGCCTGATCGTGCTGGCCGTCGCGCGCGGGCGCGAGCTGGGCGTGGACGTGGAGCATCTGTCGGTGCGCACGGTTCCGTTCGACATCGCCGACCGCTTTTTCTCGCCCTCGGAGACTGCGGAGCTGATGCGGCTGCCCGCGGAGCGACGGCAGGAGCGGTTCTTCGAGTACTGGACGTTCAAGGAGTCCTACATCAAGGCGCGCGGCATGGGGTTGTCGCTGCCGCTGGACGGCTTCAGTTTCGATTTCCCGCGGCCGGACAGCGTCCGTATCGCCATCGATCCGTCGCTGCAGGACCGCGCAGAGCGCTGGGACTTCTGGCAATGCCGGCCCACCCCGGAGCACATGATGGCGCTCTGCGTCGAACGCGCCGCTGCTGCGCCGCCCGTCGTCTCCATGCGCAGATATGTCCCGCTGGCGGGCGACACCCCTGTCACCGCCGCTTTCGCGAGGACCTCTCAGCCCGCTTGAGGGCCTTCACTGCGGCACACGACGCGCTGCGGACACGCGCAGCACCCAGCGCAGCGGATGTTGAACAGACGCTCAGGCCGCCTCGCGATGCACGACGATCAACTGCACCGCATCGCCACCGCGCCAATCGTCCGGCTGCAGACGATAAGCGATGCGCAGCCGTTCCGGCGGCGGCTCGCCCTGCCAGCCACCGAAATGGATCGCGTCCACGCGCTGCGGGCTGCCCTGCCAAGCCAGTTCAAGTTTCAGGTGCTGCGTCCCTACCGGACGCCATCCGCACACCTCGAACACGCCGTCGAACAGCGGCTCGGGAAAGGCCTGACCCCAAGGCCCGCCGTCGCGCAGTGCGCGTGCGGTCTGCACGTTGCAGGCCAGCGGCAGGATCTCGCCGTCGCTCAGCAGGATGTCGTGGAGCATGTCCTCGCTCAGCAGTTCGGCCGCGGCCTGCGCGAATGCCCGCTGGAAACGCGGCAGCGCTTCCAGCGACAGGCTCAGGCCCGCGGCCATCGCATGCCCGCCGAATTTCTCGATCAGGCCTGGGTGGCGCGCATCCACCAGCGCGAGCGCATCGCGGATATGGAAGCCGGCGATCGAACGCGCCGAGCCGCGCAGGCGGTCACTGCCGGGTTCGCTCGGCGCGAAGGCGATGGTCGGGCGGTGGGCGCGTTCCTTGATCTTCGAGGCCACCAGGCCAACGACGCCGGGGTGCCAGTCCTCGTGGTACAGGCAGATGGCGGCGGCGCTGCGGTCCATGCCCTCGCCCACGCCCAGCGTCTGCAGCGCATGCTCGGCTTCGTCGACCATCTGCTGCTGCACGCCGCGACGCTCGGCGTTGATGCCGTCCAGCACCTCGGCCAGCTCGCGCGCGCGGCGCGGGTCGTCGCAAAGCAGGCATTCGATGCCGAGCGCCATGTCTTCGAGTCGGCCGGCGGCGTTGATTCTCGGCCCGAGCGCAAAACCGATATCGGCGGCGGTAAGCGCATCCTCGCTGCGGCGCGCGACCTCGATCAGCGCGCGCAGCCCGGCGCAGCCGCGCCCGGCGCGCAGCCGACGCAGGCCGGCGGCCACCATCGCGCGGTTGTTGGTGTCCAGCGGGACCAGGTCGGCGACGGTGCCCACCGCGACCAGGTCGAGTAGCTGCGGCAGGTCGGGCTCCTGTCCCGCCGCGAACGCACCCGCCTCGCGCAGGCGCCTGCGCAGGGCGAGCAGCACGTAGAACATCACGCCGACCCCGGCCAGCGACTTGCTGGGGAAACTGTCGTCGGGGAGATTGGGGTCGACCACCACATCCGCGGGCGGCAGGGTGTCGCCGGGCAGGTGGTGATCGGTCACCAGCACCTGCCAGCCGCGCGCCTTGGCCGCAGCGACGCCGGCGTGGCAGGCGATGCCGTGATCGACGGTGACCAGCAGCTCGGGCCGCATCGGTTCCAGCGACTCCACCAGCGCCGGCGACAGCCCGTAGCCGTGGATCATGCGGTGCGGCACCGCGTAGGACACCTGCCGCGCGCCGAGCATGCGCAGGCCGCGCACCGCCACCGCACAGGCGGTCGCGCCGTCGCAGTCGAAATCGCCGACCACCACGATGTGCCGATCCTCCGCGATGGCCTGCTGCAGCAACGCCGCGGCGGCATCGCTGTGGGCGAGCGCGTCGGGCGGCAGCAGGCTGCGCAGCGATGGCTGCGCGTCTTCGTGCCGCAGTGCGCCGCGCGCGGCGTACACATGACGCAGCAGCGACGGGATCCCGTCGGGCCACGCCGCAGGGTCGGGGACGACCGACGCACGGCGACGGATGCTGCGCAGACTCACGGCGCAGTAGTCACGTCGAAGCGCGGGCCCGCCTTCATGCGGACGGCATCCAGGGGCGCCGCCAGAAGCGCAAGCGATGGCCGCGCCGCAGCACCACGCTGCGACCGTCGCAGGCATCCAGCTCGACCTGCGCGAACGCGCCAGCGCGCAGGCGAGCGAGCGCCGGCAGCAGCCAATCGCGCTGCAGCGCGGCGAGATCGCGCATGTGCGCCAGATCGACGAGTCCCGCCGCGACGCCCTCGCCCGCCGTGACCGACGACAGGTCCTCCAGACGCGCCGGCAGGGCCGTGGTGCTGGCGCCGGCGGCGTGGGCCAGTGCGTCGAGGATCTCGTCGTCGGTCGCCACCTGGGCGAATTCGCCGCGCACGACCGTGGGCAACTTGCCCGCACCCCAGAACCACAGCAGGTTCACCGGCGCCTGCCCGCGGGCGATGCGCACGGCGTTCTGCGGATGGTTGTGCAGGGTGATCTCGACCTCGCTGGACAGCGCACGCCAGCGTCGCCCGGCCTCGCCCTGCGGCTGATGCTCGAACAGGTCCTCACCCAGCGCCTGCTCCGGCTCGCTGAACACCGGCACGGTGGCGCCGGGCTGCAGGCGCAGGTACCAGCGGTCCGGCACCGGCGCGTCCAGGGCCATCCCGGCATCGCCGAACAGCGGGCGCAGCGCGGGCAAAAAGGCCTGCATATCCTCGCGCGTCAGCGCCAGCGCACGGCCATAGGCGAGCAGGCGCGCGCCGTTGATATCCGCGCGGGCATGCGCCGGGTCGGCGCGCAGCCACAAATCGGTGCCGGCATCGCCGGCGTCGCGCTGGCGCGCGAGCGCCGCGGGCGCGTCGTGCGCGGGCACGCAGGCGAAGGCACGCGCGCGCTGCGCCGGGCGGCCGGGCTCGGTCGTCGCGGCATCGCCGCGCCCCAGCGCGCGGGCGGCGTCCGGCGTCAGCGACTGCCGGCCGAAATCCGCCCAGGCGGGGAGCAACAGACGCAGCGTGCGTGCGGCCATGCCGGTGCCTTCAGTCGACGTACGAGACTTCGATGATCTCGTACTCGCGGGTGCCGCCCGGCGCTTCCAGCACGACGCTGTCGCCGGCGTGCTTGCCGATCAGCGCACGCGCCAGCGGCGAGGAGATCGCGATCAGGTTGAGCTTGATGTCGGCTTCCAGGTCGCCGACGATCTGGTAGCGCTTTTCCTCGTCGGTCTCGACATCGGCCAGCAGCACCGTGGCGCCGAACACCACGCGGTCACCCGCGTTCAGGCGCGAAATGTCGATCACCTCGGCATGCGACAGCTCGGCTTCGAGCTGCTTGATGCGCCCCTCAATGAAGCCCTGCTGCTCGCGTGCGGCGTGGTACTCGGCGTTTTCCTTCAGGTCGCCGTGCGCGCGGGCTTCGGCGATGGCGTTGATGACGGCCGGGCGCTGGACCGACTTCAACTGCTCCAGTTCGGCGCGCAGACGCTGCGCGCCCTTCATGGTCATGGGTGCTCTCATGAGGCTTCCGTTTTGATGTGTATTGACTTGAGTGTCTTCAGGTCGACTGCCGCCGCAGTTCCCTGTGCAACTGCTGCAGCGACCAGACCGGGCCGGCGCCGCGGTAGGGAAGCGAATGCAGCAGCGCCTTGGCGCCGGAGATGGTGGTCGAATAGGTGACGCGGTGCTGCAGAGCCTCGCGCCGGATCGAGAACGAGTCGGCGATGGCCTGTTTGCCCTCGGTGGTGTTGACGATGTACACGATCTCGCCATTCTTGATCAGGTCGACGATGTGCGGGCGTCCCTCGACCACCTTGTTGACGATCTCGCACTCGATGCCGCGCTCCTCCAGCCACGCGGCGGTGCCGCGGGTGGCGACGATGCTGTAGCCGCGGGCCAGCAGTTCGCGGGCGATCGGCAGAGTGCGCTCCTTGTCGGGGTCGCGCACCGAGATGAACACCTTGCCGATGGCCGGCGCACGGATGCCGCCGGCTTCCTGCGCGCGCGCGAACGCGGCGCCGAAGTGGTGGCCCACGCCCATGACCTCGCCTGTGGAGCGCATTTCCGGGCCAAGAATGGGATCGACGTTCTGGAACTTGGCGAACGGGAAGATCGCCTCCTTCACCGAGTAGTAGTGCGGCACCACTTCCTCGGTCGCGCCCTGTTCGGCCAGGGTCTTGCCGGCCATGCAGCGCGCGGCGATCTTGGCCAGCGACACGCCGGTCGCCTTCGACACGAAGGGCACGGTGCGCGAGGCGCGCGGGTTCACTTCGAGCAGGAAGACGGTATCCGTCCCGTCCGCCTCCGTCTGGATGGCGAACTGGGTGTTCATCAGCCCGACGACGTTCAGCGCCTTCGCCAGTGCGCGCACCTGCTCGCGCAGGCGCGCCTGGGTGGCGGCCGAGAGCGAATACGGCGGCAGCGAGCACG
>ERZ1066121.572-NODE-572-length-33117-cov-22.932158_pt1 | contig 33117 bp, 21 predicted proteins | sample MGYA00382768_ERZ1066121 | MGnify/ENA primary metagenome ERZ1066121 (study PRJEB33369, sample SAMEA5778351) | biofilm metagenome | biome: Industrial cooling water; feature: Water cooling tower basin; material: Biofilm | place: United Arab Emirates | collected...
CCACCGACGGCGTGATGTGGCAGGCGATCATCCACGGCCTGTTCATCCTCTCGGCGATCGGCATCGCCTACACCGACAAGCTGATGGGCGCGACGCTGCAGAAGCACGAGAAGCACTGAGGCCGTCGACGGCCACAGGCCTCCCGGACAGGTCGGGCCTGAAGGCCCTCCTACGCTGAGGAACACGTCGTAGGAGGGCCTTCAGGCCCGACCTGTCCGGAAAGCCTGCACAGGAGCAGGCGTCACCGCGCTCCCCAATCCTTCCGGCCGGCCCGTAAAATGCGCGGATGGATGTTTCCCACCTGCTCGACGGCCTCAACGCCGCACAGCGCGAGGCGGTCAGCGCCGCGCCCGGTCACCTGCTGGTGCTCGCCGGCGCCGGCTCCGGCAAGACCCGCGTGCTCACCCACCGCATCGCCTGGCTGCACGAGGTGTACGGCGTGCCGATGCACGGCATCTTCGCGGTCACCTTCACCAACAAGGCGGCGGGCGAGATGCGCCACCGCGCCGCCACCCTGCTGCCGCAGGGCACGCGCGGGATGTGGATCGGCACCTTCCACGGCCTGGCCCATCGCCTGCTGCGCCTGCACTGGCAGGACGCGAAGCTGCCGGAAGCCTTCCAGGTGCTCGACGCCGACGACCAGGTGCGCCTGGTCAAGCGCGTGGCGCAGGCGCTGGAGATCGACGAGTCGCGCTACCCGCCGCGGCAGATCGCCTGGTGGATCAACGCGCAGAAGGACGAAGGCCGCCGCCCGCAGCACATCCAGCCCGACCCGCATCATGGCTCGCGCCACGGCGGCGACGAATGGGGCGAGGTCATGCTGCGCATGTACACCGCCTACCAGGAGCGCTGCGACCGCGCCGGGCTGGTCGACTTCGCCGAGATCCTGCTGCGCGCGCACGAACTGCTGCGCGACCATCCGCAGCTGCTCGCACACTACCGGCAGCGCTTCGGTCAGCTGCTGATCGACGAATTCCAGGACACCAACACCCTGCAGTACGCCTTCGTGCGCCTGCTCGCGGGCGACACCGGACAAGTCTTCGTGGTCGGCGACGACGACCAGGCCATCTACGGCTGGCGCGGGGCCAAGGTCGAGAACGTGCAGAAATTCCTGCACGACTTCCCCGGCGCGGCCACCATCCGCCTGGAGCAGAACTACCGCTCCACCGGCAACATCCTGGATGCCGCGAACGCGGTGATCGCGCACAACCCCTCGCGCCTGGGCAAGCGGCTGTGGACCGACAGCGGCGAGGGCGAGGTGATCGACCTGTACGCCGCCTACAACGAGATCGACGAAGCGCGCTACGTCATCGAGCGCATCCGTCACTGGGTGCGCGACGGCGGCAGCCACGGCGAATGCGCCATCCTCTACCGCAGCAACGCGCAGTCGCGCGCATTCGAAGAAACCCTGCTCGGCGAGCAGATCCCGTTCCGCGTGTACGGCGGCATGCGCTTCTTCGAGCGCGCGGAAATCAAGGACACCCTCGCCTACCTGCGCCTGATCGCCAACCGCGACGACGACGCGGCCTTCGAGCGCGCGGTCAACACGCCCACTCGCGGCATCGGCGAACGCACGCTGGACGAAGTGCGCCGCCACGCCCGCGGCGCCGGGGTTTCACTGTGGCGCGGCGCCGCGCAGATCGTCGCCGGCGACACACTGGCCGCGCGCGCGCGCAACGCGCTGGCGCAGTTCCTGCAGCTCATCGCACAGCTGCAGGACGAAACCGCCGAGCTGCCGCTGAAGGACAAGATCGACCACGTCCTCGCCCGCTCCGGCCTGCGCCTGCACTACGAGCAGCAGTCCAAGGGCTCGCTCGATTCGCGCACCGACAACCTGGACGAACTGGTCTCGGTGGCCTCGCGCTTCGTGCACGGCGACGACGAGGAAACTGCGCAGCTGTCCGAACTGGTCGCCTTCCTCGCGTATGCCTCGCTCGAAGCCGGCGAGGGCCAGACCGAAGCCGGCGAGGACGGCGTGCAACTGATGACCCTGCACAGCGCCAAGGGCCTGGAATTCCCGCTGGTGTTTCTGGTGGGCGTGGAGGAAGGCCTGTTCCCCAACAACAAATCGGTGGAGGAATCCGGCCGGCTGGAGGAGGAACGCCGCCTCGCCTACGTGGGCATCACCCGCGCGCGGCAGAAGCTGGTCATCACCTACGCCGAGGCGCGCCGTCTGCACGGCCAGGACATGTACGGCCTGCCCTCGCGCTTCCTGCGCGAGATTCCCGCGGCGCTGATGCACGAGGTGCGGCCCAAGGTGCAGGTCTCGCGCCCGATGTTCGACGCCCGCCCGCGCCGCGACTGGGGCCACGCCTCGCTGCAGGAATCAACCGGCGTGCGCATCGGCCAAAACGTCAGCCACGCCAGCTTCGGCACCGGCGTGGTCACCGACATCGAAGGCAGCGGCGCGCATGCGCGCGTGCAGGTGAATTTCGACGGCGCCGGCAGCAAGTGGCTGGTGATGGCGTATGCGAATCTGCAGCCGGCGTGATGTTGCAGGGTGGGGTAAGCGCAGCGCAACCCCACCATCGCCTCGGTTCACATGTGTCGCACGATGACCGGAACCATTTCGCTGTATATCCGATGCGAACGGATGTATCGCGATAGCGGCGTTCGCTGCGCTCACCCCACCCTACGACACTGCTTTGCCAGAAGTGACTGCCCATGACCGACACCATCGACCCGGATTTCCACCGCGTCCGCGACTACCTGACCGATCTGCAGGACCGCATCTGCGCCGCGATCGAGGCGGTCGATGGCGCCGCCACGTTCAAGGAAGACCTCTGGCAGCGCGCGGAGGGCGGCGGCGGGCGCACGCGGATCCTGCGCGACGGCGCGGTGTTCGAGCAGGCCGGCATCGGCTTCTCCGATGTCTCCGGCACCAAACTGCCGCCCTCGGCCACCGCCGCGCGGCCGGAGCTGGCCGGCGCGTCCTGGCGCGCGGTCGGAGTGTCGCTGGTGTTCCATCCGCGCAATCCCTACATCCCCACGACGCACGCCAATGTGCGCCACTTCCGCGCGATCCGCGACGGCGAAACGGTGGCCTGGTGGTTCGGCGGCGGGTTCGACCTCACGCCGTTCTATCCGGTCGACGAGGACGTGCGTCACTGGCACCAGGTCGCGCGCGACCTGTGCGACCCCTTCGGCGGCCAGGCGCGCTACGAAGCGCACAAGCGCTGGTGCGACGAGTATTTCTTCCTGAAGCACCGCGGCGAGACCCGCGGCGTCGGCGGGCTGTTCTTCGACGACCTGCACGAGGACTTCGAGCGCGACTTCACCTATCAGCGCGCGGTGGGCGACGGCTTTCTGGACGCCTACCTGCCCATCGTGGCGCGTCGTCGCGACACGCCGTACGGCGAGCGCGAGCGCCAGTTCCAGCTGTACCGGCGCGGGCGCTACGTCGAGTTCAACCTGGTGTTCGACCGCGGCACCCTGTTCGGCCTGCAGTCCGGCGGGCGCACCGAGTCGATCCTGATGAGCCTGCCGCCGCTGGTGCGCTGGGAATACGGCTACACGCCGGAGGCAGACAGCGACGAGGCGCGCCTGCAGGATTACCTGCGGCCGCGCGACTGGCTGGCGGAAGGCTGAGTCCACTGCCCGGCCACACGCCGCGGCCAAGCCGTTTCCAATCCGGCGCATCAGACGATCCCGCGCATCAAACACGCTCGACGCACACGCGCATCGCGGATGCGCGCGGGCGCGGCTGCCGAAAACGCGAAGTCCGGACATAAAGAAGCCCCGCAGGGGGGGACCTGCGGGGCCGGGAGGGGAACGTGGCTTGGGGAGAGCCAGGCTTGGGGAGAGCCGTTGCCGTTCCACTGGTCGCATTGGGGATGAGCGACCTCGACAGACGTTGCATCTGTCGCGGGTAATGAGACCACGGGCGGGGCATACGGTTCGTGAAGCGCGCCGCTCGACCGCAGGCGAATTCAGGACCGATTCATTGCGGCGGCACGGCCGTGAAATTTCCGTATTTTTCCCGTGAAGTTCGGGTATTCCGCACGCCCGACCTGTCAGTTCAGACAGGTGTACTTGCATCGTCGGCCAGCAGAATTCACCAATGGCCGACGCCGGCAGTGCAGTTCGCAACGCAGCGTTCCGTTTAGCCCCACGAATGGCGCCCTTCCTTCAGTGCGCCTCATCCCAGTTGTCGCCCACGCCGCTGTCGATCACCAGCGGCACGCGCAGCTCGGCCGCCGCAGCCATGCGCTCGGTCGCGCCGCTCATCAGGGTGTCGACGAAGTCGGCATCGCATTCGAACACCAGTTCGTCATGCACCTGCAGCAGCATCCGCGCCCGGTCGGCGTGGTCCAGCAGCCAGGCGTCGATGGCGATCATCGCGCGCTTGATGATGTCGGCAGCGGTGCCCTGCATCGGCGCATTGATCGCGGCGCGCTCGGCGCCGGCGCGTTGCGCCTGGTTGCGGGCGTTGATGTGGTCCAGATACAGGCGGCGGCCGAACACGGTCTCGACATAGCCGCGCTCGTGCGCCTCACGCCGGGTGCGCTCCATGAAATCGCGCACGCCGGGGTAGCGACTGAAGTACAGCGCGATGTAATCCTGGGCCTCGCCACGGCCGATGCCCAGATTGCGCGCCAGCCCGAACGCGCTCATGCCGTACATCAGGCCGAAATTGATCGCCTTGGCGGCGCGGCGCTCGCTGCCGCTCACCTCTTCCAGCGATTTGCCGAACACTTCCGCGGCGGTGGCGCGGTGGATGTCGGCACCCGCGGCGAAGGCGCGCAGCAGGCCCGGGTCTTCGGACAGATGCGCCATGATCCGCAGCTCGATCTGCGAGTAGTCGCAGGCCACCAGCTTGCGGCCCTTCGGCGCGACGAAGGCGCGGCGGATACGGCGGCCGTCCTCGGTGCGGATCGGGATGTTCTGCAGATTCGGGTCGCTGGACGACAGCCGCCCGGTGGCGGCGCCGGCCTGGTGATAGCTGGTATGCACGCGCCCGGTGTCGGGGTGGATCATCTCGCCGAGCTTGTCGGTGTAGGTGCTGCGCAGCTTGGCCAGGCCACGGTATTCCAGAATCACCCGCGGCAGTTCGTGCTGGTCGGCGATGGCCTCCAGCGCTTCTTCATTCGTCGAGGGCTGGCCCTTGGGCGTCTTGACCAGCGCCGGCAGGCCGAGTTCGTCGAACAGCAGCGCCTGCAGCTGTTTGGGCGAATCCAGGTTGAAGCTGCGCCCGGCCAGTTCGGTGGCCTTCTGCTGCGCGGCCAGCATGCGCCGCGACAGGTCCTTGCTCTGCTCGCGCAGTTCGTCGGCGTCGATCAGGATGCCTGCGGCCTCCATCCGCGCCAGCACCGGCACCAGCGGCATCTCGATCTCGCGGTACACGGTCTGCAGCGCGGGCTCGCGGGCGAGCTTCGCGGACAGCACGCGGTGCAGGCGCAGGGTGATATCGGCATCCTCGGCGGCGTAGCGCGTGGCGTCGTCCAGCGCGACTTCAGAGAACAGGATCTGCTTCGCGCCCTTGCCGGCCACGTCTTCGTAATGGATCGTGGTGTAGTTCAGCAAGCGCTCGGCCAGCGAATCCATGTCGTGACGCAGCGTGCCGGAGTGCCAGACGAAGCTTTCGAGCATGGTGTCGTCGGCATAGCCGGCCACGTCCACGCCGTGGCGGCGCAGGATGTGCAGGTCGTATTTTCCGTGCTGGCCCAGCTTGCGGTGGCGCGCGCTTTCCAGCACCGGAAGCAGCGCATCCAGCACCGCCTCGCGCGAGAGCTGCGCAGGAGCGCCGGGGTAGTCGTGCGCGACCGGGATGTAGCAGGCGCGACCGGGCTCCACCGAGAAGCTCAGGCCGACCAGATTGGCCTGCAGCGGGTCGAGGCTGTCGGTCTCGGTGTCGAACGCGAATTCCTCCGCCTCCTCCAGGCGCTTCACCCAGGCATCGAGCTGCTCGCGGGTGAGTACGGTCTCGTATTCGCCGGGCGCGGACCATGCGGGGTCGGGCGCACCCTCGCCGGTCTCGCGCACGCCCGCCTGCGCGTGGGCGCCCACGGACGCGGACACCGCAGCGCCTTCGCCGCCGCCCAGCTCCTTCAGCGCCTGGTTGAAGCCGTAGCGGGCGTACAGCGTGCGCAGCGCGTCGACATCGGGCGCACGCAGATGCAGCGCGTCCGGGCCCTGTTCCAGCGCGACGTCGGTGCGGATGGTCGCCAGTTGGCGATTCAGCGGCAGGCGGTCCAGCGCAGCGCGCAGGTTGTCGCCGATCTTGCCCTTGATCGCATCGGCATTCGCGATCACGCCCTCCAGCGTGCCGTACTCGCCCAGCCACTTGGCCGCGGTCTTGGGCCCGCATTTCTCCACGCCGGGGATGTTGTCCACGCTGTCGCCCATCAGCGACAGCAGGTCGATCACCTGATCGGCGCGCACGCCGAACTTCTCGATCACCGCGGCATCGTCGGCCATGCGGCTGCCGCTCATGGTGTTGACCAACGCGATGCCGGCACCGCTACCCGCACCGCCGTCAGCCGCGCGCACCAGCTGCGCGAAGTCCTTGTCGCTGGTGGAGATGACGGTGTCGATGCCGGCCTCGGCCGCGCGCGTGGCGAGCGTGCCAATGACATCGTCCGCCTCTACGCCGGGCACGCGCAGGATCGGCAGGCCCAGCGCCTGCACGATCGCCATCATCGGTTCGAGCTGTGCGCGCAGGTCGTCGGGCATCGGCGGCCGGTTGGCCTTGTACTGCGGATCGAGTTCCTCGCGGAAAGTCGGGCCGGAGGCGTCCATCACGAACGCGATGTAGTCCGGCTTCTCCTTCAGATGCGCGCGCAGCATGTTGACCACGCCGAACAGCGCGCCGGTCGGCTCGCCCTCGGCATTGGTCAGCGGCGGCAGCGCGTGGAAGGCGCGGTAGAGGTAGGAGGAACCGTCGATGAGCACGAGTCTGGTCATCGCGACAGTGTACTCCGGGGTCGCGGCCCGGCCGGTGCGGCGGTGCTACGGCGCGAGGCATCCGGACCCATCCCCACCCAAACCCTCCCCTTGAAGGGGAGGGCTTCAAGGCGCAGCGCTTTGTTGTCGCTCTCCGCTTTCAAGGCTCCGACTTCACGGCCCCAGCTTCAGGACTCCGGCTTCAAAGCCACGGCTTCACGGCCCGGGCTGTCAGGCCTCGACCTCGAAGCTCCGGCTTTTCCTCCCTCCCCTTCAAGGGGAGGGCTGGGGTGGGGATGGGTTGAATGCGGAACGGCCGGGCCGCGTGGGATTCGAGCAGGGATGCGTTCGAGCGTCCATGGCGTCGACGATGCACACGCTGCAGGACGAGGACCCACACCACTCGTCGCTCGGCCGCGATGCAAGCACGCCGCCGCTGGGCCAGCAGCAACGGACACGCATCGTTCGGACGACGCACGCATGACACGGGCATGCTGCGCGCATCCCGCACACGCGATCGAGCGCATAATCGGGGCATCCCCCGAACCGGAGAGCCGCCATGCGCCATTCTCTCGCTCCGATGCCTGGAGCCCGCGCACGCATCCGCGATGCTGTCGCGCACGCCCTGCCACACGCGCTCACCTGCGCCGCGCTGCTGGCGCTCACGGCCTGCGCCACCACCGGCGGCTCCACTGCCGCGCCGAACATTCCCGCCGATGCCGTCGCCGCCGAGCGGGTCATGGACAACGGCGACGTGGTCACCGAATACCGAATTGCCGGCCAGCTGCGCGTGGTCAAGGTGCAGCCGCTGCGTGGCCCGGCCTACTACCTGCAGGACCGCAACGGCGACGGCAAGATCGACGACGACAGCAACGTCTCGCCGGTGTATTTCAAGATCTTCGAGTGGTAACGCGGCCGTCCAGGCCGCGTTCTGAAGATTCACGCCACAGCCGCAGCGGTGGCGATCAGCCGCGCTTGAGCCACTTCAGCAGCGGCTCCCAGTCCTGCTGGTGGTCGCGCACCTGCTGCGACTGGTAGTCGAACAGGCTGCGGCCCAGGCCGACCAGCATCACGTAGGCCTGGCTGTCGCGCAGCTCGGCCACCACCGGGTAGGGCCACTGCTTCAGCAGCGCCACCGCCTGCTGCGAGGCGTTGGTCCAGGGCTTGAGCCGATTGGCCACCAGGCCCACGCGCAGGTCGCCGCGGCGCACGCGTTCGTGCTTCGCCACCGCATTCAGGAATGGCACGGTGGCGTCGATGTCCAGCGTCGACGGCAGCACCGGCACCACCAGGGTGTCGGCGACCTCCAGCATCGCGGCCAGGCTGTCGGCAGTGGAACCGGCCGGCGCGTCGATCACCAGCCGCTGCGCGTCCTCGGGCACATGCTTGTCCCAACGCCGGCCGCTGCCGTCCACTGGCAACACCGCACTCTCCAACTCCGCCCGGCGCTCGGCCCAGCGCGTGGAGGAATGCTGCGGATCGGCGTCCACCAGCACCGTGCGCTTGCCGGCCAGCGCCGCTTGCGCAGCCAGATGGGTGGCGATGGTGGTCTTGCCCACCCCGCCCTTCGAACTGGCGACCAGAACCGTTCTCATCGGCACCTCCGGCAGTGAAGTGGTCGGAGCTTAGCATTGGGCGGTGAACGGGTGGCATCCGGAGGCAAGCGCCTGTTTCCGGCGGTCTGCGGCCCATCGATGCAGCGACCGGTGCGGTATGCCGATGCGGCCTGCGTCCGCGGTTGCGCGCGGGCATGCGCCCGGCACATGGCCGATCATGGGGACGCATCCGCCGACAGAGCGTCGGCATGGAACCATGCGCCCAGGTGCTCGACCATCAACCGCACCCGCTGCGGCAGCAGCGCGCGGCCGCGGTAGAGCAGGTGCGCTTCGATCGGCGCGGCATGCCAGTCGGGCAGGACGGACACCACGCGGCCTCGGCGCGTTCGCGCGCCAGCAACGCGCTGGGCAGCAGCGCGATGCCGGCACCGACCAGGGTCAGCTCGCGGAGCATCGCGACCGAGTTGACGTGGAGATGGCCCTGCACCGAAAAGGCCCGCTGTACGTCCCCGCGGCGCAGGCTCAGCTCGCCCTGCGACAGATCCGAATCCAGCATCATCAGCCGGCCGCTGTCCAATTCCTCCGGGCTTTGCGGCGTCCCGTAGCGCTCCAGGTAGTCGCGTCCGGCATACAGCCCGCGTTCGAGCCGGGTCAGCCGCCGCGACACCAGCCGCGAATCCTGCAGCCGACCCATGCGCACGGCCAGATCGAAGCCTTCGTCGATGAGATCCACGCGCCGGGGGGAGAGGTCCATCGACACCGTGATCGCGGGGTAGCGGTCGCGGAACGCGGCGATCGGCGCGGACAGGAAAAAGGTGGCGAAGTCCGGCGCAGCGGCGATACGCAGCGCGCCGGACGGCGTGCCGACCACGCGCGAGACTTCGGCGCTGGCCGCCTCCAGGTCTTCGAGCACGCGGGTGGCGGCGGCGAGATAAGCCGCACCGGTGTCCGTAAGGCGGAAATGCCGCGCGTTGCGTTCGATCAGGCGCTCGCCCACCTCGCGCTCCAGCGCGGCGAGGCGCCGGCTGACGGTGGCGGCCGGCATGCCCAGGGCCTCCGCGCCGCGCGTCACCGCGCCGCGGCGGACGACCTCGGCGAACAGCCGGATATCGTTGAGATTGCGAAACATCAGAGGTCCTCGAATATTCCACAGATGGAATCATAAATGCAACCCAAGGGAATTGTTGCGCACCGGTGGAAGGAGGAGGATGCCCGCCAACGCAGACAACGCGCTGCCGCCATCCGGAAACCGACGATGACCACCGCCCGCATCCACACCGCCCTTCCCGTGCACCGCATGACCCGCGGCGAGGCGTTCGAGGCCCACGGCGTCCGCGGCGAGGACGCCGAGCTGGATCCGTTCCTGATGATCGACCACTTCCGCATGCGTGCGCCCACCTTCGGCGCGCACCCGCACGCCGGATTTTCGGCCGTGACCTATCTGTTCGACGACGCCACCGGCGGGCTGCAGAACCGCGACGCGCGCGGCGACGACTCGCAGATCCGTGCCGGCGACCTGCACTGGACCATCGCAGGCCGCGGCACGATCCACGACGAAACCCCGCTGCTGCCGGGCCGCGAAGCCCATGGCCTGCAGCTGTTCGTGAACCTGCCCGCGGCCGACAAGTGGCGCGCCCCCGACGCGATCCATCTCGAACGCGAACGGATGCCGCGCCTGCGTCAGCCGGGCGGCGCCGAGGTCAAGCTGGTCTTCGGCGGCTACGACGACGGCCGCGAACGGCGGGCGCCGGTCGCGCCGCTGCCCACCGAGGTCGCGCTGTTCGACGTGCACCTCTGCCCCGGCGCCGCGTTCCGCTATCCGCTGCCCCCCGGACGCACGGCGCTGCTGCTGGCGATCGCCGGCACGGTCCGCACCGACGGCGCGAACATCGCGGTCGGCCAGGCGGTCGCCTTCGACCGCAGCGGCGGCGAGATCGTGGTCGACGTCGATGCCGGCGCCGATGCGCGCTTCGCCCTGCTCACCGGCACGCCGCTGGACGAGCCGGTGGCCCGCCACGGCCCGTTCGCGATGGGCAGTCCCGCCGACCTCGCGCGCGTGATCGACGATTACCGCGCCGGCCGCTTCGGACAACTCTAGTACCGACGGGTGCGCCCCGCCCGCCGCTGCATCGAGCTGTCGACCCTTCCACCCATCGACCCACGCAGTCAGGAGCCTCCGCCATGCGCAGCGCCGCCCCGTTCCGTCCCGAAGACACCGCGCTGATCCTCATCGACCATCAGGTCGGCACGATGCAGCTCATCCGCAATCACCCTGTCGACGACGCGAAGCGCTACACGCTGGCGCTCGCGAAGGCCGCACGCATCCTCGAGATTCCGGTGGTGCTGACCAGCAGCGAGGAAGACCGCGTCCAGGGGCCGCTGCTGCCCGAACTGGCCGCGCTGCTGCCCGAGGCCGCCGCGGCGCGCATCCGCCGCGACGGCATCGTGAATGCCTGGAACGACCCGGCCTTTCGCGCTGCGGTCGCGGCCACCGGGCGCCGCAATCTGCTGGTGGCCGGCGTGACCACCGACGTCTGCCTGATTTTCCCGACCATCGACGCGGTGGCCGACGGCTATCGCGTGCAGGCGGTGATGGATGCGTCCGGATCGCCGTTCGACCTGTCCGAGCGCCTGTCGCAGCAGCGCATGCGCGACGGCGGGGTGGTCCTCACCACCACCAACACCGCCATCGCCGAACTGGCGCAGGACTGGTCCACCCCGCAGGGACAGGGGCTGATCGGTCTGCTGTTCAGCGACGTCATTCCGCCGATCGGCGGCTGAGCGGCCACGGCGCCCGGCCCAGGGCATCACCGCTCCTCATCACCGCGGCTCATCGCCTCATCGCTGCATGCCACCGCTCCATCCCATCCGCATTCCATCCCGCATTCCGGAGGAGACACCCATGAACACCCGTACGCTCGAGATCGGCGGCAACCGCATCGCCTTCGATCAGGCCGGCACCGGCAGCCCCGTGCTGCTGCTGCACGGCGCCTTCCAGACCCGGCGCCTGTGGCGCGACATCGGCCCGGCGCTGGCCGAGCGGCACACCGTGATCGCCCCCGACCTGCGCGGTCTGGGCGAGAGCGGCGAGGGCGACGGACACTTCGATTTCCGCAACGTCGCAGCGGAACTGGCGGCGCTGATGCGCGCGCTGGGCCATGCGCGCTACGCGGTGGTCGGCCACGATCTCGGCGGCGGCGTGGGCTATGCGCTGGCCGCACAGGAACGGGACGCGGTCGAACGCTTCGCGTTCATGGACATGCTGCTGCCCGGCTTCGGCTTCGAGGACGCCTGGATGCCGCACCCCAACGGCCAATTCCTGTGGTTCGCGGCGCTCAATTCGGTGCCCGGCGTGATCGAAACGCTGCTCGCCGGGCGCGAACGCGCATATCTCGACCTGGTGCTGCGCGGCGGCTTCACCGCCAACAAGGCCGCGATCACCGATGCCGACCTCGACGCCTATGCCGAGGCCTACGCCCGTCCCGGCGCGCTGGCCGCACTGGGCGGCTACTTCCGCGCGATGTGGACCAACGCCGACGACGACCGCGCCAGCGCGCAGACCCCCCTGACCATTCCGGTGGCGGCGTTCGGCGGCGAATACAGCGTCGGAGCCGGCGCGGCGATGTCGATGCAGGCGGTGGCGACCCAGGTCGAGACCGTCATCGTGCCGGGCGCGGGCCATTGGCTGCCCGAAGAGAACGGCCCCTACGTCGTCGACACCCTGCGCGATTTCCTCGCCTGATCCTCGCTCGCCTTCACTTCGACAACAGGAGCATTCCCATGATGCGTTCCCTCTTCCGCGGCGTGGCGCTCGCGCTGCCCGCGCTGCTCGCCGTCGGCGCGACGTTCGCGCACGACGACCCCTGGCTGGTCAACGCCCCGCGCGAATGGGCCGATCTCCCGCCCGCCGCCCATGCACCGCCTATCCCGCAGGACACCGGCGTGCTTTCGAGCCAGATCGCGCCCGGCGTGTACGTGGTCACGGACGGCCTGTATCAGGCGATGTTCGTGATCGGTAGCGACGGCGTCACCGTGGTCGACGCCCCGCCCACCATCGGCGCACGTCTGCCCGCGGCGATCCGCGCGGCGACCGCACTGCCGGTGCGGCGCTTCGTTTACACCCACAGCCACATCGACCACGTGGGCGCCGCCGACCTGTTCGCCGATGTGGAACGCATCGCCAGCGCGGAGGTGACCGCCAAGCTCGCGCGGCTGCGCGACCCGCACCGCCCCGTGCCGGATCGCAGCGTCGCCGGCACATCGGAGACTTTCGATCTCGGCGGCCTGCGCATGGTGCTGGATGTGCACGGCAACCACCACGAGCCCGGCAACCTCTACGTGCATCTGCCCGAGCGCAAGGTGCTGATGGTGGTGGACGTGGTGTTCCCCGGCTGGGTGCCCTTCACCAATCTCGCCATGGCCGAAGACGTGCAGGGCTTCATCGACGCGCACCGCACCCTCCTCGGCTACGACTTCGACACCTTCGTCGGTGGCCATCTGGATCGCGCGGGAAGCCGCGCCGATGTGGAGATCGCGCAGCGCTACGTCGACGATCTAATCGCGGCCGCGCGCGAAGGCCAGCGCACGACCGACTTCGGCCAGGTCGCCGGCGAGATCGGCTTCGCCAATCGCTGGCTGCTGGTCCGCACCTACATGGACCGCGTCGCCGACACCTGCGCCGCGATCATGGTGCCGCGCTGGCGCGAACGCCTGGCCGGTGCCGACGTGTCCACGCCGGGACATTGCTGGATCATGCAGGAGCATCTGAACATCAACGGCCTGCCGCCGGATGCGGACGCACGCCCCTGACACGGATCCGCTTCAGCGGCCGATACGGCGGGATGCCGTGCGGCCGCACGCGCAATGACCTCGGCCGCAGGTTTCGAGCCGTTCGGCGCAAAGGCTGCGATGGTTGTAATCGACCGACCTTGCTGCGGAGGCCGGCACCCTTGCGTAGAGTACCTGCGCCACATCCACGGAACACCGCGCGATGACGCCGGACCACTCCCTCGACCGCCCCGTCTGGGCCAGCCTCACCGGGCATCACGCGTCGATCGCGGTGGGTGATGGGTTGGCGCGGCGGTTTCCGGAGGATGTGAATCTGTTCGCGTCGGCGCGGGACGATGGTGAGGAGGCGCTGCGGGCGTTCGGGGCGTTGGTTGCGGCGGGGCGGCCGGTGTATGTGCTGCAGGCGTCGGAGATCGTGCTGCCGCCGGGCTGTCGCGCGCTGCAGCCGGGAATGGGAGTGCAGATGCATGCGACGCGCGATCTGCGCGGGGCTGCGGCGGGCGAGCTTGCGGTGGGCGATATCGAGCCGCTCGGCGATGCCGACGCGGCGGAGATGCTGGCGCTGGCGCAGCTCACCAAACCCGGGCCGTTTCTGGCGCGCACGCACACGATGGGGCGCTTTGTGGGCGTGCGTATCGACGGGCGACTGGCGGCGATGGCGGGCGAGCGCATGCGCTTCGCCGGATATACCGAAGTCAGCGGGGTCTGCGTGCACCCCGACTTCCGCGGGCGCGGCCTCGCGCGGCGGCTGTCGACCGTCGTCGCCGCGCACATCCAGCACCGCGGCGACCTGCCCTTCCTGCACGCCTGGACCGACAACCGCGCGGCCATCGCGCTGTACGAAACGCTGAGCTTCGTGATGCGCTGCGAGGTGCGGGCGACATTGTTGGGGCGGGGCTGAACTGCGAGGCGATGTTCTTCTTGCGCAGCATCGGGTCACGATCTGCGGCCTCGACCGGCCGGGATCGACCAAGCACAGCCAAGAAGGGAATGTGATGAAACGCAAACCGGCTGAGCCCTTCTGCGCCCGGAATGATTCCGGCGATGCATGACACGCGGACGGCATCGTCCTATGCTGGCGTTCACCTTCGTCACGCATGGGACTCGGAAGGAGATCACGATGAGCCGTGAAGATTGGATCGCGATCGCATCGCGCCTGTTCGCGCTGTATCTCGCGGTGACCCTGCTGCGGTCCGTCCCGCCTGCCGTCGCATTTCTGGAGCAAGCCGACCTGCAACAGGCCGGATCGACGGGCTCGTATATCCCCACCGCCGTGGTCCTGCTGTCTGGCGCGGTGCTCTGCGTGCTGCTCTGGGTGTTCCCGCTGACCATCGCACGCAGGCTGCTGCCGGTGATGAAGCAACCGCGTTCGGAATTGCGTATCGACCCGTCCACCGCATTGTCCCTGGGCTTGACACTGGTAGGCGTGTGGATGCTGGCGACCACCATTCCGGACACGATCTACTGGGCCGCGTTCGTCTACGCGATCACGCACATGCCTGGCCGCGACCTCGCGCTCGAACCGGATCAGCGCGCGGCGATCTGGGCCACGGCCGCGGAATGGGTGCTGGCACTGTGCCTGATTTTCGGCAGCACCGGCATCCGAAGGTTGATCGAGCACTGGCGCTTCGCGGGCAAGAGAGCGACGGGGCTGGACGAGGATCGCGGCGCGGAGTGAGCCTCGGCGGACGCTGGTGAGTCCATCGCCCGGACAAGCGAAGCACACCGGGATGCAGATCGCCTCATTCCCGGATGCGGCCTGCGGCCTGATCCGGGCTGCTTGCTACTGCCTTGCTGATTTTGAAGCCGCAGACTTCCAGAAATTGTGTGCAACGTCGCCGAACTCCTCGAATTCCCGATCCGACGTGAACGCGTGGCGCGGAATGAGATGAAACAGATAGCCATTGATGCGGATGTACACGAACCGCTTCGACCGGCCAACCTTCTCGACTCCGGCCCATTTCTGCAGCCCTTCATTCACCGGGGTGACTTCGCTGAGCCCCTCCCGATCGATGCTGTAGGTATGCGGCCCAATAACACCGCCATGAGTGCCCGATGAGAAGAGCACATACAAAAGCGATGCGATGAGACCAAACGCAAGGGACGCCGCGCCTCCGACGAGCGATGCGACAACGGCGACTGCGAGCGTCAAGGGCTAGAGCGACGGCTCCTGCGACGTGATGATGATGAAGATCACGGCCGTCACCACCGCAAACAATATGAGATTCCCTCTCGCGCGCAGAAAAAAAAGACATTGAGGGCGATCACATCCGCGCGCCGAATGTTCACCTGGATTTGCACTACATTCTCCCTGCAGCCTGAGGCCTGAATCGACTGCGCCATCATGAGGCGTCGGCTTGGACGATGAAACTGACTCGCGTCGCCGCAGGCCGGCAGACAGTGTGTCATCCACGTTTTGCAAGGGGATACAGGTCGCGCATTTTTTCGTACATTTCCAGATGCGGCCTGATTCCGACTGGATGCTCCGTACCGGATCGCGACCCGGAGTGACCGGCGGAAAGGACCCGCGAGCCTGCGCCAGCACCCGCCGAGTGATGGCGCACTGCGCTCAAACCCACATGATCACCGTAATCACGAATCCCACGGCCAGCAGAACGACAAGCAGCAGCAGCGACGGCAGCTGGCTGCCCGTGGCGCAGTCCTTGCAGTAACGCCCCGAGCGCAGGGGCAGTACGCCGAACAGCAGCGGCAGCAGGCCCAGCCAGCCGAGGCTGTCGGGTTCGGCTTCGGCTTTGCCACAGTGTTTGCAGAGGGGCATGGCGAGCGTTCAGGCAATCATGAAACGAGTGTATAGCCTAGCCTGGATACGCGAAGCGCATCCGGGGATGCGGGCCTCGTCATGTCCGGCGTTCCCTCTTCAATCGTGCCAGAACGTCCGCCAGCGGCACGACCGCGACCCTGCACGGGCTGAGGATGTCGTGGATGGATACCATGCCCGCGGAATGGTCGATCTCCAGATCGAACTCATTGAGATTGATGTCCTGATGGGCCGAAGCTCCGTCGAGCCTGTGCTTGTCGATCGAATCGATCAGAAAATCGTACAGGCCAGGGCCGTTCTCGGCGCTCACGAATTCGTCCAGAATGCCTGCGTCATCGCCTTCCATCTTGCCTCATAGCTCGATCATGCAATCCGTCGTGCGGATAAGCGAAGCGATTGATGGGTCCGTCTGAGCGAATACTCAGCCGCCCGACGGTTTGCGCTCAGGCGCTTGCTTGAGGATGGTGTCAAGTGGCGGGACACCCAGCTTGGCTCGTTCCTCATCTGAAACCGACCTGTCGATCTCCGGAAGGTACGTCTCGCCTGTCTCAAGGTCGACCAGCAGATTGGTGCCATAGCGCTGACGCCCCTCCGTGAACGAAAGATACCGGTCGATCGTGACCGCAACCATCGGCCTTGCGTCATCAAGACCCGCGCTGAGCGCGGCTTTGGCGAGGTAGTGAGCCAACAAGTAGTTCTCCGGGTTCAGGCTTCCCAGCTTTCCCTCGCACAGTCGACCTGGCGTGTGCTGCAGGATGAGCGCAGCATTCAACTTGTCTCGCGGGGTCGAAACAGCGCCGTTGGCCAACATCTCAAGAACCCGCCGGCGCCGGGCATCGTCGTCCCACTCACCCGCCTTCTCGGCGCGATCGGTCTGATCCTGCTCGGCAAGAAGGGCGAGTTCCGGATTATCGGCACGGGCCTCGAAGGAGGTGACCAGCGCAACCATCAGAAGGACGAACAAACATCGCATAAAGACTCCGACAGGCCGTAGCCCGGATAAGCGTAGCGCATCCGGGGATTCAGGTCGCGTCATTCCCGGATGCGGCCTGCGGTCTTATCCGGGCTACTTGCTGGAGCATGCGTGAAGCGACGAAACCCGGGTATCAGCCTACAGTTTCGACCTGGGTTACGTCAGTCCAGTGGTCTCAACCGCGGCGACCCAGCCTGGACTCGACTGCGGCAAGATACCTTTGCATCAGCATGAATTGATAATCGGAAAGCTGTTGGTTCCGGAGATGGTTCGTGACGCTCATGCTGACGCAAGTATCCACCGCAAAATAGCAGTTCGACAATTGCTGAAACTGATCGGGCCCGCAGGGGCGGCCCCGCTGGCAACCCAGCCATTGACTGGCGCTGATCTTGATTAGATTGATTTGCTGTCGATCATACAAAAGCGTTTCAGGAAACACTTCCCGCTCGATCTCGCGGGCAAGCGGGCCATTTTTTATGGCGAATGCAGACAGCGCATTCTCCGCGACCCAAGCACGATCAGTTTGCGCGAACGCTCTGACAATCTCGTCTTCAGTTTGCCCCTCGAAGAATAACGCCGCCTGAGCAACGACATCGCCATTCTTGGCTGCAGCAGCCAATTGTTCTTTGAATCGTTTGTTCCGCTCTCGCAATTCTCCCGGTGCGTATGGCCGATCACAATATGCCGTCATTTTAGCGAGCGCGCGCGCCCTTTCAAGATACTCAGAGCTTCCCGGGTCGAGGTTTGCTTTTGTCAATTCATGTCTTGGATGATCCTGATCATCTAGACTCGGCCAAAACGGATTACAACGAATCGAGAGAATCAATAGTGCATCCATTGCCTCAATATCGCCGGCATTGGCGCGCAGCATCAAATCGGCATCCAATTGACGCGTGCTGGCCACAAGATCGAGCATGTAGATCGGAGACGCGTCGCTCAACGCAGAACGCGGCGATAATATCTCCGCATTGCGGCCTGCTTCTGGCTTGCCGTTCGCGACAGGCTTTTGCTGCGCTGCACTCGAGTTGAGGGCATCCTCAACCCGAGTAGCATCACTGCGCCAAGGAAGAACCCAATAGGCAACAATGCCTATGATGATCACGATGCAGACAATGCCAATGAGTCTTCCAATTTTCATGGCTTTTCGATTTATGCTTTGCAATTTGGGGCTTTGGTCTCAGTAAGACCATGGGTTGAGTTTAAAGAAGAATCCATCCGATAGTAACTTCCGACAGATCCGTTGCTAAATGTTATTGAAATAGTCCTCCCCCAATTTTCCTCATCAGCTTTCGCCCGTTGTGCGTAGGCTGGATATCTGATGGTCATCGCCGCTTTGTAAGCAGCCCAAGCCGCGGTTTCTCTTATCAGTGAATCGTCATCACATTGAGCTTGCGGATCTTGCTCAGCACCTGACGCGAGGTCTGAGAGTACGGATACATCGACATCGTACTGTATCGATGGCGAACTGAACAAACCCGAACAACCGCTTCCTTCGCAGAGCACAGTGCTGTCGATCCGCATACCGGTCACATAGACCGTCATGATCGTCGACGCCGAGGCCTGGCTGGACGCAGCCAACATTCCGATGCATAAAAACAATGCGCGCATTGATTGATTCCTTGTATGGATGAATTTCGTTCGACCACAAAGATTGCAGCAAAAAAAATGTAGCCTGTAGCGGTCTCACAGACCGAGACCACAAGATACTGTCACTCATCAAGTTCCGGCATCTCATCAATTCAACAATCATTCTGGTGCGATGCATGCGATATTAGGTGGTCGCCATTGTGCGATTGCGCCCCTCTCCCCGTCGCCGATGCTTGGCCTTGCTTTCAATGATCCCGAGGCGCATCAAGGTGAGCGATTGTCATGCACAACCATACAAAATGACGTCCCGCACGCAGGGCATATAAGTCAAAGGTCTCATACACCACACCCGCACACGCCTGACTCCGCTCCCGACATACAAACAACTCAATCAACAGCGCTCACCCACCCCTCCCCCCAAACCCCGCCACCAGGGCCTCGTTGTCGATCGCCGGGGAATACAGCCAGCCCTGCACGGCGACGACGCCGCATTCGCGGAGGCAGTCGGCCTGGGCTTCGGTTTCCACGCCTTCGCCGACGACGTCGATGTCGAGGTTGTTGGCGAGGGCGATGAGGGCTTTGACGATGGCGAGGTCGGCGCGGTCGTGGGGCAGGCCGGCGGTGAAGCCGCGGTCGATCTTGATGGTGTCGATGGGCAGTTTCTTGAGGTAGCCCAGGGAGCAGTAGCCGGTGCCGAAGTCGTCGAGCGCGACGTGGACGCCGAGGGCGCGGATGCGCGAGAGGGTCTTGGCGGCGTTGGCGGGTTCGTGGAGCAGCAGGGTTTCGGTGAGCTCCAGGCACAGGCGCGACGCGGGCAGGCCGGATTCGGACAGGGCCTGCTGCACGTCGTCGGCGAGGCCGGGCTCCTCGAACTGGCGGGCGGAGACGTTGACCCGCAGCATGGGCGCGACGCCGTCGATCTCCGGCCAGCCTGCGGCGGTGGCGCAGGCGGTCTGCAGGGCCCAGCGGCCGAGGCGGACGATCAGGCCGGAGGATTCGGCGGCTTCGATGAACTCGGCCGCAGGCACCACCGCGCCGTCGTCGCGGCGCCAGCGCAGCAGGGCCTCGGCGGCGCGCCAGCGGCCGTCGCGCAGGTCGACTTCGGGCATGTAGTGCAGCACCAGGCGGTTCTGCTCGAAGGCATCGCGCAGGGTCTGTTCGATCTTCATCCGCTGCAGCAGGCTGCGGTGCAGCACGGCGTTGAACACCTTGCAGCGGCCGAGGCCGTGCGAGCGCGCGCGCAGGCTGGCGTTTTCGGCGTTGCGCAGCAGGGTGTCGGCCGAGGGCGCGGCGAGGTCGCGCGAGAACGCGAGGCCGGCGGTGGCGGCGGCGGCGAATTCGGGGTGGCCGTCGGCGATGGCGCCTTCCTCGATGGCGTCGAGGCAGCGCTCGGCGAGTTCCAGCGCCTCGACCTCGCGCAGGTGGCGGTGCGGGATGATGGCGAAGCCTTCGCCGCGCACGCGGGCGAGCACGGCCTGGCCGCCGATCAGCGAGCGCAGGCGCTCGGCCACGCTGCGCAGGAAACGGTGGAAGGCATCGGTATCGCCGGGCACATGGCCCACCGACGGGTCGATGTGGATGTGGATCACCACCAGGCCGCTGTCGTGCGTGTGCAGCGGGCGCAGCGCGTTGTGCGCCACCTCCAGCAGGTGGTCGCGGTTGAGCAGGTCGGTGTGCGGGTCGTGGCGTTCGAGATAGCGCAGCCGCATCTCCGCCTCGCGCCGGCGGGCGATTTCGTGCGCCACCGCGACGTAGTCGCCGATGCTGGCGGCGAAGGCGCGGTCTTCGGGGCTCCACACCCGCGGGTGTTCGGTGTGCTCGAAACTCACCACGCCCAGCAGCACGCCTTCGCTGCGCACCGGCGCATCGAGCAGCGAATGGATGCCGTGACGCTGGAAATACTCGCGGAAATGACTGCTGGTGGCCGGGCCGTCGTCGTGGGCGATGTCGGCGACATCGATCACCCGGACTTCGTTGAGCTGCGCGACGTAGTCGCGGCCGAGGGTCAGTGCCTGATCGAAGCCTTCCGGCTGGTGGGTTTCGCTGGAACGCGTGTACGCGTGCAGGCACTGCAGCTGCGCGTCTTCGCGCTCGCAGCGCCAGATGTTGACGTATTCCACGTCCAGCGCTTCGGCCGACATCTCGCAGATCAGCGCGATCGCGGTCTCGAAGGTGCAGTCCTCGTTCCAGACCTGACGACCGAGCGCGACCAGCGCGTGGTTGTGCCGCCGCGCACGGGCGCTGCGCTCGTCGATTCCATCCCACATCGCGGACATCGGCATCGCCCCACCCTCCTGTCGAGCCGGCGCACGCGTGCGCACCGGCGGATCGGCTCCCTGCCCGTCCGTGGGGGGTACGGACAGGCGCTGCGCTTGGTCTTCGGATCGGCTTGTGAAAGCCTGGCCCGCGGGCCCGGCCGTGGAAGGCCCGGCTCCGGAAGGACACAGGGGCTACGTTGGCGCAAGTCGCCCGTGCGCGCAAGCGGTGGCGCGCGCATGCGCGCCGTCGAGAGGACGCGTGCTCAGTCGACCGTGCAGCCCACCACGATGACCACCTCGCCGCCGGCGGGCAGCAGCGGAATGCTCGCGCCGCCGCCGGTGATCGCCGCGAACAATGCGGCGCCGGTTTCGGTGGGGCAGGTGGCGCCGCCCGAGGCCGAGCAGCTGGCGCTGCTGCAGTTCAGGCCGCTGATCGGGGCGTCGCTGACCACGGCACCGTTGGCGGCATCGGGGCCGGCATTGCGCACCGTGAGCGTGTAACTGACCGGCGTGTTGGAAATGAGGGTATCGCTGCCCTGGTCGATGTCGCCGTTAACCCCGGGCGTGTTGGTCTTGGTCAGGCTCAGATCGGCCAGCAGTCCGCGAACATTGCTGAAGGTGCACAGCAGATCGTCGCCGGCCACCGGGGTCAGCGAGAAGCTGGTGCCGCCGCCCGCCGGCGCCTGACCACCCACGAGCGCATTGCTGCAGGAATAGGTGGTGGTGTAGTTGGCCAGATTCGCGCCGGAGACGCCGGTTTCCGACAGCGTGTAGGCAGCGCCGACGGTGGCAGGGTCGAGGGTGGCGATGCCCACCGCCGAGCTGCCGCTGCCGGTGGTGACCACGGAGACCGGGCCGCCCGGGCCGGTGATGTTCAGGGCGAATTGGTCGGCAGGCCCGAAGCGGCCGTTGGGCAGCGTCTTCTGCAGGCGCAGACGCGGCTGGCGCACGTTGGTGAAGGTGCAGGTCAGGTCGTTGCCGTCGTCGAGCACGTTGGCGGGAATGCTCATGGTCGGGCTGGTGCCGCTGACCACGGTGACGCCCGGCGGCTCGGTGCAGGCCCAGCCGCTGAGCGCCCAGCCGGCGGGCACCGCCTCGGTGAGTGTGGCCGGCTGGGTGATGTCGGTGATGGTGAAGGGCGCACTGCTCTGCGGGTTGGCGGTGCCGGTGTCGAGCGTCAGGGCGGCAGGCAGGCCGTTGGTCCCCGAGCCGAAGCCGAAGCTGCCGGTGCCGCCGACGCTCTGCTTGCGGATGGTCACGGTGGGCCGGCGCACGTTGGTGAAGGTGCAACTGGCGACGGTGCCGGCGCTGGCGGTGAGCGAGACCGTGCGCGTGGCGATATTGGTGCTGTTGACGGTCAGCGTGCCCTGGTCGGCACTGCAGGCGATCGCCGTGAGCTGGTAGCCGGGCGCGGTGTTCTCGACGATGCTGAAACTGACGCTGCCGCTGCTGGGCACGGTGATGCCGGCATTGGCGACGCCGGTGCCGCCGACGGTGGTGATGCTGGGCGTGGCGATGGTGCCGCCGCCGGCATTGAGGATGGTGTAGCCCACGGTGAGATTGCCGCCCTGCGCGTTCTTGACGATGGCGATGTCGATGTTGCGGGTGTTGACGAAGGTGCAGGTGAGGTCGGCGCCGGGCACCAGGGTCACCGTGGCCGTGCCCAGCGGGCTGCCGTTGGTGACGCTGGTGACCACGGTGCTGCCGGCCGCGGCGCCGGCCGCGTCGGTGCAGTTGATGGTGTCGAGCGTCCAGTTGGGCGTGCTGGGCGCGTTTTCGGCGATGACGATCGGCGTGCCGGGGGTGACGTCGTTGAAGACCTGCGACACCGTGGGTGTGCCCGGCGGGTTGGGATTCAGGCCGAAACTGGCGGGCGTGAGGCCGCCGCTGACGGTGAACGGGAAGGTGGCGCCGCCGCCGATCGCGGTCTTGGCCACGGTCAGCCGCGCCAGCCGGTTGTTGGTGAAGGTGCAGGTGAATGCCGAGCTGGCCGCGATCTCGGCGCCGGTCAGGGTGTAGGTGCTGCCGCTGCGGCTGCCGACCGTGGCGCCGCTGCCGTTGACGCAGGTGGCGTTGGTCAGCGCATAGCCGGCGGGCAGGCTGTTCTCGGTGATGGTCACCGCGGTGGTGGGCGAGACGATGGTGTAGGCGAGCGTCGCGGCGCTGGCGGTGTCGCCGTCGACCGTGGTCGGCGTGCCGGCCGCCGTGGTGGTGACCGTGCCGGTGGTCTGCGCGGTGTTGGTGAGCGTGAAGGAGAACGGCCCGCCTGCGGCGCCCTGGGTGGTCTTGCGCAGGATCAGCTTGCGCGAGACGGTGAAGCGGTAGTCCTCCACTTCGCCGCTCTGCACGGTGCCGCGCGGGCTGCTGCAGTTGTCGAGCGCGGTGTTGTTGGTGCACACCCGGTACCGGGCGAAGGTGGGGCCGATGAGCGCGGTCGCGGGCACGACGATGTTGAGGTTGACCGTGCCGGGCGCGACCGACTGGTTGGTGACCATCTGCTCGCCGGCATCGACGAAGTCGCCGTCGCCGTTCCAGTCGAACCAGACGTTGAGGAAGCCCGAGGCGTTCTGGATCGAGACCGGGACCACCGTGGTCTCGCCCACCGGCAGCAGCGGCACCAGCGTGACGCCGTCCTCGTCGTCGGTGGTGTTGAGGTCGTCGCCGGTGGCGTCGGCGCTGTTGAGCAGGCTGGCGTCGGCATCGACGCTGGCGCCGAGACGGATCCCGGAAATCGTATGGGTAGGATTGCCGTAGGAGACCGGCGCGTCGCCGACGTCGGCGTTGTCCGACTCCAGCAGGAACGACGCGGTGCTGCCGCCGTAGACCAGCGGCGTAGCCGGCGCGGCCGAGGTGAGGGTGTAGAGGCTGCCGGGCGTGGCGCCGCCGTTGCGGAAATACACGCCGCCGGAGACGCCGTTGGGCTCGTTGTTGAGATTGCCGTTGGGCGTGTCGTAGGTGCCGTTGTTGTTGGTCGTGACCAGCCCGGCCGCGATGGCGGTGTGCCCGGCCGGGGTGACGAAGCCCTGCGTGGTCGAGCTGGCGCCGGTCACCAGCTTGCCGTCGTCGGCTTCGTTCGGCGCCTGCCCGGGATCGTAGGCGATGGGCGCGAGCGCATAGTTGCCGGCGCTGCCCGTGGCGACCTGTGCGGTGGCGGTGGCGTTGCGCACGAAGCCGGTGGGGGTCTGCTCCACGTTCTGGAACACCGAGGCCGAAACCAGCGCATCGTCGCCGGCGTTGCTGGGCGTGTTGACGTCGGGAAAGGCGATGGTGACCGTGCCGGAGGCGGCGCCACCGAGCAGGGTGTCGATCTCGTCCTCGAACAGCACGATGTGGAAGCTGCTGAGGCTGTAGAACGCGGTGCCCGGCGGCGAACCGCTGGGCGATGTGCTGATGGTGATGAAGCGGGTGTCGCCGCTGGGCGTGCCGCCGATCACCAGCGCGTTCTGCTTGTCGAGCGACCCGCCGGGGCCGGTGATGCGTGCGGTGATCTGGTTGTTGCTGGTGGTGGCCGGCGGGGTGCCGATGCGCGGCTCCGGCCAGTTGTCGCCCAGCCCGGCACCCGCGGTGTTGCCGCTGGTGCACAGGTTGTTGGTGCCGTCGGCGGGAGAGCAGTGATCGCGCTCGAAGGTGGCCCACACGAACAGTGCGCGGTTCTTGCCGGAGGGGATGCTCACGTTGACCAGGGTCGGCGTGCCGGTGGCGCCGCTGCCGGTCGTGGTGGTGGCCTGGGTGTTCAGATGCTGGACCTGCGCGGCCTGTGCCGAGGGCATGCCCAGCCCGGCCAGAAGCAGACCCAGGGCGATGACGCGGCCTGCGGACTTCGCGACGCGCAGGCTCGGCGCGGACAGCGCTCCGCAGATTCGACGCATCGAAGCGACCATGCTTTTCCCCCTCCGGATGAACGCCCCCGGGGCCGCATGCAGAGCGCAGCGTTATCGCAACGGGGCACGACATGATCCGCGGGAGCGCAAAGCTTGCACACCTGTCAGAAATGACAGGGTGATGAAAGCCCGGTTTCACTCCTGGGTCGCCTTCCTTAGTTTCACCCTGGTTTTATCTGGTTTTCCCTGTCTTTCCCTGTCTTTTCCTCTTCTCATCACTCTCTTTCATCCTTCTGTGTCATCCCGCTTCCTTGCGGGTGACCGCTGCGCAGCCATCGGGCCGCGTGCCCGGGGAGGCGGAGCTCTGCCGCGGCGCCGGGACGATCCGAACTCAGGGCACGCTGCAGCTCAGCGTGAACGTGACGCTGCCGCCCACCGGCAAGACCGGCACCACGATGCCTGCGCCCTGCAGCGCGGCGACCAGCGCGGCACCGGTAGTCGCCGGGCACACCGCCCCGCCGCTGGCGGTGCAGGTGGCGCTGGCGCAGGCGAGATTGCTCGGCGCCGGATCCGCGACCAGGGCGCCATCGGCCGGCCGGGGGCCGTCGTTGCTCACGGTGATCTGGTAGTCCACGGTGGCGCCCGAGGCGAGGGTGTCGGCGGCCTGGTCGGCTTCGCCGTTGACGCCGGGGGTGTTGGTCTTGGTCAGGCGCAGATCGGACTTGCAGGTGCGGCCGACCGCGACGCCGGGGGTATCGGCCGCAGGCGAGATCAACGCACCACTGCCGTTGCCGCCGGTTTCGGCGCCGTGGTTGGCGCCACCGGGCTGACTCTGTGCGGTGTTGGTGATGCCGGGCGCGCCGCCGTTGGCGGTCAGCGCCACTGCAGCGGTGGTGATCGCGATGCCCGCACCGCCGCCGCCGCCGGGGCCGTGCGCGGAGTTGCCGCCGGCGAAGGCGTCGCCACCGCGGCCGCCGCTCACGTCCACCGCGAGCGCTGCCGTCCAGGTGGTCGCCACCACCACCACGCTGCCGCCCGCACCGCCGCCGCCCGCGCCGTCGTTGTTGGGATTGTCGGCCGCCCGCGCACCGCGGGCGCGGATGCTGCCGCTGCCGGTCAGGGTGACCGCGCGCAGCATCACGATGCCGCCGCCGGCGGCGCCGCTGGAGACGTTGTTGGGGCTGTTGTTGTTGTTGTCGCCGGCACCGCCGCCGCCGCCGAGCACCACCCGCGCCACGCCGGCCTGGGCGAAGGACGCGCCGCCGAAGCCCCATTTCTTCTCCGGCGCATTGCTGTAGTCGGCGAGCACGCCGGCATAGCCGGGACCGCGCCAGCCCACGCCGCCGCGACCGCCGGCCTGGCCGTTGCCGCCGCCACCGCCGCCGCCGTTGTCGCTGTTGCCGCTCCAGAACGTGCCGCCGCCGCCGGCCGTGGCCGGTGCGCCGCGGGCGAAATCGCCGGTGCTGGTGGTGCCGGTGGGGTAGCCGCCCCAGGTCGCGCCCAGGTCGATGACCGGCGCGGGTGTGCCATCGCCGATGCTGCGCTTCTCGCTGACGAAGCGCGGGGTACCGGCGATGCCCTCGCCCTTGGTGCCATGGCGGGTGTCGGCATCCCAGCGGAAACGCTCGACGCCGTCGTTGCTGGAGCGGTTGCGCCCGCTGCCGCCGCGGAAGCCCGCCCCGTCGACGTCGATCAGCTGGCCGTTGAGATTCAGCGTGAACGCGGCATCAAGCACCACCACGCCGCCACTGAAACCATCCCACACCGGCGCGGTGACCGTGCCGCCGAGGGTGGCGTTGGCGTACTGCGGTACGCGGATGATCTGGAAGGTCCTGCGCCCGCGCGTGGCCGTCGCATCCAGCTGCTCGTAGACCGCGGTGAGCGGCGAACCGGCGAGGCTCAGGCTGGCGCTGCTGGTGCCCGCCCCTGCGCGCACGAACTGGTGGCGGCCGGCGGCGCAGCCCGGCGCCGACGTGGTGTAACCGGAGGCCGGCTCACCGGCAGTGCCGCTGCCGTAGGTCAGGCTGTCGCTGAAGTCGATGTCCGCGCACTGCATCTGGATGACCAGCACCAGGTCGCCTTCGGCCAGCGTGGCCGCGGCACCGCGCTGGCCGCCCAGCGCGATGCTGGTGCTGCCCGGGCCGTAGCTGCCGGTGCCGGGCGTCCAGTAGGTGTTGACCACGCCGGACACGCCAGCGACATCGCCCTGACTGCCGGGAAGGGCGCAGACCTGGGCATGCGCCGAAAACGGCTGCATGCAGAGCGCAGCGGTCAGCAATCCTGTGCCGAGCTTCATCCATGGAGAGCGACGGATCATCTCTCACCAGTGACTTTGGACAAGCCCGGAGTGTGACGGCTGGCGCTTTTCCGTTCAACCGATTGCAGGTGCAGGACAGCCCGCAGCATGGCCGCCGGCTGAACCGGATCGGGCCGAGCGACAGGAACGGCCCCACCGCCCACCGATGCGGACGAAGCCGTCCTCAGGGAATCTGGCAACCGAGCACCACGGTCACGCTGCCCCCGGCCGGCAGAATCGGCACCGCCACGCCGCCGCCCTGCAGCGCGGCGACCAGCGCAGCGCCGGTCTGGGCCGGACAGCTGGCGCCGCCGGTGGCGGTGCAGGTGGCGGTGGAGCAGCTCATGCCCGCGGGCGCGGGGTCGGTGAGCAGCGCGCCGTCGGCGGGGTCCGGGCCGTTGTTGGCGGCGACCACGGTGTAGGACACCGTAGTGCCGGAGGTCACCGTATCTGCGGCCTGATCGACGTCGGCATTGACGCCCGGGGTGTTGGTCTTGCTCAGGCGCAGGTCGGCGCTGCGCCGACGATTGGTGAAGGTGCAGGTGGTGTCCTGCTGCGCCGGTGGAACGAAACCGGCCGTCGTGCCGCTGCCGCTGGCGACCACCGCGCCGGTATCGGCGCGCACGCACTGATAGCTGCTGACGTAGGCGGCGAGACTGGTGCCGGTGCCCGCGGTCTCGGAGAAGGTGGCCGCGCTGCCGGCGACGATGGCCGCGAACGCGGTGGCGCCGCCGTTGCCGACGTTGTTGGCGGTGGCGGTGGCCGCGGTCAGATTGAACAGGCCCGGGTCGGTGGTGGGCGACAGCGCCTTCGCGCTGCGAACGCGGGTCTGTCGGGTGTTGGTGACGGTGCAGATCGCGCCGAAATTGGTGGTGCTCAGCGAGGCGCTGATGCTGCGCGTGGCGTTGTTCACCGTGACATAGGGCGCGGGATTGCCGTTGGGGTCGGTGCAGACGATGCTGGCGGTGCTTTCCCAGCCGGGGGTCAGCGCTTCGCTGATGGTGAGCGTGCGCGGGGTGCTGGTGACCGGGATCTCGACCAGCTGCTGCTGGTCGTCGCTCAGCGTGAAGTTGGCGGGCGACGGCGTGCCGAGGCTGGCCGAGGCGTTGAAGCCGAAACTGCCTGCCACGGCATCGGGCAGGGTCTGCTTGATCACGCGCACGTAACCCTGCACCACCAGGGTGGGCACGGTGGCGGCGCCGGCGTTGCACTTCGAAGGCGCGCCGGGCGCGAGCAACGGCGAGGTGTCGGTATTGCACACGCCCGGATTGTTCTGCTGGTACGACAGCAGGTAGGGCACGCGCAGCAGGCCGGTGGCCGGGTCGCCTTCGCAGCGCAGCACGACATTGTCGATGCGCCAGGTCTCCACGCCGGCCGCGATGTAGTCGCCGCAGCTGTCGTTGTCGCCGTCGAGATTGGCGATGAAGCCGGTGCCGGTGCTGACGGTGGGGAACCGCGCCACCGCGCACTGCCCGCCGCCGGGTGTGCGCGGGTCGTTGCCGCTCTGGCCGACGAAGAACGCGCCGTCGTAGCGGTTGGCGTTGGTGCCGCTGAGGCTCACGATCACGCTGAGCGTGAGGGTGGTGCCGGCGGTGCAGGTGGTGGGACTGCCCGGCGGCGTGCTCAGGTTGACGATGGTGGTGAACTCGCCCGCGTTGCAGTTGAGATTGGACGCGGTGCGGTCGGCGGCGCAGGTGAGGCCGTTGGTGGCGCTCGAAAAGGCGGTCTGCGCCTGCGCGGCGCCGATCGCGGCGAGCGAGAGGAGGGTGGCAGACGCCAGACAGCGGATGCGCACGCGCCAGGATGGTGGAGAAGGCGGCGAAGCCAGGGTCGGCGTTGCGGTCGGCATCATCTGGTGGCGCATGGTTTCCCCCTTTACGACGAACTGGAATACGACCTCGCGCGCACGCGACGCGGAGCATGACGAACCTTGCGACGACTGCTCGCGACGACTGCTCGCGACGACTGCTCGCAACAATCGTCGCGACGGCGCGAGGCACGCCGACGGGTGACACGGCTGAGCGTCCTGTCTCGTGTCGGACCGCTCCCCTCCCCGGGAGCAATCCGGTCGCGTCCATGACCCTGGACGCGCCGGCGCCGGTCGCGTGTTTCGCGCCCCGGACGGCGATGCGCCGGCTTATTGCACCGCGCAGGAAAACACGAAGGTCGCGGTGTTCGCGCCCGCGGTCGCCGGCAGTGCACCGAGGGCGATGCCGGCGGCCAGATCGGCGACGGTGATCGCTGCGGCCGGGCAGACGCCCGCGGTCGGGCTGCTGCAGGTGACTGGGGTGGCCGGCGGGCAGTTCAGGCCGGCGCCGGGGGTGTCGACGATCTGCGCGCTGGTCACTGCGTCCGGGCCGTTGTTGGTGACCACCACGGTGTAGGTGGTGGTGGCGCCGGAGGCCACGGTGTCCGCGGCCTGGTCGGAGGGGCCGCTGACGGGCGTGTTGGTCTTGGTGACCTGCAGGTCGGAGATGCCGGTGATGTCGCAGATCGGCACCGCGCTGCGCGCAGGGGCGGCGCTGGCCGTGCCGGCACCGCCGCGGGTGGCGCCGTTGGGAATGAACTCGGTGACGCCCGCCGAGCTGGTCGTGCCGTTGTTGCCGCCGGTCACCGTGGCCGTGCCGCCAGGCACCGCGACGAAGCCGCCGCCGCCGCCGCCGCCCGGGCCTTCGGATTCGTTGACGGTGATGAGCTGGTTGCCACCGTTGCCGCCGATGGCGGAGGCACTCAAGCCGCCCGCGCTCGGTGCGATCAGCACCACGCTGCCGCCCGCGCCGCCGCCGCCGGGAGCGTCGTTGTGGCCGCCCGTGGTGTTGGGCGCGGTCGCGCCGTTGGCACGCAGCGCGCCGCTGCCGGACACCGCATTCGCGAGCAGGAACACCAACCCGCCGCCGTTGGCGCCCGAGCTGGCACTGTTGTTGTTGCCGTCGCCGGCACCGCCGCCGCCGCCGAAGAACAGGCGGGTGTTGCCGCTGGTGCTGGGATTGTTGGCCAGCGGCCGGCCACCCAGTCCGCCGCGTTCACGGCGCAGGTTGCCGCCCCAGCCGGTGCTGCCAGGGGCCAACGTCAGCGCATCCTGGTTGTTTTGTGCGTAGGTGTAGCCACCGCGGCCACCGCCGGGCGAATTGGTGGCCGCATTGAGGGTGGGGTCGCGGTTCCAGGCCTGTGCCCAGGTGGCGTTGCTGTTGTCCGGCACGCCCTGCCCGTTCCAGCCGACCGTGCTGCCGCCGTTCGCGCCGCCGCCGCCGCCGGCGTTGTGGGAATTGCCGCCGCCGCCACCGTTGGCCGGCGCACCGCGGCCGTAGCGGCCAGCCGCTGCGCTGTCATAGGTGGCCTGATAGCCGGCGATGCTCTCGCCCTTCTCCGCGCCGTTGACCGGATCGGTGCTGGAAAACAGCGCGATGTCGGCACCGGAGGCTGCGGACTGGTTCTCGCGCACGCCGCCGCGGAAACCGCGGCCATCGGCATGCACCACGCCGTTGACCGTGGCGGTGCCGTCGACGATCGCCGCGACCACGCCGCCGGTGCTGCCGTTCCAGGCCTGCGGCACGATGCTGGCGCCGGCATTGACGGTCAGGCTGCTGTACTGCGGCACGCGCACCACCTGTGCGCCGTTGTCGTAGGAAAACCGCAGCGGCGCGGCGCCGCAGGCGGTGCCGAGGGTGATGGTGTTGCCGCTGACCGCGGCGACGCTCACGAATTCGTAGCGACCGGCATTGCCCAGCGCGGTCACCGCGCCGTAGGCGGCGCTGTTGGTGGTCGAGATGCTCGCACCCTGCGCCTGGTACACCATCAGCACATCGCCCGCCGTGATGCCGGCGCTGCTGGCGACCGTGAGCGTGGCTGCGCCGACCGTGGCCGACGCGGCGAGCGTGGTGTACTGGTTGACCACGGTGTCCGCTGCGGTGGCGACGAACGCGCCGTCCTTGCCGATCTGGCGGGCGTGCGCGGGCGAGACCGTGGCGGCGATGGCCGCGGCCAGCACGGTGCCGAGCAGCAGGGGACGTGGGGAAGCGTGCAGTCGCATGGGTCGTATGTCCTCGAAAGTCACCTCACGCCGCGCCCGCGTGCGCAGGCTGCGCGGGCGGCTGACGATCGGACGGCGGGCTGGACTGCTTGCTCAGTACCAGCCCACGATGTTCAGGAACCACCCGCGGTGGTCGTAATCGAAGTCGGTCAGGTCGTCGCTGAACTCGGTGAAGTTGTAGCCCAGGCCGATGCGGAAGTGGTTGCCGAGGTCGCGGTCGATGCTCAGCAGGCCGCCCTGGCGGTCGCCGCCGTCCTGCACGCCCAGCCAGCGGTATTCGGCCAGCGCGGACCAGTCGTCGGCGAACAGCCAGCGTGCCTGCCCCGCGGCGAAGGTGGCCGAGGAGTCCGCCCACTGCCCGCTCAGCCGGCCGAAACGCACCTCGCCCTCGCGCCGCGCGAACTTGCCGGCGAATTCCCAATCGGTGTTCGGCTTGTAGATGCCCTCGAAGGACATCACCTGGCTGCGCTGGTCGTAGAAGGCGATGTTGTCGCCGATCTGCGGCAGCGCCGAGACGTCGTAGAGATAGGTGTAGCGGCCGAGCAGCGCCCACTTGGTCGAGTCGAACGGACGCCAGGCGAAGCCCAGATTGCCCTCGGCGAACTTCGCGCCGGCCGCGGACAGCAGATCGTCCTCGGTCTTCGAGTAGTTCAGGCGCGCGGCGATGCGGAAGCTCTCGCTGAACTTGTGGGTGAGGAAGTTGGTGGTCACCCACTGCGTGCGTTCTTCCAGACCGCTGTCGTCGCGCCACTCCAGCTTGCTGTTCCAGCGGGTGTCGTTGGAGGTGTGCCCGGCGCTCACGCTGATCGCGCGGCGGTCGACCGTGCCCACGCTGCGGTCCAGCTCGGCCTGCTGCAGGGTGAAGCCCAGCGTCCAGCCGATGCCCGGATAGAAATCCATGCCGAAGGTGTGCGCCAGGCCCGAACCGTTGGGTTCCTTGAGGAACTGGCTTTCGTTGTACAGATTCACCTGATCCGACAGCCGCCAGCGCTGACCCAGGGTCCAGCCGGTGTTGCCGCGGTTGTTGAACAGCGGGTCGTAGGCGCTGCGGTCGGTCGAGTAGGTGTAGGCGCCGTACAGCGTGTGCTCGGGCGTGAGCCGGTATTCGGCATCCACCCGCGCCGCGTCGCCGCGGTCGCCGGTGGTGACCTCCGCGCCCACGCTCGACAGCTCGCCGAACAGGTACTTCGCGCCCACGGTGTAGGCGTCGTTATCGGCATAGCGGCCGTCGTCGTCGTCCACGGTGAACTGCGCGGTGCCGTACAGCTCGAAGGTGCTGCCGAAGCGGTGGCGGTATTGCAGCGCGGCCAGGGTGCCGGCCGCGTCGCCGGCGATGCGCTCCTCGTCCACCCGGCGCAGTTCGCCGGTGAGCGTGGCGACATCGCCCACGCGCCACTCGGCCGCCAGCTGGCTCTGGGTGAGCGATTCGGCGCCGCGCTCGGCCACGCTATGCCGGCCGCGCACATTGATGTTGGGCGCGAACTGGCCCAGCACTTCAGCGCCGGTTTCCTCGATGTCGGCGCCGGTGTCGAAGCGGCCGGTGGAGAAGCCGGCCTCGACATCGCGCCACCATGCGCCTGCAGACCAGTCCAGCGACGACCAGCCCAGCTCCTTGAAGTTGATCCGCGCCTCGACCGCGCGCGCATCGCCTTCGCGACGGCCGGCGATGGCGTTGGTCTCGGTGAAGCTCAGGCCGCCGTTGTCGGAGAAGAAGATCGGCGCGCTGGTCGCTTCGGTGCGGCTCTGTTCCAGCTTCAGATACGTACCGCGCCCGGCCTGCAGGGTGAGGTCGGCGCCCTGCAGCGAATAATCGTCGCCCGCGCGGTTCTCGTCGATGTAGGTGACGCCCAGCGCGACGTGATCGCCGAACCAGTGCTTGCCGCGCACGCCCGCAGTGATCGAATCCGGGTCGAAACCGTTGGGCACGTACTCGTAGTCGGCCAGCAGCAGCTGGGTGAAGCCATCGAGCGGCGTGTCGCGGGTGATCGTCGGCAGGTTCTCGCGGGTCACCGTGGCCAGCGGCCGGGTGAGCAGCACGCGGCCCTGGAACTCGTCGATCTCGTAGTCGGCGCCGCGCACCAGCGGCACGCGTTTCTCGACCCGGCCGGTGGTGCCGTCGCGGATCTCCAGCACCAGGCGGTCCGACC
>ERZ1066121.579-NODE-579-length-32958-cov-24.148436_pt1 | contig 32958 bp, 32 predicted proteins | sample MGYA00382768_ERZ1066121 | MGnify/ENA primary metagenome ERZ1066121 (study PRJEB33369, sample SAMEA5778351) | biofilm metagenome | biome: Industrial cooling water; feature: Water cooling tower basin; material: Biofilm | place: United Arab Emirates | collected...
CGGACGCCCCTGCGGGCGCCCGGGCTGCGCACTCACTCCGTCGCGCCCAGCGGGCGGATCAGCCAGCGTGTGGTGGTGCCGTCCTGGTAGCGCAGCACTTCCACGTCCGCGCCCCGGTACAGCAGACTGGGCACGCCGGCCGGCGCGCCGTCGCCGGGCAGGGCCACGCGGTCGGCATCGCTGCCGATCGGCATCACCCACGCCGTGCCGCCGATCCGTCCGGCCGCCGCGCGAACGGTGCCGCCTGCATCGTTGACCTGCACATACTTGACGCCATCACGGTGAAATTCGTACACCTGCCACGCAGAATCGGCGGCCAGATCGACGGCTTCGGGGAAAGATTCGCCCAAGCCGCTCGATGCAACTTGACTCCAGTGGCCGTCTGCTGGGCAACCACATTTCGCCCAGACGGGCGAAGCAAACAGCGTCGCGCAGGCCAGCAGGGCGAGAGGCGCGCAGGCGGAACGAGACAGATACATCGACATGATGAAACTCCTTGAGTGCTGATCCGTAGGATTGGTGTTAACGGCCTGCGATGTCCCCATACAGCACCGTTAACGATTGAAGGCCCGGAAGGCACGCGCCTCCCGGGCCTTTCGACGGTAGCACCCGGATTCGCGCGCCGAGCGTGCTGTGCGGCGCCGTCCGGCGGCGCATACATGGCTGGCGTCGGTGTCCGCCTGTCGCGCCTGTGGCCTCAGCCGCCGCCGTCCCCGCCACCCTCAGCCGCTGGCCCCTGCGGCGCCGACGGCGTGCGCGGCCCGATGCGCATGGCCGGCGCCTTCGGCCCGTCCATGTCCTGCTGCTCCGCGCGCACCTGCTCCAGCGCCTGCGTCTGCTCGCGGGCGTGCATGACGGTCTGCGCGACTTCGGAAGACTGCTCGATGCTTTGCGACACCGCCCGGCCCACGTCGATCGCGACACGCTGGTGGGCGGGGTCGTCCAGCCTGCCCTGCACCATGAACACGGATTCGGCTCGACCAGTCTGCGGGTCGATGCGCCCCGGCACCACATGGTCGTAGCCCGTAAAGCGCCAGCCCTCCGTGGACAGGCTCATCGCCACCGCCGATGCGCCCAACGTCTGCCGCTCGTGCTGGGTCAAGCCACCCATCCCCGGCGCGGTCTCGATCTGGGCGAGCAGCCGCTCGGCCTGCAGGTACATCGCATGCGCCGAGTGTCCGGACTCGGTGATGAGCGGCGACCTTGCCGCAGGCGGGTCCATTGCAAGACTCTCCTCCGCCCCATCTGGCGTGCCGCGCATACCGCTGCCGCCGCGCAGCACGACCGGCCGTTGGCGGCCATCGCTGATGTCCACGAAATAGAACCCGGAATCGCCCAGCCGTAGCCCGGTACTTTCCAGCTGCGCCTTCTCCAGGCCCAGCTTCTGCATGTCGAGTCGGATAGTTGGCGGATTCTGCCAGTCGCGCGTGTCGTCGGCGAGCTGCTGGATGAGATAGGCGCCGTAGTAATTCGGATAGTTGGCCCCGCCACCCGTGCCTAGCGATTTTCCCGAGTTGTCGAAATGACACTGCGCGACAGGCTCCAGATTGATCGGGCCAGCCTTGGGCAGGCGCGTGTCGGACATCTGCATATCCTGGTCGAGGACAATGCCTGGCGCGGCGGCTCGTACGCCTCGCGTTTCGATGACGCAGTCGGTGGTGAGTTGTGCGCGTTCGAGCATTTCTTCCTGAGCAGGCGGCCTTCCTTTGACGTGTTCGATCCTGCTCGCCAGTGCATTCCAACCGTGAATTTCGGCCATCGCCTCGTCGCGGCGCGCATTGCGGATGTAAGCGCCGACCAAGCCTGTTGCATCGTATTCGCCGCCCGGCCCGGCGGCACGGATACCGTCGGTGATGGAGGCGGTTGTGAAGTAGAGTTCCTTGCGCGACTTCTCGGCATGCAGCGCATGGCCGGTTTCGTGGCCGAGGGTGCTGGTGATGATGTCGAGCCGCTTTTCCGGCTTTATCGATGCGTCAAAAGAATTTGGGCTCAGATAGATCGCTTTCTCCTCCGCATCATAGTGTCCTCCCTCATTGGCCTTTGGGTCACCGATGCGGATATGTTGCAGGGCATCGGCGTTGATCGCCTCCGTCATTATTTGTCGAAGATAAGGCGAGCTTGAAATGGCAGACTCGATCTCTGTCCGCTTGTCTGCCGGGAGCGATTTTGTGAGTTTCTGAAGCTGCGGTGAAATTTCAGCCATGCCTCACTCTCCGGAGATTTCGAAATATTCGATGCAATAGCGTTTGTCTCGATTTTCGGAAAGCTGATAGAGGTGGACCATTACATAAATACTCTCGCTCGATTGGGATGTCTTCAGTCGAAAATTCCACCACTCATTTCCTTTGAGGCGTGAAAGTGCGTCACTTTTCCCGTATCCCATCGCCACCAGTTCCTTCGCTAGTGGCTCGAATTCCAGTGTGCAATAAGTCGGTCGCTGTCCGGTGAGTGGTTCTACACCTTCGTCGATGTCGATCAGGATGGTGGGCGGGTCTTCCATCCTGCCCAAGCGGCTGACGCCAACTCGATACCCCCAGCCCTCTGTCGTCGTACCGAAATATTGATAGCCTTCGTCCATGTTGGGACGTTTGACGAGCGCAACCCGCATCCGGCGCTCGACGTTTTCGCGCTCCAGGTCCTTTAGCGTCTGGAAACTCCCCAGCAACTCCAGAATCTGCCGCCGCAACTGCACTGCTGGAATTGCGGGGCCGCGTTCGGGCTCCGATGCCGTCGGCTCGGTTGCTGTTTCGTGTTCGATTTCCGCATCCTCCATAAGCTGCGGGACTGCCTTGACGGGCGACATCTCCACTGACTTAGCTGATTCGTCCGCCAGTGCAGGCGATTCAGCGACGGGTGTTGACGTACCGCCATCCGTGCCACAGGCGGCCAAGGCGGTGCCGGTCGCGAGGGCGGCCACGGCCGCTGCGTTCTTCCATTGCATGGGGGTGTCCTCGTCGGAGGGGGAAGGGGTCAGGGTAGCGGGCGGAACGGCCGGGCGCGGGAGCTGGGGTTTGCGCTTGGGCTGTAGCGGCAGGCCGCCGAGCGGCAGCGGGCCGAGAGCCTGCGCCGTCGCCGCGTTGATCGTCTGTAGATCACGGAGCAGTTGCTGCTCGTGATGACGGTCGGGACGATTCGTCCATTGGGTGCTGTGAGTCGCGGTTACGTCGTCCTTCGCCATGCGCTTGCCATCCCAGGGGGCGGGGCTAGGTTAGCCATGTTTGCACCGGCTTTCCAGATTCTGTTGTAGCCGCGATGTGATGCTTCTGCCCCTTTTGGGGTCGCCATCGACGCTTTTTCCGCCATCACCTGCCCGAAAAGCGTCTTCGCTGGCGCTTTTGTCGCCATCGCCCCCCCAAAAAGCCCCTCCGTTGACGCTTTTTCCGCCATCGCTGGCCCGAAAAGGGCCGTCGCTGGCGCTTTTTTCGCCAGCATTGCCCCTTTTCGGGGCATGCGCTCGGTCCGGGCCTGCATCGACGCCCCTCCGTGGCCCATCGCTTGACTGTGTACGGGATGGCGGGGCCGCTGGCAGGCCGGAGACGACGAGGGCGGCTCTTGGCCGCCCTCGGTAGGGTGCGGGCGGGTGGCGGCGGCCTCAGCCGGCGGGGGCCGCCGCCTTGCCGCCGCCCTGTTTGGCGAAGCGGGCGGACAAGTCTCTGCGCAGGCCCTCCAGCCCTTGGTTCTTGCCGGCCACCTTGAGCAGGGCGTAGCCCTCCAGAGCCAAGCTCATCACGTCGCTGCCGAGGGCGGCCTCGGTGTCTTCGGCGCGCTCGTTCAGGCGCTGCAGGCGGGCCAGGCGCGGGCGCAGGCGATCCAGCGCGTCCAGGTCGGCCTGTGCCTCGGCCACGTCGATGCTCGGCGGCACGACCTGCGGGTTCTGGGCCAATACGGTGAGGGTCTGCCGGCAGAAGGCCTCTGACTTAGGCCCCATCCGGGTCAGGCCGCGGCGCTGGTCGGGAGTCAAGGCGATCAGGTCTTCGAGCGCCGCTTCCAATGCAGCCAAGGCGTTATCGATGGCGGTGAGTTGGTCGTTGCTGAGGGTGAGAGAGAGCAGGTTCTGACTCATGAGAGAGCGGAGGTCGGTGTATGACTCGGATCGAGCCGATGAAATGGTGCAGAAGTTCATGATGCCTGTCGCCCTGTCATATCTGACAGGGCGACGGCTACTGTGACGGGTATGGGGCATGGCAGGCCAGTATTGCAGGCTAGCAAGGCTCGGTTGGGTTAAAAGATCTGCAGGCTCAGATGCTTTCTCGTGAGCGACGCAGTAGCCTTCTACACGCTGTCTGTTTCCAACTCCACCGCCGTGGTGCCTGCGCTTGGGGAGCGCGGTCCTACGGAAGCGTTCCACCCACCCACCACCCACCACAGACGCCCATCGAAGGGGAGAGCACGATGACACGCACCAAGCACCACCATTCCAGGCGAGCACCCGCGCCCAGGCGACTGCCGCTGAGCGCGGCGATCCTGATCGCCTGCGCCGGCATGGCCGCCCAGGCCCTGGCCCAGGACGCGCCGGCCGACGAGGACCAGACGCCGGCCCTGGACACCATCACCGTCACCGCGCAGAAGCGCACCGAGAATTCGCAGGACGTGCCGATCAGCCTCAACGTGATCGGCGCCCAGCAGCTCGACGAGCTGCAGGTCAACGACTTCGAGGACTACGCCAAGCTGCTGCCCAGCGTGTCGATCACGCCCAGCGGCCCCGGCTTCGGCCAGGTCTACATGCGCGGCGTGGCCAGCGGCGGCGACGGCAACCACTCCGCCTCGCTGCCCAGCGTGGGCATCTATCTGGACGAGCAGCCGATCACCACCATCCAGGGCGCGCTGGACCTGCACGTCTACGACCTGGAGCGCGTGGAAGCGCTGTCCGGCCCGCAGGGCACGCTGTACGGCGCCAGCTCGCAGTCCGGCACGATCAAGCTGGTCACCCGCAAGCCCGACCCGTCCGACTTCGCGGCCGGCTACGGGCTGGAGCTGAACTCGGTGAAGGACGGCGGCATCGGCCACGTGGCCGAGGGCTTCGTCAACGTGCCGATGTCCGAGAACGCGGCCATCCGCCTGGTCGGCTGGCAGAAGCGCGACGCCGGCTACATCGACAACATCTATACCGAACGCACCTACCCGACCTCGGGCATCGTCGAGAACAACGCCGACCGCGCCCGCGACGACTACAACGAAGTCGACACCGTCGGTGCCCGCCTCGCGCTCGGCATCAATCTGGGCGAGAACTGGACCATCACCCCCACCGTGATGGGCCAGCGCCAGGAGACCGAAGGCTTCTTCTCCTACGACACCACGCTGGGCCGCAACAAGGTGAGCCATGCCCGGCCCGAGACCGGCGACGACCGCGGGTGCAGGCCGCGCTCACCGTGCAGGGCAAGCTGGGCAATTTCGACCTCACCTACGCCTTCGCCCACCTCAAGCGCGACGTGGACGGCGAGTCCGACTACAGCGACTACGGCTTCTGGTACGACACGCTGCTCGGCTACGGCGCGTACTTCTACGACGACAACGGCGACTTCATCAATCCTGCGCAGTACATCCAGGCGAAGGACGAGTACAAGAAGACCAGCCACGAGCTGCGCATCTCCACCCCGCAGGACAACCGCTGGCGCCTGGTCGCGGGCCTGTTCTGGCAGAACCAGTTCCACGACATCCAGCAGCGCTATCGCGTCGACGGCCTGGCCGAGGTGCTGTCGGTGCGCGGCTGGGAAGACACCATCTGGCCGACCAAGCAGGAGCGTCGCGACAACGACCGCGCGGTGTTCGGCGAATTCAGCTTCGACTTCACCGATGCGCTGACCGGCACCGTCGGCTTCCGCCACTTCCGCGCGGACAACAGCCTCAAGGGCTTCTTCGGCTTCAGCGACGGGTATCTGTCGCAGTCGACCGACCCGCCGGAACGTCTATATGGCCAGGCGGCCTGCAACTATCTCTACGGCACCGACCAGACCCAGTGGCAGCCGTTCAACGGCGCGCCCTGCAAGATCTTCGACAAGGACGTGGACGAAAGCGGCACCCTGGGCAAGGCCAACCTCACGTACAAGCTCAGCGACACCAAGCTGATCTACGGCACCTGGTCCGAGGGCTACCGCCCCGGCGGCATCAACCGCCGCGGCACCCTGCCGCCCTATCTGGCCGATTACCTGACCAACATCGAGTTCGGCTGGAAGACCAGCTGGCTGGAGAACCGCCTGCGCTTCAACGGCGCGGTGTTCTCGCAGGACTGGGAGGATTTCCAGTTCGCGGTGCTCGGCCAGAACGGCCTGACCGAGATCCGCAACGCCAACCAGGCGCGGATCCGTGGCATGGAACTGGACATGAGCTGGGCGGCCACCTACAACCTCAAGCTCTCCGCCGGACTCGGCATCTACGATGCGGAACTGACCGAGAACTACTGCGGTGCGATCGACGCCAACGGCAATCCCGTCACCAGCTGCCCTGCCGATGAACTGCAGTCGCCGAAGGGTACCCGCCTGCCGGTGACCGCCGACACCAAGGGCAACATCACCGCACGCTACACCTTCGACATCGGCGAATACGAGGCCTACTGGCAGGGCGCCTACGTCTACGAGGGCAAGCGCAGTTCCGACCTGCGCACCGCCGAGAACGACATCCTCGGCGACCTGCCGAGCTATCAGATGTTCGACTTCTCCATCGGCGTGCGTCGCAACAGCTGGTCGGTGGATCTGTACGTCAAGAACCTGTTCGACGAGAACGCGCAGTACAGCCGCTTCACGCAGTGCAATGAGAATGTGTGCGGCAACGGCCCCGGCGCTCCGGTGCCGCCGCGCTTCACCAACGGCCAGGTGTATTCGGTCGCCGCGCAGCCGCGGACCATCGGCATCAAGTTCAGTCAGGAGTTCTAACTGGGTGTTGAAAAACGCGCATCGTGCGCGTTTTTCAAGTCGCCAGTCCGGCACGTGTCCGGACTGGCTCCCGACGAATCAATCGCTTGCGCGCTTGCCTCGTCGTCGCAGCCATCCTTGGCTGCGTTGTCAGGCTGTTTTTCAACAGCCTGCCAAGCCGGGTCGTTCGGTCGATGCACGGACGGGCCGCCTTCGGGCGGCCCGTTTCTTTTTGCCGGGCCCGCGATGGCTTGTTCTGCGCATGCAGGCGTGCGAACGTCTGCGCCATGTCGACCCGTCCCCACCGCGCTGCTCTGTCGTCGCTCACCCTGCGCATGATGCTGGGCCTGATGTTTTTTGCGGTGCTCACATGGGTCTATGCCTGGATGGGGCGGGGGCCTGCGGATCTGGCGACGGTCTGGCCGCTGGCCTGCATCAGTGCGCTGCAGTTCGCGATCCTGTGGAGGCCGATCCATATCGGTGTGGCGGGCGTGCGGGTCAGGAAGCTGATGTCCTGCGTCTTCGCGCTGGCCGGGCTGGGTGCGATGGCGTATGTGCTGTGGTTTGTTTCGCCCGGTGCAGCGCCGCTTTTGTGATGTTCTGCGATGGAGCTCCCGCATGCGGCACCATGACGGTTTAGAATTGATCCATGCGTTCGGTTCGGCCTGCGAGCGGCTCAACACGCTGGCGTTTCGCTTGAACTCCCCCTGCGTCTTCCCCGGCGTCGCATTCACCACCGGCGCCGATATCCGCCTGTATGCCAATGGCCCCAAGCTGGAGAAATGGGTGGAGGCGACATCAGAGGCCGAGCCGAATCTGTTCTGCTGGTGGCTGGAGCTGTGGGCGGATACCGAGTCCGGTGACGATGCGGGGAAAGGCATCATCGTGGTCGAGGCCTGCACCACGGGCGTCGATGGGGAGCCGGTCGGCCAGTACGGGCCACATCGTTTCCAGAACGCCGCCGCCGCGGCAGACGGCCTGGCGAAGGCGGTCGAATGGCTGGTCGCGCAACCGTATCGGCATACCGATATCGGCATGGCGTGATGTGTGCGGCATGATCTGCGGGGCGTGGCCAGGCCAGTGAGGCCTTGCCACGCCTGCCATGCGGTTCGCGCTGTGCTTCAGGCGTGATGCGCGGCGCGAGCAAAGCATCGCGTAAAACCTCGCGTAAAACCCCGCGAGCAATGCATCGCGTATAGCATCGCGAGTAAGACGTCGCTGGATGGCGTTTGGGGAACCTCTGATCAATTCAGAGGTTCCGCGCGCCATGGATGGCGCGCTCGCAAATCGATCGCGAAAGCGATTGATTTTGCGGGAGCGGACTCAGGCTTGGCCTGAGTCCGCGACGTCTGAGCGGCTCCAGGATGGAGTTGTTCAGACCTTCCTTGGGGGAGATCGCGAGGCGGGCCTCACTCGCCCGCATCGCCAGCATCGCCCTCGCGCGCCGTTGCCCGCACCACCGTCACCGTGCACGGCGCCTCGGCGACCACCCGCGCCGAGACGCTGCCCAGCAGGCGGCGCATGCCGGTGATGCCGCGGGCGCCCATGATGAGGTGGTCGACGCCGTTGTTGCGGGCGTAGTCGAGCAGGGCGACGGCCGGTTCGTTGTGTTCGAGCACATGCACGCTGATGCGTTCCGGCGCGAGGCCCAGCGGGCGCACCCAGTCGCGCAGGGCGATCAGGCGTTTGACGTGGCGGTTGCGGCCCTGGGCGTCGAGGTTGCTGTCCAGCGCCACGCGCGCGGTGCGCATGACGGTGACGCAGGCCACGCGCGACTGCGGGAACATCGCGGCGATGCGGGTCGTCGTGGCGCGCAGTTCGGCGCAGAGCGCGGCATCCGCGTGCTTCAGGTCGACGGCGACCATCAGCAGCGGCGCCTGCCGCAGATGTTCGCCCGCGGCGTGGCCCGGCATCAGGTCGCGGCCGAGATTACGCCACCAGCGGCGCATCACCGTGAGCCGGCCATCGCGGTGGGCGCGGTCGGCGCGTTCGGTGAGCGCCACCTGTTCGGGATGGCGCAGGCTGTGCGCCAGCTGCGCGGCGGTGGCGGGACGCGCGTCGGGGTCCACCTCCAGACCGTGCAGGATCACTTCCTGCAGCCAGCGCGGAATGTCGGGGCGCAGCGCGCGCGGCGGCATGGGGTCGCGATACAGCCGGCGGCGCAGGCCGGCCGCGCCCACAGGGTTGCCGAACGGGCGCTCGCCGGTGGCCAGGTGGTACAGCGTCACCCCGAGCGCGAACAGGTCGCTGCGCGGCTCGTCGCGCTGGCCCAGCACCTGCTCCGGCGCCATGTACGGCGCGGTGCCGATCGGGATGCGGAATTCCTCGGCGATCAGGTCCGGCAGCGCCGCATGCCGCGACAGCCCGAAATCGATCAGCACGATGCGGCCCTCGGCATCGCCCTCGCGCAGCAGCAGATTGCTCGGCTTGATGTCCAGATGCACCACGTCCTGCCGATGCAGGGCGTGGATCGCATCGGCGATGCGCGCGCCGAGATCGGCCACCACCGCCGGCGGCAGCGGCGCGCGGTCGAGCAGCGGGCGCAGGGTCTCGCCGGGCACGTGTTCCATCACCAGCCAGGGCTGGTCCTCGTGATCGCCTGCGGCCACGAAGCGCGGCACGTGCGGGCCGGCCAGCCGCGGCAGGATCATGCGCTCGACCTCGAAGCCGACGATCTGCGTCGGCGCCTCGCCATAGCCCACGCGGGCGAGTTTCATCAGCAGCGGCAGGGTCTGCTGCGGATGCGAGACCTTCCACAGCGTGGCCATGCCGCCCTCGTGCAGCGGCGTCACCAGGGTGAAGCCGCCGATCTGCATCCCCGGGCGCAGCGCGACCGGCATCTCAGCGGCCCTCCGCCAGCCGCGCGGCCAGCGCGTCGGGCAGGCCGGCGCGGCGGATCTTCTCCGCCGCGGCGTGATGGTCGTAGGGCACGCGCAGCCAGGTCATCGCAAGGGTGTCGGTGTCGTACAGCGCGCAGCAGGCGGCGGGGTTGCCGTCGCGCGGCTGTCCGGCCGAACCCGGCAGCGCCAGCCAGCGCCGGCTGCGCAGCAGCGGGATGGCCTGGCCGGGCACGGGCGTGAACGCGCGCGCCGGGCCGTCGGGCATCGAGTGGTACAGCCCCGGCGGGTGCACGTGCCCGCAGAAGGTCACGCGCTGCGCGGTCGCGGCGAGGCTGCGGCTGGCGGCCAGCGCATTGGCGACATAGCCCCATTCGCCCGGTGCCCAGGCATTGGCGTGGACGTAGAGGCGGTCTTCCTCCTCGACCTGCAGGGGCAGCGCGGCCAGCCAGCGGCGCTGGGCGTCGTCGAGCCGCCCGCGGCTCCACACGATGGCGGCCTCGGCCATCGGGTTGCGCGTGCCGCTGTCGGTACCGCCGCCTGGGGCGGCGACCGCCGCGTCGTGGTTGCCGAGCACGGCGATCGCGCCGTCGTCGATCAGACGTGCGCAGGCCTCCACCGCCCATTCCGGGTCGGCCCCGTAGCCCACCAGATCGCCCAGCAGCACCAGCCGGTCGTGGCCGGCGCGCGACAGCGCCGCGAGACAGGCCTCGCCGGCCTCGCGGTTGGCGTGCAGATCGGCGATGAAGGCGATGCGCATGGGTCTGCCGGCAGGTCGAGCGTGTCTGCATCTTAGGCCGATGCGCCGTGCCGGCCTATGCGCGAATGGTCGAAGCCGGGACAGCGCGACACCATGCCTGCGACGGCAGGCGTGCGGCAGGCGTGCGGCAGGTGACTTGCGGCCGATGACAGCCGCGCCCCGTGCGCACAGCATCGGGCCACCTGCCGAGGAGCCCGCCATGCCCATCCCGACCTGCAGATCGATCCGCATCGCCGTCCTGCTGTGGCTGTGCGCGGCCAGCCTGCCGGCGCTGTCGGCGCCGGAGTGTCCAGGCGTGGGCGATGCGCGTGTGGCGGTGCTTGCGCTGAAGGAGATGGCGACGCCGCCGACCGCGGGCGCCGAGCGTCTGGCCCGTGCCGAGGCCTTGATCGCCTGCCTCGCCGACCCCGACCCGAAGCTGCGCGACGGCGTGGCCTACGAAACGCTGACCCGCTGGCTGCGCAGCGGCGTCTACGCGCCCGATGAGCTGCGCCGCCTGCGCGGGCAGCTGTACGCGCTGCTCGACGGGCCGGCGGGCGCAGGCTTCGCGCACCCGTTCGCGGCGCTGGTGCTGTCCGAAGTCGCGCGCACCGACCGCATCGCGCCGTGGATGGACGCCGGCGAGCGCAGCGCGATGGTGCAGCGCGCATCGGCCTATCTGGAGCGCGTCGAAGACGACCGTGGCTTCGACCCCATCGAAGGTTGGCGTCACGGCGTGGCCCACGGGGCGGACTGGCTGATGCAGCTCGCGCTCAATCCCGCGCTCGAACAGGAAGACGCCGCGCGCATGCTGGACGCCATCGCCGCGCAGGCGGTGCCGGCGCGTGCGCATGCCTATGTCGCGGGCGAGCCCGGGCGCCTGGCGCGGCCGGTGCTGTTCCTGGCGCAGATCCGGCCGCAGTCCGCGGAGGCGTGGAGCGCATGGTGCGCGGCACTGCCGCCGCGCGTCGGCGACCCGGCGCTGGCCTATGCCGATCGCGACTGGCTGGCGCGGCGCCACGACCTGGCGGGCTTCCTGCAGGCGCTGTACGTGATGGCCGACCAGAGCGAAGACCCGAACGTGCGCGCGCTGCTGCCCGGGGTCGTCTCGGCGCTCAGGCAACTGCCCTGAGCCTCGCCGTCACGCGCTGCAGCCCGCGTGTTTCGATGCGTGGCGCGTTGCAGTCCGTGCGGTGAGCAGAGTGCCGATCAATGCGTCGATCAATCCGCAGGCGGCGCCCGCGTCGGCAGCGGCACATTGCACAGGTCGATATGCCCGGCCGGGCGCTTGTAGAAATCGTCGCGGCGGTTGCGGCGCGCTTCCACCAGCGCCGCGAACAGCGGCGTGTCGGTGCGCAGCACCTGCAGCGCAGTGCGCTCGGCTTCGGGCACGGCGGCGGCGAGGCGGATCGCACGGATCGGCGTGCGTTGTTCGGCCTTGGTGTAGAAGCCCAGCGGGCCGTCGCCGCGGGGCAGGGCGCTGAGCAGTTCCATGCCCTGCACCACGCGGCCCACGGTGGTGATGTTGAGGTCCAGCTGGCGCGGCGACTGGCCGATGACGACGTACAACTCGGCGCCCGTGCTCGAATCCGCGGCGGTGTCGCGGCCCGCGCCCACCGTGCCGTAGCAGTGCGCCAACCAGGCCTGCCCCTGCCGCGGGTCGCGCGCGGCGGCGAAGCCCTCGCTGAAACCGACCTCCGGCGCCCAGCCGTCGGCATCGGGCAGGCGCCAGAACGGCAGGCCGGCGATCGGCCGTGAAAATTCCGCCGGCAGTTTGGCCTTCGCGGCCTCCGGCAGCGGCCGGCGCTGTGCCTCGTCCTCGGCGGGGTCGCCCCACTGGGTGACGAAATTGTCCTGCACGCGGTTGATGCTCATCCCGTCCCAGTAGCCGGCCTTCGCCATCGCGACGATGTTGGCCACATGCTCCGGCGCGAAGGCCGGCGCCAGTTCGATCACCGCGCGCCCGCCGTCCAGCTCCATGTACAGCGTGCGCGCCGGGTCCAGCGCGCGCCAGTCGGCGTCGGTGGCCGAGGCCAGCACCTCCTGCATGGTTTTCGGCTTGGCGGAGGCGTCGGGCGCTGGCGTCTGCGCGTGCACGGAGGCGAGCGCGCAGCCGAGCGCAAGGCCTGTGCAGGCGATCGCGAAGGCACGGCGGCGAGGGCGAGGGGGGCGGATCGCTGGCTGCTGCATGACGGGGTCCACGGAAGACAGGTGCGGCCCATTCTGGACGAGTTCCGGGCCAGACGCAGGCCCGCGGCGGCACCGAGATGCGGGCGGGGTACCGCGCGCGGGCCTGGCGGGGTATCGTCGGCGCACGGCCCCGTGCACAGCGGGGCCGTCAGCGCAGGACGCGACAGGGGGCAGCGCAGGCACCGGCCGTGCATCGGAGGCATCAACGCCATCGACGCACGCTCGTGGCGGTATCGACACTGCACGCAGCCGTGGCACGCATGGCAGCCGCCTCCGGCTCCGACGCGCGCAGGGCACCGCATCGCACTGCACCGCGACACGTTCCGTTCGACAGGGATCGCACGGCAGGTGTCGCATCACGTCATCGATTCGACAGGGAGAGCCGATATGCACCACCGCACACCTTCAGCCCAGCGCGCGTGTCTCGCCGCGCTGGCCGCCGCCACGCTCGCCTTCTGCGCCGCCGCGCAGGCCGCGGACGCCGCCGGCGCCCAGGACGCACCGCTGGCCAATCCGCCGGTGGTGCTGACCGACCGCGGCGCGCCCGCGCAGCTGCAGCTGCAGGGCCAGGCCGACGCCCTGCCCGCCGTGCAGGGCGCCGCACCGATCCGCAACCCCGAGCTGTCGCTCGACATCGTGCTGCGCCCGGGGCAGATATTCGACCCGGCCACCGGTCGCTTCGACAACGTGCAGCTGCGCAGCTACGTCGACGCCAAGGGCACCCCGCCGGGGCGCTTTTTCATCGCGCCCACCATCGAGGCCCGCCCCGGCGAAACCGTGCGCATGCGGCTGAACAACCGCCTCGACCCGCAGCCGGGCTGCAAGCCGGACGACATCAACATCCCGCACTGCTTCAACTCGACCAATCTGCATTCCCACGGGCTGTGGGTCAGCCCCAGCGGCAACAGCGACAACGTGCTGCTCACCATCCGTCCCGGCGTGAAGTTCGACTACGAATACGCCATCCCCGACACCCACCCGGCCGGCACCTTCTGGTACCACCCGCATCTGCACGGCTCCACCGCGCTGCAGGTCTCCAGCGGCATGGCCGGCGCGCTGGTGATCCGCGGCAACCGCCTGCCGCACAAGGTGGACGGGAAGACGAAGACCGGCGACATCGACACCCTGCTGCGCCACCCCGACGGGGCGCCGTACAGTGAGCGGGTGATCGTGTTCCAGCAGATCCAGTACGCCTGCCGCGACGCCGACGGCAACATCAAGATCAACCCCGACAAGACCTGGCGCTGCGACCCGGGCGACGTGGGCAGCATCGAAAGCTACGACCAGTTCGGCCCGGGCAGCTGGCCGGCGTCCGGCCGCTACACCACGATCAACGGCCGGGTGCTGCCGGTGTTCGCCGACGCCGTCGCCGGCCGTCCGGAACGCTGGCGGCTGATCCATGCCGGCGTGCGCGACACCATCAATCTGCAGTTCCTGCCGCTGCGTGCCCAGGCCGAGCCGCTGCCCACTTCCACCGCCCTGCACGACGCCTGGATCCAGCGCAACTGCGTGGCGCAGCCGCTGCAGCAGGCCGAGATCGCCGCAGACGGCCTGACCCGCGCCCAGGTCTACGACAAGACGCTCAACATCCTGCAGCCCGGCTACCGCAGCGACGTGCTGATGATGTTCCCGACCGCCGGCGCGTACTGCATGGTCGACGCCGCCGCCGCCGCGACCTCCACCGTCAACGCCCTCGTCGAGAAGCGCCAACTGCTCGGCACCGTGCGCGTGCGCCCGGCCGTCGGGCCGCAGCTCACCCTGCAGCGCCACCTCGTCCTCGCCGCGGACCGCTGGATGCCCCGCGATGTGCGCGGGGAGGTGATCGCGGGCCTGCAGGACGGCCTGCGGCTCGCCGCCTTCATCCCGCACCCCACCGTCACCGAAGCGGAAGTGAAAGCGTCGGGTTCCCCGGGCCAGAAGGTGGAATTCAACATCGACCTCAATGGGCCCAAGCCGATCTTCGAGGTCAACGGCAGGCCCTACGACCCCGACACCTCGCGCGATCTGGTGCTCGGCCAGGCGGAGGAATGGACCCTGAGCTCGGCCTTCGTGAACCACCCTTTCCACATCCACGTGAATCCGTTCCAGATCGTCAGCATCAAGGACCCGAACGGCGTGGAAGTCAGCGGCACCGGCGAAACCGCCGATCCGCAGTACGCCGGGACCCAGGGCCTGTGGAAGGACACCCTGTTCGTCAAGCAGGACTACACCATCCTCGTCCGCACCCGCTATCAGCGCTACATCGGCGAGTATGTCCTGCACTGCCACATCCTCGACCACGAAGACCAGGGCATGATGCAGAACGTCCGCGTGTTGATCCCCGACGGTGAAGGCGGCGTGATCGACCCGGACAAGGGGCATGGCGGACATTGACGCCGGACATTGACGCCGGACATTGACGCGCCGCTGTGACGCAACGCGGTGCATGCGGAGAGATCGAACAGGCGCTCAGACCGGCTGCAGCGCCTCGCCATCGCGGATGCGCGCATCCAGTGTCCGCCACAGCGGCGTGCTGCGTCGTTGCAGCACCTCGTCGAAGCGCGCGGCGAAAGCGCGGTCGGTCATGAGTGCGGTGCCCTCCGTGGCAAGCGTGGCCTCCGGATAGAGTCTGCGCAGCGCATTGCCCAGCGCGTCGGGCGCGCCGCCGATGGCGTCGAACGCGAGTTCGACGCCATCCACTTCCGACAAGGCCTGCTGCGCGCGCAGCAGGCCGCGCAGCAGGCGGTCGGTGTCGTCGCCTTCTGCGCTCGCCGCGCGCTGCGGATAGCGCCAGCCGGCCTTGAGCATGGACCAGGCGACATCGGCCACGGGGCGGCGCAGGCGCAGCACGCGCAACGCACGCCCGCGGCCTTGCGCGAGCCAGTGCGCGCAGGCGAAGGGTTGGACCACGTCCTTGTAGGCGTGGCCGTGCGGCCGCACCGTGTCGTCGAGAAAGCGCTGCCAGACATCGAAGCGCGCGCCTGCGGCATCGTGTTCGTAGCGCCCCTCGGTGCATTCCTCGGCGAGCATGCGCCAGCGCCCGACGTTGAGGATCTCGCCCGCGCTGGTCCAGGCCGGCGCCTGCAGACCGAGCGCGGCGCGTGCGCGCTCGTGCACCACGCTGGAAAGCGAACGCGGCAGCGACAGGACGAACAGCGATGGCAGCGCCGCGCCGATCCGCTGCGCGCGGTCGTCGCGTCCGCTCGACGGGATGTGGTGGGGTGCGTTCATGCGGCGGCGGTCCCGTTCGCGAGCGCATCCAGGTCCTCGGCGATCCGCGCCAGCGGCGCCGACCAGTCGCCGGGCTGTGCCTGCCGGTAGAGCCGCATCGACGGGTACCAGGGCGAGTCGTCGCGATCGCGACGCCAGCGCCAGTCGCAGGGATTGGACAGCAGCACCCAGACCGGCTTGCCCAGCGCGCCGCACAGGTGGGCCATCGCCGTATCCACGGTGATCACCAGGTCCAGCGTGTCCACCACCGCGGCGGTCTGCGCGAAGTCGCCGACCACATGGCCGACGCGCGTCAGCCACTCCGGCGCCATCGCCGTGTTGCCGAACTGCAGGTCGTACAGGCGCACGCCCGGGATGCCGGCGAGGGGCGCGAACAGCGGCAATGCGCAATCGCGCTGCGCGGCGCTGGGGTGACCGGGCCGGCTGGCATGGACCAGACCGACGCGAGTGGTTCCCGGTGCCGCCGCCAGCAATGCCGCCGCGGGATGCGACAGCGGCGCGTTCGCGTGCAGGTAGGGCGTCGTCGGCATGTTCCAGCGCGTCGCGCGCAGCACGCGCGGGAGGCTGAGCAGCGGGATCTGCAGGTCGTAGCCCTGCGGCGTTTCGCCCTCGTCGACGAAGCGCTCGACCACGCCCAGCGTGGCGAGCAGGCCGCGCAGGCGCCGCGGCGTCTGCAGCCACACCCGGCCGCCGGCGGCGACGATGCCGTGCACATGGCGACAGAACTGCAGTTGATCCCCGAGCCCCTGCTCCAGCCACACCATCACGATCTCGCCCTGCAGGCGGCGTCCATCCCACACCGGTGCGCTCGTGCCGGGGTACTGCGGTGTACGTCCGCCGCAGTCGAAGCGCCATTCGTAGGCGTCCCAGCCGGCGGCGTCGTCCTGTTCCAGCAGCGTTTCCGCCAGCAGCATCCAGGCGGCACGGTCGCCGGGGGCGCGTCCCGTCGCCTCGCGCAGCAATTCGAGCGCCTGCGCGGACTCGCCGCGCGCGCGCAGCCGTTCCGCCAGGTGGCAGCGCGGCAGGTTCCAGTCGGGCGCCAGGGCCATCGCGCGCGTGAACGCGTCCATCGCTGCTGCGTCGTCGCGCCCGCTCAGGCGGCCGAGCATGTGCAGCGCCTGCGGCGAGTCGGGGCGCAGCGCCACGGCCATCCGCACCTCGTCCAGCGCCTGTCGCGGTTGCCCCGCACGCGCGAACAATTCGACGAGCCGCAGGCGGGCCTCCACCGACGCCGGCTCGCCTTCGATATGCGCGCGCAGCGCCTCGACCGCCTGCGCCTGCGCGCCTGTGACCTCGTAAAGGTCGACGAGCGCGGCACGCAACGGCCAGCATCCCGCCGCATCCCGCAGCATCGGCTGCAGCAGCGCGATCGCAGCGTCGTAATCCCCCGCGCGCGCCAGCCTCGCCGCTTCGGCCAGGCATTCCTGCAGATCGGTCTCGGTCATCTGGTTCATCGTATGAGGTCCACTGCATGTCCTCGGCGTCGCGATGCGCAACGGCCTCGCCAGGAGGCCGCTCCGCACCGTCTCCCGGCCGCGTTCAACCTTTTTTGTAGACGAAGGTCTGCGGCCCGTTCGGGCCGGAAGGGAATGCCATCCAGAAAGTCACCAGCGATTCGTTCTCGTCCACCAGCACCGGCAACGCCTGGATCGACTCATTCACATAGCCGAGCAGCACCTTGTACGGACCACTGCCGGTCGCCGTCGCGTCGACCTGCTGGAAACTGCCAGCGTCCACCGTGCCGCTGATCGTGCTCTTGGACCCGCTCACCGTGTAGGCGATCGGCCTCGGCGTGAATTCGATGAGGTCGCTCGAGGTGACCTGCGCATCGGCCATGGAATTGATGATCATGGGATTCTCCATTGTCTGATCGGATGATGTCGGTACCGGCCCGCATGTCGAAACCACGCGCCGGTACCCGATACTACGAAGCGAAAACAAAGGAAAAACCGCATCTTCGGCATCGGCACGCAAGCGACACCAAGCCGGCCCGAATGCGTACCGCGCCGACACGTGGAGCGTCCAGCAGCTCGCCGCGACATGCATGGATCTGCGGCTCCAGGCCGCTGCAGCCCGGGGCGGTTGCCCCTGCATGCGTGTTCCGCACTCCCGACACAGACCATGGCGCTGACGTGGGCCGGTCGTCCGCTGTGCACGCCCTGGTCGGCAGTGAGGCCCCCCTGACCTCCGGCACATCCACTAGTCAGAATCTCGATATAGTCTGATCTCCAAGCTAACAAGGAGATCGCCATGAGCGTGTCTTCATCATCCGAGGGGGGCGCCGGGCCTCCGGCCGCCGGTCCGGGCCGGGAGCCTGGGCAGGGCAATGGGCCTGACCACGAGGCCGTCGAGGCCCTGTTGCGCAAGTTCCAGAAGGAGCTGTCCGGGGGCACGGTGTCGCTGGCGCTGTTGGCGGTGCTGGCCGCGGCCACGGAGCCGATGTACGGCTACCGCATCGCCAAATCGCTGGAGGCCAGCGCCGGGGGCGTGCTCACCGGCAAACAGAGTGCGCTGTACCCGGTGCTGCGCAATCTGGAGGGCGCGGGGCTGCTCGAGAGCGAGGTCGAGCCCTCGATCAGCGGCCCGCCACGACGCTATTACCGCATCACCGCGCTGGGCCGCGAGGTGTTGGCCGCCTGGGCCACGGCCTGGGGCGAGACCCGCGATTCCGTCGATTCACTGCTGAGGGGAACCCTGTCATGACCACCGAACACCAGACCGCCGACCGGTCCGAGGCGCGGATGCCGCCGCGGACCATCCCCGAATACCTCAACCAGCTGCGCGCGTCGCTGGCCGGCGCCGATCCTGCGCTGATCCAGGACGCGCTGTACGACGCCGAGGACTATCTGCGTTCGGAGCTGGCGGTCGAATCGACCAAGGGCCCGGGTGCGAAGAGCGAGGCGGAGGTGATCGCTTCGGTGGCGTCGAGCTACGGCGCGCCGGAGGAGGTCGCCGACATCTACCGCGACACCGAGGCGCGGGTACAGACCGCGCTGCGTCCGCCGCGTCCCAAGCCGCGTCGTTCGGCGCTGGGTCGCTTTTTCGGTGTCGCCGCCGAGCCGCGCACCTATGCCGCGCTGTTCTACATGGTGCTGGCGCTGGCCACGGGCATCTTCTACTTCACCTGGGTGGTGACCGGGCTGTCGCTGTCGCTGGGCCTGTCGATCACCATCATCGGCATCCCGCTGCTGATCCTGTATTTCGGCTCGGTGCGGGTGCTGTCGCTGGTGGAGAGCCGCCTGGTGGAGGTGATGCTGGGCGAACGCATGCCGCGGCGGCCGCAGTACAGCGACCGCGACCAGCCGCTGCTCAAGCGCATCGGCCAGATGTTCACCGACCCGCGCACCTGGACCACGCAGCTGTATTTCCTGCTGATGCTGCCGCTGGGCACCCTCTATTTCACCCTCGCGGTCACCCTGCTGAGCGTGGGCCTGAGCTTCCTGCTGGTGCCGTTCGCGGTGTTGACCGGGGATGTGCGGCTCAACACCGATGTGGGCGGCTTCATGTCCTTCGATGTGCTCGACGGCGCGCTGGCGACGACGATGGGCTGGTGGTCGCTGCCGCTGATGTTCGTGATCGGTGCGCTGGTGCTGTTCGTGCTGCTGCACCTGGCCCGTGGCGTGGCCTACCTGCACGGACAGTTCGCCAAGCATCTGCTGGTGAAGTCGGCCTGATCGTCTGATCCATTCGCCGGCTGCACACGACGACGCCCCGGTGTTCTCGACCGGGGCGTCGTGCTTTTTGCTGTGGAGCGCGCGATGTGGACGCGCAGGGCGCGGTCAGCCTGCGTCGCGGCGGCGGAAGGGCAGGGTGCCGTCCTGCGTGTCGGCCGGCTTTGCATGCTGTGCGATGAAGCCGCGCACTTCCGGATATACGCGGTCGCGCCAGCGGCGGCCGCTGAAGATGCCGTAATGCCCGGCGCCCTCGACGGTGAGGTGCCGTCGCTCGGCCTCGGGCACACCGGTGCACAGCGCGTGCGCGGCGCGGGTCTGGCCGAGGCCGGAGATGTCGTCGAGTTCGCCCTCGATGGTCATCAGCGCGGTGCCGCGGATGGTGTCCGGGCGCACACGCTCGCCGTCCACCACCCACTCGCCGCGCGGCAGCAGGTGCTGCTGGAACACGATGCGCACGGTGTCGAGGTAATACTCGGCCGGCATGTCGAGCACGGCGTTGTACTCGTCGTAGAAGCGGCGATGCGCGTCGGCGTCGTCCAGATCGCCCTTGATCAGGTCCTGGTAGAAATCCCAGTGCGAGGTCAGGTGCCGCTCCGGGTTCATCGCCAGAAAGCCCATGTGCTGCAGGAAGCCGGGATACACCCGGCGCCCGCGGCCCGGGTAGTTGGCCGGCACGGTGTGGATGAGGTTCTGCTCGAACCACCACAGCGGCTTCTGCGTCGCCAGGTTGTTGACCGCGGTGGGCGATTCGCGGGTGTCGATCGGCCCGCCCATCATCACCAGCGAGCGCGGCGTGGTCTCGCCGCGGGCAGCCATCAGCGAGACCGCGGCCAGCACGGGCACGGTCGGCTGGCAGACGCTGATCACGTGCAGATTGTCGGCGCCGATGTGGCGAATGAACTGCTCGACCGTGCGCACGTAGTCGTCCAGGGTGAACGCCCCGGCGGATTTTTCCACCATGCGCGCGTCCACCCAGTCGGTGATGTAGACCTTGTGGTCGCGCAGCAGGGTGCGCACGGTGTCGCGCAGCAGAGTGGAGTGATGCCCGGACAGCGGCGCCACCACCAACACCGGCGGGTCGTCCTTGAGGTCGACGATGCCGCCGGCGTCGTCGGAGAAGCGCTTGAAGCGCAGCAGGCGGCAGAATGGGGTGCGCAGCACTTCGCGTTCGACCACCGGGAATTCTTTCCTGGCGCCGTCCGTACCTTGATCGACCACGCTGTGGATGCCGAAGGCGGGTTTCTCGTAGTCCTTGCCGATCCGGTACATCAACTCGCTGGCCGCGGCGACGCGCTGCGCGTTGGGCAGCATCGACAGCCAGCTGCCGGGGTCGGAGAACATCCTTGCGTTGGCTTCGGCCCAGTAGGTCATCGGCGCCATCCAGGCGCGGCCCAGTTCGTGCATCTGATAGAGCAGCATCGGCAAAACCCATCGTGTGGCGCCCGCAGCGGGGCGGATTGCTGCGTCGCAGCATAGCGGATCGACTCGCCCCCTGCGTGCCGTCCGTCGCAGAAACGCGGCTCCGGCCGCCGGGAACGCTGTGTTGTGGGATGTCGGCCAGATGCATGACCTGCCGTGCCGTCGCGCGCGCTCAGGTGGCGGTCAGTTCCAGTGCGGCCGCATCTTCCGCCAATGCCGGCGACAGCCAGCAGTGCGAGCCCAGCGCGCGGAAGCCCACGCCAGCGAAGCGCGCGCGATAGAAACGTGCCGGCCGGCGCTGGAAGTCGTCGTCGTCGCCTTCGGCTTCGTCCTCGCTGGCGAAGGTTTCGAGGAAGGCCACGCCCGCGCACAGTTCGGCCAGGCCGGGCAGGCCGCGGTCGAGTTCGCGGGTGGGCAGGTAGTGCAGCACGTCGCTGCACACCAGCAGGTCGACCGGCGCGCAGGGCCGCAGCGCAGCGAAATCGCCGAAGCGCGCGAAATGCAGGTTGCGCCGCGCGCCGTAGCGGCGGATGGCGTACTCGCTGCTGTCGAAGCCGAGGTACTGCAGCTTCGGCCGCAGCTTCAGCAGCGGCGCGCGCCAGGCGCCTTCCCCGCAGCCGATGTCGAGCACGCTGCGGATCGGCCGTTCCAGGTGGTATTCGGCCGTCGCCACCGCCAGCGCCACCTTGCGCGTCAGCCGTGCGCTGCCGCCGATGCCGCCGTTGCGGTACCAGCGGTCGAAATAGGCGCGGTCGTAGGTCTTGGGCGATGCAGGCATGGACGATGTCGGGCGAAGGGGGGCGATGCGGCGGGGTGGGCTGACGCGCACCGGACTGACGTGTGTCGGGCGGGCGTGTATCTGGCGGGCGTGTCAGTGAGGCGTGGTGTCGGCATGGCCGATCAGGACCGAGGTCATCGACAGCGACCCGATCACCTCGTCGTTGAAGAACGAGACCGCATCGTCATCGCGCACCAGTGCCAGCGCATGGAGCAGCGGAATGTAGTGCTCCGGGGTCGGGATCGCCAGCGCCGCGTCCTCGCCGAGCGCCGGCCAGTCGGCCAGAGCGTCCAGATCCCGGTTGCGGATCAGCGCGTTGACCCGGTCGCGGAAGCGCAGCGCCCAGGGCAGCGGCGTGGGGTCGCGCCAGTCGTAACGCCGCAGGTTGTGCACGATGTCGCCGCTGGCGACCACCATCACGCCCTCGTCGCGCAGCGGCGCCAGCCGCCGCGCCAGCGCGACGTGCCAGGCGCCCGGCCGGCGCGAATCGATGCCCAACTGCACCACCGGCACGTCGGCCGCGGGGTACATCGGCATCAGCACGCCCCAGGCGCCGTGGTCGAGGCCGCGGTCGGGGTCGATGCGTGCGGCGATGTCCGTGCCGAGCAGTTCCACCACGCGCTGCGCCAGGGCCGGGTCGCCCGGTGTCGGCCAGCGCACGTCGAACAGCGCCTGCGGGAAACCGCCGAAGTCGTGGATGGTGGGCGGCGCCGCGCTGCCGGTGAGCCACGGGCCGGGGGTTTCCCAGTGCGCCGAGACGCACAGGATCGCGCGCGGACGCGGCAGCGCGCGGCCCAGCGCCTGCCAGTGCCGCGACCAGGCGTTGTCTTCGATCGCGTTCATCGGCGAGCCGTGGCCGATGAACAGCACGGGCATGCGGGAGGGGGCTGCGGGGTCGGAGGTCATCAGTGCCGGGTCAGGGCAGACAGGGCGCGAGTATCCCCGCCTGCGCCGATGCTCCGCCAGACCCAGCGCGCGGCACGCACCGTATTGGCGTTGAGCCGCGCCACGCGCTCCGCGCCCTGATAGCCGCCGGCCACCAGGAACAGGATGGGCAGCCCGCGCTCGCGTGCCATGCGGAAGACGGCGAGATCGCGCTGGAACAACTGGCGCGTGGTCATCCGCGACAGGCTCTTGGGGTCGTGCTCGTGACAGTCGGCGCCGGCCTGATAGACCAGCAGGTCGGGCGCATGGCGCTCGACCAGGTCTTCGGCCGCGCGCAGCGCTTCACGGTAGCGTTCGAAGCCTTCCTCGCGCACCCGCACCTGGAATGGCCAGGAGCGCAGGCCGCCGTTGCAGCCGAAACGCGTGCCGAAGATCGAGACGTTGTAGAGATTGGGCAGCCGCGCTGCGTATTCCTCGGTGCCGTTGCCGCCGTGTTCGTCGCAGTCGATCACCATGATCCGGCGCTGCGGCGCGCGCAGGGCGAGCAGCGCGAGCCCGTTGATCGGGCAATAGCCGATACCGGAGGCGTACACGGCGTGGTGGAAGCCGCGCGCGATGTTCATGGCGATGCCGTCCCGCATGGCGGTCTCGGCGGCCGCCATCTGTCCGCCCAGCATCGCCAGCGTGGCGTCGCGGACCGCCGGCGACCAGGCGATGCCCTGGCGGGAGGCCATCGGCTCGATGCCGGTCAGGAAGGCCTGCAGATAGGCCGGGTCGTGCAGCCCCGCCAGCGCATCGGGCGCGATCGGCTCCGCGCTGCGCAGCTCCGCCAGTCCCAGTCGCTGCAGGCGTTCGGCCGTGTTGCGCAGTCGCGCGAGCAGCGGGACTTCCGACGGCGCATATTCGCTGCGGAAGTAGGCGGCGATCCTCATGGCCGCGGGGTCGCCGTGGAAGCGGCCAGGCAGGCAGCGGCGAACCTGTGCAGATCCTCGATGGTGGTGGTGGCCGGCGACAGCATGTCGCCGCGCACCTGGGTCTCGAACTGGGTGCTGAAGGCGCGCGGCCGGACCTTCGGCGGCACCGCCAGCGTGGTCAGGCGCAGGAAGCGGGCCTGTGCGACCGCGCCGAGGGGGTAGACCTGGCCGACATCGGTGGAACCGATACGCGGCGCATCCTCCGGGTAGTGCAGGGCGAACAGCGCCCCCGGCGGCAGGGCCACGCCCGACACCGCCACGGGCGCCACCGCCATCGCCGAATGCGATTCGCCCAGCGCCATCTTCTCCACCAGCAAGGGGCGCCCGGCCGCGTCGACGAAGAGGTTGACCCGACCGCCGCGACGGACGCGGCCATGGGCGATTTCCAGGAAGAACTCCTCGGCCTGCGAGCAGCTGCCGATCTCCGGCTTGTCGGGCATCGCCGGCATGGACGGCACGTCCAGCGGGTCGGGTGCGAGGATCTGGCGCATCAGCGCGAGGATCAGCCGGCTTTCTTCCCGTGCAAGCCCTGAAGCGACTTCGGAGAGCACGCCGGGAAGCGCGGCGAGGCGGCGGGCCAGGTCCGCCGCGGGCAGGTGGGCGAAGATCTCCGGCGGGCAGCGGTCGAGCCATCGCCAGCCCTGCGGCCAGCCGGCGGCGATGGCGGCGCGGGCCAGGTGCTCGGTCTGCTGTCTGGGCCAGTCGGCGAAGATGCCCAGGTCCGCCGCTTCGTCCGGCGCGCGCGGGCTGCCCAGAAAGACGGACAGGAACCGCGTGGCCTGGGTGTACCCGCAGCCACGCCGCTCGGTGCGGTGGCTGTGGTGTTCGTCGAGCATCTCGCGCAGGATCCGGTGCAGCTCGTATCCGGCCTGCGCGAAGGCGACGACGATCTCGTGCGAGGCGTTCACACCAGGGACAACAGCAGGGCGCGGATCAGATGGGACGTCTGCTCCCGACTCCGTGCGTCGAAGGTGAAGATCGGGATCGGCTGCCCGCTGCGGCGCACGGCATGCCGGACTTCGCCCATGCGGAAGCCCGGGCTGATGTCGGTGCGGGTGATGCCGACTACTAGCCCCATGTCCGCATTGATCTCGCGCACGCTGCGGACCCAGTGTTCGCATTCCTCGGCGATGCGCGGGCTGTCGCCGGGCAGGATCACCAGCACGCCCACTGCGCCTTCCATCACCAGCGGCCGCATGTGCGAGAAATGTTCCTGGCCGGGCAGGCCGTACAGATGCAGCGGCGTGCCGTCGTCGAGCTGCACCGAGGAGAAGTCGAGCGCCACCGTGGTGGTGGTCTTGTCCCCCATCGGACCTTCCGACATCGGCATTTCGGTGGAGACCGGCGCGCTGTCCGAGAGGGTGCGGATCGCCGTGGTCTTGCCGGCGCCGACAGGACCTGCGAACACGAGTTTTGCGCTATGCGATGACACGATAGGACTGCTCTGTCGGGGCGCTGGGTGAAACGGTCCGATCACCGCGCCTCAGAAGGCGCGGCTCAGGCCGAAATGGGTGGCGATGCGCGCGAGCAGGCCGCCGAGGCGACGGCCCTCCGGCGGACGGTCTTCCATGGTGGTGAAGGCGCCAACGCCGCCTTCGGTTTCGAGCAATCCGGCCGCCCGATAGGCCCACAGGGCGGCATTGACCTCGCAGGGCGGGACTTCGCAGCTCGCGCCGAGGCGTTCGGCATCGGCCGGCCCGCGCAGCAGGGCCCGGGCGATCTTCAGCGCGCCGATGTGTTCGGGCGCGGAGCCGATGTCGGGCCAGTCGCTCAGCCGGTAGTGGCCGGGCGGGAAGTCCGGAAGATGCGCCCTGGAGTGATAGGCGGCCTGCAGCAGGAAGGCCTCCAGGCTGCGGCTTGCGCCGTCGTGCGCCGGCCGCGCGCTGTCGTGGTCTCCCACGGCGTGCAGGGTCCAGTCGGACTGGCCGAGCGAGTCGCGAGCCGACAGCAGGTCGCTCAAACTCGGCGCGTAGATGCGGCCTTCTGCCGGGCGGATGTGGATCGTGCGGCCGCGCAGGGTCGCATCCACCGCGCGGCCCTGGAATTCGGGCGTGGTGAGCCGGCACAGGGTCGAGGCGACCGCCGGCAGACGTTCGGGAGCGGCGGCCGGCGAGGGCGCAGGCGGCTGCGCCTTCTCGGCCTGCGGTGCGGCCTGCGGCGCAGCCGGCGCTGGCGCGTCCGCGGTCTTGTCGCCCAGCAGCTCGCGGAGAGCCGCGGCCAAGGTGCTGGCGACGCTGGCCGGGTCGGCGTAGCCGACGCCCGGCGCGGGGGCGTGCTGGGGCGCATTGAACAACAGCACCGGCGTCTGCCGGCGACGGGCGATGTCGGAGGCCTGCCGGCCGTAGGCGTCGGCGTGGTCGGCCACCAGTACGCTGCAGCGTGTGCCGTCCCAATCCCTGACGCGTGCCTGGATCCGATACGCGGCGAGCAGCGAGGCCGCGATGCGCAGACGCTGCATCGTGTCCTCGTCGAGCGCGGCGATGGCGATGTCGGCGCGGATCATGTGAGTGGAGTCGGCATTCGCGGGGAAAGAGAAGGGTTCGCCTCGCAGCACGGGCGGGCAGTGACCTGCCCACCCGAGAGCGGTCTGCATCACGAAAAGTCGATGCTCTTCTCGAAGGTGCGCAGCTCGTGGCGCGCCATCGCGAGGTTGGACTTGGAGCGGTCGAGCACGACGTAGAGGAACAGCTTCTGGTTGGATTCCAGCGGACGGATGATGTGGTACTGCTTGGTCAGGCTGACGAGGATGTCCTCGATGGTGTCGTTGAGCTTGAGCGCATTGGCGACCTTGCGCTTGGAGCGCACGACTTCGGAGTTGCCTGCGGCGGCGACTTCGAGATCCAGGCCGGTGCCGTCGCCGGCCAGCATCATGCCGCTTTCGGTGTCGACCAGGGCGGAGGCCATGTAGCCGTCGATGCTGCGCAGGGGTTCGAGAGAGATCTTTGCCATGGTGTGTATTCCTGTGTGAGTGATGGTGGGGTGTGGCGGGGCGGAGACATCGCGGGACGCAGGGTGCGGCGCGCGAAACGGGCGGATCAGGTGCAGGCGGCCTGCGGTTCCATCGCGGGAACGCACTCGCCCGCCGGGTGGATCACGCAGCGGCGTCGATGCTGTCGGAAAGCGTCTTGGCCGTGTCGAGCGTGCTTCTGATGGTCATCGCGAGGTTGCTGGTGTTGTCGCTGCACACGCACAGCGCATGCATGCGGCGCTTCGACGGCACCCGCGCGATCACGATCGAACCGTGTTCGGTGGCGAGGCTGGTGTACGACGCGGTGCTCTTGAGGGTCTCGCGGGCGAACGACTCGAGCAGGCCCAGCAACGAACTCATGATCGCGGCGGTGCGGTGCGCATCGGAAGGATGGCTCTCGCGCGCCGCATGCGCATAGCTGCGTCCGTCGACCATGCAGGCCGAGGCGAACAGGATGGAGGTGTTGGAGTCGAGGAGCGAGGACAGGATGTTCTGGCCATCCTGTCGTGATGTGGTCTCGGGGTTGGGTGGCACGGAGCTGGTTACCGGAGATGGACTGTCGATGGGACGTCGCAGAAGACGGGCACGCTTTGCACGGGTGACGTTTCTGTCTGTGGTGATCAAAGCGTTAGCAGAAAGCATGCCAGCGCTGCAGCCAGCTGGATTTCCCCGGCCTCGAACGCGCTTGTCAGCCCGATGGGAGGCGTGATGTTCAACGCGATGTCAAGGAAAATTGACGCAGCGTGTCATGCGACGGTGCCGCATTCGCGGAGGTGGTGACCCGGATGGTCAGACGCCCACGTCGCCGCGTCCGATGATTGGACTGGTACGGGCCGGTACGGGGCGCGGGCGGCACGGGGCGGGCTCTGCTATCGTCGGCGCCCCCCTCCCGACGCCCTCCATGCCATGCAGTCCTATTTCTGGATCAAGTCCCTGCACCTGCTGTTCGTGATCGCCTGGATGGCGGCGGCGTTCTACCTGCCGCGGATCCTGGTCAACATCGCCGAGGCCGGCGATGTGCCGGCGGTGCGCGATCGCCTGGTGCTGATGGGCAGGCGGCTGTACCGCTTCGGCCATGTGGTGTTCGGCATCGCGGTGATCTTCGGGCTGGTGCTGTGGATGCATTTCCGCATCGGCGGCGGCTGGCTGCACCCCAAACTGCTGCTGGTCGCGCTGCTGCTGGCGCACTTCATCGTCGCCGGACGCTGGCTCAAGGGCGTCGCCCAGGGCCGCCCGCTGCCATCGGGCAAGGCACTGCGCTGGTTCAACGAGATCCCGGTGCTGCTGTTGCTGGTGGTGATCTGGCTGGTGCTGGCCAAGCCGTTCTGAAGCCGGGATTGGGGATTCGGGATTCGGGATTGGGGATTCGCGATTTGGGGTTCGGGATTCGGGGTTCGCAACTCGCAACTCGCGATTCGGGCCTCGGGATTCGGGTCTCGCGATTCAGGCCTCGCGATTCGTGATCTCCGATTCGTGATTTCCGATTCGGGATTCGCGATTCGGTGATCGCGGCGCGAAACGACGGGAATCATGTCGTCCCGAGCGCAGCGAGGGACCTGCTTTATTGCTGGCGACGCTACAGACCAGCCACAAGCAGGTCCCTCGCTGCGCTCGGGACGACACGTGATTTTCTGCGCCGATCCCGATGGCCCTGATCATGTCGAGGCCGATGGGCCTGGTCATGTCGAGGCCGATGGGCCTGGTCATGTCGACCCGGAGGCCGCTGCCGCTGCCGATGTCAGCTGCCGATGTCAGTTGCCGCTGCCGAGTGGATCTCGGCTTGTGGATCTCGCCCTGATCTCGATGCCGCAGCCGCTGCCCGCCGCCAGCGTCAATCGGCGAAGTGTGCCGGCTCCGGCCGCTTCACCGGCACGCCGTCGGCATTGCACAGCCCGGCCTTGCACAGGCGCTCACGCAGCGCAGGCGTGGCCTGCAGCATCAGGTGGTAGAGCGCGTTCTGTTCGATCGTGCCGCGCACCGCCTCCGCGCCTGGGCCGTGGGCCCAGATGCCGACATCCTCGCCGCCGTGGGTCTCGGCGCTCAGCGGCACGGTGGCTTCCTGCATGTAGTCCGGGTGCTCGGTGTCGACCTCGGTCAGGTCCGGGCGGCCCTGCAGGGCGGGCTGGAAGCCGCTGACTTCCTGCGGATAGGTCTTGGGGCCTTCCGGCGCCTGGTCGGTGGCGCCGGTGTAGCCGGGGCCGTTGGCGTAGCCGAGCGTCGTGTAGGGCAGGCCGGTGGCGTCGCCGGCGTAGCCGCCCAGGCTGCGGCCCTCGCCGCTGCTGCCGCGCACCTTGCCCAGGATCGGGTTGCCGCGGCTCGGGTAGCCGGCGAAGGTGAGGGTGTGGGCATGGTCGGCGGTGACCAGGATCAGTGTGTCGTCTGGGGTGCCGTCCGACCTGCCTGCGACCGAGGTCGCCGCCACCGCGGCGCGCACCGCGTCGCTCAGGGCCAAGGTATCGACCAGCGCACGATGGGCGTTGCCCTGGTGATGGGCATGGTCGATGCGCCCGCCCTCGACCAGCAGCACGAAGCCGCGGTTGCCGTTGGCGGCGGACATGCGCTGCAGGCGGCGGATGGCGTCGGTGGTCATCTCCGCCAGCGAGGGCTCGCCGCCGCGGTCCTGCGCGCGGTCGTGCTCGTACTGCATGTGGCCGGGCTCGAACAGCGCCAGCAGCGGCGCGTCGGCCGGCGCCTCGACCAGCTGGCGGGCGTTCCAGACATAGGCGCCGTCGGGCCGGCGCGTGCGCCACTCGGCCACCAGGTCGCGGCCGTCCAGGCGCAGGCCGGTCTGGTCGTCGTATTCGGGGTCTTGCGTGCCGGCCGGGAAGAAACTGCCGCGGCCGCCGCCCATCAGCACGTCCGGGCCGCGGCCGTGGCGGGTCTCGACGAACTGCCGGGCGATGTCCGGGCAGGCCTCGGCGCCGGGGACGCCCAGCATCTCGGAATCGTTCTCCCAGTTGCGGTCGGCCGAATGGGTGAAGGTCGCCGCCGGGGTGGCATGGGTGACCCGGGTGGTGGTGACCACCCCGGTGGCCAGGCCCGTCTCGGCCGCCAGCTGCCACAGGCTGAGTAGTTGGGCGCCCTTGGCGCCGGCGCAGTCGCCGCGCTGCGGCGCCTGGCCCACGCCGATCACCCCGGCCCGGGTCTTCACCCCGCTCGCCATCGCGGTCATGGTGCCGGCGGAGTCTGGGGTCTGGGTGTCGGTGTTGTAGGTCTTGCTGAACGCGGTGTGCGGAAAGTGTTCCCAGGCCAGCAGGTTCTCTTCGCCCGGTTGGCCGCGGCGCTGGCCTTCGAGGATGCGCGCGGCGGCCACCGTGGTCAGGCTCATGCCGTCGCCCACGAACAGGATGATGTTCTTCGCCCGCCCGGCCATCGCCCCGCGTTCGGCCGCCTGCGCGGCACCGGCGCGGAACCACCAGTCGGGGGTTTCGCCCTCGGGGCGCGCGATGGCCGGCACCTCGATCGGCTGCGGGCGCGTTGCGCGCTGCAGCGCCTCGACCTCCCCGCGGGGCTGGTCGGCGCTGGCGGTGCCGCCGACGAGCAGCGTACAGGCGAGCATCAGAACACGGCTGCGGACGGGCATGGGGCGCATGGGAAGCCTGGGCACGGAAACGGCCGCCGATTATGCCCAAGCCCATGGCCGGGCACATGAGCGCCGGGCGTCCGGCCGGCTGGCACCGCCATCGCGCAGCGCCAAGCCCCTGCCGCCACGCCCGCCGCATGAGCAGTCGCACGAGCAGTCGCGCCGGGCCGGGTGCCTGGGCTATCGTGCCGGCTCCCGCAGTCAGCGCCCGGTGCGCGACGGAGTCTCCGCATGAAGCTGTTCGCCGCCTGGTTCCGCATCCCCTTCTGGCAGCGCGTGCTCGCCGGCTTCGTGCTCGGCGCGCTGGCCGGCTGGCTGATGGGGCCGGCGGCCGAAACCTGGTTCGGCCCACTGGGCGATCTCTACGTCACCCTGATCAAGATGATCGCGGTGCCCTTGGTCTTTTTCGCGGTGATCGACGCGGTGGCCTCGCTGCACGGCCAGAAGTCGATGGCGGCGCTGGGCGGTCGCACCTTCCTGTGGTTCGGCATCACCGCGGTGCTGGCGGTGTGCGTGGGCCTGGCGGTGGGCACGCTGATGCAGCCCGGCGCCGGCCTGTCCGGGCTCACTCCGGACGCCAAGTTCGTGGAGCGCGATGTGCCCAGCCCGGTGCAGGTGCTGCTGAACATCGTGCCGGCCAACCCGTTCTATGCGATGACCGGCATCGGCACCACCACCAATGCCGCGGGCGAGACCGTGCTCGCCGCGGGCCGGGGCTCGGTGCTGCCGGTGCTGTTCTTCGCCGCGTTGGTCGGCTTCGCCATGGTCAAGCTGGGCGAGAAGGTGGCGCTGGCGCGGCAGCTGGCCGGCGAGTCCAGCAAAATAGTGATCCAGATCACCAAGTTCGTGCTGGAACTCACGCCCATCGGAACCTTCGGCCTGATCGCCGACCTGGTGGGCAGCTACGGCTTCGAGAAGCTGCTGCCGCTGGGCAATTTCGTGATCGCGCTGTACATCGCCTGCGCGGTGCACATCCTGCTGGTGTACAGCGGCCTGCTGGCCGCGCACGGGCTCAACCCGCTCAAGTTCTTTCGCGGCGCCGCGCCGGGCATGCAGGTGGCGTTCGTGAGCAGTTCGAGTTTTGCCTCGCTGCCGGTGTCGCTGCGCTCGGTCACCCACAACCTGGGCGTGAACAAGGACTACGCGTCCTTCGCGGTGCCGCTGGGCGCCAGCATCAAGATGGACGGCTGCGGCGCGATCTATCCCGCGCTGTGCGCCGTGTTTATCGCGCAGTACACCGGCGTGCCGCTGACCGCCGACCAGTACCTGATCATCGCCATCGCCTCGGTGCTGGGCAGCTTCGGCACTGCGGGCGTTCCCGGCACCGCGGTGGTGATGGCCACCGTGGTGCTCACTGCCGCAGGCCTGCCGCTGGAAGTCATCGGCTACCTGTACGCCATCGACCGCGTGCTCGACATGATGCGCACCATGACCAATGTGACCGGCCAGATGCTGGTGCCGGTGCTGGTGGCGAAGCAGACCGGCCTGCTCGACCAGGGCGTGTACGACACCGCTTCGAGCAATGTGGGGCTGGAGGAGGAATCGCCTGCGACGCAACCCGCAGCCGCGTCGCGCGAAAAGAGCGGCGCGTGACCGGCGCCACGCTGGTCGTCCTGATCGCCAGCGTCGCGGCCTGCCTGGCCGCATGGGCCGGCTGGAGGCTCGACCAGCGCCGCCTGGCCTGCGCCACCCGCTGGCGCGCGGTGCCGGCGACGCTGCTGATGCTGGTGTCGGTGTGGGTGGCGGCGCTGATCGTCGCCACCTTCGCGCTGAAGGTGCCCGGTGCCTACGGCCCGGTGCAGTACTGGTACAACGACCCGAACGCCCTGGATTTCATGATGGGGGCGCGCACCTGGGCGCTGTTCGCGGTGCTGGGCTGCCTGTGGGGGCTGGCTCCGATCACCGCCATCGTCGCGATCGTCTCGCTCTGGCGGCCGTCGCAGGTCCCGGCCCGACGCCGGCTGGTGATGCCCGCGCTGGCGCTGGTGGCCTTCGGTGCGGCGTTCGCGCTGTTCGTGGTGTTCCGGTTCTTTCCGACGGCCTGAACCCAGGCGCACGGATCTTGCCGCCTGTTCAGGTGTGTGCGGCGAGGGCCGGCCGCGCTGCGCTGGCCGGCGCCCGGAGCCGGGCCGGGCCCGTCCCGGTTGCCCCGCCGGGCGGCGTGACCTACCCTGCGCAGGTTTCGCCGGACATCGCCGTCCGGCCGCCGGGGCAGCCCGGACGGCGCGGTCGTTCATCTACATCGCGCCCGGCGTATATCGCACATCACGTTTTTCTTCGGGGAGTCTTCGGATGGATGCAGTCACGCGGATCGGCTTCGGCCTGTTCGGACTGGCGGTGCTGATCGGCATCGCCTGGGTGTTCTCGAACAACAAGCGCAACGTCGACTGGAAGCTGGTCGGCACCGGCGTGGCCCTGCAGATCGCGTTCGCCGCGTTCGTGCTGATGACCACCTGGGGCAGCACCATCTTCGAGAGCCTCGGTCAGGTGTTCGTGAAGCTGATCGAGTTCACCAACGAAGGCTCGAAGATGATCCTCGGCGGCTTCGCCGACCAGGACAAGTACGGCTTCGTCTTCATCTTCCACGCCCTGCCGACGGTGATCTTCTTCGCCTCGTTCATGGCCATCCTCTACCACCTGGGGGTGATGCAGTGGGTGGTGCGGATCATGGCCCTCGCCATCACCAAGGTGATGCGCGTCTCCGGCGCCGAGACCACCAGCGTCTGCGCCAGCGTGTTCATCGGCCAGACCGAGGCGCCGCTCACCGTGCGCCCGTACATCTCGCGTATGACCGAGTCAGAGCTGCTGACGATGATGATCGGCGGCATGGCGCACATCGCCGGCGGCGTGATG
>ERZ1066121.581-NODE-581-length-32953-cov-7.331753_pt1 | contig 32953 bp, 29 predicted proteins | sample MGYA00382768_ERZ1066121 | MGnify/ENA primary metagenome ERZ1066121 (study PRJEB33369, sample SAMEA5778351) | biofilm metagenome | biome: Industrial cooling water; feature: Water cooling tower basin; material: Biofilm | place: United Arab Emirates | collected...
TGGAAGTTCGAGTCTTCTCGACCGCACCATCGATAGGCTTAGTCGCTGACCAGCTCCGCCAGGAGCTCGTCGGCCGCCTGCATACGCGCCGCTTCGTCGGCGAAACTGCCGCTGAGCAGCCACCGGCCGTTTTTCTCTGTGAGCTGTGCTTCGCCGGCAGGTCGGCTGCCCGGACGAAAGGTGAGGGCAATTGCGGCCGGACCCGCATCGACCCGGGCGACCTGCGCTGCCTTGGCCGCAATCTGGAGGCGCACCCGGTCGAACAAGAGGCGAGCCTCCGGCGGAGGTTCCCCGAACCGGTCGGCAAGTTCGTCCTCGAAGCTGTCCAGCGCCTGCTTGTCGCGGATGCGCGCAAAGCGGCCGTAAAGCCCGATGCGGATATCCTCGTCCGCGATCCAGCTGTCCGGGAAACGCCCGCCTGCGCCGACGTTGATCTCGGGCGACCAGTCGTCGACAACCTCGCCGCGAGCGCTCCGGAGCGCTTGCTCGAGCAGGTGCTGATAAAGATCAACGCCGATCAGCTTCACATGGCCTGCCTGCTCTTCGCCCAGCAGGTCGCCCGCGCCCCGCATGTCCAGATCGCGTGCGCTGATCGCGAAGCCGGCACCGAGCCGGTCGAACGCCTGCAACGTCTGCAGCCGCGACAAGGTTCTGGGCGCGATCTCCCGACCGGCTTCGGTCAGGAGGTAGATCTGGCCGCGCCGAGCGCCCCGGCCCACTCTCCCTCTCAGCTGGTGAAGCTGCGAGAGCCCGAACAGGTCCGCCTTCCACACGATCATCGTATTGGCTCGGGGTACGTCCAGTCCGGCCTCGATGATGTTGGTTGCAAGCAGGACGTCACCATCCCCGCCGGCAAACGCCACCATCGCCTCGTCGATCTCCGACGCAGGCATCTTGCCATGAGCTTGGCGGATCCGCAGCTCGGGCGCGAGCGCCCGCAGCTTGTCGGCCATGCCGGCCATGTCCTCGATGCGCGGCACCACGACGAAGCTCTGTCCGCGCCGGGCACGCTCGCGCAGAAGCGCGGTGCGGACCAGTTGCTCGTCGAATGCCGTGACGGTGGTGCGGATGGGCTGTCGCCGCGCGGGCGGCGTGGCGATGATCGACAGCTGCTGAAGGCCAACGAGCGCTTGCTGCAAGGTGCGGGGAATGGGTGTCGCGCTGAGGGTCAGCACGTGCTTTGCCCCCATGGTGCGGAGCTTGGCCTTGTCGGCGGCTCCGAACCTTTGTTCTTCGTCGACGATGATCAGGCCTAGATCCTTGTAGGCCACCATTTTGCCTGCGACCGCCCCGGTGCCGATCACCACCTGAACCGATCCGTCCTTCAGGCCGGCGATGACGGCCTTGCGCTCGGCCGGGCTGGACAGGCGGGACAGGCCTGCGACGACGATCCCCGCCTCTTCAAAGCGGCTCCTGAACGTCTCCAGATGCTGGCGAACCAGAACCGTCGTCGGCGCGGCCAGGGCGACCTGCTTTCCGGCAAGCGCCGCCATCGCCGCTGCACGCAGCGCCACCTCCGTCTTGCCGTAGCCGACGTCGCCGATGACAAGCCGGTCCATCGGCCTGCCGGACGCGAGGTCGGATCGGACGACGTCGATCGCGCGGATCTGGTCGGCTGTTTCGATGAAGGCGAAGCCGGCCGCAAAGCGCTCATAGGCAGCCGGGTCGGGCTCGAGCGCAGGCGCGGTCTCCTCGGCTTTCTTTTGTGCGATCTCGAACAGGGCCCGGGCGCTCTCGGCGATCGTGCGGTCGATCTCCTCGCGGCGTTTTGCCCAGGACGAGCCGTCGAGCTTGTCCAGCGTGACCGCTCCCTCCTCGGCGCCATAGCGCCAGATCCGGTCTGCCTCGGTCGCCGGAACGAGACGGCGCGCCTCCCCGGCGAAACGCAGCACGATCGCATCGTCTCCGGTGGGCAGCACTTCCAGGCCAGCGACTGCGGCCAGCCCATGGTCTTCGTGGACAACAACGTCGCCCACCTTGACCTCGCCGATGCGGAATTGATCGAAGTCGATTGTCCCGCCCTGCTCGTCGCCACGCTGCGCTCGGCTGCCGAGGAGGTCGCCTGCCGCCACCGCGACGGTCGTCCCGAAACGAAATCCCCGCGTCAGAGGTGCTTCCAGTGAGAGGACAGACCCGGCGTCCGCACCGGCAACGTCGTGCCAGGCCCCGATGGGCGTCGGCGAAACTTTCAGCAGTTTCTCGACGCGACGCCGCACGAACCTCAGGTCACGTGCACTTCCAAGCAGAACGAGCGCGTTGCCTGCCTGCAGTTCCTTGCGGGCGAAGGTGGTGAACGCACGCGAGGGATTGCGCTCTTCGACGAAGCGCGGCGGCGCCTCCCCCAGGCCAGTGCCGATCGCGAGCGCGGGGTGCTCCGCCGCAGCCGCTCGCCACCGGTCCTCGGAGCAGATGTCCCGCAAAGCACGCTGGGGGCGCTGGCGTCCGGCATCCGCAGCCAACCGAAGAAAGCGCCTTCGGCGGTCATCGGCGTCCCGATCCGCTACGATGGCTGCCTCAGGCAGATGCTCGAGGAGAGGCACGCCCTCGCCAAGCTCGGGTTCCTGAGCCCTCCCGACTTCAAGCGACCGGCACTCGCCGGACGTGAGCTGCGTCACCGGATCATAGGGTCGAATGGACGCGATCGCGCCGTCCTGGACCTCGATGCGGTAGGGCTCCCCGGCATCGGCGGGAAATACGTCCAGAACTTGGCCGCGAAGCGCCATCTCGCCCGGCTCGTCGACACGGTCGTCGGGGACGTAACCGATCGCTTCCAGATCGCTCGCGAGATCCTCCAGGTCCACGTGCTGATCGAGGCAAAGGACCGGAGGTGCGGCATCGAAGGCGTCTGGAGCCGGGTATAGCCGGGCCGCCGCCTCGGCCGTCGAGATCAGGAAGGCGCCGGTCCGGTCCTGCCGACCCCTGACCGCCCGCATCTGACGCAAAGCCGCGACACGGGCACCTGCGACCGCTGCGGACGGGGGGGTATCCTCCCCTGGCAAGGCGTCGCTGCCGGGACAGAATGCAATGATCGCGCCCGGCGCCATGGCACTGAGTGCCAAGGCGATTGCGGACGCTCGCGCATCGTCGCGGGCGATATAGATGATGTCTTTGTTCGCAGCTGCCTCGATCAGCGCAACCGCGATCTCGCCGGGTTCCTCTGGTTGTCGGGTGGGGATCTCGACCGCAGCCGCTGACACGTTCATGGGGCAACCGAACGGGTTCGGGTTGGCAGTGTTCCGTTCAGCGTCTCGGTCGCGGCGCAACCTTTACCATCTTGCGGTCTGCCCTCGGCAGGAGCCCGAGCGTAACGTCAGCTGTCGCAAGGAGGATCTTAATGCTGATTTGGGCTGCGCTTGGGACGGCGGTTCTGTTGATGGCCGGCCTCGTGGTATGCGTCCGCCGCAGGCCTGCCGCGCCGGCGCTCCGCGTCGATCGGCCCTCGCCGATGCGCGCGGCGCTCGAGCGGCGGATCAACGAGGGCGGGCTCTAGGCGGCGTTCGGCAGCCAGTTGCCGTGGAAGCCGGGCGGGATGCGGTGCGGCACGCGCACGCTCGCCTGGGGTGCGCCCTCGAAAGTCTGCGCATTCAGGACGACGAGGTCCGTGGTCTCCGCGGGAAAGTTGACGACGAGGCCCAGCAGCCAGCCTTCGTCTTCCGCTGCCCCGGCATGCGCGGGGACGAAGACGAACTCGCCCGGATAGCGACCCGGGCCGAAATCATGGACCTGGCGACTGCCCGCCTCCAGGTCATGCTTGTAAAGCGCGGTCGCGCCGAGGAACTCGTCGACGCGGCCTTCGGGCAGCGCCAACGCATAGGCATAGCGGTACGGCCGGGCCGTGCGCCGCTCGTCCATGCGCGGGAACTCCTGCGGGCTCGGATCGACCACTCGTCGTCCGACGCGCCGCTGCGCGGGGTCGATTGTCCAGCGCTCGAAGGCCGACGCAGCACTGTCCGGTCCCTGCGTCGAGTCGGCGAACATGGTCGGATGCGCCGCCACATCCACCACCACGCGCCCGTCGGGCAGCTCGAAAGCGTTGCACGGGTGAAACACATAGGCAGGATCAACCGCGCACCAGATGATGTCCTCGGCTGAGCCCGAGCGCGGCAGCAGACCCACGCGCGCCTCGTGGTCCGGGTTCCAGCCATAGGGAAAGCTGTGCCCGGCGATCAGCCGCTTGATCGAGAAGGTCACGGGCAGGTCGAACACCAGCACATAATGCTCGGTGATCGCGCAGTCGTGGATCGAGGGCCCGTGCTTCACCGGGATCGCCTCTTCGCGCACGACTCGGCCAGAACGATCGATCACCACATGCCGAACGACGGTCTGGTCGGTCGCTTCATAGCAGATGGCATGTTGCTCGCCGGTCGCGGGATCGAGGTGCGGGTGCGCGGTGAAGCTGCCCAGCAGCGTATCGTCGAACGGGTTATAGGTCTGCTCCTCCAGATCGTCCGAAAGCTCGACCGGATAGCTGCCCGCCTCGACGAGCGCCCAGGTCCGTCCCGCGATCGCCGCGACGTTGGTGTTGACGGTGTCGAACCCGCCGTGACGTGGTCCCGGCGCGGCCGCGACGCCGCGTAGTGCGGCAACTTGCTTCGATCGGATCCAGCGATTCTTGTACCAGAGCGCCCGTCCGCTCTCCAGCTTCAGCCCGTGCACCATGCCGTCGCCGGTGAACCAGTGATGGCTGGCCGGATCGGGCGCGATCGGGTTCGGGCCGATGCGAGTAGCGCCCGTCGAGCGCAGGCGGCAGCGTACCCGTGACGGGAAGTTCGGTCAGCGTCCGCTCCTCCGTCATCGGCGCATGGATGCCCGACAGGAACGGGTGATTGTCGACCGGGGGCAACCGCTTGCGGTTATAGTCGGCCAGCGCGGTCACACCCTTGGTGATGGTCGATCGGATCAGCGTCTCGACAGTGCTTGCCATGGCGACTCGACCCTTGCAATGTTGACGGCATCAACATAGCCATGAAGCTAACAGTGTCAACATCGAAGCAGGCCTATCATCATGGCGATCTCCGGCGCGCATTGGTCGAAGCCGGACTGACCCTCCTCCAGAGCCGCGAGGCCGACGACCTGTCGCTGCGCGAGGTTGCGCGCACGGTGGGAGTGAGCGCCACCGCCGTGTACCGCCATTTTCCGAACAAGACGGCTCTGCTCGATGCGCTCGCGGGCGAGGGGCTGCGCCTATTGGCCGACGCCCAGCACCGCGCCGCCGAGGCGGCGGGGGGCGGCGAGGCAGGCTTCCTCGCGATCGGCGTCGCTTATGTCCGCTTCGCGCTCAATCATCCGGCGCTGTTCCGCCTGACCTTCAGCGCGACGAGCGTTCGCACCCTGCTCGAGAACCCGCCCGAGCACCTTCCCGACGCGCTCGCCTTTCTTCGGGCCAACGCCGAAGCCGCCGCTGCCCACACTGGCGAGGACCCCAAGGTCATCGCGCTCCACGCCTGGTCGGTCGCCCACGGCCTCGCGGTGCTGCTGCTCGAAGGCCAGATCACCCTGGAAGACGGGCTGATCGAGCGGGTAATCGGGCTCCGCTAAGGCTTCAGTGCTTGCGGCCCGGAACCAGGTGCAGGGCTGCGACAATGATGCCGCCAACGACCAGGCCGACGATACCCGAGCCGATCGCGGTGACCAGCCATTCGGTCAGGCCGTGCGCGACGGGGACGGCGTGGGCGGCGCCGGCCGCGAGATCGTGGATCAGGTGGCCGGGCTGGTCGATGCCGAACTCCTCGAGCCCGTGCACCAGGATGCCGCCGCCAACCCAGATCATGGCGGCGATGCCCACCACCGACAGGATGCGCATCAGGATCGGCATGAAGCGCACTAGCGCCGTGCCGATCGCTTGCGCGGCTCCGTTGGCGCGCTTGGCGAGGCCGAGGCCAACATCGTCCATCTTCACGATGAGCGCCACCGTCCCGTAGACGGCCACGGTAATGCCGAGGGCGACCACGATAAGCGCAAGCGCCTGGGTGAGGAGCGGCTGCTCGGCCACCTCCGCAAGCGCGATCGCCATGATCTCGGCCGAGAGGATGAAATCGGTGCGCACCGCCCCGCTCACCATCGTCTTCTCGAGTTCTGCCGAGTCCATCGCCTTCATGTCGTCGGCCTTGTCGTGGCCGTGACCCGTCACTGCCTCGATCAGCTTCTCGACGCCCTCGAAGCAGAGGAACGCACCGCCCGCCATGAGCAGAGGCGTAATCGCCCAAGGCAGGAATGCGGTCAGCAACATGGCCGCGGGGAGCAGGATCACGAGCTTGTTGAAAAGCGATCCACGCGCGATCCGGCCGATGATCGGCAGCTCGCGCTCGGGCGAGAAGCCGTGAACGTAGCGCGGCGTCACTGCCGTGTCGTCCACCACCACGCCCGCGGCCTTGACGCCCGCACGCCCGGCGGCCGCGCCGATATCGTCAATCGACGCGGCTGCGAGCTTGGTGATCGCCGCAACGTCGTCAAGCAGCGCGAACAGTCCGGATGCCATCAGAACAGCCCCTCCACGCGGCCGGCTTCGTCGATATGAATGTTCTCGGCTGCAGGCGTGCGGGGGAGGCCGGGCATGGTCATGACCTCGCCGCAGATCGCGACCACGAAGCCTGCGCCGGCCGCCAGCCGCACCTCGCGCACGGGCAACACATGGCCCTCAGGCGCGCCGAGCAGCATCGGGTCGGCCGAGAAGCTGTAGGGCGTCTTGGCGATGCAGACTGGCAGATGACCATGCCCGGCGGCCTCCCACCGCGCGAGCTGCGCGCGCACCGTCGGGTCGGCGGCCACGCTTCCCGCGCGGTAGATACGCGTCGCGACCGTCTCGATCTTGTCGAAAAGCGGCAGGTGGTCGGAATAAAGCGGGGCAAAGCGCGCGCCGTCCTCGGCGATGGCGGCCACCTCATCCGCAAGCTCGGCCGCGCCCGCGCCGCCCTCGGCCCAGTGGCGGCACGCGATCGCGCGAACGCCGTGCGCTGCGGCGGCGTCGGTCAGCGCCGCGGTCTCGGCTGCCGTGTCCGTATCGAAAGCGTTAATCGCGACCACCACGGGAACGCCGAACGCGCGTAGGTTCTCAAGGTGCCGCGCGAGGTTGACGGCACCGTCGCGCACGGCCTGCACATCCTCGCGCGCAAGGTCGGCCTTGGCGACTCCGCCGTTCATCTTGAGCGCGCGCACCGTTGCGACCACCACCGCCGCGGCGGGCGCAAGGCCGGCCTGGCGGCACTTGATGTCCATGAACTTCTCGGCCCCCAGGTCCGTGACAACGTAGTCGGCGAGCGCGAGCCCCGCGCGGGTTGCGATGACTGAGTTGCAGCCGTGCGCGATATTGGCGAACGGCCCGCCATGGATCAGCGCTGGGTTGCCCTCCAGCGTCTGGACGAGATTGGGCTTGATCGCCTCGGCAAGCAGCGCCGCCATCGCGCCGTCCGCCTTCAGGTCGGCGGCCGTGACGGGCGCGCCCGACCGCGTGGTCGCGACCACGATCCGGCCGAGCCGGGCGCGCATGTCGGCGGTATCGCGCGCAAGGCACAGGATCGCCATCACCTCCGACGCGACGGTGATGTCGAAGCCCGACTCGCGTGGAACCCCGTTTCCGGGCCCGCCCAGGCCCTGCACCACATGGCGCAGGCTTCTGTCGTTCATGTCGAGCACGCGCCGCCACGTCACCCGGCGCACGTCGATCTCGAGCCGGTTCCCCCAGTGGACATGGTTGTCGAGCATGGCCGCGAGCAGGTTGTGCGCGGCGGTGACGGCGTGGAAGTCGCCAGTGAAATGAAGGTTGATGTCCGCCATGGGCGCGACCTGCGCGCGTCCGCCCCCTGTCGCGCCGCCTTTCATGCCGAAACAAGGGCCGAGCGACGGCTCGCGGAGTGCGAGCATGGTCTGGCGGCCCGAGCGGTTGAGCGCGTCGGCAAGGCCGATGGAGGTGGTCGTCTTGCCCTCGCCCGCGGGCGTTGGGTTGATCGCGGTGACGAGAATTAGCTTGCCGCGCGGGGCGCTCGGAAGGTGCGCCAGATCGAGCTTGGCCTTCCAGCGGCCATACGGCTCGAGCGCCGCTTCGGGGATACCTGCCCGCTCGGCCACATGCGCGATCGGGCGAAGCTCGGTCGCACGCGCGATGTCGAGATCGGACAGCGGCAAGAGATCAGCCGACTGCGAGCCGGCGGAGCGCTTCGGTCAGCCCGCGCATCTCGGCCTCCGTGCCGATGGTGATGCGAAGCCCATGGCCGAGCTTCTGCCCCGGCAGCCAGCGTGTAATGTAACCCGCGTCCATCAGGCCCTTATAGGCCTGCTCGGCCGTCAGCCGGCCTTCGAACAGCACCAGCAGGAAGTTGGCCTTGCTCGGCACGGCGCGGATGCCGGCATTGCCGAGGCCTGCGATCTGCTCGGCGAACCAGGCGCGCCACGTCTCGTTATGAGTCTTGCTGTGGGCCACGAACGCTTCGTCCGCCAGCGCCGCCACCGCGGCCTGCTGGCCCGCGATGGTCATGTTGAAGGGTAGGCGGATGCGGTGCATCGCCTGCACGATTTCCGCGGATGCGTAACCCCAGCCAATGCGCTCGGCCGCAAGACCGTAGATCTTCGAAAAAGTGTGGGTGACGAGCACGTTGGGCGCGATGCGGGCCAGGTCGAGCCCGCCATCGTCGTCAGCCGCGTCGAGATACTCGGCATAAGCATGGTCGAGCACAAGTAGCACATGGGGCGGCAAGCCGGCATGCAACCGCGCGATCTCCGCGCGTGCGACGAACGTGCCCGTGGGATTGTTCGGGTTGGCGACATAGACGAGGCGCGTCCGTTCGGTCACGCAGGCCAGGATGTCATCGACGTCGGTCGCATAGTCGCGGTCGGGGGCAACGACCGGCTCCGCACCGACCCGCCGGGCGGCGATCTCGTAGACGGCGAACCCATAGCGGACGAAGATGACCTCGTCACCCGGGCCCGCGAACGCGCCTGCCGCCAGGTGCAGGATCTCGTCCGACCCATTGCCGTAGATCACGCGCGCGGGATCGAGCCCGTACTTGGCCGCGATGGCCTCCCGCACGATTGCCCCGCTCGCATCCGGGTAGCGCTCGAGATCATTCGCGGCCGCACGAAACGCGTCCTTTGCCTGCGGGCTGGTGCCGAGCGGGTTCTCGTTCGACGACAGCTTTGCGGCCTTGCGGCCATCATCGGTGGTGGCGCGCCCCGGGACATAGGGCGCGATGTTCATGATCCAGGGCTTGGGGGCGGGCGCGAGCATGGCGCGCCTGTTACCGCGTTCGCGGGGGAGGGCAAGGCGGTGACTTGACCCCGGCCTTCGCCGGGGTGACGGAAAGACGTGCATGACCTACCCACCCCCGCGCTGCTGCTCGATCGCCCGACCATGCGCGCGAACATCGGGCGCATGAACGCGGCCGTTCATCGCCACGCAAGTGTCGTTCTCCGGCCGCATCTTAAAACGGGCAAGTCGGTCGAGGTCGCCCGCGCGATGACGGAGGGGTGGCCCGGTGCGGTCACCGTCTCAACGCTCAAGGAAGCAGAGGTTTTCGCCGACGCCGGATGGCGCGACATTCTCTACGCGGTCGGGATGGTGCCCGCCAAGCTCGCGCAGGCCAGGGCGCTCGCCGCCCAAGGTACCACGCTCACGGTCGTCGTGGACAGTGTCGATGCGGCGGAGGCGGTCGCCACGGCGGGGCTGCGGGCGCTGATCGAGATCGATACGGACGGCGCGCGCGCGGGCATGAAGCCGGAGGACGCCGGCACGCTCAGCGCGGTCGCCGCGGCGCTGGGCGGAGCCCTCGCCGGTGTCATGACGCACTGCGGCGGCTCATATGCCGCGAAACGCCCCGACGAGCTGCCGGGCTATGCCGAGCAGGAGCGGGCGGGCGCGGTGCGCGCGGCGGAGGTACTGCGCGCGGCCGGCTTTCCGGTCGAGACAGTCAGCGTGGGCTCGACGCCGACGGCGCTCTTCGCCGAGCAGCTCGACGGCGTCACCGAGGTGCGCGCGGGCGTCTACGTGTTTCAAGACCTCGTCATGGCAGGGCTGGGCGTCTGCCTCGTCGATCACATTGCCCTGTCGGTGCTGGCGAGCGTCATCGGCCATCAGCCGGATCGCGGGCGGCTGCTCGTCGATGCGGGCTGGATGGCGCTTTCCCGCGATCTCGGTCGCGGCGATCAGGGCTATGGCCAGGTCGCGGGCGCGCCCGACCTGATCGTCGTGGCCGCCAACCAGGAGCATGGCATTGTCGCACACCGTCGCGGCCACCCGCTCGATCCTTCGCATTGGCCGATCGGTGCGCGCCTGCGCATCCTGCCAAACCATGCCTGCGCGACCGCAGCGCAACACGATCGCTACCATGTGCTGGATGGTGAGAGCGTGACGGCCGAATGGTCGCGCTTCGGCGGATGGTGAGCGATGCGCGCTTCGGCCTTGCCCGGCAGGTGCGGCTGCCCGGGCCCTTTCCGCTCGACGGAGGGACGGCACTCGACCTGCTCGAGGTCGCCTATGAGACCTATGGCGATCCGGCGCACCCGGCGATCCTCGTCTGCCATGCGCTGACCGGCGATCATCACGTCGCAAGCGCGCACCCCCGCACGGGCAAGCCCGGCTGGTGGCAGCGGATCGTCGGCCCGGGCAGGCCGATCGACACGGAACGCTTTCTGATCGTGTGCGCAAACGTGCTCGGCTCGTGCATGGGGTCGAGCGGGCCGGCCAGCCTTGCACCCGACGGACGGCCTTACGCGATGCGTTTCCCCGTCATCACGATCGGCGACATGGTGCGCGCGCAGGCAGCCCTGCTTGATCACCTGGGCATCGCGCAGCTGCACGCGGTCGTGGGCGGATCGATGGGCGGCATGCAAGCGCTGCAATGGTCAGCCGCCCATCCCGAGCGGGTCGCTGCGGCGCTGGTGATCGCCTCTTCGGCGCGCCATTCGGCCCAGAACATCGCCTTCCACGAGGTCGGGCGGCAGGCGATCATGGCCGATCCCAACTGGCGCGGCGGCGACTATTATGACGGGCCGGCACCCACCGCCGGCCTCGCCGTGGCGCGCATGGCCGCGCACATCACCTACCTGTCGGAGGCGGGCCTTACTGAGAAGTTCGGGCGACGCCTGCAGGCGCGCGAGGCCAAGACCTTCGGCTTCGATGCCGATTTCCAAGTCGAAAGCTATCTCCGCCACCAGGGCCTGAGCTTCACCGACCGGTTCGACGCCAACGCCTATCTCACCATCACGCGCGCGATGGACTATTTCGACCTGAGCGAGGAGCATGGCTCGCTGGGCCGGGCCTTTGCGGGCAGCCGCACGCGCTTCTGCCTGCTCAGCTTCGACAGCGACTGGCTTTACCCGACGGCCGAAAGCCGCGCCGTCGTCCATGCCCTGAACGCCGCCGGTGCCCCGGTAAGTTTCGTCGAGCTGTCGAGCCCGGCCGGGCACGACGCCTTCCTGCTGCCCCATGCGGAGATGGAGCGGATCATCGCAGGATTCCTGGGTTAAGCGGATGGGCGAACTCAGACCCGATCTCGCGATCATCGCCGCCCAGGTACCGCCGGGCGTCCGGGTGCTCGATGTCGGCTGCGGCGACGGCGCGCTGCTCGCGGCCTTGCGCGACGGCAAGGGCGTGGACGCGCGCGGGCTGGAAATCGACGGGGGCAATGTTGCGGCGGCGGTGGCGCGCGGGCTGTCGGTGGTGCAGGGCGACGCGGATGTCGATCTGGCGGCCTACCCCGACAGATCGTTCGACTATGCCGTGCTCAGCCAGACGCTGCAGACGGTGCGCCGCCCCGATCGTGTCCTCGACGATCTGCTCCGCATCGGCGAGCGCGCGTTCGTCTCTTTCCCGAACTTCGCGCACTGGCGGACGCGCGTATCGCTGCTCTGGGGCGGGCGGATGCCGGTCACGCGCCTGTTGCCCGAGGCATGGTATGCCACACCCAACATCCACCATCTGACCATCGACGATTTCCGTGCCTTCGCGCGCGAGCGGGGCGTGCGGATCGAGGCCGCCTGGTTCCTGGCGGGCACCCAGCGTCTCAGCCCCGCCGCGGCCAACTTCCGCGCAGAGCATGCGGTGTTCCTGCTCAGCCGGAACGGCTGACGCAGGTCACCGCAACCGTCCGAGCGCGCTGACGCGCCGGTCAAGCGATGCGCCGCCGGTGCGCGCCTTGCCCTTGGCATAGGCCATGGCAAGCAGCTGCTCGAGCTCCCCGCGATCGAGCCACACGCCGCCGCACGTCTCGCACCGGTCATATTCGACCGATCCGGCGCGGGTGGTCTCGGCCGTCACATCGCAAACGGGGCAGAACAGGGTGCGGGCCGTAGTCATCGTGAAGCTCCCGGCTGGACCGAAACGGGGAGGCTGGCGGCGGGAAGGCAGGCCAGCTCGGGTCCGCCCGCCACGGCGGCGCTGGCGCAGCCCTTTCCCGTTTCGGCACAGAAGGCGCGCATCACTTCGCGCTTATAATCATAGCCGCGCATGGACTTGAGCGTCGCGGCCGCGACTGCGCCTTCGGCCGCGCGCATGCGCTGCGCGGGCCCGCTGCGCGCAAAGGCGACGAGCGCGCGCAGATCCTCGGTCGACAGCCGCTCGGCATAGGCCCGGCCTTCGGTCGCGATCAGCCGCTCCAGCCCCGCCATCGCAACACGGTGCGCGGTGCGGCGCAGCTCGAGGCGCTCGCGGGTGCTGAGCTCGGGATGGGCGTCGAGCAGCTCGTCGGTCTGCTGCAGCTCGACCGCGGGCAGCATCTGCGCGACCTCGCCGTACCGCGCGAGCTCCGTCCCGAGCGCGACCCGTGCCGCGTCCGGCGGCGCGGCGGCAAGCATCAGGCTGGCGATCAGCATGGCGGCCTCCGCTATCGCGCGAAGCGGGTATCGCGGGCCGCAAGCCGGTCCTTGACGCTGAGCTTCAGCTTCTTGAGCCTTGAAACCTGCGCCGGATCTGGCCGGAGCATGCGCCGCAGCGCGAGTAGCTCGCGCTCCAGGCGGCTGTGCAGCACGACCAGACGAATGGTGGAACGGGGCATGGGCAACCTCCTCTTTGGCGTCGAACGACACGAGGGCGGCGGGAGCGGGTCGGCACGGGGCCGCACGTCACGCGAACTCGGTGCGGTCCGACATCACGAGAGGCTTTGGAGGCGTCTCGCCAGAGGGGCCCGGCCCGCACGCCAACGAGCTATGCGAGCGCAGGGAGAGGGGCAAGGGTTAATGTGACAGTGTAACGATTCCTCACAAACCGGCAAAGATTGCTAGCGGTCCGGCTGCACAAAACATCAAAACAGCCCCGGCACCTCGCGCTGTGCGACGCTCGGCACCGCAGGTGTCAGCAGCTCGGCTTGCGGTCGCAGCGTCTGCCCGGTGCGGCCGGCCGGAATCGGCGTGCAGGGCCGGCTTGCGAGGAAGTCGAGCGCGACCTTGACCATCGCCTCCTGCGGATCGCCGAGCGGGAAGGCGACATCGTCGCTGGCGGTGCAGCTGTTCGGCACCACGGCTGCAAGGCCCTGGAAATAGTCCGCCTGACCCGCAGCATTCTGCGTGGAAAAAGCGACCACGCGCAGCCGGTCGTCGCACGCCTCGCGGTCCAGCGCGATCTGGCCGACCGGCTTGCCGAAGCTGTTCGCGCCGACGAGCGCGACATTCTGGCCGAGATAGGGGAGCTGGCTGTTGATCACGAGCTCGCTTGCCGAGGCAGTCGCACCCGTGCCGATGAAGGCGATCTTCATCGGTGCCACCGCATTCGCACTCGAACGAAAGAAACGCGTTTCGTTGCGCGACGACTTCTCCGGTCGGTAGGTCACCCGGTCGAGCACGTCCGAGCTGAAGCGCGCGCGCCCGAGCAGGTCACCGATCAGTTGCGCGGTCGAGACGAGCCCGCCGCCATTGTAGCGGAAGTCGATGATGAGCTCGGTCACGCCCTCGTCGCGGAAACGCGCGAAGGCTTCGCGCAGCTGCGGGTCGGCGGTCGAGATGAAAGTGCGCAGGTTGAGATAGCCCACCCGCTTGCCCTCGGCCTCGATGATCCGGACGCCATAGCGGTTCGAGACCGGCTGGAGCGCGTAATCGGCCTTGGTGATGGTGATTTCGCGTGTGCCTGCCGGGCCCGACAGGCGCAGGGTGCGCGTCACGCCCGCGCTGCTCGGCCCGAGCGCAGCCGACACGCCCCCCGTGCCCTCGCTCGCGATGATATCGGACACGAGGCGCAGATTGCCCGGGCCCTCGCCGATCGCGAGGATCTCGTCGCCCCGGTCCAGGCCCGCGCCGAACGCCGGCGCGGTCTCGAAGCTTTCGGTCACAAAGGCGCGGCGCGCGGCGGCGTCGGTCTGCAGGCGAAAGCCGAACCCCGCGCTTGAACCGCTGTTGAAGAACGCATTCTCCTCACGAAGCGAGGTGAGGTGGGTGAAGAAGCGATCGCGACCTTGCGCCCGCGCCGTCGCAGTGAGCGCGTCGATATAGCTCTGCACGGTCGAGAAATCGCCGCTGTCGAGGCTGGCGGGAAGCGTCTCAGGAAACAGATACCATTCGCGCAGCTGGGCGGCCGCCCAGCTCTGCCGTGCCGACAGGCTGCACTGGGTGCCGCTCGGGCTCGGCGCGGGTGTGCCGCTGCCTGTCGCGGCAAGATTGGACGAGCCTCCACCCCCGCCTCCGCACCCCGTCAGGGTCGCTGCCAGCGCAAGCAGCGCTCCGCCGATTCGCAAACGCCTAAGCATCGGAAAACCCCCGCAACAACAAACGTTTATAGCACGGGGCGGTCCGGATGACCACAGGTTGACTTACGTCCGGAGCGTCGCTCCGAGCTTGGCCGCCACGGCCACGATCCGGGCCGAGATGGCGGCGAGCTCCTCTTCGGTAAAGCTCTTCGCTCCCGGCTGCAGCACCACCTCGATCGCGACCGACTTGTATCCTTCAGCGACGCCCGCACCCGTGAACAGATCAAACACGCGCACGCCTGTGATCGCGCCCTTGTCGGCGCCGCGCACCGCGCGGACCAGATCCCCCGCGGCAACCGCGTCGGGCACCAGGAAGGCGAAGTCGCGTGTGACCGCCTGCTGGGCGGGCGGGGTGAAAGCGGATCGGGTGCGAGCGGCGCCACGCCGGGCCGGCATCGCATCGAGATAAACCTCGCCCGCCACGACGGCGTCGCCCAGACCGAATGCTTTGACGAGCCTCGGGTGCAGCGCCCCGAAAGTGCCGAGGACGGACTTGGGGCCAAGGCGCAGGGTTGCGGACCGGCCCGGATGATAAACATCGCCCGCCTCGCCCGCGACCTGGAGATTGTCGATCGGTGCGCCCGCCGCCTCAAGCAGCGCCAGCGTCTCGGCCTTGGCATCGAAGGCGTCGAAGATGCGCGCCTTGCCGGCCCTCCAGTCTCGCGGATGAACCTCGCCTGCGAGGACGAAGCCCACGGTGGGCCGCTCGCGATCGGCGAGGTAGCGCCGTCCAAGCTCGAACAGCCGCACGGTCGCGGCACCCCGGTCGAGGTTGCGCCGCGCCGCGGCCAGCAGCCCGGGCAGGAGCGACGGACGCATCACCTTCAGCTCCTCGCTGATCGGGTTGGCGAGCACCCAGTCGCCCCCACCGAACAGCGCTGCCTCGCGTTCCGACACGAAGCTCCAGGTCACCGCCTCGCTCAGCCCGCGCGCGGCCGCCGTCCGCCGTACGCGTCGCTCCATCAGTTGTTCGGGCGTGGCGGTCGGCTTGGCGACGCCCGCCGGGCGCGGCAGGGGCGTCGAGGGGACGCGGTCGATCCCCGCGATTCGGACCACCTCCTCGACCAGGTCCGCCGGCCCATCCACGTCGCGGCGCCAGCCCGGGATCTGGACCGTCCAGGCTTCGTCCACAGAGAAGCCGAGCCGCTCAAGGATCGCGCGCTGCTCCTCTGGTGCGACGTCAAGCCCGCCCAGTCGGGTGCAGAGCGCAGGATCGTAATCGAGCGATCGCCGCGCGGCGGGCGGTGCGCCGGCGCGGACCACCGGTCCGGCCTCGCCGCCGCAATGGGTTACGATCAGGTCGGTCAGCAGCGCCACCGCCCCGTCGAGGAATTCCGGATCGACGCCGCGCTCGAACCGGGCGCGCGCATCGGAGGTCAGGCCGAGCGCCTGGCCCGTCCGCGCGATGTGCTCGGGGGAGAAATAGGCGACTTCCAGCAGGACATCGGTGGTGGCCTCGGACACGCCCGAGTGCGCGCCGCCCATGATGCCTGCAATGTCGTGCACGGCTTTCGCGTCGGCGATCACCGTCATGGCGGACGTGAGGCTGTATTCCTTTCCATTCAGCGCCAGCACCGTCTCCCCGTCGCGCGCGCGGCGGGCGGTGACTGGGCCGGACAGCCTCGCCAGGTCATAGGCATGGCTCGGCCGGCCATGATCGAGCATCAGGTAGTTGGTGATGTCGACAATCGCGGAGATCGGCCGCTGACCGACCGCCTTTAGCCGCCGTTGCATCCAGTCGGGCGAGGCCCCGTTTGCAACGCCCCGGATGATGCGGCCGTAGAAGGCGGGGCAGCCTTCGGGATCGTCGATGCGGATCTCCGGCACCTCGCCCGCGGCGGCCACGTCCCGATCAGCAGCGGGTGAGAGGGGCTTGAGCGTTCCCAAGCCCGCCGCGGCCAAGTCGCGCGCGATGCCGCGCACGCCCATGCAGTCCTGACGGTTCGGGGTGACGGCGATGTCGAAAACCGGGTCGCCCAGCCCGGCATACTCCGCGAAGGCAGTGCCGACCGGCGCGTCCGCCGGCAACTCGACGATCCCGTCATGCTCGTCGCCCAGCTCGAGCTCGCGCGACGAGCTCATCATGCCGTGCGATTCCACCCCGCGGATCGCCGACACGCGGAGCACCATACCATTGGCGGGCACCACCGCGCCCGGCGTGCCGAGCACCCCGACCAGCCCCGCGCGGGCATTGGGCGCACCGCACACCACCTGCAGCGGCGAGCCGTCGCCCGCGTCCACGCTCAGCACTTGGAGCTTGTCGGCCTGCGGGTGGCGCTCGGCGGTCAGCACGCGCGCGACGCGGAAGCCGGCCAGCGCCGCCGCCGGATCGGTCACGCTTTCGACCTCCAGCCCGATCCGCGTCAGCGTCGCGGCGATTTCGTCGGCCGTCGCATCGGTCTCCAGATGGTCCTTGAGCCAGGACAGGGTGAACTTCATGCGCCCACTCCACCGGACAAAGTGGGCACGTCGAGCGCGCCGAAGCCGTAATGGCGCAGCCAGCGCAGGTCGCCGTCGAAAAAGGCGCGCAGGTCATCCATCCCATACTTGAGCATCGCCAGCCGGTCGACGCCCGTTCCGAACGCAAAGCCGCTATAGATGTCTGGGTCGAGCCCGCAGTTCCGGATCACGCGCGGATGGACCATGCCCGAGCCGAGCACCTCCATCCACCCGTCGGACCCGCCGATCACGCGCCGTCCGTCGACCCAGCTGAAGCCGACATCCACCTCGGCCGATGGTTCGGTGAAGGGGAAGTAGCTCGGCCGCAGCCGCAGCACGATGTCGTCGCGCTCGAAGAAGGCCTTGAGGAAGGTTTCGAGCGTCCATTTCAGATGGCCGAGATGAATGCCGCGGTCGATCGCCAGCCCCTCGATCTGGTGAAACATCGGCGTGTGCGTCGCGTCGCTGTCCGACCGGTACACGCGGCCCGGCGCGATGATGCGGATCGGCGGCTCGGCCCCGGTCATCGCGCGGATCTGGACCGGCGAGGTATGAGTGCGCAGGAGCTTTCCGCCAGGAAAATAGAAGGTGTCGTGCATCGCTCGCGCCGGATGGGTCCCGGGAATGTTGAGCGCGTCGAAATTGTGCCACTCGTCCTCGATCTCTGGCCCGGACGCGACCGCAAAGCCCAGATCGGCGAAGATCTCGGCAAGCTCATCCATGACCTGCGACACCGGATGCACCGATCCGCGCGGCCGCTCGGGCGCCGGGAGCGACAGGTCCACGCGCTCGGAGGCAAGCCGCGCCTCGAGCACCTCCGCCTCCATTCGCGCCTTGGCAGCGGCGATCGACTGCGTCACCGCCTCACGCAGGCCGTTGATCCTCGGCCCCTCCGCCTGACGCTGTTCGGGCGTCATGCCCCCCAGCGTCTTTAAAAGCGCGGTGACCTGCCCCTGCTTGCCGAGCAGCCGGACACGCTCCGCTTCCAGCGCGTCCAGCCCCCGCGCGGCGGCAATGGCCGAAAGTGCGTCACCACGCACCTGATCGATGTCCATCATGCCAAGCCCCTAGTCAGACCGGAACGCAACAGGCAAGGCGGGCGCCGCTCGCTCTGTCCCGGAGTTCCCCAGAATGCGTCTCGCCTTGTTGCTCGCGTCCGCCGCCCTGCTCGCGCCCCTCGTCGCGCTCCCCGCCCAGGCACCCGCCGCCCGGCCCCCGGCCGAATCGCAGGCCGATCCCAATTCGCGGCTCAACCGGCTGTTCAGGGACTCGGACGAAGCCTCGCTCAAGCTCAACCCAATCTCGGCGCTGTTCCGCGGCGACATGCGCTATGCCGACCGGCTGGGCGATTTCGGCACCGACGCCTATTTCAACCAGAGCCGCGCGAACGCCGAGAGCGACCTGCGCGGGCTTAGGGCCATCGACCGCGCCAAGCTCACGCCGGTCAACCAGATCGCCTATGATGTCTTCGAGTGGCAGACCCGCGATACGCTCGAATCGCTCCGGCCCGAGATGCTCGCGCTCACCGCCGTCCGGCCGATCGACCATTTCTCCGGCTTCCACATCTTCTATCCGGGCCTGGCGAGCGGGAAAAGCGCGGCTCCGTTCAAGACGGTCGCGGACTATGACAACAACATCAAGCGCCACCGCGACTATGTGAAGGCGGTCGACCAGGCGATCGTCCGCTTCCGCGAAGGGATGAGGTCGGGGGTGGTGCAGCCCAGGCTGCTGGTCAACAACGTGATCGATCAGCTCGACCTTCAGATCAAGCAGCCGGTCGAGGACTCGCCTTTCTACCTCCCCGCCAAGGCAATCCCGGCCGACATTCCCGCCGCCGAGCAGGCGCGGCTCAGGACCGAGCTGGCCGCCGTCGTCCGCGACGGGATCATGCCCGCTCACCAGCGGCTGCGGGACTTCCTCAAGACCGAGTATCTGCCCGCCGCGCGTGCGGGCGAGGGGCTCGTTCACATGAAGGGCGGTGACCGGCTCTACGCCTATCTCGTCCGCTCCAACACGACATTGCCGATGACGCCCGACCAGGTTCATCGGCTCGGGCTGAGCGAGGTCACGCGCATCAAGGGCGACATGGAGGCGATCCGGCAGCGCGTCGGCTTCCAGGGCGACTTGCCCGCCTTCTTTACCTATCTGCGCACGGACGATCGCTTCAAGCCGAAGGACAGGGAGAGCTATCTCCAGGGCTATTACGAGATCGGTCGCCGGGTCGACGCGCGCATCCGCGAGCAATTCTCGACCATCCCGAAGACACCGCTCGAGATCCGCTATTACGAGCCTTATCGCGAGAAGACGTCGGCAGGGGGCAGCTACGAGCCGGGTTCGCCCGACGGCAAGCGGCCGGGCGTGTTCTACTTCAACGCCTACGACCTGCCCTCGCGTTCGCTGAACGGCATGGAAACGCTCTACCTGCACGAAGGCGCCCCCGGGCATCACTTCCAGATCGCGCTCGCCTTCGAGAATGCCGAGCTTCCCGCCTTCATGCGGTTCGGCGGCAACACGGCCTATGCGGAAGGCTGGGGCCTTTATGCGGAGACGCTGTGGAAGGAGCTCGGGCTCGAAACCGATCCGTACCAGCGCATGGGCGGGCTGCAGGACGAGATGCTGCGCGCGATGCGGCTGGTGGTCGATTCGGGCATCCATGCCAAACGTTGGACGCGCGACCAGGCGATAACGTACATGCTCGCCAACTCGTCGATGAGCCGCACGGAAGCGACGGCCGAGGTCGAGCGCTACATCGCCATCCCCGGCCAGGCGCTTGCCTATAAGGTCGGGCAGCTCACCATCTCGCGGCTCAAGGCCAAGGCGCAGGCCGCGCTCGGGGCCCGCTTCGATCCGCGCGAGTTCCACGCGGAGGTGCTGATGACGGGTGCGCTTCCGATGGCAGTGCTCGAGAAGAAGATCGACGCCTATATCGCGCGACGCAAGGCCTGAGCATCACGCCGGCTGAGCGCTACGCCTGCGCGCATAGGCGTGGGCGGTGAGCCGGCGGACGGGGACGCGCAGCGCGATCCCCGTTCCGCCGATCACCACCGACTGGCAGTCTGCCTCCTTGAGCGGCCGCTCATAGGTGACGCGCTTCCAGCTGAACACGTCCAGCGCCGGATGGTCGCCCATCACCCGCAGATCGAGCACAACCGTGTCGCCCGGCCCACCCACGATGCGTCGTTCGTTGAGCGTGGCGAACGCGTAGGGGTGAGTACGGACTTCGCCCTCCACGATCAGCTTGGGCGCGGTTCCGGTCAGCAGGACGGCGGACCAGCCGCGCGTCTCGGTGACCGCCCCGCCGGGGCGGGGCTGGGCCTGGGCGAAGGTGTCGGGCGCGCTCGCCATCGTCAGCTCACGCGCGCCCGCAAGGTCGGCGTCCAATCGAGGTCATAGCCCTGCGCCTGCGCCCGCCTGGCATGCCGGTGCGTGCCGAGCACAAGGAGCATCAGCATGGGATAGCTCCACGACGCGAGCAGGATCGCGTAAGCAACCGGCTCGATGCCGTGTTCCATGCTGCGCACAATGTGCCCGCCCGTGCTGAGGCCATGCAGCGCCGCCACCCAGAGCGGCCAGAACCGGTCCGAGTAGAGCGCCACGGCGACCAGAATGGCCAGCAAGGCGAGGTCGACCGCCAAGACTCCCCATTCCACCGACAAATAGCGCACCGCGAACGGCTGCTGCAGTGCGAGGCTGAGGGTGAAGGCAATGAGGAACGAGATGCCAACGATCCGTTCGGGCGCGCCACCCTTGATCCAGGCATAGCCGACCCCGGTCAGCAAAGCCGCGCTGAAGAAGAGAACCCCGAGCATGGTGTCCTCACGCCACGATCTGGAGGTGCGGAACAGTCTCGTGCGCCGCCGTGGCGGGCGGGCAGGGAGAGGTGTGGCCGAAGTTGCGGATGCCGATCTCTTCGGGGATCATGGCGAGCTCGACATGCACGTCGACGCTGAGCTTGCGCGCGCGGACGAGCAGCGCGGCCACGTCGTTCATGAGCTCGATGGCCTTGAGGCCGGTGCCGAGCGGCAGGTTCGCCTCGGCGCGCTGGACGAGCATGGTGCTCATGCAGCTGGCGGCATGGCGGGCGGCCTCGTCGATCGCCTGCTCGGCCTTCAGGAAATCAGCGGTCACCTTCGCAACCGCGGCGCGACGTTCCTTGAGCATGTGTCTTCACTCCCGTCGCCGGCGATACGCCGGCCAGCCTCACCGGCCGGGAGCGGAGCGGGCGGCGACGGCGAGGCCGGACAGGGTTTCCCCCAGGTTCAGCAGCGCCACCGACGTCATCGCGATCAGGAACATCAGGCCTATGATCACCCCCAGCCGTTCAAGCTTGCCGAGCGTGTTGCGGGCCTGACCCCTGCTCCCCTCCCGAGGCGCGAGCCCCAGCAGCCGATGGGCGAGCCACCACGGCCCGCCTGGCTCCTGCATAGGCCCGAACGACGGGGCGAGGGATAGGTCGATTGCTTCGGATGGGAGCCGTTCGTACGCGGGCGCGCCCTCTTCGACGGCCAGCATGCGGGCGGCGGCGAAGCGCGACGGCGCACCCAGCAGCTGGATGGCGCGCTCGATCCGCTTGTCCACCGCCGAAGGGGACACGCCCACTATCTCCGCGATCTCCTTGGAGCTGTGGTGCGCGTAGACGAGGCGAAGGCACTCGCGCTGCGCTTCCGTCAACTGGTCGAGGGCGCCCCGTGCCATAGCCCCCTCATACAGTGGCTTGCCCGACTCTCCAACCATCCGAAACGGTTGTCAGTTGATTTTGATTAATCGCGCACCGGGCGGCAGATCAGCGCAGAAGCGGCCCGCCTCGAACGCGGCCGGAACGCGTCGGCCTGATGCCAGCACGAACTGCATTTGCGATCGTCCGCCCGCGGCCGCGCACCAGCGGTCGCCGTCCCGCCAGAGCCGGGTCGTTTCAATCGACGCGACCGCCCGCATCGGCTCCTGCGCGCCATTGTTCCAGCCGGACAGGAAGAACCAGGCAGGGATGGCGAGGATCAGCGCAAGGCTCGGCACGAACGCCCAGCCGAGCGAGCGGCGCCAGGACGTCCAGGTCCCGCCGTCTCGGTGTCCGGCCAGACGCTTGCCATGCACCAACGCGCCGGTGGCGGCGAGGAGCGTCAGACCCAGTCCGAACACGACCCACGCAAGCTTGCCCGCCAGCCCGGCGAAGTTGCCGAAATGGAGCGGGTCGGCCGTATGGCCCCAGCGTTCGATGGCCCCGAGCCGATGCCCCGCGCGCACCCCGAGCAGCCGGCCGCTCACGGGATCGATGAAGGCCGCATCGGTCCGCTCGCGCACCAGCCAGGCGCGCCACTTGCCTTGCACGATCACCGGATCGCCGTCGGCCCAGGGAAGCGATATGGCCGTGATGCGGAGGCCAGGCATGGCCGCGCTTGCCGCCGCCGCCCAGCGCGCGACCGTCGGACCGTCGGGCACGGTCCGCAGCGCGGCAGCGCGTGGCATGGGGGTCTCCCAGTCAGGCGCGATCCGCTCGACGAAGTACCAGATGCCGGTCGCGGCGATCAGCAGCACGAAGGGCAGCGTCCAGAGCGCGCTCAGCCGGTGCACATCGCCGAGCCAGGTGCGCGCACTCCGCTCGAAGCGCGGCCGCCGCCCCAGCCCTTTCCAGAACCTTTTGTAGACGAGCAGCCCGGTCACGAGCGAACCGGCGAGCGCGAAGGAGAGCGCCGTGACTGCAAAGAAGCCCCAGTCGCCGGGCGTGAATAGATAATAGTGTAGCCCGCGCATGAAGCTGTGAAAGGGAATGCGCGGGAGCGAGCCGCTGACCCGGTTCGAGCCCGGATCCATCAGAACGGTCCGGCTCGATCCGTCGGCCATGGTGAGCGGCACGGCCTTGGCAAAGTAGCTCACGTCCGAACGGTCGTAGCTTTCAAGGCCGTGCACCCAGGCATCAGGGTGCGCGCGCCTCACCGCCGTCCACATCGCCCCCCAATCCGGCTCTGCGGGAGTCGGGGATGCACGCACCTGCGGCATCAGAAGCCACTCGATCTCGTGGCTGACAGTCGCCACCGTTCCCGTTGCGCAGACGAAGGCGAGGAAGAGGCTCAGCTTGAGCCCGAACAGGCTGTGCAGCCGGTGCCGCAGCGGACGGGCCTTGCCCAGGGCCCGATCGAAGGCGAGCGGGTCCGGCTGCGCCGTCACCGCCCGAACCGGAGCTGATAGCCCAGGGTGAGGCGCCGCCCTTCCTCCAGCGTCGGCGTGAAGCCGCCGCCGACGAGCGACAGGTTACGGAAGCGCTCGTCGAACAGGTTGGAAACGGCGGCAACGACCTCGCCCGGCCCCACTCGCCAGGCGAGCGAAGCGTCGGCGATGAACAGGGCGGGCGTGTTCACGAGCCCGAAGCCCTGCTCGGCGGCCGAGAAGAAGTTCGCCCTGAAGGCGTAGCTCGCCTGCGCGCCCGCCGTGAGCCGATCGGTCGCGCGCCAGTCGGCGCGGACCGCCACGCGCGTGGGCGACACGATGTCGGCACCGAAGGGGATGTAGCGGTTTTGCCCCTGGTCGAAGATCTCGCCGCGTTGCCAGGTGAACAGGGCCGCCAGGTCCAACCGCGGGGTCACCGCCCAGTCGACCGTGCCTTCCGCGCCCCAGACCTTCTGCGGCACGCGCAGCGGGATCAGCGGGCAGAAGCTCTGCCCCGCGCAGCTCGGATCGGGCTGCACCAGCGAGGCGGATGCGGAGAAGGAGTAGAAGCCTGCAAGCGAGAAGCCGAAGCGGCCCAGCTGCCCGCGCGCGCCGAGCTCGTATTGCTCGGACTTGGCGGGCTCGGGACTGATCAGGCGCGGGTTGCGCGCGCGGCGCGCGGCGCGACCGAGCTGGGTCAGCTCCGCGCCTTCATTGTAGCTCGCATAGAGCTGGACGCCTGGTGCGACGTCGAGCACTGCACCCAGGTTGAACAGGAGCAGGTCGGCATTGGCGAAGCGGCCGGGCGTGCCGGTTCCGGACAGGCCCTGGTCGGCCAGCCGCTCGCCGATGCGGCCGCCATACAGTTCCTGCCGCGCGCCGCCCGACAGGCGCAGCGGGCCGGTGGCATAGCTCGCCTGCGCGAACAGGCCGGTCTGGAACAGGATCACCTCCGGCGCGATGAAGCCGGTCACCGTTGCTGGATCGGCCGGATCGAGCAGCAGGCGGATCAGCCGGTCGCGCCGCCAGTCCACGCCATATTCGATCCCGAGCCGCCCGCCCGCCAGGTCAGCCCCGGTCGCCAGCGTCAGCCGGGTGCCGATCGTGGAGTTGGTCCGGTCGTCGCTGAAGAAGTCGGGATCGCCGCCGTTGAAGTCCTGGAAGTTGGCGCGCTGCCGGAACTGCTGCCACTGGCCGAAGCCGGTCGCGAACAGCCGCTGGCCGAGCACGTCGTCAAGCTCGAGCGAGATGGCCAGGGTGCCCAGCTGGTCGCGCCCCTGCGCGCGGAACGGGTTGGGGGTGACCGCGATCACGCGCGGGAAAGGCACGCCTGCCGCTACCTCGCGACCGTCGGCATTGAACTCCTGACCCGGATCCTCGCGATACCAGGTGCCGGTCACGCGAACTCGCGCCTGACTCGACAGCTCGAAGCCGAGGCTGCCGTTGAGCGACAGGCTGTCGAAGGCGGTGCCGACGGTGCGGGCGCCGTTCGGGTCGCGGCCGACGCCGTAATCCTGGTACCCTGCGCCCAGATAGAAGTCGAAGCCGCCGATCTGCCGGCCCGCGCCGGCGTAGAGGTCGGTGCGGAAGGTGCCGCGCGGTTCGCCGAGCGTGAAGCCGGTCTGGGCGACGGCGTCGACCTCCAGCGCCTCGCCCTTTGCGCGGCGGGTGATGAGGTTGATGATGCCGCCCGGCGCGCCCGCGCCGAACAGGGCGGTCGCGCCCCGCACCACCTCGACCCGCTCGAGCGCGAAGGGGGAGATCTGGAAGGCCGAGTTGCAGTTGGACGGGCGCAGGTCCTGGTTCGCGGGAACGCCGTTCAGCTGGAAGGCAGGCACGCGGCCGCGGATGCGGGTCAGGCAGCCCGAGCGCCCGCCGGCACTGAGGTTAAGGCCGGGGACGGTGAAGTCGAGCGCGCGCAGGATGTCGGTCGAGCGGCGGAGCTGGTCGGTCAGCTCCTTGGTGTCGACGACCGAGACCGCGACCGGCAGCTCTTCAATCGCCTGGCCGGTCCGCGATGCGGTGACGGTGATGGTGTCCGGTCCGTCGACCGCTTCGGCCGAAGCCATGGCGGGCATGGCGGCGGTGCTTAGGATGACACTCCAGATTAACTTGTTCACGCCCGCCCCTTGCGACTGATTATCAGTTGCGGTTAGGCCGTGACTTTCTGCAAGTCAATCGCAATAAGGTCAGGCGAGCGCGTCGGCGATCAACGCGCGCGTGTTTTCGATACCGTATAGCGCGATGAAGCTGCCCATGCGCGGGCCCTGGCTGGAGCCCAGCAGCGTTTCGTAGAGCGCCTTGAACCAGTCGCGGAGCTGCGCGAAGCCGCCGTCGTTGCCGATCGCGTAGACGATCGTCTGGATGGCCGCCGCGTCCGCACCCGGCGCAAGCGCGGCGAGCTCGCGGTCGAGGCGCTGAAGCGCGGCGATCTCGACGCCCGCCGGCTTGCGGCGCCTGAGCGTCGGCGCGATCAGGTCGCGATTATAGGCGAGCGCGTGGCCGATCAGCGCGTCGAGCTCGGGATAGAGCTCGGGCCGCGCGTCGGGAAGATAGTTGCCGAGATAGCCCCAGACCTGGGCCGCGGTCGCGTCGGGCCCGAGCACGCCGACTAGGTTGAGCAACAGCCCGAAGGTCACCGGCAACGCCGCCGCGGGCACCGTCCCGTCATGGATGTGGTGCACGGGATTGCCGAGCTTCTGCTCGACCGGCTGGGCCGGATAGCTGGCGCGGAACTGCCAATACTCGTCGATCGCGCGCGGGATCACGCCCATGTGGAGCTGCTTGGCCTTTTTGGGCTCGCGATAGGCGAAGAAGGCGAGGCTCTCCTCGGTGCCGTAGGTGAGCCATTGCTCGAGGCTCAGGCCGTTGCCCTTGGACTTGGAGATCTTCTCGCCCGCTTCGTCCAGGAACATCTCGTAGACGAAGCCCTCCGGCTTGCGGCCGCCCAGCACCTGCGCGATCTTGCCGCCAAGCACCCCGCTGTCGATCAGGTCCTTCCCGTACATCTCGTAATCGACGTCGAGCGCGGCCCAGCGCATGCCCCAATCGGGCTTCCACTGCAGCTTGGCCCGGCCGCCCAGGATCGTCTGCTCGACCTGCTCGCCCTCGTCCTCGAAGCGGACCAGCCCGGCTTCGGCGTCGACCACCTCGACCGCCACCTGCAGCACCCGGCCCGACCTGGGGCTGATCGGCAGCACGGGCGAGTAGCTCGCCCGGCGCTCGGCCCGGAGCGTGGGGAGCATGATGGCCATGATGTCGTCGTAGCGGCGCAGCACCTCGCGCAGCTTTCCGTCGAAGCGGCCGGAGCTGTAATAGTCGGTCGAGCTGGCGAACTCGTAATCGAAGCCGAACCGGTCGAGAAATGCGCGCAGCATCGCGTTGTTGTGGTGCGCGAAGCTCTCGAACCGATCGAACGGGTCGGGGATGCGGGTGAGCGGCTTGCCCAGATGCTCGGCAAGCATCGCCTGGTTGGGGACGTTGTCGGGCACCTTGCGCAGGCCGTCCATGTCGTCCGAGAAGGCGATGAGCCTGGTCGGCACGTCCGACAGCGCGTGAAAGGCGTTGCGCACCATGGTCGTGCGCAGCACCTCGTTGAAGGTGCCGATGTGCGGCAGGCCGGAGGGGCCGTAACCCGTTTCGAACAGGACGAAGCCCTTTTCGGGCGTGCCGCGCTTCAGAAGCTTGCGCGCTTCTTCGAACGGCCAGGCCTTGGACGCGAGCGCGGCGGAGCGGAGATCGGTCATCGCGCCGGGCTTTGCCGGAGCACCGCCCACCCGACAAGCATCACCTGCTCCGCCGTCCTGCGAGCCTCAGCACGGCCCACCCTGCGAGTGCAGAGACAAGGGATCCGGTCAGCACGCCGAGCTTGGCCTCGTCGATCAAGGCGCGATCGGGCGCAAAGGCGAGTTCCCCGATGAACAGGCTCATGGTGAAGCCGATCCCGCACAGCAGCGCCGCGCCATAGATCTGGGCCCATCCCGCGTTCGCAGGGCGGCTTGCCCATTTCAGTTTGACCGCCGCCCACACCGCGCCGAACACGCCGATCTGCTTGCCGAGGAACAGCCCTGCCGCGATCCCAAGCGGAAGCGGCGCAAGGGCCGCCCCCGCATTGCCGACTGCAACGCCCGCATTGGCGAAGCCGAAGATCGGGACGATCAGGAAAGCGACCCAGGGCGACAGGGCGTGCTCGAGCCGGTGAAGCGTCGAGTCAGCAGCGTCGGGTGCGCCCGGCGTGGGCTTGACGGGCACAGCCATCGCGGCGAGCACGCCCGCCACCGTTGCATGAACGCCCGACAGCAGCTCGGCATACCAGAGCAGCAGGAACCCGAGCAGGTAAGGCCAGATGGCCCGAACGCCGAACCGGTTCATCGCGAACATGCCGGCCAGGATCAGCAGGCCCAGCATAGCGGCGACCAGATCGAGTGACGCCGTGTAGAAGACAGCGATGATCGCCACCGCGCCCATATCGTCCACGATCGCGACGGTCGTAAGGAACAGCTTGAGCGACGCCGGAACCCGCTTCCCCAACAGCGCCATAACGCCGATCGCAAAGGCGATGTCGGTTGCAGCGGGAATGGCCCAGCCGCGGCGAAGAGCGGCCACGTCTCCCGCGATGGCAAGGTAGATCAGGGCCGGAACGGCCATGCCCGCGACGGCGGCAAGCACCGGGAGCAGGCGGTCTTGAGGCCGTGCCAGTTCGCCGTCCACCAACTCGCGCTTGATCTCCAGCCCGACGAACAGGAAGAAGACGGCCATCAGGCCGTCGTTGATCCACAGGTGGACGGTCATGGGCCCGAGCTTGGGCGTGAGCACCGGGCCGGTTTCGGCGTGAACGAGGTGCTGGTAGGCCTCAGAGCTCCAGGGCAGGTTGGCCGCCAGCATGGCCAGCGCAGCGGCGGCCATCAGGAGCAGCCCTCCTGCCGCCTCATTGCTCAGAAAGGCGCGGAGCGCGGAACGGGGGCCTTGCCGGATCATGCGGACGGCGTTGGCGGGGATCGTGAGCCGGTTCAACCGGGTTTGAGAAGAAGGGCCACCCCCGGCCCCTCCAGCAAGGGCTGGAGGGGAGGAGGAGCGAGGGGTCGTGAGCCGGTTCAACCGGGTTTGAGAAGAAGGGCCACCCCCGGCCCCTCCAGCAAGGGCTGGAGGGGAGGAGCGCTTTGACTGGACTCCCCTCCACGCCTTCGTGGAGCCGCCGGGGGTGGCCGCTTTCTACCGCGCGCTTGCGTTGAGCGCGCGGGCGAACAGACGTTGGACGGCGGCCTGGTGGATGCCGGGGACGCTGGCGAGCACGCCGAAGGCTTCGGCGCTGGTCGAGTTGAAGTGCAGGGGACGGCCGAGTGCGTCCGTCACGATCGCGCCCGCTTCCTGCGCGATCAGCACGGCGGCGGCGATGTCCCATTCGCGGCCCCAGCGCAGCGTCGCGACGAGATCGACCTCGCCCGCGGCGAGCATCGCGATGCGGAGCGCGATCGAGTTGGGCCGCTTGACCCCGATCAGGTCGGCATCGGTCTTGGGCAGGGTATCGGCGGGAACGCGCGCGCCGGGCAGCGCGTCGCGGTCCCGCACGCGCAGGCGGCGGCCGTTCAGGTAAGCGCCGCGCCCGGCTTCCGCGCGCCACTGCTGGCCGCGCACCGGCGCATCGAGCACGCCCAACCGGACCTGCCCGCCTTCGACCAGCGCAACCGACACCGCCCAGCCGCTCCGCCCGCGGATGAAGTCGCGCGTGCCGTCGATCGGATCGACCACCCAGGCCTTGGAGGTGAGCAGCCGCTCGGCACTGTCGGCGGTTTCCTCCGACAGCCAGCCCGCATCCGGATCGAGCGCGGTCAGCCGTTCGCGCAGCATCGCATCGGCGGCGAGGTCCACCTCGCAGACCGGATTGCCCGGTGCCTTTTCCCAGCGGTGATAATCGCCCTCGAACCGGCCCGCGGCCATGCGGCCCACCTCAGCCGCCACCGCGCCGACCGCGTCGAGCAGGGTTTCAGCCACCGGCGACGGTCATCCCTTCGACCAGCAGGGTGGGCGTGTTGACGGCATAGCGGAAGGACAAGTCGTCCGCCGCAACCAGGTTCCGGAACATCTCGCGGAGATTGCCTGCGATGGTGACCTCGGCAACCGGCGTCGTCAGCTCGCCATTCTCGATCAGGAAGCCGCCCGCGCCGCGGCTGTAATCGCCGGTGACGCCGTTCACGCCCATGCCGATCAGCTCGGTCAAGTAGAAGCCGCGCACGATGCCGCCCAGCAGCGCGTCGCGGCTGGTCGCGCCGGGGGCGAGGTGCACGTTGCTGGCCGACACGCCCGGCGCGCCGCCGACGCCGCGCGCCGCATGGCCGGTCGGATCGAGCCCGAGCTGGCGCGCCGACGCGCTGTCCATCAGCCATCCGGTGAGCACGCCGTCGCGCACGAGCGCGCGCGGCGCGGTGGGCAGCCCTTCGCCGTCGAAGGCGCGCGAGCGCGAGCCGCGCAGGCGATGCGGATCGTCGAAGATGTCGATGCCCGGGGCGAACACCGGCTCGCCGAGCCTGTCCAGCAGGAAGCTCGTCCGCCGCGCGATCGCAGGGCCCGAGATCGCGCCCAGCAGATGGCCGATCAGCGAGCCCGACACGCGCGGATCGAACACGACGGGCATCGGCCCGCTCGGCAGCCGTGTCGCGCCGAGCCGCGCCACCGCGCGCTCGCCCGCCAGCCGCCCCGTCGCCGCCGCGCCGTCGAGCTCGGGCAGGTGGCGGACCCAGTGCCAGGCCCCGTCGCGCTGCTTCTGCCCGTCGCGCTCGGCCAGCATCGAGGCGCCGATCGAATGGCCGCTGCCCGCATAGCCCCCTGCAAAGCCGTGGCTGGTCGCGAGCGCGACGAGGCTGCGCCCGGCGGCGGCGCTCGCGCCTTCCGAATTGGTCACGCCGGGCACGGCGCGTGCCGCGTCCTCGGCCTCGAGCGCGCGCGCCTTGAGCGCGGCGGGCTCCGGCTCGCGCCCGTCGTCGAGCTCGAGGTCGGGGGCCGAACCGCGCAGCAGCCGGTCCTCGGGCGCGAGACCCGCGAACGGGTCTTCGGGAGCCTCGCGCGCCATGGCGACGGCGCGTGCCGCCAGCTGGTCGAGCGCGGCCGGCGCGAGATCGGACGCCGACACGCTTGCCGAACGGCGGCCGACGAACACGCGCAGGCCGATCTCCTCGCTTTCAGCCTGGTCGACATGCTCGAGCGCGCCCAGCCGGACATGGACGTCCGTGGACCGGTCGGCATGGTAGAGCGCGTCGGCGGCGTCCGCCCCGGCTTTGCGGGCGGCGGCGACGAGATCGGCGAGGCGGGATTGCGCGTCGGGCAGCGAGAGCATCGCCGCCGCACTTAGGGACCGGGGTCAGCCCGCGCCAGTCCCGACCGTCACGCAGGCGAGGAAGACGAGCAGCCCGGCGAAGCGGTTGGACCGGAACTTGAGGAGCGCGTCGGCGGGGTCGCCCGCGCGGAGGGTCGAGACCTGCCAGCCGAGGTGGAGCGCGGCGGGCGCGAGCGCGACGGGGGCGAGCGGGTCGGGCCGGACCAGCCAGAGCGCGACGCTCCAGCAGGCAAGCGCGGCGAAGTACCAGAGCGCGATCCCGGCGCGCACATGCCGGCCGAGCCGGCGCGCGCTCGACTTGATGCCGGCCAGCGCATCGTCTTCCAGATCCTGGAGCGCATAGATGGTGTCATAGCCCGTCACCCACAGGATCGCGCCCGCATAGAGCCACAGGGCGGGGCCACCGAGGCCACGCGCGATCGCGGCCCAGCCGACCAGCGCGCCCCAGCTGAAGACGAGCCCCAGCCAGAGCTGCGGCCACCAGGTGATGCGTTTCATGAAGGGGTAGGCGGCGACCGGCACCAGGCTCGCCAGCGCGACAAGCGCGGCGGGGAGGGGAAGCTGGACGAGCACGACGAGGCCGATGCCGCAAAGGATGAGGAGCCAGGCCCAGGCCGCGCGGACGGAGACCTGGCCGCTCGGCAGCGGGCGGCGGCGGGTGCGCGCGACCTGCGCATCGAGATCGCGGTCGACGATGTCGTTATAGACGCAGCCCGCGCCGCGCATGGCGATGCTGCCGAGGAGAAACCACAGGATCAGGTCGAACCGCGCGAAGGCCGCGCCCGCGAGCGCCACGCCCCAGGCGCACGGCCAGAAGAGCAGCCACCAGCCAATGGGCCGGTCGAGCCGCGCGAGCAGGATGAACGGGCGCAAGGGGCCGGATCGTGCGAGCGCGCGGTGTTCGGTATCGGGGAGGCTCAGCCCCGGATCGGTCTGCATGGGTTCGGTTCGGCCTGAGCTTGTCGAGGGCCTCCCTTCTTCTTCCTCTTGCGCGAAAAGGAAAGGGAAGGCTTCGACACGCTCAGCCCGAACCGTATCGGAAGCGGGCCCGAGGAGACCCGCATGCCCGCGACGCCTGCCTGGCCGCCCAACTCCGCGCCCCGCCTGTTCGTCGACCAGCCGCTGGCCGACGGGTCGGAGCTGCGGATCGAGGGGGCGCAGGCGCATTACCTCCTGTCAGTCATGCGGGTGAAGCCGGGCGGCGCGGTCAAGCTGTTCGACGACCGCACGGGCGAATGGCTGGCCGAAGTCGCGGCGGCGGGCAGGCGCGACCTCGTGCTGCGCGTGGGCGCGCGGCTGCGCGCGCGCGAGGCGGTGCCCGACCTGTGGCTCTGCGCGGCGCCGATCAAGCGCGGGCGGATCGACTGGGTGGCGGAAAAGGCGTCGGAGCTGGGCGTCGCGCGGCTGGTGCCGGTCGCGACGCGCCGCGCGGTGGTGGACAGGCTCAACGCCGAGCGGCTGCGCGCGCACATGGTTGAGGCGGCCGAGCAGTGCGAGCGCACCGCGCTGCCCGAACTCGCCGCGCTGACGCCGCTCGACCGGCTGCTGCGCGACTGGCCCGCGAACCGGATGCTCCTGTTCGCCGACGAGGATGGCGGGGTGCCGCTGCCCCGGGCGATCCGGCCCGGGCCCGCGGCGATCCTGATCGGACCCGAGGGCGGCTTCGACGAGGCCGAGCGCGCGGCGATCCGGGCCTTGGGGCAGGCGGTGCCGGTCTCGCTCGGGCCGCGCATCCTCCGCGCGGAAACGGCGGCGATCGCGGCGGTCAGCGTGTGGATGAGCGTGGCGGGGGATTGGTGAGTTGCTTTTCCGAACCGGCCTTCTAGAGGCGCGGCGATGAGCACGCGCGAGGACACGGGCAAGCATGATCCGGTGATCGAGGACCGCGCGCAGCTGCTCGGGCTGTTCGCAGGCGGCGAAAAGCCGCGCCCGGCGTGGCGGATCGGGACGGAGCACGAGAAGTTCGTCTACCGCACCGCCGACCACCGCGCGCCGAGCTACCACGAGCCGGGCGGCATCCGCGACCTGTTGATGGGGCTGACCCGCTTCGGCTGGGAGCCGGTGGCGGAAGGCGGCCAGGTCATCGCGCTGCGCGGGCCCGACGGGACGATCAGCCTCGAGCCCGCGGGCCAGCTCGAGCTGTCGGGCGCGCCGCTCGAGACGCTGCACCAGACCTGCGCGGAAACCGGGCGGCACCTGGAGCAGGTGAAGGCGGTGGGCGACGAGCTCGGGCTCGGCTTCCTCGGCCTCGGCATGTGGCCCGACAAGGCGCGGGGCGAGCTGCCGATCATGCCCAAGGGGCGCTATGCGATCATGCTGCGGCACATGCCGCGGGTGGGCGCGCTCGGGCTCGACATGATGCTGCGCACCTGCACCATAC
>ERZ1066121.589-NODE-589-length-32621-cov-23.649481_pt1 | contig 32621 bp, 22 predicted proteins | sample MGYA00382768_ERZ1066121 | MGnify/ENA primary metagenome ERZ1066121 (study PRJEB33369, sample SAMEA5778351) | biofilm metagenome | biome: Industrial cooling water; feature: Water cooling tower basin; material: Biofilm | place: United Arab Emirates | collected...
CCCCTGCGCCTGCGCGCCCTCGCGCGCGGGCGCGGGCCGCGCATCGGCGTGCTGACTGCGGGCCTTGCGATACGGGTCTTCGGGCGGCGCGCCGGGGCGGCGCGGACGGGACGGGTCGTGCGGAGGTCTGGACATGGCCTAGTGTATGCCGCCGCGCAGCAGTCCGAGCCAGTTCAAAGCCAGCGCCTGTTCAAAGCCGGAGGCTGTTCGAAATCGGCTGCGCTCCGTGCGTTCGCGCCGTCCGCCGCTCGAAATGTGCATATAACCACCGCGCACACCGCGCACACCGCGCACACCGCGCTGTCTGTACTGCGGGCGGCGCGACATCCGCATCGCGCGCGACGGTTTCAAACAGGCGCTCAGCCGCCCAGCACGGCCAGCATCAGCCAGAGGATCGCCGCCGCCATCGCCACCAGCACCCAGACCACGCCGCCGCCCGGCGCATCGCCCGGCGACACGGTGGGCACGCGTTTCTGGTGGATCAGCGCCTGCAGCCGGGCACTACCGCGGGCGCGCTCCGCATCCAGGCGGTGTTCGCTGCGGTGCTCGTTCTTCGCCACGCTGTCGCCGCGCTGTGCGCCCAGCACGCGCTCGGCGGTCTGCAGGGCGGAGATGACATCGCTGTTTCCGCTCTTGTTCACGTGGTCGCGCAGCAGCTGCACCGCCTCGGCCTTCTTGCCGCCAAGCAGCGAGCCGAGGATCTGCTGGGCGATGTCCTGCCGGCCTGCAGCGTCCGCGCCCGTGGATGCGGCGCGGTGCCGCCGCCCATGCATCTCGACCGCCACCGCCGCCTGTTTGAGATCCAGGCCTGTGGCCTCGCGCACGATGCGGATCGCGGTGAGTTTGTCGCCGCGCTGCAATGCCGCGATGGCGGCCTGAGGCAAGGGCATGTCGGCCATGAAGAGCGTCCGCTGGGAAAGATGGCGACGCCGCCCGGTGGCGGACGGCATGCGCCGAGCATAACGCGTGCGGACACCGCGCGGGATCGTCGACGCCGGCTATCATCCCCGCGGTCACCTGCGTCTACGGCCCGCTTGCATGTCCAGCATGTCGCCACAGATCGAGATCGTCCGCGGCGACATCACCACGCTGCGGGTGGATGCCATCGTCAACGCCGCCAACGCGGCGCTCGCCGGCGGCGGCGGCGTCGACGGCGCGATCCACCGCGCGGCAGGCCCCGCCCTGCACGATGCCTGCCGCGCGATCCCGATGGTCCGGCCCTTCGTGCGTTGCCCGACCGGCGAAGCGCGCATCACCCCGGGGTTCGACCTGGAGGCGCGCCACATCCTGCATACCGTCGGCCCTGTCTGGGAGGGCGGCCACTCCGGCGAGGCCGAGCTGCTGGCGTCCTGTTACTTCGCGTGTCTGCAGCTGGCGGTGCAACACCGGCTTGCCTCGCTGGCCTTCCCGGCGATCAGCTGCGGCGTGTTCGGTTATCCACCGGACGAGGCGGTGCGGATCGCGATCGCGAGCGTGCGTGCATGGCGCGCGGAGCTGCCCGCGCGCGTGGTGTTCTGCGTGTTCGATGCGCAGATGGAAGCCCGCTACCGCAGCGCGCTGGGCGACACACACGCATGAGCGCGCGCGTGGCGCAGGCCTGCGCCACGCCCGCGCCCGCGACTCAGGCCGGACCGGCGTTGTCGGGCATGGCCTGCTCCATCTCGGCCAGTTCGTGTTTGATCGCTTCCGGAGACCGGGTGTAGCGCGCCAGGCGCAGGTAGAAGGCCGGCACCACGAACAGCGACAGCAGGGTCGAGAACGCCACGCCGAAGATCACCACCACGCCGATCGTGCTGCGGCTGGCCGAGCCGGGACCGCCGGCCAGCACCAGCGGCAATGCGCCGATGATGGTGGCGACCGAGGTCATCAGGATCGGACGCAGACGCACCGCACACGCTTCGAGGATGGCCTCCTGGATCGCCATGCCTTCGTCGCGCAGCTGGTTGGCGAATTCGACGATCAGGATGCCGTTCTTCGCCGCCAGTCCGACCAGCATCACGATGCCGATCTGGCTGAACAGGTTGAGCGAACTGCCGGCGATCCACAGCCCCGCCAGCGCGCCGAGCACGCCCAGCGGCACGGTGAGCATGATGGTGAAGGGGTGGATGAAACTCTCGAACTGCGCGGCCAGCACCAGATACACCACCAGCAGCGCCAGCGCGAAGGTCAACAGCACCGCGCTGCCTGCGCTGAGGAATTCGCGCGACTCGCCCTTCCAGTCGATCTGCGCGGTGTCCGGCAGCTCCTCGCGCACCGTCTGTTCTGTCCAGGCGATCGCATCGCCCAGCGGATAACCGGGCGCAAGTCCGGCGGAGATGGTGATCGCGCGCAAGCGGTTGAAGCGGTTGAGACTGCCGGGCTCGGCCAGTTCGTTGACCTTCACCAGATTCGACAGCGGCACCAGCCCGTCGCGGCCGCGCACCTGGATCGCCGCCAGGTCCGCAGGCGTCGCACGCGCCGCGCGCTCGGCCTGCAGGATGACGTCGTATTCCTCGCCGTTGTCGACGTAGGTGGTGACGCGGCGGCCACCCATCATCGTCTCCAGCGTGCGGCCGATCTCGTCCACCTGCACGCCCAGGTCGGCGGCGCGCGCGCGGTCGATCTCGACGCGCATCTGCGGCCGGGTTTCCTTGTAGTCGGAATCCACGCCGAACAGATTCGGGTTCTGCTCCATCCGCGCCATGATCCGGTCGCGCCACTGCGCGAGTTCGGCATAGTCCGGACCGCCCAGCACCAGCTGGAACGGCTGACCGCCGCCGCGGGTCAGGCCGGTGCGCACGCGCGGGAAGACCTGCACGCCGGGCAGGTCGGCGGTCTGTTTGCGCAGCTGCTGCACCACGTCGTCGGTGCTGATTTCGCGCTTTTCCCAGTCGTGCAGGAACACGATGGCCAGGCCCGTGTGCATCTCCTCGCTGGCGCCGAAGCTGCCGGGGACGCGGGTGTTGACCCGCTGCAGCGGCTTGCCTTCGCCGGTCTGCGCAAGCATCAGCTCCTCGACCTTGCGCACCTGGTCGACGGTGTAGTCGTAGCCGGCGCCTTCCGGGCCGACAATGCTGGCGAAGAACACGCCGCGGTCTTCGGGCGGCGCCAGCTCGCTAGGCACCACGCGGAACAACACCAGGCTCAGGCCGATGGCGACGACCATCAGCGCCACGAACAGCCACAGCTGCCGCACCGTGCGCGCCAGCAGCGCGCGATAGCCATCCGACAGCCGGTCCACGCCGCGCATCACCCAGGCGTTGAAGCGCGTGGTCTTCTGCTCGGCATGCGGGCGCACCAGTTTCGAGCACATCATCGCGGTGAGGGTGAGCGCGACGAAGGCCGAGATCGCCACCGCCACCGCCAGCGCGACCGACAATTCGCGGAACAGTCGCCCGGTGTTGCCTTCGAGGAAGCCGATCGGCAGGAACACCGCGACCAGCACCGCCGTGGTGGAGATCACCGCGAACGCCACCTGTCGCGTGCCGCGCAGTGCGGCCAGCGCGGGCGGTTCGCCGAGGTCGGCACGGCGCTGCACGTTCTCCAGCACCACGATCGCATCGTCCACCACCAGGCCGATGCACAGCACCAGTGCGAGCAGGGTGAGCAGGTTGATCGAGAAATCGAAGGCGTACAGGCCGATGAACGCGGCGATGAGGCAGACCGGCACGGTCACCGCGGGAATCAGCGCGGCGCGCGCGCTGCCGAGGAACAGCCAGATCACCAGCAACACCAGGCCGATCGCCTCGAACAGCGTCATCCACACGCGCTCCACCGACGCCTCGATGAACACCGTGCTGTCGAACGCGACGAAGATGCGGGTGCCCTCGGGCAGGCCGGCCTGGATGCGCTCGGCCTCGGCGCGCGCCGCGCGCGCCACATCCAGCGAATTCGCGGTGGAGGTCTTGACGATGCCGAGACCGACATTGGGCTCGCCATTGCTGCGGAAGTACGCGCGACGCTCGGCGGAATCGAGCTCCACCCGCGCCACATCGGCCAGCCGCACCACGTAGCCGTCTGTCCCCTTGCCGAGCGGGATCTGGCCGAAGTCGTCCGGCGCCAGATAGCTGCGCTCCACGCGCAGGGTGAAGTCTCGCGCTTCGGATTCGATCCGCCCGGCCGGCAGCTCCACGTTCTCGCTGCGCAGCGCCGATTCGACGTCGTTGGCGGTGAGCCCGCGCGCGGCCAGCGCATCGCGGTCCAGCCATACGCGCATCGCGTAGCGCTGGCGGCCGCCGACCCGGATCTGCGACACGCCGTCCAGCGAGGACAGGCGGTCGACCACGTAGCGGTCGGCGTAATCGCTGAGCTGCAGCGTATCCATCGTGGTCGAACTCATGTTCAGCCACAGGATCACGTCGGAGTCGCTGTCGGCCTTCTCCACTTCGGGCGCATCGGCCTCGTCGGGCATGCGGTCGGCCACGCGGCTGATCGCATCGCGCACGTCGTTGGCCGCGGCCTCGATATCGCGCTCCAGGGTGAATTCGACGGTGATCGACGCACTGCCGTTGTTGCTGCGCGACTGCAGGGTCTCGATGCCTTCGATGCCGGCCAGCGCGTCTTCGAGGATCTGGGTGACCCGCGTTTCGACCACCGCCGCGGAGGCGCCGGGATAGTTCACTTCCACCGACACCACCGGCGGATCGATCGCGGGCAGCTCGCGGAGCGTGAGGCGCGAATACGCCATCAGACCGACCACCACCAGCAGCAGGCTGAGCACGGTGGCGAAGACCGGGCGTTCGATGGAAATGTCGGACAGGCGCATCGATCAGCCTCCCGCCGTCTTGTCGAGGAGCGCCTTGCCCTTCGTGCGGCTGGCGGGGGTGGCCAACGCCGCGCCTTCGCCATTCGCGCCGCTTTCACTGATCTTCGCGCCCGGGCGCAACTTGCCTGTGCCCTCGACCACGATGCGGTCGCCTGCAGCCACCCCGGAGAGGATTTCCGCGCGGCCGTCGCTGCGGCTGCCGATCTCCACCACCACGCGTTCGACCTCACCGTCTGCGCCGACGCGCCAGACGAAACTGTCGCGGCCGACCTGCACCACCGCGATCTCCGGCACCAGCTGCGCGTCGCGGGTGGCCGTGCCGAGCTCGATGTTGACCAACATGCCCGGGCGCAGTGCGCGGTCGGCGTTGGCGAATTCGGCGCGCACCAGCGCGGAGCGGGTGGTTTCGTCCAGACGGGTATCGATGATGGACACCGTGCCCTCGAAGCTGCGTCCGGGGAACGCCGCCACGCGACCGCCTACGGTCTGCCCGGGCGCGGCGCGCGCGAGCTGTGCCTCCGGCAGCGGGAAATCCACCCACACCCGGTCCAGTGCGTCGAGCGTGGCGATCGCGGTGCCCGGAGTCACGAGGGCACCGGGACTGACCTGACGCAGGCCAAGCACGCCGGCGAAGGGCGCACGCACCACGCGGTCGGCCAGCTGCGCGCGGATCTGCGCGACCCGCGCCGCGGCGGCGTCGCGCGCGGCGCGCTGGTTGTCGAGCTGGGCACGGGCGATGAGCTGCTGGCGGGCCAGTTCCTCCTGGCGCTTGAGCAGACGCTGGGCTTCGTCGGCCGCGGCCTGGGCCTCGGCCAGCGCCGCACGCTGCTGGTTGTCCGAGAGCGTGACCAGCGGAGCGCCGGCGCGGACGGCGTCACCGCTGTCGAAATGCACGGTCTCCACGATTTCACTCACCTTCGCGGTGACCGTCACCGACTCGCGCGCCTTGACCGTTCCCAGCGCGACCAGCTGCTCGGTGAAGGGCTGCGTGACGACGGGCTCGGTGACCACCTCGACCGGAGGCGCCCCCCCCGGGGCCTGGCCATTCTCGGCGTCACCCCGGCCGCAGGCGGCAAGCAGTCCGCTGAGCGCGATCGGGACGAGCACGGCCATCGACCGCCACGCAGGCATCTGCCGGGCGGCTGGGGCGCTTGCCGATCGGGTCGACGAGGGCTGTCGTGCCCCGCCCTGCCTGTCGCAGTGTGGAGATGCGGGTTGCGGAAAGATCGGGTGCTGGGACATGGGATGGACTACCGGAGGTTGCACTGCACGGGAATGCGCCGGATTGTAGCGACCGTTCCCCGAACGCAAGTCATCGCCGGATCATGACTTCATCATGATCTGATCACGCGCCGATCATTCACGGCCTTTTTCCCGCCTGTTCAGCGCAAAACGCATTTCATCGGGCCATTTGCCCATGACCTTCGGCCTACCCGAAGCACGCAACCGCAACATTCCTTGCCGCGAGCGGAACACGAGCGCATGCCCCGTTCGCCGCTGCCGCGGCCCGGTTGCGCAGATCGCGTGGACGTCCGCCCCATGCACGAAGCCCGAAAACGACGACGCCGGCACGGGGCCGGCGGCGTCGTGTGCTGCGCGCGGAAGACGCGGAGCGATGGGGCTGCGGCGTGGCGTGGGCCTCAGCCGCCCAGCTTGCCCAGTGCGGCCAGGCCGTTGTCGCGGGCGCGTGCGTAGACCGTCTGCTGCGCCTTGCCGATATTGCCCTGCAGGTCTTCCGACCAGATCTTCAGCGCGGCCGACTGCATGGCGCGGCCGTAGGAGAACGACAGCGGCCAGGGGTTCGGGCCGATCTGGTTCATTGCGTTGAGGTGCGCGGTGGCGTCCTCGTCGCTCTGGCCGCCGGAGAGGAACACGATGCCCGGCAGGATGGCCGGCACCGCCGAACGCAGGCAGCGCACGGTGGCGTTGGCGACTTCCTCGACCGAAGCCTGCTCCTCGCAGTCCTTGCCCGAGACCACCATCGAGGCCTTCAGGATGGTGCCTTCCAGCTCGACGCCGAACAGGCGCAGCGCGTCGAACAGCGACAGCAGCACGGCCTCGGTCACGCTGTAGCACTCGTCGATGTCGTGCACGCCGTCCATCAGCACCTCCGGCTCCACCATCGGCACGATGCCGCATTCCTGGCACAGCGCGGCATAGCGCGCCAACGCATGCACGTTGGCCTCGATGCAGGTGTTGGTGGGCAGGCCGTCTTCCTCGTTGATGGTGATCACCGCACGCCACTTGGCGAACTTCGCGCCCAGCTTCGCGTATTCCTTCAGGCGCTCGCGCAGGCCGTCCAGGCCTTCGGTGACCACTTCGCCCGGGCAACCCGCCAGCGCATGCGTGCCCTTGTCGACCTTGATGCCCGGGATGATGCCGTTGTCCATCATCACCTTGGTGAACGGCACGCCGGCCTTGGTCGACTGGCGGATGGTTTCGTCGAACAGGATCGCGCCGGAGATGTGCTCGCCCAGCTTCGGCGTGGTCAGCAGCATCTCGCGGTAGGCGCGACGGTTCTCCTCGCTGTTCTCGATGCCGACCGCCGCGAAGCGCTTGGCGATGGTGGCGTTGGATTCGTCGATGGCGATGATGCCCTTGCCCGGCGCGACCATGGCGCGGGCGATGTCGGCAAGCTGTTCGATGCTCATGTGAGGTCCTGTGATTGGCGGGGGCGGCTGCAAGCCCGCCATTATAACCGCTCGGCCGCCCGCCGTCAGGCACAAACCCCATTTCAAATCAAGCGTTTAGCGGGGAGCGGGCACACTGGCGCCAAGCGGGCTGCATACGTAGTCAAGCATTCTCGTGCCTGCCCGGATTGCAGCCGATGCGCTCACGCCCACTGCAGCAGCGCCCAGAGCGTGCCACCCAGCGCCAACAGCCCGACCAGACGCACCAGCAGCATCTCGATCAGCGAAGCGGCTTCTTCTTCGTCGCGCCAGGCGGTGTGCGGCAGCTGTCCGAAGGTGATCAGCCGGCAGAGCGGCCAGCCGATGAACCAGAGCACCTCGTAACAGAACCAGTCCCACACCAGCCACCACACGAACCGCACCACGGCCAGCAGCGGGCGCGCGCCCAATTCGATGACATCGTCCAGCATCGTCGTTCTCCATCGTGTGTACACGATGGTGGCCGCAGCCGACGCACCCGGCGCGTGTCCGAAGTCCACATGACCACCGTCACGGACAAAGCACGCCGCAAGCCCGGACGGGAAGGCGATGGCCGCTCGTGTGGCCCGATCGATGCGGCCGCCCGGCCCGACCGTGGCCCGACCGTGGCCCGACTGCCGCCAGGACTGCCCTCAGAGCTCGCCCAGGCCCTCGGCCTTGCCGTCGGCGCCCACCTGCAGCAGGCGCAGGGTGTTGGTGGCGCCGTGGGTTTCCATGTGCTCGCCGCTGGTGAAGATCACCCGGTTGCCTGCTTCGAGCAGGCCGGCGGCGACCAGCGCGGCGATGCTGCCGCGCGCGGCCTGGCGCGGGGTCTGGCCGCGGCTGTCGTAGTCCATCGGGAACACGTCGCGCATCATGCCCATGCGCCGGCGCGCGGCCGCGTGGCGGGCGAAGGCGAAGATCGGCGCCTTGCCGCGGAAGCGCGAGAGGAAGCGCGCGGTGCCGCCGGATTCGGTCATCGCCACGATCGCCCTCACGCCGATGTGCTCGGTGAGGAACATCGAGGCCATCGCGATGGCCTGGTCGGCGCGCTGCAGGTTGCGCGGCGCGGCCTCGAAGTCGGTGTCGTGCTCGAACTGGCGTTCGGCGCCGAGGCAGATGCGCGCCATCGCCTCCACCGCCTTCAGCGGGTAATCGCCCGCGGCGGTTTCCTGCGACAGCATCACCGCATCCGTGCCGTCGATGACCGCATTGGCCACGTCCAGCACTTCGGCACGCGTCGGAATCGGGCTGGACACCATCGACTGCAGCATCTGGGTCGCGGTGATCACGATCTTGTTGCGTTCGAGCGAGGTGCGGATGATCTTCTTCTGCAGGCCGGGCAGCTCGGCGTCGCCGATCTCCACGCCCAGGTCGCCGCGGGCCACCATCACCACGTCGCTGGCGTCGACGATCTCGGCCAGATTCTCGATGGCCTCGGCGCGCTCCACCTTCGCCACCACCCAGGCGTCGCTGCCGGCCTCGCGCGCGCAGCGCCGCGCGTCGTGCATGTCCTGCGCGTTGCGGCAGAAACTCACCGCGATGAAATCGGCCTGCAGTTCCGCGGCGATCTTGATCAGCTCGCGGTCGCGCTCGGTCAGCGCGCCCAGCGACAGGCCGCCGCCGAGTTTGTTCAGGCCCTTGCGGTTGGACAGCACGCTGTCGTTGAGCACGGTGGTGACGATGCGCGGGCCTTCCACCGCTTCGACCTGCAGCTGCACCACGCCGTCGTCGAGCAGCAGCGTGTCGCCGGGCTTCACGTCGCCGGGCAGGCCGAGATAGCTCACGCCGACTTGCGTCGCGTCTCCCGGGGGCGCGTCGTCGCTGGCGATCAGGTCGAAGCGCGCGCCGGTCTTCAGCGCCACCTTGCCCTCGGCGAAGGTTTCGATGCGGATCTTCGGGCCGGGAAGATCGACCAGGATGCCGACCTCGCGGCCGACGCGTTCGGAGGCCGCGCGCACCGCGGCGGCGCGGGCGAGCTGGCCGGAAGGGTCGCCGTGCGAGAAGTTGAGCCGGACCACATCCACACCGGCCAGCAGCAGCGCGTCGAGCACGCCGGGGGCGTCGGTGGCGGGGCCGAGGGTGGCGAGGATCTTGGTGCGACGGCGTTGCTGGCTCATGCGGGGCGGTCGGTGCGGGGAATGTCCAACGCTAACATGCCCGCCGCCGGGCCCGATGACACGCGCGGCTGCATACGTTCACAGGCCGTGGCGAAGCACGGCGCGTCGCGTCGATTCGCGACGGACCTGCGGTTTGCGTCTCGCCCTCAGCAGACCTGCGCGCAGGCCGCACCCAAGCGATGCGGCAGCGCAGCAGCCGCATGCGCGCCCCCACGCATGCATGCGCATGCGTACGGTGCGGACGCATGCGAGTGCGCATCCGAGTGCGCATCCGAGTGCGCGTGCAGGCGCGTGCGCCCGTACCGGCGCGAAGGATGCGCATGCGCGTGCCCGCACGGGTACGCGTGGGTAGCAGGCTCGCCCGCGCCCACGGCTGTCCGGAATATCCTGAGTGCGCCGATGCTGTGTCCTTCTCCCTCGGGAGAAGGTGGCCCGCAGGGCCGGATGAGGGTCCGGCAGTCGCAAAGAGGCTGGATGCCTGGTCGCTTGACCGACCCTCACCCCCAACCGCTCTCCCGCAGGGAGAGAGGAGTCGATCTGCGCACGATCCGATGGTGCTGGACGAATGGTGCCGGACGAATCGCGCCGGATTCGGAATCGCGGAAAAGCACTGTGCAGGACGCTTTGCAGACGAACTGGAACACGCTGCCCCGGGCAGCAGTGCACCCGCGCCAGGGAGACAGGCGCGCACGCCTTGCGGCCGTGCGCGCGCGACTCCGCGCGCTCAGCCCAGGCGTGCGCGCTGCGTGCGCAGGGCGTCGAGCTTCGCGCTCCAGTCGGCCAGACGCAGGCGCTCCTGTTCGACCACGTTCGCCGGCACGCCGCCGCCGAACTTCGCCAGCTTGGCTTCGCTCTTGTCCTTCTCGGACGACACCTTGGCGATTTCCTTGTCCAGGCGCGCGCGCTCGGCGTCCAGATCGACCAGGCCTTCCAGCGGCACGAACAGCTGCAGCTCGCCGACCACGGCCGGCGCAGCCGGCGGCGGCTCTTCGCCGGGCGCCAGGGTGGTGATCGACTCGAGCTTCAGCAGGAATTTCAGCTGCGCGGCGAACTTCGCCACTCGCGCGGCATCCTCCGCAGCGCCGCCGCGCACCCGCAGCGCGACCTGCTTCGCGGGCGAGATGCCCAGCGTGCTGCGGATGCTGCGCAGCGCCGAGACCACGGCCTTGAACCACTCGATGTCGGCCTCGGCCGCGGCGTAGCCCTCGGCAGCGAAGTCGGCGGGCTGCGGGTAGCGCTGCAGCGAGACGCTGTGGCCTGCGATGCCGAGCTTCGGCGCGACCTGCCGCCACAATTCTTCCGTCACGAACGGGATCAGCGGGTGCAGCAGGCGCAACAGCGATTCGAGCACGTACAGCAGGGTGTGGCGGGTGCTGTCGGCGGCGGCGCGACCTTCATCGGTCGCCATGTCGCCGTTGAGCGCAGGCTTCGCCAACTCCACGAACCAGTCGCAGAATTCGTTCCAGGCGAATTCGTACAGCGCCTGCGACAGCAGGTCGAAGCGATAGCTGGCGAAATGCTCGCCGGCCTCGGCCGAAACCTTGGCCAGACGCGAGAGGATCCAGCGCTCGGCGTCGGTGACGGGCTTGGGAACGCTCGTAGGAGCGGCGTCAGCCGCGAATCCCCGTTCCGATGCTGTGTTCGGGGCTGAAGCCACTCCTACGGCCCCTCCTACGGACTCGATGGAGAATCCATCGGTGTTCATCAACGCGAAACGCGTGGCGTTCCACAGCTTGTTGCAGAAATTCTTGTAGCCCTCGCAGCGGGCCATGTCGAACTTGATGTCGCGGCCCGGACCGGCGAGCGCAGCCATGGTGAAGCGCAGCGCGTCGGCGCCGTGAGCGGCAAAGCCCTGCGGATAGTCCTTGCGCAACGACTTCTCGATCCCCGCAGCGTGCTTCGGATTCATCAGCCCGGTGGTGCGTTTGGCGACAAGCGACTCGATGTCGATTCCATCGATGATGTCCAACGGGTCGATGATATTGCCCTTGGCTTTCGACATCTTCTGCCCGTCCTTGTCGCGGACCAGGCCGGTGATGTACACATCGCGGAACGGCACGCGCTCGGCGTCCGGCGTGTCCTTCGGCATCAGGTGGTCGGTCATCATGATCATCCGGGCCACCCAGAAGAAGATGATGTCGAAGCCGGTGACCAGCACCGAAGACGGCACGAAGTCATCGAAGCCGCGCTCGCGCATCAACTCGGCATTCGGCCAGCCCATCGTGCTGATCGGCCACAGGCCGGAGGAGAACCAGGTTTCGAGGACGTCGTTGTCCTGGCGCAACACGATCCCCGACGCATCCGTAGGAGCGGCTTCAGCCGCGACGCCGTGGGAGGTCGGGGCTGAAGCCCCTCCTACGGCACCTCCTGCGGCGGCGGCTTTCGCGCGCGCTTCCTGTTCGTTGCGGGCGACGAAGATATTGCCGGCGGCGTCGTACCACGCCGGGATGCGGTGTCCCCACCACAGTTGGCGGCTGATGCACCAGTCCTGGATGTTTTCGAGCCAATGTCGATAGGTGTTGATCCAGTTCGGCGGCACGAATTTCACGCTGCCGTTTTCCACCAACTCCAGGCCGCGACGGGCGAAGCCGTCCATGCTCACGAACCACTGGTCGGTCAGCATCGGCTCGATCACGGTTCCAGACCGGTCGCCGAAGGGCTGCATGATCGGCTTGGCATCGATCACCGGGTTGCCGTCGGCATCGGTCACCGCGAGGCCTTCGGCGGTGATCGCCTCGATCACGCGCTTGCGGGCCTCGTAGCGGTCGAGCCCGCGCAGCTCCTCTGGCACCAGATTCACCGCGGACACGTCGCCCACGTCCTCGCCGGTCGCCGCGCGCGCCGCGACTGCGGCGCTGTCGACGTAGGACATGCCGTCCACGCGCATGCGCGCATCGCCATCCATCAGCGCGTACAACGGGATGCCGTTGCGCATCGCCACGCCGTAGTCGTTGAAATCGTGGGCGCCCGTGATCTTGACCGCGCCGGAGCCAAAGTCCGGGTCAGGGTAATCGTCGACGATGATCGGGATGCGCCGACGCAGCGCCTTCGGGCCGACCGGGATCTCGCACAGCGCGCCGACGATCGGCGCGTAGCGCGCATCGGAGGGATGCACCGCCACCGCACCGTCACCGAGCATGGTTTCCGGGCGTGTGGTCGCGATGGAGATGTAGTCGCGGGTCTCGCGCAGGGTCTCGTTGCCGTCGGCGTCGCGCTCCACGTACTCGTAGGTGCGGCCGTCGGCCAGCGGGTACTTGAAGTGCCACATATGGCCGGGGACCTCGCGGTTTTCCACTTCGAGATCGGAAATCGCGGTCTTGAACACCGGGTCCCAGTTCACCAGCTTCTTGCCACGGTAGATCAGGCCCTCCTCGTACAGGCGCACGAAGGCCTCGACCACCGCGTCGGACGCCATCGCATCCATGGTGAACACGCTGCGCGACCAGTCGCCGGAGGCGCCGAGGCGACGCATCTGGCGCTCGATGGTGCCGCCGGACTGCTGCTTCCACTCCCAGACGCGGTCGATGAACTTCTCGCGGCCCAGCGAATCCCGGGTCTCGCCCTGGCCGGCGATCTGCAGATTGCGCGAGACCACCATTTCGGTGGCGATGCCGGCGTGGTCGGTGCCCATCTGCCACAGCGTCCGGTAGCCACGCATGCGGTGGTAGCGGATCAGCGCGTCCTGCAGGGTGTGCTGGAACGCATGGCCCATGTGCAGGGTGCCAGTGACATTCGGCGGCGGCAGCAGGATGGTGTAGGCAGGGCCATCGCCCTGCGGCGCGAACGCACCGCTCGCCTCCCACTCGGCGTAGAGGCGCGATTCGAAGTCTTTGGGTTCGTAGCCGGAGGCCAGGGTGGTCATAAGACGTGATTCGTGATTGGGGATTGGGGATTCGAAAAGAAGCGGCTCGCGTCGAGGTCATCCATCGATTCGGCAGTTGCGCATCGCCAAGTGTGCGTGCGCCTCCGAATCCCGAATCCCCAATCACGAATCCCGGCTCTCTACATATCGTATTTATTCAATGCCAACCCGCGCGCCTGGTACTGCTTCCAGCGCTCGCGCAGCGGGCCGCGGGCGGAGTCGTCGGCGGGCACCACTTCCAGCACGCGCTCGAAGCTGCCGTCCACCGGCGCGTCGCGCAGGTTGATGACCAGCGGGCGCAGGGCGATGTCGGTCTCCGGCCCGGCGATCAGCACGGGCGTGAGCGCGTCCTCCTCGTCGGTGCCGGCGATCTGGTGCGGGATGTAGGCGTCCTCGTCGAACGCCCACAGCAGCTCGTCGATCTCCTCGGCCTGCGACGCATCGCGCGCGAGGATCAGGGCCCACAGATTCGCCTCGTAGGCCTTGCGCGCCAGCTCGCACACCAACAGCAGCGGCTGCTCGCGGAAGCGGGGTTTCTGGATCAAGTAGAAGTCGGCGCGGGGCACTTTGGGGGCCGGGATTGGGGATTCGGGATGGGTGGATTCGAAAATGTCGGGTTCGGGCAGCGAGGGAGCGTAATGTGGAGTGGGGAACCCGAGTGTCGCGGACGTGGGGGCCAATGCCGCGCGTCCCACTCCTCCGACTCTGCAGGCCGACCCCATCTCCTCAGCGACACGGTGATCAGGCACTGATGAAGGGCTATCGGGTCAAACGAAGCCGCTTTACCGAATCCCGAATCTCGTCTTAGCGAATCCCAGCTCTATCCAGCAACCACTGCGTCAACAGCCCCACCGGCCGGCCGGTGGCCATGCCCATCTTGCCGTCGGCGTTGGCGACGCCGGCGATGTCCAGGTGCGCCCAGCGCTGGCCTTCGGTGAAGCGCGACAGGAAGCAGCCGGCGGTGATGGCACCGGCGTTGCGGCCGCCGATGTTGTAGACGTCGGCGAAGGCGGAGTTGAGCTGGGTCTGGTACTCGTCCCACAGCGGCAGGCGCCAGGCGCGATCGAAGGCGGTTTCGCCGGCGGCCAGCAGTTCGTCGGCCAGGTCGTCGTGCTTGCTCATCAGGCCGGTCGCGTACTTGCCGAGCGCGATGACGCAGGCGCCGGTGAGGGTGGCCACGTCGAGCAGTGCGGCGGGCTCGAAGCGCTGTGCGTAGGTCAGCGCGTCGCACAGGATCAGCCGGCCCTCGGCGTCGGTGTTGCCCACTTCAATGGTCTTGCCGGACATGCTGGTGAGCACGTCGCTGGGGCGGTAGGCGTCGGCGTCGGGCATGTTCTCCACCGCCGGGACGATGGTGATCAGGTTCACCGGCAGGCCCATCTCGACCGCGGCGACGAAGGTGCCGATCACCGTGGCGGCGCCGCACATGTCGTACTTCATCTCCTCGATGCCGCCCTGGGTCTTGAGGTTGATGCCGCCGGTATCGAAGGTGATGCCCTTGCCCACCAGCACGTAGGGCTTGGCGTCGCCACCATTGCTCCACTTCAGCACGATGAGCTTGGGCGCGTTGGCCGAGCCGCGGGCCACCGCCAGCAGCGAGCCCATGCCCAGGGCCTCCATCTGCGCGCGGTCCAGCACTTCGCACTCGGCCTTGTCATGGGCGGCGGCGAATTCCGCCGCCTGCGCGGCGAGGAAGCCGGGGTTGCAGACGTTGGGCGGCAGGTTGCCCAGCTCGCGGGCGTACTGGGTACCGCTGGCGATGCCGATGCCCTGGTGCAGGGCGTTGGCGTCGTCGCCGGCGATCTCGACCGTGGCCAGCTTGCTCGCGCCCTTGTCCTTGTTCTTCTCGCCCAGGGTGGCGGTGTAGCGGTAGAGCTGCTGGGCGGCGGTGGCGACGGCCTGGCGGATGGCCCAGGCGGCGTCGCGGCCCTGCACCGGCAGCTCGGAGAGGGTCAGGAAGGCATTGGCGGCCGGGCCGGCCTTCAGTGCGCGGATGGCGTCGCCCACCACCTTGATGTACTGCGGCGGGCCGAACTTGCCGGCTTCGCCCAGGCCGACCAGCAGCACGCGCGGGGCGGTCACGCCGGGCAGGTCCAGCAAAAGCGCGGTCTGGCCGATCTTGCCACTGGCGTCGCCGCGCTCGACCAGGGCGGCGATGCGCCCGCCGCTGGCCGCGTCGAGGGCCTGCGCCGCGGGGCTGAGGCTCTTGTCGGCGTAGACGCCGGCGATGACGCAGTCGGTGGCGGCGGACGCGGCGGCGGCAGTGGCGAGACGGTAGTCGATGGACTGGAGCTGGATGGACATGCGGACGGTCCCTGAGGATGTGGTGATCTATGGAAATGCGAGGCCGCGGACGGCAGCGGGCGAATGAGGTGTACGGACGACGGCGGGCCTTGTCTGCAGGCGAGGCCTGCCGGCGCCTTGGCCGGGCAGCCTGCGGCGCTCGGGGAGCAGCGCAGACTGCGCGCCGGGGGGGCGCGAACGAGGACACTACCGGCGGACAACGTCGGCGAACATGCCGTCTACGCCCGGCGATGTTCGGCCTTCGTGCGTGGCCGGGTGCGCCCGGCGATACCGCAGCCCGACCCTGCCCGACTCCTGCCCGACTCCCGCCCGACGCCCGGCCCCGGGCTGCGCCAGAGCATTCGCCAAGCTGCGCAGGCGACGCCCGGCGACCCGGCTTCGGCCATGTCTCGGGCGGCCCGCCCAGTCTCGTGCGCGCCTGCGGGCGGGGCGCGAGCCTGAACCCGGATGCCCTGCGCCAGCCGCCGCGCGCCCGTGATCCGCGCGCAATCCGTACAATTCCCGCCCACCCGGCCGTACCGGCGGCGCGAAAGTCCTCAAGTGTAATCGAAGACGTCCGAGCCCCGCCTGCCGACACCGCCCGCCGCAGCGCGCCCCACCTCCGCACAGGACCGCCCCCTCTCGATGCTCAGGCTCGACCGATATCTCCTCCGCGAATTCGCGCAGAGCATCTTCGCGGTGATGGTCGTGCTGCTGATCGTGCTGCTGGGCGGCGCCTTCGCCGACGTGCTGCAGGACGTGGCCCGCGGCAAGGTGCCGACCGAGCTGCTGCTGGCGCAGCTGGGGCTGGTGTTCGTGAAATGGCTGCCGCTGATGCTGCCGCTGGGCGTGATGTTGGGGCTGATGCTGGCCGTGGGCCGCCTGTACCGCGACGCCGAGATGCACGTCCTGGCCTCGATCGGCGTCGGCCCCGGGCGTCTGCTCCGGCCGCTGCTGCTGGTGGGCGCGCCGATCGTGATCGCGGTCGGGCTGTGCTCGCTGTGGCTGGCGCCGCTGGCCGACAGCCTCTCGCAGCGCATGATCGACGCCGCCAGCCGCAATCTGCTGATCGCCGGGCTGGAGCCGGGGCGGTTCACCGAGCTGCCCGGCGGCGGCGGTGTCATTTATATCGGCGCCTGGTCCGGCGACAGCCGCGAGATGCGCCGGGTGTTCGTGTACCGCCAGGACGAGGCGCGGTTCCGGGTGACCACGGCCGAGGACGGGTTGCTGTCGGTCGCGGGCGAGCGCGACCGCCACCTGCGCCTGAACGACGGTTTCGAGGTGGAAGGCCCGCTGCAGACCGGCCGCGACTACCGCCTGCTGCGCTACAAGGGCAACGAGCTGCGCCTGCCGGAGCAGGACGCCCGCCGCCGCGCCGACGACGTGGAGCTGCTCCCGACCCCGGCCCTGCTGGCCGACAGCCGCCCGGAAGCGAATGCGCAGCTGCATTTCCGCATCGCGCCGCCGCTGCTCACGCTGGCGTTCGTGCTGCTGGCGGTGCCGCTGGCGCGCAGCGAACCGCGACAGGCGCGCTACGGCAGCCTGGTGGTCGGCTTCCTGCTGTACCTGCTGGCGATGTTCCTCACCCTGCTCGGCACAGAGTGGCTGGAGGACGGCAAGCTGCCGTCCATCGCCGGCCTGTGGTGGCTGTTGCTGCCGCTGCTGACGGTCGCCTTCGTGCTGTATGCCCGCGACGGGCGCATGCGCCGCCCGCGGCGCATGGCGGCATGACCTCGCCGCCCCCGACCGACCGGACCCGAGCCACGCGATGAGACCCTTCCCCAGGATCCACGACCTCTACATCGGCCGCACCGTCCTCGGCGCGGTGCTGCTGACCTGGGCGGTGCTGGTCGGTCTGGACACGATCATCGGCGGCCTGCTCAACGAGATGAGCGATGTGGGCCGCGGCCGCTACGACTTCATGGCCGCGGCCACGCATGTGGCGCTGGGCGTGCCGCGCCGCGCGTACATGATGTTCCCCACCGCGGCGGTGATCGGCTCGCTGCTCGGCCTCGGCCAGCTGGCGGCCAGCTCGGAACTCACCGTGCTGCGCGCGGTGGGCCTGTCGCGCCGGCGCATCAGTCTGTCGGTGGTGATCAGCCTGTCGCTGCTCACCGCGCTGATGGTGGTCAACGGCGAAACCCTCGGCCCCTGGGCGCAGCGCCGCGCCGACGCGCTGAAGGCCGCGGCCAAGTCCGACGACATGATCGTGGCGCAGTACTCCGGCCTGTGGGCGCGCGAAGGCAACATCTTCCTCAATGCGCAGACCGGCGAGGAACGCAATGAAGGCGGCCGCAGTTGGATCGCGCTGCAGGACGTGCGCCTGTTCGAGCTGGCCGACGACGGACGGCTGCTGTCGATGACCCGCGCCGCCAGCGCCGAGCATCTGGAAGGCAGCTGGCTGCTGCGCGAGGTCGAACGCACGCGCTTCGGCGAAAAGTCGGTGGAGACGACCAAGGCCGCGGAAGAGCGGTGGGAGTCGCAGCTCGATGCCGCCGCGCTCGCGGCCAACACCCGCAATCTGTGGCGGCCGCGCTACATGACCGCGCGCGAGCTCAGCAGCGGCATCGACTACCGTGCCCGCAACGGCCTGGACGCCAGCGAGTTCGAGGAGCACTACTGGGGTCGCTGGTTCTATCCGCTGAACGTGCTCGCGCTGTGCCTGCTGGCGGTGCCGTTCGCGTTCGGCTCGCTGCGCAGCGGCGGCCTGGGCAAGCGCCTGTTTCTGGGCATCGTGTTTTCGCTCGGCTTCTGGCTGGTGCAGACCCAGGTGGTGCGCCTGGCCGGCGTGTTCCACTTCGATTACCGGCTGGCCTACGCCATCCCGGCGGCAGTGGTGATGGCGCTGTCGGTCTGGCTGTTCAAGCGACGCTCGGGTTGATCGCATGAACGGTGTCGAAGGCCTGCTGTGCTGGTGCCGGGCGGGCTTCGAGCCCGAACTGGCCGCCGAACTGACCGAACGCGCCGCCGCGGCCGGCATCGCCGGCTATGCGCGCACCGAGCGCGACAGCGGCGTGGTGCTGTTCCTCAGCGAAGACGGCGCCGAGGCCGCACGCGCCTTGCGCTTCGCTTCGCTGATCTTCGCCCGCCAGAAGCTGCGGCTGATCGCGGAACTGCGCGGGCTGGATGCGAAGGACCGGATCGCACCGATGGTGGAGGCGCTGGAAGCGCACGCCGCGGGCGGGATGCCAGAGGGGGCAGGCCGGGGCGCGCCCTACGGCACGCTGATGGTGGAGCATCCGGACAGCGACGCCGGCAAACCGCTGGCCGGGCTGGCGCGCAGTTTCGGCAATGCGCTGCGCCCCGCGCTGCGCAAGGGCGGCTGGCTGAGTGCGCAGGACGACGCGCGCCGGCCTCGGCTGCACGTGTGTTTTCTGGCTGGCGATCACGCCGTGCTGGCGATCGCCGACCCGCGCGACGCCTCGCCCTGGCCGCTCGGCATCCCGCGCCTGAAGATGCACCCCGACGCGCCCTCGCGCTCGGCGCTGAAACTGGAAGAAGCGCTGCTCACCCTGCTCGACGCCGACGAACGCGAGCGCCTGCTGCGCCCCGGCATGCGCGCCGCCGATCTGGGCGCCGCACCCGGCGGCTGGACCTGGGTGCTCACCCGCCACGGCCTGCGCGTGAGCGCGGTGGACAACGGCCCGCTGCGCGCGCATCTGTTCGACACCGGCCTCGTGGAACACCTGCGCGCCGACGGCTTCCGCTGGCACCCCGCCGCGTCGCTGGACTGGATGGTCTGCGACATGGTCGAGCAACCCTCGCGCGTGGCCGCACGCATGGCCGAGTGGTTCCGCGAAGGCTGGTGCCGTCACGCGGTGTTCAACCTCAAACTGCCGATGAAGAAACGCTGGCAGGAAACCCGCCTGTGCCTGGACCGCTTCGCGGCCGAAGCCGGCAAGCCGTTGACGGTGCGCGCGCGGCAGCTGTATCACGACCGGGAGGAGATCACGATCTTCGCCACCACGGAACGCGCATGAGTCACGCGAGCACCACCCTGTCGGACGCGACGCGGCCCGACACCCCACTGCCCAACACCGCCCCCGACGCGCACCCGGCCATCGCCGAAGACGTGCACGCCGAGATCATGCGCCGCCTCGCCCGCGCCGAGGCCGAGCACGACGTGCGCATCCTGCTCGCCGTCGAATCGGGCAGCCGCGCCTGGGGCTTCGCCTCGCCCAATTCCGACTACGACGTGCGCTTCATCTACGCGCATCCGGCGCGCTGGTACCAGGCGGTTGATCTGGAAGAACGCCGCGACGTGATCGAGTACGGCATCACCGACGACATCGACCTCAACGGCTGGGACCTGCGCAAGGCGCTGCGCCTGTTCTGGAAATCGAACCCGGCCTTCGTGGAATGGATCCAGTCCCCGATCCGCTACATCGAACGCGGCGGCTTCGCCGAAGTCGCGCGTGCGCTGCTGCCTGCCGCCTACTCGGTGGAAAGCGGGATGTACCACTACCGCAGCATGGCGAAGAACACCGAGCGCGCATACCTGCGCGGCGATCAGGTGTCGCTGAAGAAATATTTCTACGCCCTGCGCCCGCTGCTGTCGGTGCGCTGGCTGGAGCGCTACGGCCGCGCCGCACCCATCGAATTCGAGTGCCTGCTGCATCTGATCGACGACCGCCCGCAGCTGCTCGCCGACATCCACGACCTCCTCGCGCGCAAGCGCGAAGCGCCGGAAACATGGGTGGGCGATGCGGTGCCCTCGATCGGCCGATTCGTCGTGGAAGAGCTGGAACGACTGGAGGCGATGCAGCCGCAGGTGGAGCGTCATGCCTCGGCACTGCCGGGCTTGAATGCGCTGTTCCATCGGGTGCTCGACGAAACGCCTTGATCTGCGGTGTATCCGTATCGATGGGTGGTCCGGAACATGCGTCCGGAACATGCTTCCGGAACATGACTCGCTCGCGCAGCGAGCGAAACATTGGAGCCGACACCACCGCGCCACATCCGAACAGTTGCGATGATCGAACCAGGACACGCAAAGCAGGTCCCTCGCCTGCGGCTCGGGATGACAACGTCGGGGGGGGGGGCAGCACGTGATCGGCGTCCCGGCCCGGCGCAACGACACGATGACATGCACGCGCAGTTCCCGTGCCGCGTCTGCCTGCGCGCACGAACGGCTTCCGCCCCGTCACCGCCATCTGCTAAGTTGCCCGCATGTCCGTCGGCATCCTACTGCTCACCCATCCCGGCACCGGACGCGCCCTGATCGAGGTCGCGACCCGGCTGCTGCGTCAGCTGCCGCTGAAGGCCGAGGCCTTCGAGCTTGCGTTCGATGCCGATCTCGATGCCGCATTGCCCCTGGCCAGCGCGGCGATGCGCAAGGTCGACGGCGGCGAGGGCGTGCTGATCCTCACCGACCTCTACGGTGCATCGCCCAGCAACCTCGCCCAGCGCCTGACGCGGCTGGGCACACCGGCGCGACGCGTGGCCGGGCTCAATCTGCCGATGCTGCTGCGGGTGATGAACTACGCCGAGCTGCCGCTGGCCGAGCTGCCCGCGGTGGCCGCCGCCGGCGCCAAGAACGGGGCGATCGTCGATGACCCCTGAAGCCGGTCGACCGCCCCGCCCCCATTTCCCCGTCTCCGCCCGTCGCGCCTCCACGCGCGCCACCGCAGGAACCCGCCCACGATGATCGAACGCGAACTCACCGTCTCCAACCGCCTCGGCCTGCACGCCCGCGCCACCGCCAAGCTGGTGCAGACCGTCGCGCCGTTCAAATCCACCATCACCCTGCTGGCCAAGGGCCGCGAGGTCAACGCCAAGAGCATCATGGGCGTGATGCTGCTGGCCGCCGGCCAGGGCAGCACGGTGATCGTGCGCGCCGACGGCGAGGATGCGGAAGCGGCGATCACCGCGGTGGCGGCGCTGTTCGAACGGCGCTTCGACGAGGACGCATGATGACGGGCGCACTGCATGCGTAGAGACCTGTCCGGCCAGGGCGCTTCGCGCGGCGGCGCCCTCGGGCGCGCGCGCGTGCGCCTCGCGCACGCGCTGGAAGTCGACGACACCCGCATCCCGCCGGAGGAGGTCGACGCCGAGCTCGAACGCATCCACGCCGCGGTGGACGTGGTCCGCGCCGAGATGCACGCCCTGCGCGAGCGCCTGCACGGCGCGCTGGCGCACGAGGTCGGCGAATTCCTCGACCTGCACGCGCTGCTGCTGGACGACCCCGAGCTGCTGGCCGGCATCGACGAGATGATCCGCACCGGCCGCTACAGCGCCGACTACGCCCTGCGCCTGCAGCGCGACCGCATCGCGGGCGTGTTCGCGGGCATGGACGACGCCTACCTGCGCAGCCGCATCGACGACATCGACCAGGTGGTCGGGCGCATCCACGCCGCACTGCACAAGCGCGAAGCCGACCTGCAGGGCGTGGCCGGCGACATCCTGATCGCCGACAGCGTGGCGCCCACCGAGCTGGCGCAGCTGCATGCGCAGGGCGTGATGGCGGTGGTGACCACCGGCGGCAGCCCGCTCTCGCACACCGCCATCCTGGCGCGCAGCCTGCATGTGCCGCTGGTGATCGGCGCCGACCAGGCGCTGCAGCGGGTGAACGACGGCGACGTGGTGGTGGTCGACGGCGGCAGCGGGCTGGTGATCGTCGAACCCGACGCCGCCGATCTGCGCGCACACCGCGACCGGGTGAAGGATTACGCCCGCGAGCGCAAGCAGCTGCACCGCCTGCGCCGCGAGCCCACCCGCACCCGCGACGGTGTGGACATCAAGCTCTGGGCCAACGGCGAGTCGCGCGAGGACGTGGCCGAGGCGCATGCGCTGGGCGCGGCCGGCGTGGGCCTGTACCGCACCGAATTCCTGTTCATCAACCGCCCCGCCGAGCTGCGCCTCACGCTGCCCGACGAGGAGGAGCAGTTCCGCGCCTATCGCGACCTGGTGCTGGGCATGACCGGGCGCACGGTGACCATCCGCACCCTCGACATCGGCGCCGACAAGGCCGACGCCACGGGGCTGGCGCTCACCGACGAACCCAACCCCGCACTCGGCCTGCGCGGCGTGCGCCTGTCGCTGTCGCGCATGGACCTGTTCCGCGCGCAGCTGCGCGCCATCGTCCGCGCCAGTGCCTACGGGCCGGTGCGGGTGCTGGTGCCGATGGTCAGCGGCCGCGAGGAACTGCGCGCGGTGAAGACGCTGCTGGAGCAGGTGCGCCGCGAACTGCGCGCCGAAGGCTGCGCGATCGCCGAGCACCTGCCGCTGGGCGCGATGATCGAAGTGCCCTCGGCGGCGATCATGCTGCAGAGCTTCATCGACGACATCGACTTCATCTCCATCGGCACCAACGACCTGGTGCAGTACCTGCTGGCCGCCGACCGCACCAACGAGGCGATCGGCGACCTGTACACGCCGCTGCATCCGGCGGTGCTGCGCCTGCTGTTCGACATCATCCGCGTGGCCCGCGGCCACGGCCGTCCCGCTGCGGTGTGCGGCGAGATCGCCGGCGACCCGATGTTCGCGCCGGTGCTGCTGGCGCTGGGCCTGGAAGAGCTGAGCCTGCACCCCGGCACCCTGCTGGAAGTGCGCCGCGCGATCCGCGGCCTCGACCACAGCGCGCTGCGCGCCCGCGCTGCGTCGCTGCTGCGCGCCCGCGACCGCGCCGGGATCGAACGCTGGCTGGAGAAAGCCGCGGCCGGCAGCTGAGCCGCGACCTGCCGCTCCGGCATACAATCCGCGCGGGGGGATCGCTTCGCATGGTTCCGACATGACCGATTCCGAGACGCATGCCCAGTTCTCCGAGAACTGGTTCGAACACAACATTCCGCAGTGGGAGCGCTGGCTCGGCGACTTCGCCGGCCGGGCCGGCCTGCGGATGCTGGAGATCGGCAGCTTCGAAGGCCGTTCCACGCTGTGGCTGTGCGAGCACATCCTCACCGCCGACGATGCCCACATCGACTGCCTGGACCTGTTCGCGCCCGACCCGGTCTACGGCGACTACCCCGCCCGCTTCCGCGCCAATACCGCCGCACACGCGCACAAGATCCGCATGTGGCCCGGCCCCAGCTTCGAGAACCTGCGCAGGGTCGAGGGCCCGTACGACATCATCTATATCGACGGCTGGCACTCCGCCTTCGGCGCGCTGGCCGACGGGGTGATGAGCTGGCCGCTGCTGAAGGTGGGCGGGGTGATGATCTTCGACGACTACCTCTGGGTGCCGCCCAAACTCGGTCGCCCGCCCCGGCTCGGGTGGTGGGAACGCAAGACACTCAAATGGCAGGGCCGCAGCCGCAACGACGTATCCCGCCTGCGGCAGATCGCCAGCGTGGCGGTCGATACCCCCAAACTCGGCGTGGACGGCCTGCTCGCCACGCTGGACGGCCACTACACCCTGCTCGGCGACGAATACCAGCTGGCGGTGCGCAAGACCCGCGGGTTCGACCAGGGGCAGCTGGGCCACGACACCTGACCGGGCCAGGACCCGGTTCCGCTGGAGACCGCGCTACAGCACCAAGTTGAGTGCAGCCGCATCGCCCCCCGGCATGCGGATGTCCGGGGTCGCCCGGTGCAACGAAGGCAGCGCCTGGCGCTCTCGGCTGCTCGCAGGTGCGGGTGCAGCTCACATCGCGATCATTCCCACCCGAGCGATCTCGGTGTCGTCGACCGGCCGCACAGGCCCGTCCGCGGGATCGGCCTCGGGTCGGAGCAGGATCGTCCGCCCCCCACAGGCGCAGGTGGGTCCGAGCCACGCAGACCGACGTCCGGCCATGGCCCGACAGACCGCATTCGTGATGCGAATCACGGAAATACGGCGACATGACCGGTTCATGCGCGTGCTGTGCTCAATTCATGCTGGTTTCGTGAGGGTTTCATGATCTGGCGATGATGGATTCGCATGAGTGTGATCGGGCCCGCAGGCAGCATGACGTCGTGGATTCCGGCAGGGCGAAGCGCAGTGCAACCCGCCGCCCATACAGCAAGGACCACGCGGCGCCCACGCCGCCTGCAGCAGGCCTGCACCCGCAGAGCCGTCAACACCACCTGACGACATCGAACCCAAGGACATCGCCATGAACCGCAAGACCCTGTTCCTCGCCACCCTCGCCACCCTGGCCCTCTCCGCAGCCGCCTCTTCCGTGTCCGCCAGCGACTTCCCCTCGGTGAGCGGCGCCAACCCCGTCACCGCCATCCCCGGCAGCGCCCTGCCTCTGTTCGACTTCGACGGCGACGGCTGCCTGCCCAGCGCCGGCATCAGCCGTTACGGCGAGCAGAACGGCGGCCTGAACCCCTCGGGCAGCATCACCGGCGGCTGTCGGCGCAGCGACTTCATGAGTTATTCGAACACCCTGCACCGCTATGCCTGCATCACCAGCAACAGCGTGAGGTATTGCGCGCACTTCTACGCGCTGTATTTCCTGAAGGATCAGACCACCAACCTCGGCGGCGGCCATCGTCACGATTGGGAGCACGCGGTGCTCTGGACGAAGGCTGGAGTCGTCACCCACGCCAGCTACAGCGCACACGGGAATCTCTACACCAGGGCCTATGCCGATACGGCGCGGGAGAACGGCCGCGTGAAGTTCGTGTATCACAAGGATGGCCTGCTGACCCACGCCCTGCGCTTCGCCTCTTCGACCGAAGCCGCGGAAAACCCCGCTGGCCGGTTCGTGATGCCGACGCTGATCAGCTGGTACACGATGAAGGGCGCCGACGCCGCCACCACCAACGCGGTGATGCGCTCCAGGCTGAACGCGTTCGACTACGGCAGCGCCGTGGTGCCGGTGAAGGACACCGGGTCCAGGTTCCTCAACAACATCAACAACAACCGCCCGTCGGGCTATCCCGCCTTCACGCAGACGGCGGTCGACAACTCGAAGTAATCGAGCACGAGCAGGCTGTTGAAAAACAGCCTGATGAAAAGCAGCCTGATGAAAAACAGCCTGATCACGCAGCCAAGGATGGCTGCGACGACGAGGCAAGCGCGCAAGCGATTGATTCGTCGGGAGCCAGTCCGGACACGTGCCGGACTGGCGACTTGGAAAACGCGCACGATGCGCGTTTTTCAACACCCTGCCAGAGAACCTCTGATCAATTCGGAGGTTCCGCGCGCCATGCATGGCGCGCTCGCACATCGATCGCGCAAGCGATTGGTTTGGCGGGAGCGGACTCAGGCTTGGCCTGGGGCGCGACGTCTGGACGACTCCAGGATGGAGTTGTTCGGACCTTCCCCAGACAGGACGCGGCGGCGGGGCTCCGGCGACAGGAGCCCCGTCGTTTTCTGCTGACCGCAGTCGGCGGATGCGCGGACGACGGGATGGCTGCGTCGGCAGTCCGCTGAAAAGCGGCTGCTGCAGGTATTTCAGCAGCCTGCCAGGGACTCAGCTCATCTAGTGCCGGCCGCGCGATCCCGTAGCGGCTGTGCGCGATCGCCCGCATTGCCGGCATCGAGTCCCAGCTCCGGCAGCACGCGCTCGCCGGCGCGGTCGCTCGTCGCGCGCAAAGCGGCATCGATCGCACTGCGATCCGGCGATGCCGATGCCGATGCCGATGCAATCGCCACCCGCAGTTTCAGCAGGTTCGCTTCATAGTCCGCCTTGAGCGTGTCGGGATCGTGCTTCCACAATTCCTGCAGGGCGTATTCCGCCGCGGCGACATCGCCCCGCTCCAGCAGCGATTCCACCAGCGGCGCCGTCGCAGCGAGCATGTCCGACAGATGCCCCTGCTGGCGCGCGTCGGCGAAGGCCTGGCGCAGGTCGACTTCGGCCGGCGCGTATTGCCCCTGCAACCAGAACCAGCGACCGCGCGCGATCAGGCCCACCGTGGAGGCCGGAGTTTCCAGCAGGGCGCGCTGCCCGGCGGTTGGTGTCGGAACCGGTTCGCCCTGCGCCGCACGCCTCTGCGCGGCGATCAGCCACAGCAGCAGGGCGCCCTCCTCGCTTTCCAGCAGCAGCGTATCGTGGACTCCGAAGCCCTCGAAGGCCTGCGCCTGAAGCGCGGCCGCCGACGCGCGCTCGAGCCGGTCGGCGGCCAGCCAGTAGGCCGCCGCGGTGATGGTCGAATATCGCGTGTCGCCGATCGCGTCGAGCTCCTCGATCAGCGCCTGTGCCTCGCGCAGACGGCCGACTCCGATCAACGCACGTGCGCGCAGCAGCAACACACGCGCGCGTCTTTCGCTCTGCGGCACCTGCTCGATCAGTCGCATGCTGCGCTCGCTGCTGGCCAGCGCATCGTCCCAGCGCAGCAGCTCCATGTCGATCTTGGACATGGCGTTGCGCGCGAAGATCTCGTTGATCGGAAAGTCGGACTCGCGACTGTACTCGGCCACCTCCTTGAACAGCTCATGGGCCTGATGGTAACGGCCCGAGCGCATATGGATCCGCGCGAGCGCGTCCGCGGCGTCCGCAGCGTCGTGGAAGTTGCCAGCCTCCGTCAGCAGGTCGCGCGAACGCAGCAGGTCGCGCATGGCCTGGTCGTAGTCGAGCGCCTTCATGTGCCCGTAGCCGCGGGCGAGCAGTGCCTCGCCCATCAGCCCGGGAGCGACTTGCGTATCGCTGGATTCGAGCAGCATCACCGCCGATTTCGCTGGTACCAGCACTTCGGCGCTCGATTTCCCCATCGCGACGTTGAGCAGCGCCCCGGTCGACAGCAACCGGGCACGCCCCTGCACATCGGCGGCGACATCGGTATGCAAAGCGGTCAACCGTCGCGACGCCTCTTCGAACTTGCCCTGCTGGATGTCCAGATGGACCGCCAGCAGCTTCGCCTCCCGCATGCGCGCCAGATCCGGCGGCAAGGCTGCGATCCGCTCCGCCGCCTGCTGGTATTCGCCCCGCCACAGCGCGACACGAATGGCCTCGAATTCGGCAGGGGTGTCCGAGGTCAGGCGCGGGGCCGATGCGTCGTCGCCGGCGTCGCGCTGACGCTGGCGATCATGCAGCAGCAGCGCAACGGGGAGCAGCAGCACGAGCGACAGCAGTCCTGCGGTTCGGAGCAGGGACCCGCGCAACCGCAACGCACGCCGCGGGCGCGCCGGCGCGCGTGCCTGGACCGGGTCCGGCGCAAGGTCAGGGACGCGAGGGAGGGGCGTGGATGCGGACTCCCGGGCCTGGGCATCCGTTTCGGTCATGTCCGGGGCAGGCAGCTGCGCGTCGTCCTGTGCCCTCGGACCGACCGCATCGGAGCCCTCCACTTCGGAGACCTCGCCCACCCAGCGATACCCCAGACCAGGATAGGTGCGGATGAGGCGCTGTGCCTGCCCGTCGTCTTCCACCACCTTCCGTGCGGCCACCACGATCTGGGTCAACTGGTGGTGAGTGACGGCGTCGTGCCCCCACAAGAGCCGGAACAATTCATCGTGTCCCACCACACGGTGACGCTGCTCGACGAGATGGGCGATGCAGGTCAGGACCCTGCGCGAAACCACCACATAAGCCCCCGCCCTGGACAGCCAGGTGCCTCGTCGATCCAGGCGAAAATCGGCCCATACGTACTCCATATCGCCCCCTATCGCGTCCGATACACTTTTACACGCGCCATGCAGCCGCTCCACTGGCGCGAACATCGATGCGTGGCGCCGCCAAGACCGGTACCGCGGCCCGCAGCCTCGGCAAGGGAGGCAACACCGATCGACCGCGCAGCCTGCGTGATGCCACCTGCAAAAAAGCGCATGACGTCCTCGACGCAAGACCCGAGCGACGCCATCCAGGACGCGTTCGGACGACACATTCTCAGGTCAGTCCTGCGCCTGCTCTCATCACTTCGATCACGTGCGCGATCGACGACACGGGGGCTGTGCATCCCCGCCGTGCCTGCGCGGGTCACGCCAGCGCGCTGGTCGTGACGCGCCCCCGAATCGCTCAAGACCTGCCGAACGCGACGCGCGCGACACGGTGCCAGTGCCGGTGCCGATGCCTGCCGGCGTCTTCGGGCGCGGATCCGCTTCGGGCGCCGTCAGGACCACCGGACACCGCCGCCCGGTGCCTTCGCCCGCCGACCTGATCGGCCATTCGACCGCCCTGCCGACAAAGACGCGAGGACGCATGGCGTCGCAGAGCGCGACGTGGTGACCAAGCATAGGCCGATTTATCCACCGGATGGTACCCGTCCCCGCCCCTCACGACATCAGGGCGCGTTTTCGACCGACGCCATCTGCGGCCCACCCTCTCTGCGCTGCGTGTCCGCGTACCCGGCATAGGCCTGCACCACATCCATCGGCAGCGCGCGCTCGCGCGCTTGCGCAACGGCTTGGCGGTACGCGGTGGCGATGCCGTCGTCGTCTCCGGACGCCAGCGCGACCCGCAGGGCAAGCAGGTTCGCGCGATAGTCATGCTTGAAGCGCTCCGGATCGCGCCCCCACATCTCGTCCAGTGCACGCTGGGCGTCCACCGCCTCACCCTTCGCCACCAGCATCTCGATCAGCGCCTCGTTCGCGTAGAGGAGCTCCAGCAGTCTCCCCGTTGCGCGCGGATTCGTCAGGGCGAGCCGCAGCTGGGTTTCGGCGGCATCCATGCGCCCCTGCGACCACAGCCAGCGGCCGTAGGCGATACGCCCGATGTCCGACTCCGGCCGCTCCAGTGCCGCCCGCTGCGCAGGCGTGGGCACGGGCATGGACTCCCCGCGTTCGGCGATGGCCTGCGCAGCCATCACCCACAGCAGCAACGCGCCTTCGCGGCTTTCCAGATTCAGGTTCAATCGGGTTTCCGGGCCATACTCCCGAAAGCCCATCGCAGCCTGCGTCAAAGCCTCCTCCGGCCGACCGGCCGCCAGCGCATGGGCCGCGTCGAACGAATAGGACGACGGCCCGTCGATCGCCTGCACCTCCTCGGTGACATTGCGCGCTTCGCGCAGCCGGCCCAGATGGGTCAGCACGTGGCTCCTGACATGCAGCGCGCCGACACTGCGCCGTGTGCCCGACACTCTCTCCGATAGGCGCAGGCTGCGCTCGCTTCCGGCAAGCGCCTCGTCCCAGCGCAGTTGTTCGACCTGGATCCGGGTCGCCATATTGCGGGCGGCGATCTCGTTGAGGGGGTCGTCCAACCTTTCGAAGACGACCGCGGCCTCGAGGATCTGTGCGAGCGCGTCCGTGGTCCGGCCCTCGCGCAGCCATACATGCGCCAGATAGCGCTGGGCCTCGGCGGCGCGGCGCTCGTCCCCGGCCTTCTGCAGGGCATCGCGCGCGCGCACCAGGTCGGCGACGGCGGCCTGTAGATCGTTCTCGATGAGGAACCCGTTGCCGCGCGCCGACAGCGCGCGACCCATGGTGGGCGAGGACGCCGGTTCGCCGGCGGATTCCAGCAGGGCCACCGCCGTCTTGGCTGGAGGCAGGACTTCGGCAGCGCCCAGCGCTGCATCGGCGCGGGATTCGCTCTGCAACATCAGCAACTTCGCCTGCCATAGCCGATCTTCGGCCGATCGCGCTTTCTCCAGCTCGACGGCGAGCATGCGCTCGACCTCATCGAAGCGCCCGCGCTCGATCTCGAGTTCGATCCGCAACATGCTGGCGTCGGGGGTCTGCCGCTGCTCCGCAGGCAGACGCAACAGCCCGACCCGCACCAGCTCGTGCTTGCCCAATTGCATCGCCTCGCGCAATCCGTCGATGCTGTCGGGCGCAGCCTCTGCCGACGGCGTATCGACATGTGCAGACGAACCCGGGAGCGCGGAACCGGACGACATGGCCCCGCCCGACGCCCCCGCACCATCGCCTAAGGGGAGGAAGAGGAAGCGGTAGGCGCCGACCGCGACCAATCCGGCCAAGAGTGCGATTGCGGTGTACCGCGGGCGACGGTGCCCGGCAGGTGGCATCGCCACTTCCGAACCGTGTCCGGGGGAGCCATCGCCTGCGGCGAGCGAGGTCGCGAGCGCAGGCGGCGCGGACGGCAGGCCCTGCACGGCACCGGCCTCCTGCAGCTGCGAACTGTTGTGCGTCTGGACCGACGACGCCTGGCCCCGGGAGGATTCTTCCACCGGCTGAATCCATCGATAGCCCCGGCCGGGCATGGTGCGGATGACCGTCTGCAGGTGCCCGTCGTCGCCAAGGGCACGACGCGCGGCCACGATGATCTGCGTGAGCTGATGATTGCTCACATCGTCGTGCCCCCAAATCTCGCGGATCAACTCCTCGTAGGGCACGACTCTGTGCCGCTGCGCGATCAGGAAAACGATGCAACGCAGGGCCTTGCGCGAAAGAACGACTTGTTCGCCTTGCTTTGTCAGCAGCGCGCTGTCCAGATCGAAATGGTAGTCCTTCCAACTGTAAAACATCCTCACCCTCGCCTTGTCATGCCGGCCGGCTCGTTCCGCCCGGTGACGACCGACCCCTTCGGATCGGCCTCCATCACATCGCCTTGATCATGCGCCCGAGCGCGCCGCGCGGGCAAGCGTCGCCGTCACGAATTCGAAGACGCTCGGCCATGTAGATGAACAGCCAGATGCTCCCCTCCCCGAACGGCAGTCGTCGCACCGAGGCCCCGCGGGCAGCAGGGGTGGGCATTCCACCGACCGCAGGCCATAATCCGCGGATGGACACCTGACCCCGTGCGCCGCCGTGGCATGCCCCGAAGGCCGCGCCCCCACCGGACCCTTCGCATGGCCGAGACCATCCGCCACGACAAGACCGCACGCCAGCTGCGTCTGCTCTCCGACGCACTCGACAGCGGCCGCCTGGGGCCGGTCAAACGTTTGATCAACACCCTGTCGGCGGCCGAGATCGGCAACCTGCTGGAGTCCCTGCCGCCGGGCAAACGCACCATCGTCTGGGGCCTGGTCGACGCCGAGGACGACGGCGAGGTGCTGGTGCACGTCGGCGACGAGGTGCGCGAAAGCCTGATCGCGGAGATGGACCCCGACGAGCTGGTCGCGGCGGTCGAGGACCTCGACATCGACGACCTGGCCGACCTGGTCGACGACCTGCCGGACACGGTCATCGACGAAGTGCTGAAGTCGATGGACCGCGAGAACCGCGAGCGTCTGGAACAGGCGCTGTCCTACGACGAGGACACCGCGGGCCGCCTGATGAATCCGGATGTGGTCACGGTGCGCGCCGACACCACGGTCGACGTGGTGCTGCGCTACCTGCGCCTGCGCGGCGAGCTGCCCGAGCACACCGACCACCTCTACGTGGTGAGCCGTCGCCATCAGTATCTCGGCCGCATCGCGCTGCAGTCGCTGCTGACCCGCGAGGCGAGCACGCCGATCAATCAGCTGATCGACGACGAGCAGCCGGCGATCGACGTGCACGAGACCGCGGACGAGGTGGCGCGCCAGTTCTCCGACCACGACTGGATCAGCGCGCCGGTGGTCGACGACAACAACGTGCTGCTCGGCCGCATCACCATCGACGACGTGGTCGACATCATCCGCTACCAGGCCGAGCATCAGGCGCTGGGTGCGGCCGGCCTGGACGAGGAGGAAGATCTCTTCAGCCCGGTGCCGCGCGCGACCAAGCGCCGCGCGATCTGGCTGGGCATCAACCTGGCGACGGCGTTCCTGGCCTCGTGGGTGATCGGGCGCTTCGAGGACACACTGGAGCGCATCGTCGCGCTGGCGGTGCTGATGCCGATCGTCGCCAGCATGGGCGGCGTGGCCGGCACGCAGACGCTCACGCTGGTGGTCCGCGGCCTCGCGCTCGGCCAGGTGGGCCGCGGCAACCTGCGCGCGCTGCTCAGCAAGGAAGTGCTGGTGGGCCTGCTCAACGGCATCGTCTGGGCGCTGGTGGTCGCGGTGGCCGCGATGGCCTGGTTCCGCGACCTCAAGCTGGGCCTGGTGATCGGCGTGGCGATGACCATCAACCTCGTCGCCGCGGCACTGGCCGGCGTGCTGGTGCCGCTGACGCTCAAGCGCATGAACGTCGACCCTGCCCTCGCCGGCGGCGTGGTGCTGACCACGGTGACCGATGTGGTCGGCTTTCTCAGCTTTCTCGGGTTGGCGACGCTGATTTTGGTGCGGTGAGGGGGATTCGGGATTCGGGATTCGGGATTCGGGATTCGGGATTCGGGATTCGGGAT
>ERZ1066121.590-NODE-590-length-32564-cov-6.909656_pt1 | contig 32564 bp, 20 predicted proteins | sample MGYA00382768_ERZ1066121 | MGnify/ENA primary metagenome ERZ1066121 (study PRJEB33369, sample SAMEA5778351) | biofilm metagenome | biome: Industrial cooling water; feature: Water cooling tower basin; material: Biofilm | place: United Arab Emirates | collected...
ACGCAACGGGGCATAGCCCCGTGCCAGTGGTCATTTTTCAGTACGATGCGCTGGCTGCTTCGATTCCATAAACGGCCTGTTCAGGCGCTACTTACTTCGGCGCGTCGGCGGCCATTACCATCTTCACTTTGAGCTGGTTGCCGATGTCGAGCACGTCCACGAGCTTCTGCACGTTGAGGGCGCGATCAACGCGCAAAATGACGGTGGTGTTGGCCTTGCCGAGCGAATCTTCCGGAATCAGGCGGCCCAACTCGGCGGCGATGGCGTCGGTAGGCACCTGACGCTGGTCGAGGAACGCCTCGCCGTCGGCGGTGAGCGAGAGGTTGAGCGAGCGCTTCATCACCTGCTTGCCCGATTTGGCGTTCGGCAGCAGCAACTTGATGACGTTGGGGTTCACCATCGTCGAGGCAATCAGGAAGAACAACATCAGAAAGAACATAATGTCGTTCATCGCGCCCGTTTCGACGTGCGAGGTGAGCTTGCGGCGGCGGGAAAGGTTCATTGAGGAGGGTGAAAGGGTAAAAAGGTAAGAGGGTAAAAGGATGACGGGGAAAACTTTGCCCCTTTACCCCTTTTACCCTCACGCCCTTGACCTTAATTGTCTTGCAGCACGTCGGTGAATTCGAGCGCCGAATTTTCCATCTTGTACACCACGCGGTCCACCATCAGCGTGAGGGTGTGGTAGCCGGCGTGGGCGATGATACCCACCACCAGACCGGCCGCCGACGATACCATTTTCTCGTACAGACCGCCCGAAATCTGGGTGATGCCGAACTCGCCCGACGCGGCGATGGAATAGAAAATCTTGATTACGCCGAGAATCGTCCCCACGAAGCCGAGCATCGGCGCGATACCGGCAATGATGCCGAGCACCGAGATACCTTTTTCGAGGCGCATAATTTCGAGGCGGCCCTGGTTTTCGATACTCGCTTCGATGTCTTTCAGCGGCGAGCCGATGCGGCGGATGCCTTTCTCGATCATATGCGCCAGCGGCGTTTCCTGCTTGGCGCACTGGGCGCGGGCACCGGCCAGATCGCCCCGGATGATTTGCTGCTTCACCTGATCCATAAACTGGGTCGGGTCTTGCGAGGCGCGCCGGATGGCCAGGAAGCGTTCGAGGATTATATAGACCGACACCAGCGACAGAATCAGGAGCGGAATCATCACCCAGCCGCCTTTCACGAGCAGGTCGGTGATTTTGAGCGATTCGCCGGGCTGAACGGCGGCGGGCGCGGTGGCCGCAGCGGCGGCGTTGCCGGTAGCGGCCACGGCCCCCGACACGGTATCAGTGACGGTGGCGGCGGCCTGCAGCAGAAGCGTGAGGAACGTCATTCGGGGAAAAACGAGGGAGCGGAAAGCGAAAGTTATAGGCGGTGTGCGCGGCCGGAAAACGCGCCACTGCACCGATTTATTGAATCAGGGGGTAAAAGTAAACCCGCGCGGGGCGCGGGTTTAGAGCGTCTAACGAAACCTCGTGATCGCCGCCGCATCCTCACCCCCCGGCCCCCTCTCCACAGGAGAGGGGAGACTGAACAGGGTGTTGTCTGACGCTCTTAGCGGAAAAATCGGGTCGAGGTTGAGCCAATGGGTGAACTAGTAGCGCAGTACCCACAGCGCCGGGCCGTAGCGGGCTTTGAGGGCGGGCTTGGCGGCTTCGGCCTCGGCTTGGGTTGCAAAATCGGCTACGGCTACCCGGTAGAGGGCGCTGCCGCGCGGCGGCGTCAGCACGGAAGGCACATTGTCGGCCCCGTGCGGCGTGAGCTTCTCGACCTGGCCCCGCCCCTTCTCGGCTTTGGCTTGCGTGGTAAACGCATTCCAGACGAGGTAGAACCGGCCGGTTGGCGCGGTGCGAACCGTGGCTGCTAATGCGGCCGTAGCAGCGGTAACCGGCTTGGCTACGGGAACAGCTGCCGTCGGGGCTGTCGCCGATGCGCTCACCACCGCGACGGCGGCGACCGGCTTGGCAACCGGTTCAGCAGCCGGCTTTACCACAATCGGAGCCGCCACCGGAGTAGGAGAAGTGGCGGCCGAATGCAAGGCGTCGGGAGAAAGAGCTTTTTTGTGGAAATCGTCCGCAGTAAGGGCAGAAGTGTTGTTTGGTAACTCTTCGTCAGACAATGCGATATCGGGCGGTATTTCCACAGAGGCATTGTTCACCACAGCCGCGTTTTCAGCTACCGGCTCGGCTGACGATACACCCGCGCGTTGCTTGGCAGGAAGCTGCGTGGACACGACGGCCGCACCCGGCAGGAACCGGCCGGCAATCGGCGTGAGCTGGTAGTTGAGGTACGTGGCCGACAGCCCGAGCACCAGCAGCACTGCCGTAGCCAGTCGGAAGCCGTTGCCCTCGCCCACCAGACGCCGCAGCCGCGCCGGGCCGCCGGGCCTGAACTGCTGATTGGCGGCAGCGGTTTCGGGGACGTAGCGCGTGGCGCGGGTGCGCTCGGCGAGCACCACCGGCCGCGACACCAGCTCGGGCAGCCCGAACGAAGCAACCAGCGGCAGGTAGCCCGGTTCGAGCGCCTCGAAACGAATCGGCTCTTCGGCAGTGGGTTGGCGCAAGGTGCCGAGGCCGCGCAGCTCGGCGGCACGGTGCTGGCGCAACGCGGCGCGCAGGCTCTCCGTGAACGACTGCACCACGGCCGGAGCGGTGGCAGCGTCGGCCGCAGGCAGCGAGCGCCGCACGGCGTCAGTCAACAAATCATCGTCGTGGCGCAGCCGATCAGAAAAAGCAACGCGGCGGGCGGGCGGCGAGAGCGTATGGCGCACGGGGTGGATCCGCGCCGGCACCGGCTCGGCCAGCAGGGCGCCGAAGCCCGGCAGCGTCACGCAATCGTGCTCGAGGAGCAGAAGTCGCAGTTGATCGTGTACCATAAGAAATTGACCAATAAGCGAATATCGAGAGGCTGATGCAGCAATCGGCCAACCTTAAAACTGGTATCCCAGCCCCCCGATGACGGTAATGCCGCGCACCGGGTAGTTGAGGAACCGTTGATAGTTTTGACCCGTCAGGTTCTGTCCGAGTGCAAAAATGCGAAACTGCGGGGTAAGTTGGTAATCGGCACACAAGTTTATATCTACCACGGTATCGGTTTCGCGCATCGGACGGAGGCCGTCGGCGTTGGTCGGGAATGCGCCGAGGCCATAAGACGAGCCGATAACATAGACTTCCGGCGCGATCCGAAGTTTTTCGATGACGACGAAAGAAGACGTCAGCGTCGCCTGAAAATTGGGGCGGTGATACGCTTTGCGCAGCGAGTCAGCTTCCCAAGTGTCGGCATCGACTTTCAGCGCCACCTGTACTTTGCGACTGACATCCACGGTCAGCTCGCCGTGGATGTTGAGGTTCGTGACAACCTGATCTTGTTCCGGTTTGCGGTCTGGGTCGCCGGGGTTGCCGGTCAGGCCTGCCGGGCGGCCGTCGGGGCGGACGGCGTAAGTCAGCGTGTAGCGCAACGAGTCGATACCGCGCGGGTTGTAGAAATACAGGTTGCGGAAGCGGTTGTACGACACGCGGCCGAGTACCCGCACGGCGCGGGCCGGCGAAATCGAAAGACCACCGTACAGGCTCAACAAACGATTGACATCGGCCACCGGCACACCCAGCGTTTGCTGTATGCCGCCGTTGGGTATAACAATCTGCGATTCCGGGACCGAACCTGCCAGCCACGGATTTTCGCGCGTCAGGTTATACATCGAGGTGCGTTCCAGTCCGCCGCCCGCGCCGCCGAACACGACGAGGCGGTTTTCGATGACTTCGGTACTCACCCGCACCGCTGGGTACACGTTAAATTGCTTGGCGTCGTTGAGCGTATCGGACGTATAGCCCGCCGTGGCGCCGAGTTGCACATCGAAGCGCGAGCCGTCGTGTTCGTAGGCCAGCGTGGTCTGCCCGAAGGTGCGCGTCTGCTCGAGGTAGCTTGTATAGGTGAGGTTCGAGAAATCGGCTTTAGCCGTGAAGCGGTTGGTTTCGTCGAGGGCAAAGCCGAGGTTGAGCCGGCCGTAGACATCCATTTCTTTTTCATCGAAACGGTTTTGCCACGTCCGCACTCCGGCGGCGATTTCGGTTTGCACGGGCCGCTTCACGTCGGTCGAGCGGAGCATCACTTCGGCGTTGATGCGGTTGTGGTACTGCTCAAGCGAATCGCGGCGGCCGGTGCTGCCTTTCTCAGCCCACGCGCTGCGGGCGCGGTCGTAGCCGTAGAAATAGGTCGAGTTGCGCTCGAAACCGGCCCGCGCGCCAATGGCGAGGGCTTTGCCGAACAGCTCCACTTCGGCGCCGGCGGCCGTGTGGCCGCCGCCCGACAGCCGCCCGTCCACCGGGCCGGTGCCGCTCGACTGGTGGCGCGCGTCCACGCCCGCCCGAAACTTGGTACTCGGCTTGGTATAGGCGCCGAGGCGGCCGTAGGGCGTACCATAGTTGCCGTAACCGCCTTCGACATAGACGCCCGGCACGGGCGCGGCGTTCTCCTGCCGAATGGGCGCGGGCCGGGGCGTGACGGGCAGCGGCCGATCCGGGATGCGGAAGTCGCGGAAGTCGTACTTCACCTCCTTCTTGACGGGCGGTGGCGGCGGAATCCGAAGCTGCTCGAAGTTGCGCGAGGCGGGCGGCAGCTCGTTGGTGCGGCTTTTCTCGATAACGATTTCGGTGTCTTCGAGACGCAAGTCGCCGCCGCTACGGCCGGGCTGGGCCAGCGCGGCGGTGGGCACGGCCAGCGCCACGGCAACCACCGGAAGCACTGCAACGAGTGAAGGGACAGAAGGGAGCGAAGGGGTACGCATCGCAGTGACTAGTGGCGAGTGACCAGTGACGAATGACTAGTGACGAATGACTGATGACGAATGACGGATGACGAGTGAGGAATGACGAGTGACTGATGATCAGTTAGTAATGGCTAGTCAACAGGCAGTTGTCACTTGTCACTCATCAGTAATCACTTTCCATCTGCGGGAGCTTCGGAGCGGGCGCGGCGCGACTTACCCGACGGGTTGGCATTGGGGTTGTCGGAGCCGGGCGCGGCGTCGGTCTTCCCGCCGGCATCGATGTTGGCGAGCTTGCGGCGGGCTTCGGCCACGATGTCGGGCAGCGGCGATTTCTCGAGCGATTCGAGCGTTGCCTTCGCCTGATACACCTCCCCTTGCGCCGAAAACACGTCGGCCAGCAGCAGGAACGAGTAGCCGACCCAGCGCTCGTAGGCACCGTAGATTTTTGGCACTAAAAACGCCTCCTCGCGCGCTTCCTTGTAGTTTTTCTGCTGGAACTGCACTTCCGCGAGCAGGTATTGCGCTTCGGCGCCGTTTTCGTCGGAGGCCGCCGCCGTGGTAGCGCGCAGCTCCTGCACCCCTTGCGCGTACTGACCGAGGCCCAGCGACGACTTGGCCCGAATCAGCAGGGCCGTGTTGGTGGCGTTGAGCGTGGCGTTGCCGCCGCTGAGCACTTCCGCCGCAATGGCGCGGGCGCGGTTGTAGTCGCCCGACGCAAACGTGGCGCGCAGCAGGCCCAACTGGGCGTTGCTCGACTCGCGGCGCGAGGCGGCGGCCGTCGCCAGCCGCGTGTAATACTGGATGGCCGTCGGGTAGTCTTTGTCTTCCAGGGCCAGGTCGGCCACGCGGTTGAGGGCTTTGTTAAGGTATTGCGTCCGGCCCTCGCTCAGCACTTCCTTCATTTTGGTCGTGCCGTTCTTCTTGTCGCCGCCGCGCAGGTACGAATCGGCGATGTAGTAGCGCGCATCGGGCGCCACGGCGGCCTCGGGGTACTGCCGCAGGTACGCCTCGAACTTGGGCACCGCCAGCTCGTATTTCTCGGCGAAGTACAGCGACTTGGCGGCCTCAAACTCCACGGCCTGCAACGACTTGGCATCCGGCACCCGCTGGCGGTACGCCTGCAGGAACGGGTCGAACTCCTCGGTGCGGCCGGCGGCCGTCAGGGCTTCCTGCAACGAGAAAATCGCCGCTTCGGCCACCGGGTTGGTCGAATAGTCGTCGAGCACCTTCCTGAAGTCGGTCACGGCCGGGTTGTACTGCTGCTGGCTGGCGTAGGCCACCCCGCGCTTGTGGTACGCCTGCGGAATCAGGCCGCTGGTGGGTTGCTGCTGAATCAGCGTCGTGAAGCCCTGCACAGCCTCGGCAAAATGCCCGGCCTCGAACTCGAACAGCGCCTGGTGGAACATCGCGTTGTCGAGCAGGCGCGATTGCGGAAACTGCTTCGGAATCAGGCCCAGCGTCCGGAGGGCTGCTTCGCGGCGGCCGGTCAGGTTCAGCACCACGCCTTTCTGGAAGAGGGCCTGGTCCTGGTCGCGGCCGTTGGCGGCGAGCACTTTATCGTAGAGCTGTAGCGCCTGCTGATACTCTTTGGCGATGTAGTAGCAGTCGGCGAGCCGCAGGCGCGCGTCGGTGAGGTTGGGGTCGGTCTCGCGCGACGCCGAATCGGCCAGAAACGCCGTGAACGGCACCACTGCGTCGGCGTATTTCTTCGAGTTGAAATAGGCGTAGCCGAGGCCGTAGCGTGAGAGGCGGTAGAGGTCTTGCCCGCCGTCGGTGGGTTTCACGCGGTAGGTGTTGCCGTAGGCGGCGGCGGCCTCGTCCCAGCGGCGCAATAGGCTCAGCGACTCCCCTTTCAGGAAGTTGGCGGCCGTCTTCATCTCCGGGTCCTGCGGCTCTTTCAGCGATTTTTCGAGCAGCGGCAGCGCCGCCTCGGGCCGCCCGGCGTTGTACTGGTTGACGGCCTCGTAGTACGTCACGCGCTGATACGTGCGCTCGATTTTGTTGGAGCGGCGCGAGAGGCTTTCGATGTGCCGAATGGCGGCCGGATAGTCGTTCGACGACAGGTACGCCTCGCTGAGCAGGTCGTCGGCCTGGTCGCCGAGCTTCGACTTCGGGTAGTTCTTGTTGAAATCGGCAAGCGCCTGAATGACGGCGCGCGTGTTGCCCTGCTCGAAGTTGATTTCGGCCACTTTCACGGTGGCCTGCTCGGCAATCTCGCGGTTGTAGGCCGGTTGGCGGGCCTGCTCGAAAGCCGTCAGCGCGAACGGCTTGTTGCCGCCGTCCACCTGCAGGTAGCTCAACCCCAGGTGGTAGGCGGCCATCTGGCCGAGCGTGTCGCGCACGGCGGCCACGGGCTGCAGGCGCTGCACGGCGGCCTTGAAATCGCCGGTTTTGTAGGCCGCGTAGCCGGCCTTGTACTCGAGGGAGGCTTCGGCCTTGCCCTGCGGTCCGCGCACACCGGGCTTGCCGGCAGCGGCGGCCAGCAGCGGCATCGCCTTTTTGTAGTCTTCCTGCTGGAAATAGGCGTCGCCGACCAGAAGCTGAATCTCGTCGGCACCGGCCACGGTGGGCTTCTGTGCCAGCGACGCCTCGCCGTAGCGGATGACTTCGCCGAGGTTGCGCTCGCGGTACAGAATCTGGGTCAGGAGCTGCGGCACCTGCGAGCGGTACGTCTCACTTTTGGCCGCTTCCTGCAAGTCGGCGCGCGCGGTGGTCAGGTCGTTGGCCTTGAATGCCAGAAAACCCGCGTAGTAGCGCGAGGGCGCCACATAGGCGTGGGTGCCGGTTTTGGTGCGGTCGAAGAGCAGCCGCGCTTTATCGAATTGCTTGGTCTGAAACAGCGAGTAGCCGAGCTTGAAATCCGACTCGGCGCGCTCGCCGGTAGTCAGCAGGCTCGGCGCCACTTGCTGGAAGTTCGGAATGGCGCGCTCGTAGTCCTTCTTCTCGAAGTAAAACCGCCCCAGCTCGAAGTACGCCAGCGCGGCTTTGGGGTGCGCGGGGAAGCGGTCGGCGAAGGCCAGAATGCGCGCCTCGGCGTCGGGTTGCAGCAGGCGCAAGCCGCTCACGGCGGCGTAGTAGGCGGCGTCGGCGGCGCGCTCCGGCTCCTGCCGCACGGCGGGCGTCTCGCGCAGATACTCGTCGAACGCCGATTGGGCGGGGCCGTAGAGCTGGCGCTCAAAGAGGCGCACTCCTTCGGCAAAGCGCGCCTCGGGGTGGATCACCTGCTGCGTCTGCTGGGCCAGCGCCTCGGTGGCAGGCGCCACGGCCAGTGCCGCGCCGGCACCCCAGGCGGCCAGAAAGAGGAAACGAGAGTAAGTCATATGGTTTCTTGTTTCTTGTTTCTTGTTTCTTGTTGCTGATTTCTGGTTACCGCTCTATTGCAAACCAGAAACTAGAAACCAGAAACTAGAAACTTAAACTGGCTCCCAACGCCGGCAGAATGGGTAGCTGATCGACGCGGGTGGACGTTACGCGGTCAAAGTAAAAGATATTTCGGCGGTCGTAGGCGTTCGTGACGCTGGCGTCTAGCTCAAACTTGAGGTTTTCGCGCAGCTTCCACGTCTTGCGGGCCGAGAAGTCGAGGCGGTGGTAGTACGGCAGGCGGCGCGAGTTGAGGGCGCCGTAAAACACGCCCAGCGTACCGTTTTGCTGGTCCACGGGCTGCTGAATCGGGCCGGTGAGAAGCTGCTCGTAGAACCCGCCGGTGGGCGTGAAGGGGAAGCCCGACCCCAGATTCCAGCGCGCGCTCACCTCAAACGATTTTCCGGCGCCGAACTGATACGTGGCAAGCAGGTTAACATTGTGCCGCCGGTCGAAATTGGGGCGATACTCGAAGCTGCCGAACTGTCGCGTCACGCTCGTGAGCGAGTAGGAACCCTGCGTCAACAGGCCGCCCTGCTTGTAAGTGAAAGCCAAATCGACGCCGCGCGCCACGCCTTTTTCAACGACGTACTGCGATTGCGCGGCCGAAAACCGGTCGCGGTTGATGTTGACGACCTGCGGAAACTCCTTGATGTACGGCTCCAGGTTGAGCGTGAGGCGCGAGTCGAGCAGGTCAACTTCGAGGCCCGTGATCAGGTGGCGGCCCGTCTGGAGGCGGTTGGTTACGCGCGTACCGTCGGCCTCCTGCAACACGTCGGGCGACGAGAGGTAGCCCGCAAACAGGTTCACCACATCGCGGTCGGAGCGCGTGGCGAGCAGGTTTTGGGTATAGAAGCCACCGGCCGCTTTCAGGCGGATGTTCTCGGTGAGATTGTATTTGAGACCCAGGCGCGGCTCCGGCGAGAACTGCGCGAGCGAGGCGTAGAAGTGCAGCCGCAGGCTCGGCTCGATGACGAACCGGTCGGCGGCGCCGCCCGCCACGATGCGGTACTTCACGAACGCCGCCAGCTCGGTGTTGTTCTGTACTTCCTCATAGGAAGCGTTCGAGCTATTCAAGCTTTTAACTGGCGAACTGCTATAGAATTCTGTGGCGTTGCCGAGGAGCTGCACCCCGTAGCGCAACTCATTCTTGCGGATGAAGTACGTGAAATCGAGGTTCAGATTGAAGTTGTTGATGCGCGAGGTGCGCGCCGGAAAGCTCGGCTCGGCGAGCTTCACGTTGTAGTCGGAGTACGACAACGCGCCGCGCATCACCACCGACGACGTGCTCGGCAGCAGCAGGAAATCGGCGCCGGCGCCGTAGGTGTCCCACGTAATGTCGGTGTTGTTGGTCAGCCCCACGCGGTCGGTGAAGTTGAAGCCGAAGGCGTTGAAGCGCGAGCCGCCCGCCCCGTTGAGCGACACCTTGCCGTAGAGGTCGCGGAAGTTGAACGGCAGGCCGTCCGGGTTGGCGTACTCATAGAAGAGTTTGGACGTCTGCTGCAGGTACGACGTGCGCCCCGACACCAGAAACGACGCCCCGGCCAGCCCCGTCTCGGGGTTGGGTTTCGCCAGCGGACCTTCCAGCAACAGCTTCGAGGTGAACGGGTTGACCGCCACCTTGCCCGCCAGCCGCGAGCGGTTGCCGTCGCGGGTGGTGACGTCGAGCACGGCCGACGTGCGCCCGCCGTACTCGGCCGAGAAGCCGCCCGTGTACACGTCCACGCTCCGCAGGATGTCGGTATCGAACACCGAAAACAGGCCGATGGAGTGGAACGGGTTGTAAATCGTCATTCCGTCGAGCAGCACCAGCGTCTGGGCGGGCGTCCCGCCCCGGATGTAGAGCTGCCCGCCCTGGTCGCCGGTGAACACCACGCCCGGCACCGTCTGTAGATATTGCGCCAGATCGGCCTCGCCGCCCACGGCGGGCATCAGCTTGATGTCCACGGGCGTCACTTTCTGCACCCCGGCGCGCACCTCGGTGAGCTGCTGGGTTTTGGTGCCGGTCACTTTCACTTCCTCCAGTTCTTCGGTCGATTCGGCGACGTAGAGCTTGACGGTGAGAATCTCGCCGGGTTTGAGCGTAACGTCTTGACTCGCAGCGTTGAAGCCGAGCGCTTCGCCCGTCACGGTGTAGAGGCCGGGCGTGAGGCGTGTGATGGAGAAGTACCCGCGGTTATCGGTCACGGCGCCGCTATTGCTCGTGCCGCTCACGCGCACGGTGGCGTAGGGCAGCGGCTCGCCACCGGCTTTGTTGTAGAGAAAACCGCGCACCTCCGCCGTGGCCTGCGCCCAGGCAACCGACGTATTGGCGAATGGAGCGGCGAAAAACACGAATACGAGCGCCGATAGCAGGCGCGAAAAAGCAGGTAAACGAAGTGGCATCACGAGGCCGAACAATCGGCGGAGAGGACGGTTGACGGTGGTTGGCGCGGGTTGAGTTCGCCAAAAGTACGTTCCACGGGCGGGGTGGACGCATCGGGGGCGCCGCGAACCTGTTTTGGGTTCATCTGAAAAAGGTGGTTACGTTTGGTGCGTCCATACACCACGAGCCTGTGCCGAAATCAATATTTACGAAAGAATAGATCTTTAGTATAGAAGCCGAGTTTTTCATAGTGATTTATGATCTCGACGTGGGTTAGGTATTGGCGATTAGCGCTCACTTCATCCTGGCATTTGGCGATCAGTACACCCCGATCTCTTAGAACGCGGTGCGCTTCGCGGCCAGCAGCAAAATATAAGTCTGTAACATTCTCGTGCCACTTACCTCCACCCGGCGTCTCGTCGCCATTGGAGTAGGCGTCCCGAAAAGTATAATGTGTACCCGAGCCGGCTTTGGAATCTACTTGCTTTCTGAAAAGCCTTCCATATACGGTGGGTCCAGCACTAAACAATCAAGTGAAGCTGCGTCGTAAGGAAGATTTCGGCAATCCACTCCCATGCTAATATCCGAAAATTTAACCTCATATTTATTCGTATCTACATTGCGCCAAAACACTCCCCTTCCGTACGTTACGTCAGCAATGGTAGCACCATCCGGTACGTGTAGTCTTAGTACCTAAGGAAACACTACTGAATTGTCTTCAACGTAAGCGGACAAAATCAAGTCAGTCGTTGCTTCCCCGCCCTGCTTGCGACGCGACGTAGTCGGTTCCAAAAGAGCAAGCGAGTTGGGTTCGGCGGAAAACAGATCGTGTTGCATAGTCCTCAAAGTTACGGACGGAGGGCGTTACCCCCGCTGAATTCCCAGCGCCAGCTCCCGCAGGATGTCGGCATCGGTCAGTGAGCCGCCTTCGATGCCTTTGGCCTGTAGGTCGGCCCGGCGCAAATAGCTGATGACGCGCCGCGCCCGCTCGTAGGGGAAGCGGTTGAGCGCCTGCTCGTACTCTTTTTGCAGAAACGCCCGGTTGCCGAGTGCCGCCCGCCAGTTGATGGGGCCGGCCGCGCGTTGCTGATGCAATACCAGCAGCCGCGCAAAAAAACCGAACAACAACCCCAGTTGCGGGATAACGGGATTGTCTTTCGGGTTGCTCCCAAAAAATCGGATGATGCGCTCGACGTGCGCCGCATTGCCCTGCACGAGGGCCGTTTGCAACTCGAAAATCGTGAACTCGCGGCTCATCCCGACGCCCGCCAGCACGGCTTCTTTGTCAATCGCCTTGCTCGCGGCGGCCGCACCGTTCAGGAGTTTATCGACCTCCGACGCCAGCCGCGCCAGGTCGGTGCCGGCGCGTTGCACCAGCAGCATCACGGCTTCGGGCGTAATAGCCGCGCCGTGCTCCTTGACATAGGCCGTGAGCCAGCCGGGCACCTGGTTTTCGTAGAGTTTTTTGGTAGTGAGGAGCACCGCGGATTTTTCGGCCGCCTTCGCCAGCGCCTTGCGGCCATCGAGGGTTTTGTGCTTGTGGCACAGCACCAGCACGGTGGTGGTGGACGGTTGTTCGAGGTAGCGCAACAGAAGTTTGAGACCGGGGTCGCGCTCGAGGTCGGCCACCGTCTGCGCTTCCCGCACGAGCACGACCGTGCGGTCGGCCATCATCGGAAAGCGCCGGGCGTTGCCGAGGATGGTCGCCACATCGGCATCGCGGCCGTAGAGCACCACTTGGTTGAAGCCGCGCTCGTGCTCGGCCAGCGCGTGTTGCTCGATGTAGTCGGCCACGCGGTCGATCTCGAACGGCTCCTCCCCTTGCAGGATGTACACCGGCGCGTAACGACCGGCGCGGAGGTCTTGCAGAATCTGGTCGGTGGTCTGAGTGGGCACTACGATGCGGTATGAGGTGCAAAGCTACCGTGCCGCCGCGATGTGGTTTTGGCCGGTTTGGGATACGTTTTGTTTGTATTTTTAATCATTATGTAAATCAAAAAAAATTTTGCCTAAACGCTTTCCCCCGATTGTCATCCTGAGCGAAGCGAAGGACCTTCCCGCCCGGAAGCACTGCCGCCCCGCTTCGGCCCGACTGTTTGAGAAACGCCCGACGCGGTAGCAAACGCGCGCCTGACCGCTGTGAAGGCCCGCTGCTACAGACAGGGCGCGTTTTGCAGAGAGTCAGACCAGAGTGAGGCGGCGGGCCAGATAGGCGGGAAGGTCCTTCGCTTCGTTCAGGATGACAAGCGGGGAAGGACGTTTTTTCGCAGGGACTGGCCAGAGCGGGGCGGCGGTGCTTTTGGGCGGGAAGGTCCTTCGCGGAGTTTACCCCCGTCGGGGCTCAGGATGACAAGGGAGAGGAAGTTTCAGACAGTATGTAGCCAACCGCGTATGCGGCGGCGTGAAGCGTTTGTACCTACTGCTCGTGTGCTGCTGCATCGCGCTTGCGGTGCCCCTGCCGACACGCGCCTACTCCGTGCTGTCGCATCAGGCCAACGTCGATTCGGCGTGGCAGAGCTGCCTGCTGCCTGCGCTTACGCGCCGCTGGCCGGGCGCTACGCCCGACGACGAGCGCCGCGCGCGCGCGTTCGCCTATGGCGGCTCCATCATTCAGGATATGGGGTATTACCCGTTCGGGTCGCACTTCTTCACGAAGCTGACGCACTACGTCCGCACCGGGGCGTTCGTGCGGGCACTGCTCGACGAAGCCCGCGACCGCGACGAGTACGCCTTCGCACTCGGCGCGCTGGCGCACTACGCGGCCGACAATCAAGGGCATTCGCTGGGCACCAACCGCGCAATGTCCTCCGTGTACCCGGAGTTGGGCGAGAAGTACGGCAAGGTAGTGACGTACGAGCAGGCGCCGGTGCAGCACACGCAGGTTGAGTTTTCGTTTGATGTGGTGCAAGTGGCCGCCGGACGCTACCGCTCCGAGGCGTTTCACGATTTCATCGGCTTTCAGGTGGCGAAGGATGTGCTTGATAGAGCCTTCCAGCGCACCTACGGCCTGCGGTTGGGCGAGGTGTTCGTCAATGTCGATTTGGCCATCGGCACGTATCGCTTCACGGTGTCGCAGCTGATACCCGAGATGACGCGGGCCGCGTGGCACTACCGGCGCGCCGACATCAATAAGCTCAGCGGCCGGGCGCGGCGGCGCGATGTGGTGTACAGCTACTCGGCGCGGCAGTTTCGGCGCGAGTTCAGGGAGAAATTTGAGCGGCCGGGGTTCTTCGCGCGTGGCCTCTCGAAGCTGTTTCGGTTGCTGCCGAAGGTGGGGCCGTTGCGGCCGTTCGCGTTTCACGTCCCGACGCCGGAAGCCGAGCGACTGTTTCGGGAGTCGTTCGGGCAGGTGCGGCGGCGCTACTGTGGCTTGTTGGCCGAGCAAACCGCCACCGGCGCGCCGCCCCCGCTGGCCGATACCGATTTCGATACCGGCCGCCCCACCGCGCCGGGAGAATACGAACTGACCGACGAGGCATACACCGACCTGCTCCACCGCCTCGAAAAAAACAACTTCCGCGACGTGCCGCCCGGCCTGCGGGCCGATGTACTGCGGTTTTTCCGCGCCGGCCCGACCACCGCCGACAAACACCCCGACAAGACGACGGCCGCGCTGACTCGTCTGCGCGAGGCGCGGTAAGTGGGGAGCGGAGACGCCTAGTTGCGTCTCTGCGGCTCTGCGGCAGTTGGGCACCCGGTGTAGCGGAAACGCAAGGTTGCGTCTCTACGGCTGTTGCATCGGCGGTTGGGTCGTAGAGACTCATCCTTGCGTCTCCGCTGCTGGTCACTGCGATTGGAGCCGAGCAGTGCAGACCACGGTTCAACTTACGGTACCGAGTATCTCCACATCTCAACCGCCAATGCCACATCCGCCCCAATCTTTGACGGTATGCAAGCGATACCTCACGACCGGCACCCCGGCAGAAACGCCATTTTTTGGCTGATCGGGGCGTTGGCGGCGGGCAAGCTGGCCCTGCACCTGCTCACGGCTACCGGTTACGGCCTGCACCGCGACGAGTACCTCTACCTCGAAATGGGCCGCCACCTGGCGTGGGGCTACAAGGAGGTGCCGCCGCTGCTGGCGCCGCTGGCCGCCCTCAGCCGGGCGCTGGGCGATTCGGCGTGGGCCGTGCGGCTGTGACCGGCGCTGTTCGGGGCGGCTACCGTGGCGCTGGTGGGCTTGCTGGTGCGCGAGCTGCGCGGCGGTTGATGGGCCGTGCTCGCGGCGGGCGGCGCGACGGCCGTAGCGCCGGTGTACCTCGTGATGCACCATTTGTTTCAGCCCAACTTTCTGGACGTGTTTTTCTGGACGCTGAACGGGTACCTGAGCGTACGGTTCCGCCACCGCCCCTCCCCCACCGGTTTGGCAATGATAGGCGCGGCGATAGGGCTGGGGTTGCTGGCCAAATACAGTACGGCGTTCTGCGCGCTGTCCGTGGTCACTTTCGTTATGATAAGTAGAGAGTTGCGCCCGTGGCTGCTTTCGCGCTGGGGTGTGGCGGCGGCTCTGGCGTTGGTCATTGTCTTGCCGAATGTGGGGTGGCAAGCCGCGCACGACTGGCCCGTGCTGGCGCATATGGCCGCGCTGCGGCGCAATCAACCCGGGCACGTCGCGCCGACCGATTTCCTGCTCGACCAGCTTGGGAGGATCCTGCCGGGCGTACCGCTGTGGCTGGTCGGACTGGCCTTCACGCTGACGCCCGCCGGTCGCCCCTACCGGGTGCTGAGCGTACCGTTCGGGCTGGTGATTGGGCTGCTGCTGCTCTCGCACGGCAAAAATTACTACGCCGCCGGGCTGTACCCGCCGCTGCTGGCGCTCGGCGCGGTGGCGTGGGAGCGGTGGCTGCCATCCGCCCGCTGGTGGGCGTGGGCGGGGCGCGCGTCCCTCCTGCTGTTGCTGCCGCTGCTGACGTGGCGCGTGTTTCCGGCGCTGGTGCCGGTGTTGCCGATGCCGGAGCTGGCTACGTACGTGGGCCGACTGGTGCACGACAACCCGCAATTTGCCGGGCTGGTGCGCTGGGAAGACGGCGAGTTGCACTCGCTTCCACAAGACGTGGCCGATATGCGCGGCTGGCCCGAGTATGCCCCGCTGGCCGCCCGCGCGTGGGCGCGCCTGACGCCCGCCGAGCGCGCCACGCCTTGCTGGTGGGCGCCAACTACGGCCCGGCGGGCGCCTGCAACCGGCACGGCGCGGCGCTGGGGTTGCCGCCGTGCCATTCGACCAACGGCTCGTTACTCGCTGTGGTGGCCCGAACCGCTGGCCGCCCCCTCGGCCATCATCTACCTCACCGAGGCCGACGAAGTGCCCGATGCCGCCGCGTGGTTCACCTCGACGGAATCGATGGGGCACATCCGCGACCCGTTCGCGCGCTGCCGGGGCGGGCGCGTGTGGCTGCTGCGCGGGCCGAAGCCCGGCGTAGGGCCGTGGGTGCGCGGGCGGGTGGCCGAGGCGCGGGCGGGGGTTGAGGGGTGAGGCCGACCGCCGTGACCCGGCCGCCGACCCCGTGTCTCAACTTGACTGGCGTGGGTCATTGCATCCGCGCACAGATGCTCCACGCGCGAATCGTGCGAACGCTGCCTGCCCGGTTCCGGACGATAACGCGCCACGTGGTGGTGGCCAGCGAACCGTCGGCCGGGCCGGAATATTTGATGTCCACGTCGTCCATCAGCGAGCTGGTGTCGCGGTGGCCGCCGCCGCCGCCGATGAGCGTCGTGCCGGTCGGACACTGGCACTCGACGCCCCCCCTGAAGCCGGCCGCCACATCCACATCGGTGGACTGCCGCACCAGCCCCATCCCGACGGTACCGTTCACCGTCAGGTCGCCGTTGACGAGCGCGTTGGCGGTGACGTGCAGTTGCGCCTGCGGCGAAGCGGTGCCGATGCCCACGTTGCCGCCCGCCTCCACGTGCAGCAGCGGAGTGCCCGCCACTCCCTGTGCACCGCGGCTCACGTCGAGGGCCGTGGCGGCCGGGCTGGTGCCGTTCACTTTCACGGCCAGGCCGTTGGCGCCGGTGCTCGTGGCGGCATTGTAAAACGACGCCACGTAGCCGTTGTTGCTCATTGCCCAGGCCAGCGACCCGATGCCGCCCGCGAAGTTGCCGCCGTTGTTGTCGGCGCCGAGCGTATTGACCGCCGTGTTGCCGAACTGCGCGAAGCCGCTGGCGGGGTCGGCGGTTCCCAGGCCCAGCCGTCCGGTCTGCGTGAGCGTCATCAGCCGGTCAGTGACGGTGGAGTTGTCGGCGTAGCGCACCCACTGAAATTGCCGGCCCGTAGCGTTGTCGGGGATGCCGAAGGTCAGCGTGTTGGGTTCCATAAACAGGCCCCAGCGGCCGCTGCCCTGATAATTGCCGCTGGCAAAGGCATCCCAACCGCGCGTAATGAGCGGGCGGTCGGCGCCGTTGAGCAGAACGCCGAGGGCGGAGCCGTCGAGCCGCAGGTTGCCGTTGAGATGTAACCGTTGGGTTGGCGCCACCACCCCGACACCTACATTCCCACCGGCTTTGACGGTGAGCAAAGACGTGCCGGCAGCGGCCTGGGCGCCGGTGCTCACGTCGAAGGCTGTGGCCAGCGCATTGGTGCTGAGCGTCTTCACCGCCAAACCATTACTGTTGGCACCGGTGCCCGCATTGTACACCATTGCCGCGTAGCCAGGCTGGTTGGCAGCCCACATCAGCGAACCGGGACCACCGCCGGGGCCATCGGCCCCGGTAATGTTGGTTTCCGTAGTGGCCAGCCGCGAAAACGGAGTGTTGACCCCCAGTCCGAGCCAGCCCTGTTGAGTCAGGATCATCAGCCGGTCGGTGATGGTGGGGTTGACGCCATAGCGCACCCACTGAAATTGACGGCCACTATTATCGTCGGGTATTCCGGGGGTGAGCGAGTTCGGCTCCATAAACACCCCCCAGCGGCCAATACCCCGGTAGTCAGTGCCTGTGCAGGGGTTGAGGTACCGATCCCGACGCGTCCCTGCTCGGTCCAGCGCAATACCGGGTACACGACGTCGTTGTCCCAGTACGCCAGTTCGCCGCCGCGGTAGCCACCGCAGGGCGTGCGCCTGGCCCTCCGTCGGACTCAACTGCAACTCGTGGCCGGCGAGCGCGAGAGGCTGGGTAGCAGTGTGGTTGCCGAGGTTGTCGCGTTGGTCCGGCAGATTCAGGATTTGCCCGGCGTCCACGATCAGCGAAGAAAGAAACAGCGGGTTGGGTAGCAACCGCACCACGCCATCGCCGGCGTGTACGCCCTGCCGATGCTCGACCCGTTCAGCAGCCGGTTCGGTGTACGACGAGCCGCCGGCCCCCGCATCGTAGCTGCCACCGCCGCCGTAGTGACCGCCGCCGCCGCCGCCCGCTCCACCGCCGCCGCCTTGCCCGAGTGAGCCATCGTTGGCGTAATACCCGATGCCGCCGGCAGTCTGCGAGCCGCCGGTCGCAACGTAGCCATCGCCCCCGACCAGCCCGCCGCCGCTGCCGCCCGGATCGTAGTACGCGCCGCCGCCGCCACCGGCTACGAGTACGCGGTTGCCGAGGGCCGCGCCGCCACGGCGCACATCGGTGGCGCCACCACCGACATACTCACCGGAGCCGCCGCCGTTGTAGCCGCCGTAGAGATAGTGCCCTTCGGCCCCCCACCTCGATAACCAGTGTTTCGCCCGGTGTGACCGGCAGCTCCGCCCTGACAAAGCCACCCAGGCCACCATTGGAAGGCGTACCGTACCCCCCGCCCTGGGCACCTTCGGCTTCCACCAGTATGCGGGTAACGCCCGGCGGCACCGTCCAGGATTGGGCGCCGCCCGTATAGGCAAACGTCACCCATTCGCTGTTTTCTGAGGACAGGACTTCCTGCCACCCGGAATCGCTGTAAATATTCAGCCGCCCGGTGGTGGTGTTGAACACCTGCAACCCGGCCGCCGGAGACGGCAACGCATCGCGTTGCGCCTGCGTGAGGCGCGGTACGAGTACGCCCTTGTCGGTGGCGCTGACGTCGAGCGCCGCCGAGGGGTGCGGCGTGGCGGTGCCCACCCCGATAGATTGAGCACCTGCTTCGGTAGCAACCAGCAGCAGCACCCCGACGGCGCCACTGCACCACCCACCGGTGAGTTGAGAAAAAAAACCGCCCCAGAGCAGCGCAGGCGGCACGAAAAGCGTAGAAGTGAGCCACGGAAATGCGAGGGTTGAGTTGAGAGAATATGTACTGATTGAGCAGCCTGCAACCGGCCGGAGGCCCGGCGCTTGGGTACATTGGCTGCCCTTAGTTCACGGCTGCCGCCGCGCCGGCCGTGCCATTGTTGCCACCCGGACCACCCGCGCCGCCCGTGCCGAATGTGATGGTGTTGCCGGTGGTGGACACCGTGGTCAGGGCGCGGTATATGCCGTAGGATGGGCCACCGGCGCCGCCCCCGCCCACCCCGCCCGTGCCGCCACTGCCGCCCCGCCCGCCGCTGCCGCCTCGGCCAACGCTGCACGTCACGTTTTGCCCGCCCGCGCCGCCCAGACCGCCCGCGCCACCCAAGCGGCCCGTGCCACCGGCGCCGCCGTAGCCGCCGTTGCCCGCCACGATCACGTTGTTGATCAGTTGGCAGCCCGTGCTGCTGATGAGAACAGCCCCGAACGAGCCGCCGCCGCCGTAGCCGCCGTTGCCCCCCAAACCACCGCACCCACCGCCGCCGCCGCCACCGCCGCCGTTACCCCGAGCCGCTGGCGAGATGCGGGCGCCCCCGCCGCCGCCCCCACCGCCGCCGCCGCCAACGGCACCGGCACCGCCCATACCGCCCGGCGTGGAGGTCCAGAACGAGGATGTCAGGCTGCCGCCGAAGCCGCCGGTGCCGCTGCCGCCGGGGCCACCGTTGGCGCCGTCAGCGCCGGGGCTTCCATCAGTGCCCGCCGTACCGCCGGCACCACCGGCACCACCACCGACACCCGCTCCGGCACCCCCGGCAGTACCCGTACCTACACCCAGCCCGCCACCCACACCGCCGGTGCCGCCAAGCGCACACGTAATTCCACCTAATACAGGAACCATAATCTGCGTGGTGGCACAATTCGAAGCAGCGCCCGCAGTGCCAGGGGCACCTGCCGCACCCGTTGCCGAACCGACGTCTCCCGCTTCGCCACCCCCGGCATTACCGGCTTCGATGCGACAATTCTGTACGACGAGGCCGGGGCACGTTGTGCAGATCAAGCCGTACACCGACGTGTTTGGAAAGTATGTCGTGCTGGCCTGCAAAAAACAGCGATCTATAATGGTGGGCCGCCGCACGTCGGCGCCTATCACAGCCACCATATTATTGTCGTTAATAGGACGAGCGCGGATAATCGTCACGTAACCCGGCCCACGCGCCCAGTTGTTGGCCGCCGAATAGCCACCGTAAATACTGATTCCCTCAATAAGCTCAACAGTAGCCTGGTACACCCCATCCGATACATACACTTGGGATTTGTACTGCGCCTGCGCCAACTGCAAGCCTGACTCGATGGTGCGGCGCGGCGCAGCACGGGTGCCGGGGTTGGCGTCGTTGCCGGTCTTAGCCACGAATACCGCCGCTGCTTCGTCGCCGTCGATACCGTCGCAGTTGGCATCAAAAAACAAATCGTCGGGGGGGTCTGGAAGGGTCTTGAAGTACGCGCCCAGCGCCTCGCAGGGCGTACGCGCGCGCCACTGCGTACCGGTCCAGACCAGCAGCTCGCCGGGAGTGGTGCCGCGCACTACGCCGCCCAGCCCTTCCAGCGCCGTGAGCTTGCGCCAGCCCAGCGCCGGGCCGCCGTACAGCATCAGGGCGCTCGAATCGCGGTCGAACACCAGCAGACCGGCCGCCGGGGCCGGGATGGCGAGGCGCTGCACGGCCGTCAGGCGCGGCGGCAGCATCCCCTTGGTGGTGGTGCTGACGTCGAGCGCGGCCGACGGGTGCGGCGCCCCCGTGCCGATGCCCACGCCGGGCGTTTGCGCGCGGCACACCATCGTTGCTACGCTCAGCGCCAGGCCCAGCAGGGCGGCGCGGTGGGGCACACGAGTGCCCGGTCGGCCCCCACGGCGGGGGCCGGTGTAGAAATCAGCCATCGGAAAAGGAGGAGGAGGTGAGAGATGGATCGCCGCGCGAAGTCGGCGCGGCCCACGCCTGCCGGAATGGGTGCCCGGCGGGTAGCTACGTCAGATTTCGCCCCGGAAATGGCGATTGATCAGTTCGCCTTTCGAGTTGATGTGGAGCTTGCGGTAGATGTTGCGGACGTGGTTGCGGATGGTATCGAGCGTGACGCCGAGCCGGTCGGCGGCGAGCTTGTAGCTCATCCCGTCCACGAGGAGCTGGATGGTCTGGCGCTCGCGCTCCGTGAGTTGCTCGGCCTGCGTGGGCGCCTGCGGCCGAAAGTGCGCGAGCACCTGCCGCGCGATGGTCGGCGACATCACCGACCCGCCGCCGGCCACGTCGAGCACGGCCCGCTTGACGTCGGCGAGCGGTGTGTTTTTGAGCAGATAGCCGCTGGCCCCCGCGCACACGGCCTGGAAGATGCGCGACGAGTCGCCGTACACGGTAAACATCAGCACATCGGCCTCGGGAAACTGCTGCTTGATGAGGCGGATGCCTTCCAGGCCCGACTTACCGGGCAACCCGATGTCGGTGAGCACCACGTGCGGCGCGCGGTGCGCGGCGGCCTGCTCGAAAAACTCCTCCACCGACCCCGCCGCGAACAGGCACGTCAGCTCGGGCTGCGCGCGCAGGTAGCTGAAGTAGCAGTCGCGGATGAGCGCGTCGTCTTCGATGAGAGCCAGCCGCAGTGCCATTGGATGGAGGGGTGAGATGGAGGGGTAGTGGGGTAGTGCGCTGCAAAGGTGGCCGATTGACCGACCCGAATACAATGACATTTTGATGCGTCGCGCGCACCACCCTGCCCTTCTCAGAAGCTGTTTGAGTTAGCGCGCGGCAGCCCGCTGCGCCGCTAGTCTCAATAACGTAAACAGCCTCTCAGCGGCGGGCCGAACGGCGGAGCGGCAGCTCCAGCGCCACTTCCCACGCGCCGGTGGGGCCGGGGCCGGCCGTCAGCACCCCGCCGAGGGCGGCGGCGCGCGCCTGCATATTCCGTAGCCCTTGCCCCCCGGAGCGCCACTCGACGGCCGATTTCCTCCCGCTGCCTTCTTCCGTCACCCGCAGGTGCAGCGCCCGGTCTTCCAGCCCGAAGCGCACCGCCAGATGCGCCGGCTGCCCGTGGCGCACGGCGTTGGTGGTGCTTTCCTTGAAAATGAGGTACACCGCCTGCCGGACGGCCAGCGGCAGCACCAGCCTGGCGGGCACGTTGGGCGTATCAAGCGCCCACGTGATGCCGAGGGGCGTGGTGAGGTGGAGCAGGTGCTCGCGCATCCGGCCCAACAGGGCGTCGGCCGACTCCTGCCGGGCGTCGATGCTCCACACCACATCGCTCATCGTGGCGATGGCATCGCGCGAGGTGGTGGCGATGCGGCGCAGCCCGGAGGCGGTGGCATCCGGCTCGAGGGGCATCTGATTCAGAAATTCGGCCTGCACGGCGATGCGCGTCAGGAGCGAGCCTACTTCGTCGTGCAGGTTGGCGGCGATCTGGGTTCGCAGCCGCTCGACGGCCAGCGCCCGGCGCATCCGCAGGCGGTACAGCCCGTAGAGCAACGCCGCGAGGGCCAGGGTTTCCAGCCCGATCACCCACCCCCGCAGATACCACGGCGCCAGTACCCGCAGCGGCAAACGCAGTTCGTGGCGGCTCCAGCGGCCGTCGGGGCCGGCGGCGCGCACATGCAGCGTATCGCGCCCGGCGGGGAGTTGGGCCAGCCGCAGCACCCGCTCGGGCCCCAGCGGCAGCCACGGCGCCCGGCGCCCGCCCAGCCGGTAGGCGTATTGGTGCTGCCCGGACTCGCGGAAGTCAACCAGCGCGAACTGGACGCTCAGAAAGCCGTCGGCGGCGGGCAGCGTCAGGGGCGCGGCGGCGGTGTGCGGCACCGACAGCTCGCGCAGGCGCTCGCCGTCGTACACGCTCAGGGCCGTGAGCAGCAGCGGCGCGTCGGCGGCAGTGGCGGCCCCCGCAGCGGGCGGGTGCGGCGGCACCTCGCTCAGCCCGGATACGCCCCCGAACAGGTAGCGCCCGGAGCGCAGCCGCAGCACCGAGCCGTGGTTGAACTCGTCGCCGGCGAGGCCGTCGCGGGCGAAAAAGCTCTCGAAGTGGTTGGTTCGCAGGTTGAGGCGCGAGAGGCCGCGTTGGGTGGCCGCCCACACCGCCGAATCGCCCTCGGGCGCCACGGCGCACACCAGATCGTCGGCGAGGCCGTCGGCGCGGCGCCAGGTGCGGGCGCGGCCGGTGGCCACGTCGAGGCGCGCCAGGCCGCCGCCGCGCGTACCTACCCACACGGTGCGGCCGTTGGGGGCGGGCCAGAGGCACAGCACATCGTTGACGGGCAGGCCGCCGGGCCGCGCCGCCCACCGCTGCCGGACGTCGCCGTCGGGCGTGAGCCGAAACAGTCCCAGTTCGGTGGCGGCCCACATATCGGCGGCCGTGGGGGGCGGGTTGGCCGCCGGGCCACCGGCCACGGGCGCCAGGGCGCTGTAGCGCAGCATCGGCACACCGAGGCGGCGGTCCGGGCCGTCGGGCTGGGCCAGCAGGCGGCCGGTGGGGCGCTCGTAGAGGCGCAGCCCCGCGTACGACCCCATCCAGAGGCGCCCGCGCCGGTCGGCCGTCAGGCAGGTGGCGTGGTTGTAGAGGCGGCTGATGTCGAGGCCGGCGCGGTCGGCGGCGGCGACGGTCGCCGAATCGCAGTGCGTGAGGACGTCGGTGGCGGGGTCGTAGCGCAGCAGGCCGGTGCCTTCGGTGGCCACCCAGAGGTGGCCGGTGGCGCGGTCGGGCCAGAGGCCGTATGCCAGGATGCCGCGCTCGTGGCCGTGCTCGCGCCACCGCACCCGCTCCCACTGCCCGGCGGGTCGGCGCCGAAACAGCCCCGCGTACGACCCCACGAACAGGCTGCCGTCGGGCATCTCGGCCATTCCGCGCGTACTGAACTGGAGCGCGTCGGGCTCCCAGAGCGCCGGGGGCGGTGCGGGCGTAGCGAACCGGGGGCGCTGGTTGTCGAGCTGCACCACGCCCAGATTGGTGCCGAGCCAGACGTTGCCGCCCTTGTCCTCGAACGCCACCCGGATGCGGAGCGGCTGCCCCAGCACGGCCACGATGGCGGTGCCGAGCGAGTCTAGGCGCCCCGTGAGGGGGTTGTAGCGCAGCAGTTCGCCCTGATCAGTGCCGAGCCAGAGCATTCCCCAACGGTCGGTGAGAGTGCAGAGGGTGCGCGCACTGCCGGGGACGCGGGTGCGGATGGCCGTCAGCAGGCGTGGGGTGGCGGTGGGGTCGTCGGCGGCGGCGCGGTAGAAGCCCGTCAGGCCGGCCATTCGCACCCCGCCGCCCGGCTCGGGACCGGCGTAGCGCAGGGCCGTGCCGGGCAGCCGGAACACTTGCCGAATGCGGCCGTCGGGCGCCAGATGCACCAGCGCACCGCTATGCGAGGCGGCGAGGACGCCGTCGTCGGGCTGAGGGTGGAGCGACAGCACGGTGCTGATCATCCGGCCCGCCTCGCCGGTGAGGCGCGTCCGGCTCACCAGCCGCCCCTGCCGCAGGCGCACGATTTCGCCGCGCAGGGTACCGGCCCACACGTCGCCCGTGCGGCTCAGCGCCAGCGATGAGATGCCCGCCAGCGTGGCGGCGTCGGCGAGCTGCACGGCCGCCAGGCGGCGGCGGGCAGGGTCGTAGGTGTACAACCCGCCCGTGGTGCCGAGCCACAGCCGGCCGCTCGCGTCCTCCACCACGGCGCGCACGGCGGGGTTGGGCAGGGTGCGGCCCGTCAGGCGTGCGAACGACTGAATCTCGTAGCCGTCGAAGCGGTCGAGGCCGTTGTCGGTCCCGATCCACAGAAACCCCGCGCGGTCCTGGTAGAGGCAATGCACCACGCGGTGGGCCAGCCCTTCGGCCACGCTCAGGTGGCGCACGATGCGCGGCGCCTGCGCCCGCGCCGGTGGCACCAACCCCGGCAGGCTCAGCAAAAGCGCAAGGAGGAGGGTGCCGAGGACGCGCATCGGACGCCGAAGGTACCACCGCCCCGCCCGGCCCGAACTTTACGGCCCTCTCCCCCCTGCTCTTCTCCGCTCTTGCCGCGCCGCCGATGTCAGCTCCTGCTTCTTCTGCCGAAACGTATTCGATTCCGGCCGCCTACCGGCGCCTCGAAAATCAACACATTCTCTTCTGGCTCATCAAGGATTTGAGTTGGTGTCTGGTCTGGAAGCCGCTGGGGGTGCTGATGATTCTGCCGACGCTCGGCATCGCGGCCGTCATCCTGTGGCGGACGCGCTACCTGCCCACCGAGCGCGCGCACAATCTGGCGGTGCTGCTCTGGATTACGGCCAACTCGTACTGGATGCTCAGCGAGTTCGCGCACTTCGACGAAACCGCCGTCCTCGGCGGCCTCGCCACCGGCAAGCAGCTCGCGCTGGTGCCGTTCGGGGCGGGGCTGGCCGTGTTGGCGGTGCATTACGGCCGCACGGCCTGGGGCAGGGCGGCTTCCACGGCGCGGAGGCGCGCGTCGAGCCGCTCGGCCACCGACTCGGCGCAGTAGCGGTGCTCGCGGTCGGCGGCGGCCTGGGCTTCGGCGCGGGCGGCGCGCGCTTCCAGCGTGGCCACTTTGCGCGCGATCTCCTGATTGCCGAGGTTGTCGGACGCCACCTTCGTCGCGCCGAGCGTACCGTCGGGTGCCACATTCACAACGCGCGCGCCGGTGGGCATAGCACCAAACAACATCAACGTCGTGAAGGAGTAGCAAGCGGCCTTCGACGTTATCGCTCACGTTAGATCTGCGGCAGTATGGTTGTAACGCCGAGCATCACTCGGCGGCGACGTGGCAGGCGCCATCTCGGCGCCGCGCTGGTGCTGTACGCGGCGCCGAGATGGCGCCTGCCACGTTTGCAACCGCATTGCCTTTCTACGGCAGCACCACCCAATCGAGCAGCAGGTTCTGGGCCCAGATGACGCGCTGATCGACGCGTAGTACGTTCACCGTGAAGCTGGTGGCCGTGATGCTCTTAGTGGTCACGGCGAAGGTGTCGGTGTAGGTCTGGCCGGTTTCGGTGCGAGCCGTGACCAGCACCCGGCTGGGCGCCGCCGCAAAGGCCGTGGGGAAGTTGACGGTCACCACTTTCAGGCCCGACGTGGCGCCGCCGATGGTGGCCGTTCCGCGTTGGAGGCGCAGGAGGTTATCGAGGTCGGCGGCGGGCACGGTGGCGGCGAGGGTGCCGGTGGCGTCGGCCGTGAGCAGGCGCCCGCCGATGCCGGCCAGCGTGGGCATTTGCACAGCGCCGCCGCTGCTGACACTCAGGCCACTGGCGCCGCCGCCGGTGAGGGCAAAGGCGCCGAGGCGCAGGTTTTGGGTGGCCGTGTGGTTGCCCAGGTTATCGGCGGGGCGGGCGGTGGGCGGCGGCAGGTAGCGCCACGCGCCCCCACGGGCATACCAGAACCCCCGGCGGCCGTCGCGCTGGAACACGAGCAACCCATCGGGCGGCGCCGCAATGGCCACGCGCGCCACCGAGTCGAGGCGCGGAATCAGCAGGCCCCTGGTGGTGGCCCGCAGGTCGAGGGCAGCGGCGGGGTCGGGCGCGGCAGTGCCCAAGCCGATGTTTTGGGCGCGGGCGGCCATCGGCAAGGCCAGGGCAAGGGCCAGCAGCAGCGGACGGCGGACGGGGCAAAAGGTGCGAATGAGCGATGACATCGGGTTTCTCGGATTTGATGGCGGGTGGCTGTGGTCTCGCAGTAGTGCGCCCCGCTCTACGGAATCGCCAACCAATCGAGCAGCAGCGCCTGGCCCCAACTGGCATCCACATCCACCCGCTGGATATTCACCGTGAAGCCCGTGGCCGTGATGGTTTTGGTGGTAGCGGCGAAGGTGTCGCTGAAAGTCGCGCCGGTGGCCGTGCGCACGGTGCAGACCACCTGACCCGGCACCGCCGCGAAAGCCGTTGGGAACGTCACGCTCACTACCTTGCCCCCCCCCCCGGTGCTGGTGCCCAGCGCGGCCGTGCCGCGCTGGGCGCGCAGCAGCGCATCGAGGGTGGTTGCGGCGGCGGTGGTACCCAGGGTGCTGGCGGCGTCGTTCGTGACGAGGCGGTTGCCGGTACCGGCCAGTGCCTGCACCTGCACGGCCCCGGCACTACTGACACTCAGTCCGCTGGTGCCGCCGCCCGTGAGGCGGAAGGTGCCGAGGTTCAGGTTCTGCGTAGCCGTGTGGTTGCCGAGGTTGTCGGCTACGGAAGCCACCGACTGCGTACCGATGGTGCCGTCGGCGGCCACGTTGAGCAGGGCCGGCCCCGCCAGTTGGGGCAGCCGCACGGCGCCGTCGGCCAGGGTCAGCACCGGCACCGACGCCACCGGCTGCACCCAGGTCAGGAAGCGCAGGTCACTGGTGGCGCCGCTGCTGGCCGTGCCGGCGGCGTAGGGGGCGCCGATGGCCACCGACAGGGTGCGCCCGCCGGTGCTGGTGGGGAGGTCTTCGACCAACTCGAAGGTATACACCTGCCCGGCCGCCACCAAGGGCGGGGTAGGCAGGACGATCTGGGGTTGTACGTGCCGGGGCCGAGGTAGCCGGCGGGCAGGGTCGAGGCCAGCAGCGGGCCGCCGGTGCCGGTGCCGGCATACACGTTCACCGACAGGCCCGAGCGGGAGCCGGCCCCCGTCAGGTTCAGCCGCACCTCCACGCTCGTGAGCAGCCCCGACTGACCGGCCGTGAACGACTGCCAGGTGCCGTTGACACCCGTCGTCGCGCCGGTGTTGAGCTGCTGTTGATCCGTGACCACCGCCTGCCCGGCGGCGCTGCGGAACGTCAGCTCGTAGGGGCCACCTTCCAACGCGGTGTTCTGGCTGAGCGCGCCGCCCAGGCGCACGGCCGTGCCGCTTAGGTTGAGGCCATTGGCGGCCGTGGTAGTCTCGAAGGCCGAGGGCGGCACCACCGCCAGATCGCCGGCGCCGCCGCTGCTCACCACGTAGCCCGGCGTGGCCAAGCCGCGCAACCGCACACCGCCGTTGACGTCGAGCGCGGCCTGCGGCGCATCTACCCCGATGCCCACGCGGGTGGTGAGGGTGCCCAGCACCACGCTGTTGCTTTGCGCCACCCTGGCCCCCGCGCCGATGGCCCCGGCGTTGGTGAGGTTGTTGGCCAGGATGACGTCAGACCCCAGCGCGAAATTGCCCGAGCCGCTGGTGCTGCCGGCAGCCGCCCGGTATCCCACGAACGTATTGCCGGAGCCGGTGGCCAGCAACCACCCCGCCGAGTTGCCCACGAACGTGTTTTCGTCGCCGTCCACGCTGCGCAACCCGACCTGGTAGCCGCTGAAATAATTGGCGCTGCCGGTGGTGTTATCGCGCCCCGCCTCGTAGCCCTCGAAGTGGTTTATGCTCCCCGTGGTGGTGTTGGAACCGCTGCGAAACCCGATGAAATGGTTGCGTACGCCGGTGGTCAGGCTCCGGCCGCTTTGGTAGCCGATGAGGTGGTTGCGTACGCCGGTAGCGGCCAGCGATTCGCCGGCCCGATACCCGATCAGCAAGTTGTTGCCCACTGTGTTCTGGGCTAGGTTGAGGCCGCCGTCGGCCCGTACGCCCAGGCCCACGCCGCCGATGGAAGCGCCGTTGCCCACCAGCGCGTTGGCTTGCAAGTTCAGGTTCTGGGTGGCCGTGTGGTTACCCAGGTTATCGCCGGCGCGGGTATCGTCGGGTAGGTAGAGCTACTGGCCGCCGATAGCGTACCAAAATCCCGGCTGGCGGCCGTCGCGCTGAAACACCATCAGCCCATCCGGGGGCGCGCTGATAGCCGCGCGCTGCGCCGAGTCGAGGCGCGGAATCAGCAGCCCCTTGTCGGAAGCCGAGATGTCGAGCGCCGCATAGGGGTTGGGCGTGGCCGTGCCGATGCCGATGCTTTGGGCGCGCGCCGCGAAGGCGCCCGCCGTCAGCAGCCCCAACAGGGCGGTTCGCAGAGTAGAAATCTGTACCATCAACAACGAAAGAGGAAATGCGTGAGGAGCAAGCGGGTCAGGTATGATGCGGCAAAGGACTCGCTGCGGGTGGCTGTGCTCCTACCCGAAGGGCTACCCTGATTAGGGGAGGCGGGGAAGCCTGGTAGCTTGGCATTGAAATGCCGGGCAAGGGACTTTTATGACGCGCTTTGGCTCTCTTGCCCGGCATTTCAATGCCGGGCAAATCGGCGCCCTACGGCAGCGCCAGCCAATCGAGCAGCCCCACCGATGCCCCTTGCGCGTGAGGCCGTTGGTGGCCACGGTGGTGGGCTGGGAGGGGTCGGGCAGATACACGGTGCCGAAGGCCGACGCTCTGGGCGCGGGCACTGCCGCTCGGCAGCAGTGCAGCCAAGGCCGCCAGCTCAACGCCCGGCAGTGCCCAACGGAAGAAGATAGTGGAGGTCTGATGCATCAAACCGGAAGGGAACGGGTGAGTGGCCGCAAAGCTGTTGTGGGCATTCACCCCGCCGCAACGGCATATTGATGCGTAGCGGACGGATCCCCTATCGCCTGAAAGTCACCTTACCAATCAGATTAATGCGGGTGGGTGCGCGGGGCAGCGACACCCGTAGCGGCACGGCTACCTTCCACACACGCGCCCGGAGCTTCGCTTCGGTGCGACTGAAATCAGCAGAACTACCGCAGTCTCTGAGCTGCGGCTTGTGGCTCTTACACGCAAAAAGCATCACCCCAGCAGGGCGGCGCTTTCTGCTCCGGTTGCGCACGCAGGAGTTCAGTTCCGAATGGTGGGCAGCCGGGATTTTTTTGCGGCCGTATGCAAGCGGCCTTTGATATTCAAATGGTTGGTAGAGACGCGTATTCGCGTCTCCGGCGGTATGGCTGTAGCGCCGAGTAGCACTCGGCGACTGACGCTCGGCGGCGACGGCGGTTGGGCCGACCCGTGCAGCGGAGACGCATATATGCGTCTCTACGCCCAGCCGCCTTGCCATCACCCTACGGCACGGCCACCCAATCCACGGTCAAGTTCTGGCCCCAGTTGGCGCCCGTGGCCGTGCCGCCGCTGACGCTTAATTGGTCGGTGCGGGTCACGTTGACGATGAAGGTGCTGGCCGTCACGCCGCGCACGGTCACGGCGAAGACGTCGTTCCACGTCTGGCCGGCTTCGGTGCGGATGGTGCAAATGATTTGGCTCGGCGCGGCGGCAAAGGCCGTGGGGAACGTGACCGAAACGGCCTTCACGCCGCCCGCCATATTGGCGCCCACGGTGGCCGTGCCGATTTGCCCGCCGCCCGCCAGCCGGTTGAGGAGCTGCGCCGAGGCGGGCGCCGCCGCCACCACTCCGGCCGCCGATGTGGTGAGCACGCGCGTGCCGGTGCCGCTTAGGCCGGCCACCGTCAGGCCGCCCGTGAGGGTGGTGCCGCCTTCGGCCCAGAGCTTGATTTGGCGGTTGGTGCCCGACGTGCCGGCGCCCACCACATCGAGGGCACCCGGCGTGAACGCTTGGTAGCCGATTTTGCCCGCGTTCGTCTCCTTACCGGCCACGTTGGCGCCGAACTCGAACGTGCGCTGGTCGCCGCTGAATTCGGCGTTGCCGTCGGCGTTGAGGCGCAGGCGGGTAGCGTTGTTGGTGCGAAAAAGCAGCGAGCCGTTGCGCTGGTTCACTAGTTCCAGGTTCACGCCACCATCGATGCCGTAGCCCAGCCACCCGGCGCGGCCACCCGCTATGCCGCTGGTGTAGAACTCCATAAACGTGTGTTCGCCGGCGTTGGGCGCCACCAGTTGCAGGGCGGCGCCGCGCGCATCGAGGCGGCCGGCGCCTACTACGTGCAGCTCCTGCGCAGGCGTGCCGGTGTTGATGCCCACCGCGCCGCCGCCGGCCGCGCCGGGCGCCACGAACAGGCGGAAATCGGCCACGGAAGTTTCGGCCAGGTTCAGGCCGTTGTTGGCGAGGTTCCAGTGAAAGCGGCGGGCGTTGGCCGCGTTTCGGAAGCCCAGGAGCTGCGAGCTGCTGCCGGTACCCCGGATGGTGACGGCGCGGTCAGGAGTGGCGGTGGTGTTGAGGCCGATGAAGCCGTTGTTGTCGATGGAGATGCCTTCGTCGTCGCCGTCGTTGGAGAGGCGGAAATCGTTGAGGGCGAGGTTTTGGGTGGCCGTGTGGCTGCCCAGATCATCGCTGAACGAGGTCAGGGGCAGGCTCACGGTCGAGCCGTCGGGGTTTTGGGCCAGTAGGCCGCCCGTGACGGTGGGTAGATAGGTTTGCACGGCGCCGGGGTTGAGGCCATTGACCACCACGGCCAGGGTGGCATTGGCGGCCACGGCCACGGGGGCATCATCGGTAAACGCCCGGCCGATATGCCGCGGCGCCTGCCGGAGCAGGGCTTCAAAAAAGAAGACCCGCGCCGGCACCCCCGCAATCGTCGGATTCAGAACATACGCCCGTGGGTAGCTACTGGCCAGCGCCGGCGTCAGGACCAGCCCCGACGATATCTGCGTCCGGCCGCCAATCGGGGTAGCACCGGCCGACCCGCCGTGTTCGTAGTATCGCAGGAAGCTGATGCCGTTGGTGCGCTCTACCGCCAGCAGCCCCGTGGGGCTGTGGGACACGGCGGCCGTGGTCTTGCCCGGCGTCGTCATAACCCGCACGAGGTTGCCCGACCCCACGGCCAACGAATACAGCCGCCCCACCGACCCCGTGTCGGGTTCCGTAAACACGAACGCCATCGGGGTGGTGGAAGAGCCATTACTGACTACGGCGCGCACCGCTTCATTAGCCAGAAACGGCGCCGACGAGACGCCGAGCGTGGGCGTCTGCGGACTGGTGATGTTCACCACCTGAAACCGCTGATTGCCCGCCGGGCCGCCCGCCAGCAGCAGGTTCGAACCGCCCACCTGCGACACCACCTCCCACGGCCCCGCACCGAGGTTGAGCGAGCCGAGCAGGCCCATCGTGCTGCTCGTAAACGCCACGACCCGCAGCGTAGCCCCGCTGATGACGTAGGCCGTATTACCGAAGCCGTCGAAGACGATCCGCTCGCCGCCGCTCAGGCTCACCGTGTTCAGCAGGACGGGGGCGGCGGGGTTGGTGAGGATGTAGCGGCGCAGTTCGGTGGGCGTCAGCGCCAGCGCGCCGACGACCGGGTTCGGCGACAACGCCACCGCCGTAAACGGCCCCACTTGCGCCAGCGACCCCGCCGCCGCCGGCCCCGTGGGCGGGTCGAGGGCGTTGGCCGTTTCGAGGCCCGCCGCCGTGAGGGTGCCATCGGCGGAGGCCGATACCAGCCGAGGGCGTACGCCTTCCAGGCCATCCACGCGCAGGGTGCTGCCCAGGCCCGCTACGTGCAGCGAGGCCGCAGGCGTACCCGTGCCGATGCCCACGCGCCCGCCTTCCTGCACGAACAGGCGGTAGTCGGCCACGCCGCTCTCGGCCAGGTTCAGGCCGCCGCCGGCCAGGTTGTAGTGCCACTTGCGGGCGCCGGTGTTGTCGAGCAGGCCCAGGAGTTGCGAGGTGCTGCCCGCACCGCGCACGGCCAGCGGCCGGGCGGCATCGGGGGCCGAGCCGCCGATACCCACGAAACCGGCCGCGTTCCACTGCACGGCATTGGGGCTGAGGAAGGCGCCCAGCGCCCCGCCGCCCGAACCGAAGAGGTACGGCCCGTTGAGGGTTGTTGAATGAGCAAGCGCGTTCTGCACGTTGCCGGGCGCCCGCAGCAGCAGAAAGTTATCGTTGAGGGCCACGGCTTGGGTGGCGGCGTGGTTGCCGAGGTTGTCGGCGGGCGCGGCGGGCAGCGCGATGGTGTTGCCGCCGCTGATGCTCAGGTTCTGGCCGCTGAGGGTGAGGGTTTGGCCGTCGGTATCGACGGGCACGGCGAGCAGGCCGGGGCCGCTGAGGCCGGTCAGGCGCACCTGCCCGCTTTGGAGGGCCAGACCGGCGGCGGGCGCCAGCATAAAGGTGCTGAAATCGCGGTCAAGGAGGGCGCCGGTGTTGGCGCGTCCGCCGGGGTACTGGTCGGTGGTCGCGTTGTTGCGCAGCCACTGGTGGCTGCCCGACGACTCGGCCATCGTCAGGGTGTATT
>ERZ1066121.596-NODE-596-length-32290-cov-9.571584_pt1 | contig 32290 bp, 35 predicted proteins | sample MGYA00382768_ERZ1066121 | MGnify/ENA primary metagenome ERZ1066121 (study PRJEB33369, sample SAMEA5778351) | biofilm metagenome | biome: Industrial cooling water; feature: Water cooling tower basin; material: Biofilm | place: United Arab Emirates | collected...
GGGCCGTTCCTCGTCTTCTTCGATTGGGACAAGTCGAACATCACGGCTGAAGCGGCTGCCATCCTTGATCGTGCTGCCGAGCAGTTCGCCGCCACTGGCCAGACCAGTGTCGCGCTCGCCGGTCACGCCGACAAGTCGGGCAAGGACGATTACAACGTGAAGCTGTCGCAGCGCCGCGCTGACGCCGTGAAGGCCTATCTGGCCGGCAAGGGCGTGCCGGAAGCTGCCATGGGCACCGAAGCGTTCGGCGAAGGCCGTCCGCTGGTCGACACCGCCGATGGTGTTCGCGAGCCGCAGAACCGGCGCGTGGAAATCACCATGAGCGGCGCACCGGCGCCGACGCCGACGGGTCCCTGCCAGCCGCAGTAAGCGGCCAACAGGCACTTGGGAAATCGGGGGAAGCGGGCAACCGCTTCCCCCTTTTCTTTTGGCCGGTGCGGAAAGGACTGATCCGTAGCAGGGTTGTGGCGCCGCCGCGACGGCAGCTTGGCAAATCGTCCCCGTTGCTCGATGGTTTGTGGAGGTCAGCCGTCCACGGGTTGAATGGGGCCGGTCCGGAAGTCCGGAAACGGCGGGATCGGCGGCACGGCAAGTCCGGCTGCCATCGGCACATAGGCCAAGGCGCGGCGCAGTTCGGGCAAGGCCGATTGGGCAATCGCTGCCATGCTGCCGACATTGGCGGCCCTGAGGGCCTGCCCGGCCTGGCCGGCGGCCCAGCAGAAACTATACTGCGCATCCAGTGTCGAGAAACTGTTGTAGCTGCGCGTGTTGTAGCGATCGAACGCCGCCATGCCGGCCTTCTGCGTGCGGGTGAAATGGCCGATCATGCGGGTCTGGGCGCTGGCCAGTTCGGTGCCGTGCTTCTTCAGCATCGCGTTGTAATTGTCCACGGTGCGCAGGAACGGCGAATACTGGCACTGCAGCGCCGCGACATTCAAAGCGGCGCGCAGACTCCACACGGCATGGGCGGACTGTTCCGCCGGCGTCGGGCGCACCAGCACGATGGCCTTGGGCACCATGATGCCAGGCGTGGTGGGCCAGGGATCCGGGATTGCAACTGGCGGCTTTGGTGCCGGCCGGCTGGCGGCGCGGCGCGCGGGCGCCTTGCCCTTTCTGGGTGCCGCAGCTTCTGCCGCCGAGGTCAGCGCAACCACAGCGGCCATGGTCGCGAGTATCGATCGCATCACGCTATGAAACCCAGAACCTGAACCGGTTGCAGTCTGCCGGGGAGGCCTGTACCGCCCCGGCCCTCGCGTCCTGCATCAACCGAGGATGCTGCCGAGCGACAGCGCAACCGACATGTCGCCTTCGATCTTCAGCTTGCCCATCATGAACGCCATCTGGGCGTTCTGCTTGCCGGTGGCGATATCCATGAAATCGGCCATACTCACCTTGATGGTGCAGGCCGTCGGGCCATCATCGTTGGAAACCACAACCGGCGACACCGTGTCATCGATGCGAACCAGGCCGTCGCTGCCGAAATCAAACTTCACCGACTTCTTGAACTGGCCACCGGCGCCCATGCGCTGGGTCATCTGTTCGGTGATCTGTGCAAGGCTCATCAACATATCCTTCCCAAGGAAAAAGGGCCGCCCCTCGCGGGACGGCCCTTCATACGGCAATTCGACGAAAAGTCGAATTACTTGGCTTCAGCCGGAGCGGCCGGAGCGGCTTCAGCGGCCGGAGCAGCTTCAGCAGCCGGGGCGGCTTCAGCAGCCGGAGCCATGGCGTCGGCAGCGCCTTCGGCCGGAGCAGCAGCTTCCGGAGCCGGAGCGGCTTCTTCAGCAGCCGGAGCTTCGGCGGCCGGAGCTTCTTCAGCCTTCTTTTCGCCGCAAGCGACGACGAGCAGGGCGGCGCCAGCGATCAGCGAGGCGGTCTTCAGCTTTTCGATCATTGTCAAACTCCTTGGACGGTATCGCCTGAACCCAGGACGAGTTGGGTTGGCACGGCCTTAATCCCCCAACCGTGGTAGACATTAGCGATGCCGGAGAATTCCTGCAAGCGGGACATTGCAGCCTGCAAGGCTCATGCGACGAGACGTGCCAGCATGTCGGGGAGATGCCGGGCCAGCGCGGCGTCTGCTTCGGCCATGCTGATGGGCAGACCAAGTGCCGCCAGGCTGGTGACCGGTTCGGCCAGGCCGCAGGGGATGATCCCGGCGAAATCGGCCAGATCGGGAGCGACGTTGATCGACAGGCCGTGAAAGCTCACCCAGCGCTGCAGGCGCACGCCGATGGCGGCGATCTTGGCCGGGCCGGCCGGCGTGGCAACCCACACGCCAACCTTGCCGGGGATGATGTGCCCAGCCACGCCCAGTTCGGCGAGTGCTGCAATGATCCAGGCTTCCAGGCTGGCGACGAATGCCCGCACGTCGCGCCCCCGCGCTGCCAGATCGAGCATGACATAGACCACCCGCTGGCCCGGCCCATGATAGGTATAGCGCCCGCCACGACCAGCGGCGAAGACCGGGAATCGTTGCGGATCAACCAGTTCGGACGGGTCCGCGCTGGTGCCGGCGGTGTAGAGGGGCGGATGCTCGACAAGCCAGATGCGTTCAGGCTCGATGCCGGCGCGGATGCCGCCGGCGATCGCCTGCATGCGGGCCAGCGCGTCGGGATAGGCGGTCAGACCGGGCGCGACCTGCCAGACCGGTTCCGTCATCACAGGCTGGCTGCGAACGCCCTGAGATCAGCCAGGAACAGCTCAGGCTCCTCGAGGCTGGCGAAATGGCCGCCGCGCGGCATCGTTGTCCAGTGCGCGACATTATAGCCTCGCTCCACCATGGCGCGCGGCGGGAAGGCAAGCAGGTCGCGCGGAAAGGCGGCCACGCCTACCGGCACCTCCACCCGCCGCCCTTTTGGCATGGCGAACCCGCCTTCCAGGAACATGCCGCGATAGATCCAGGTGGCGGTGAGAAAGCTGCGCGTCGTCAGGTAGATCATGATGTTGGTGAGCATCTGATCCATGGTGAAGGGCGGATCGGTGTAGTCATTCTCCACATCCGACCAGCCGACGAATTTCTCCGAATACCAGGCCGCCACGCCCATCGGCGAATCCATCATGGCAAAACCCAGGCTCTGCGGCTTGGTGCCCTGCAGTTGCAGATAGGCGGTCTCGACATCGCGGATGGCCACGGCCTTCTGCAGCCAGGCAGCTTCTTCCGGCGTGCCGGGCGCCATGTTTGCCGGGCGCAGCCCGAATCCGTTGAGGTGAATGGCCTCGACGCGCTGCGAATCGAGGCCGATCCAGCCGCCGATCACGCAGCCCCAGTCCCCGCCCTGGTAGAGATAGCGCTCATATCCGAGCGCGCCCATCAGCGCATCATAGCGGCGGGCCACTTCGCGCGGGCCGATCGGCGCTGATGGCCGGTCCGACCAGGCATAGCCCGGCAAGGATGGCGCCACGACATGGAAAGCGGGCGCGGCTGGGTCTTCCGGCTCGGCCAGCCGCTCCATGATGGCATCGAACTCGAGGATCGATCCCGGCCAGCCGTGGGCGATCAGCAGCGGCCGCGCGTCGGGGCGGCTGGAACGCAGGTGGACGCAATGGAGATGGAAGGGCTTGCCGCCATCTTCGCCCACCGCGACGCGCTGGTGCGGCAGGCGATTGAGATGCGCGACGGCGCCGGACCAGTGATACGCATTCAGCCAATATGCCTGCAACCGCTGCATGTAGTCGCGGTTGGCGCCGTGCCGCCAGCCGGCATTCGGCGGCTCCTCGAACCAGCGATGGGCTGCCACCCGGTCGCGGATCCAGGCGACCTCGGCTTCGTTGACCGGGATGGTGAACGGGGTGATGCTCACGCCGCCAGCCCCAGCTTGCGTTCCAGCCTGGTGCGGGCGGCGATGATGTCGGCGGCCTTTTCGGCGATCATGATGGTGGGCGCATTGGTGTTGCCGGAGACGAGATAGGGCATCACGCTGGCGTCGATCACGCGCAGCCCCTCGACACCGTTCACGCGCAGCTGGCCATCCACCACGGCCTTTTCGTCCACCCCCATGCGGCAGGTGCCGACCGGGTGATAGATGGTCTCCGCCCAGCCGCGCATCATCTCCAGCAGGCGGCCGCGATCGGTCACGTCCGGGCCCGGCCAGGCTTCCCCGGCATTATAGGACGCAAAGGCCGGCTGGCCGCCGATGCGACGTGCCATCTCGACTCCGGCGAGCAGCGTTTCCACGTCTTCCGGCGCCGACAGATAATTGGGATCGATGGCCGGTGCGCTGAGCGGGTCAGGCGATTTCAGCCGGATCGTGCCGCGGCTTTCCGGGCGCAGCTGGCAGACGTGCAGCTGATAGCCATGGCGGCCATCCATCTGGCCACGGCCATGCGGATTGCCGCGCACCGGCATGAAATGCATCTGGATATCCGGCGCCGCCAGCCCTTCGCGGGTGGACAGGAAGGCGCCGACCGGGGTGGGCATGTGGGCACCGTTGCCGGAGCGGGTGAACACCCATTTGCCCAGCGCGATCATCTTGTTGACGAACTTTGAATTGCTGTTCAGCGTGATCGGCTGGCTGCAATGCCATTGCACGATCACATCCAGATGGTCCTGCAGATTGCCGCCGACATCCGGGCTGTCTGCAACCACCGGCACGCCGAACTGCTGCAGATGCGCCGCCGGGCCGATGCCGGACAGCATCAGGAGCTGCGGGCTGTTCACCGCGCCGCCGCACAGGATCACCTCGCGGGCCAGGGCGCTCTGGGTCTCCGAGCCCTGCGCATATTCAACGCCCACCGCGCGTCGGCCCTCGAACAGGACGCGCCGGGCCTGCACGCCGGTGATGATCGACAGGTTCGGCCGCTTCCTCACATCGTCGGTGAGATAGGCCTTGGCGGCGGAGAAGCGCTCGCCATCCTTGATGGTGGCGTCATACTGGCCGGCGCCTTCAAACTGCGGCCCGTTGAAATCATCGGTGCGCCGATAGCCGGCCTGCTCGGCAGCTTCCAGAAAGGCAGCGTTGAGCGGATGTGGCAGGGCGCCCTTGCGGCTCGTGTGCAGGGGGCCGCCGCTGCCGTGATAATCGTCGGCGCCGCGCTCGCTGTCTTCGGCCTTGCGGAAATAGGGCAGCACGTCGGCCCAGCCCCAGCCGGTGAGGCCCAGCTGGCTCCAGCGATCATAATCGCTGGCGTGGCCGCGGATATAGACCATGCCGTTGATCGACGAGGAGCCGCCGAGCGCGCGGCCCCGCGGCCAATAGAGCCGGCGGCCGCCGAGGTGCGTCTGCGGCTCGGTCCAGAACGACCAGTCGAACGGGCTTTCCTTGTCGGGCGGGATGATCTGGGCGATGCCGGCCGGCATCTGGATCAGCATCGAATTGTCGTTGCGGCCGGCTTCCAGCAGGGCGACGCGGGTGCCGGGATCAGCGGAGAGCCGGTTGGCCAGCGCGCAGCCGGCGGAACCCGCGCCCACGATCACGAAATCATAAGTGTCGGCCATTTGTGGCACTCCCCAAACCTTTTCCTGCAGGCTAACCCGGCTTTGCCGACCGCGCAAACCGCCAGCTTGGGGAGGCCGGTCAGTCGAGATCGACCATGATCTCGGCCGAAATGTCTTCCAGCGCGGCCTGCACGTCGGCAGCGCCGACACCGGCGGGGAGGCTCGCCGCAACGTCCGCCCGGAACAGCCGGGCGCCTGACCAGGCCCCGTCTTCCACCGTGGTTTCCAGCGATTCGATGTTCACCTTCAACGGTGCCAGGGCCTGGGCCAGTTCATTGACGATGCCGGGCCGATCCTGCGCCACCAGCTTGAGCGTGAGCGGCACGCCAGCTTCGCCAATGCTTTCGCCGGCATCGACCAGGCTGACATTCAGGCCCTTGATATCGACATCGGCAACCGCCCGGTGCAGCGCCCCCAGCCGATCGGGCGCAATTTCCACCAGCACGCTACCGACATAGCGACCAGCGAGGCGCGCCAGGTGCGATTCCAGCCAGTTGCCGCCCGCATCCAGCACCGCCGTGGCGAGGGCTGCGGTCAGGCCGGGCCGATCAGACCCGATGACAGTGAGGATGACCCGGCTGAGGCCCTGGCTGGCCATGGTGATGCTCCCGAACAGATGCTGCGACATGGCCCCATGCGCCGGGCCGGCGCGGCTGGCAAGTCAGGTGCTGACCAGGTCCGGCAGCGCCCGGGCAAAGCGCTCCACATCGGCCAGGCGCCCGGTGGAGACGCGCGACCAGTTGGGCCATGCCGGCCCCCAGGCGCCGCGCACCAGGATTTGGCGCTCGGCCATGGCGGCGGCAAAGCGGTTCGCATCGGCCACTTTCACGAACAGGAAGTTGGCCTGGCTGGGCAGGGCGATGGTGCCGGCCCTTGCCACCGCTGTTTCCAGCAGCTTGCGGGCGGCAAGGATTTGCGCCCGGCTGCTCTGCTGGAAGCCACGATCATCCCAGGCGGCGATGGCAGCGGCGAGGCCCGGCGCATTCAGGCTGATGGTGAGCCGGTGGCGCTTCAGCTCGGCGGCATTGGCCGGCGAAGCGACGGCATAGCCGATCCGCAGCCCGGCCATGCCAAACAGTTTGGAGAAGGTGCGGGTGACGATGACGTTGGCGCCGGCGCGCACCAGCGGCAGCATGGTCGAACCGGCCGGATCGTCGGCCAGCTCCATATAAGCCTCGTCCACCAGCAGGGTGACACGCGGCGGCAGGCTGCGCGCAAAGGCCGCCAGATCGGCAGCGGGCAGCAGCATGCCGGTGGGATTGTTGGGATTGCACAGATAGATCATCGCCACGTCGGGGGCGGCGGCAGCGCGGGCGAGGGCATCGAGGTCGATGCCCAGATCAGGCGCCATCGCCACGCGGCGATAGCTCAGCCCCTGTGCCATCGGATAGAGCAGCGGCTCATCGAACTGCAGCGCCGGCAGCAGGATGGTGCCGCGCTTGCCCCAGGCCAGCGCGGCGCTGGTGATGATTTCCGAACTGCCGTGACCGAGCACCACCTGTGCCGCTGGCACCCCCAGGCTCTTGCCGATCATTGCTGCCAGCCGGCTTTCCGCATCGTCGGCATAATACCAGCTGCTGCGCGCCAGCTCGGCCATGGCCCTGAGCGCGGAGGGCGGCGGTCCCAGCGGATTCTCGTTGTATTTCAGGTGAGCGACGCCCGGTGCCGGTGTGAAGCCGGTGGGATCGGCGGCCAATGGCAGGATGGTGATGGCATTGGCTGGCGCAGCGGCTGCCGCACCCGCCAGCCCCAGCCAGCCGCGTCGAGTCACGTCCATCAAGTGCCCCCTCAGGCCGGATGATGCGCCTTCAGCGGTGTCGCTGCATCGGCCAGCGCCGCCACCGGCACGGCGATGCCCTGTTCCACCAGCGCCTTGCCCTGCACATAGTCGCGCGCGGCGTTCACGCAGTCCAGCGCGATCACCCGGCCCTGCTTCAGATAGATGAGGCTGAAACTGCGTGTCGCCGGATCGCCGCGCAGCACCGTCTGGTCATGGCCCAGGCTCAGCCCCATGGTCTGCAGCCGCAGGTCATACTGGTTGGACCAGAACCACGGCACGGCCGTGTAAGGCGCCGGATCGCCGGTGATCGCCCGCGCCACGGTGGCAGCCATGTCGGCGGCGTTCTGCACCGATTCCAGCCGAATCTCGGCCCCGCCGGCAAAGCTGTTGGCATGCAACGCGCAATCGCCGATGGCGAAGATGTCGGGCAGGCTGGTGCGGCACTGATCGTCTACCCAGACACCTCCCGGAGTCCCAACAGCGCCGCCGCTTGCGCCGGCATCGAGCAGCGGTTGCACCGCCGGTAGAATACCGATTCCCACGATCACCACATCCGCAACGATCTGGCGGCCATCGGCCAGGGTTGCCAGTTTTGCTGCGCCCGCCTGGGCCAGGCGGGCCAGCGCCGCGCCGGTGATGATCTCCACGCCATGGCCGCGATGCTCGGCTTCGTAGAAGGCGGAGAGCTCCGGCCCCGCCACCCGGGCGAGCACGCGGTCCATCGCTTCGATCACCGTGACGGGGTGGCCAAGCTTGGTGAGCACGGCCGCCGCTTCCAGGCCGATATAGCCGCCGCCCACCACCAGCACGCGCGCGCCCGGCGCCAGATCGGCCTTCAGCGCATCGACATCGGCGCGGGTGCGGATGGCGTGGAGGCCAGGAAGATCATGGCCGGGGCAGGAGAGACGGCGCGGATCGCCGCCCGCCGCCCACACAAGCTGGCCATAACCGATGTCGCCAGCGCTGGTGATCAGCCGGTGCGCTGCCGCATCGACCGCGGTGACGCGCGTGCCGGTCTTCACCTCGATGTTGCGTTCCGCCCAGAAGGCCGGCGGGCGCAGCAGCATGCGCTCGAAGCTCTTCTCGCCCGCCAGATATTCCTTGGAAAGCGGCGGGCGCTCATAGGGCAGCTCGGGCTCGGCGGTGAGGATCGCGATGGAGCCGGCAAAACCCTTCTGCCGCAGCTGCGCAGCCTGCGCTGCCCCGCCATGGCCGCCGCCCACGATAACCACATCAAAGTGCATGCTGTCCTCCGCGTTGCGGCTGGCATGCGACAAGGGCGCGGCCTTGCCAAGCCGGGTTGTTGCTTATGCGGCCTTCACATTGGCAGGCGGCGCTGCCACATGACGTTCATGGACCTTGCCAGCCACCCCGACAGCGCCGCCTATGGGCATCTGCAAGTGCGCTCGCCGCTGGTGCGGCGGCTGCTGGCGAAGAACCCCTCGCCCTTCACCTTCACCGGCACTGGCACCTTCGTGGTGGGCAGCGGCACGGTGGCGGTGATCGATCCCGGGCCCGATGATCCCGCGCACATCGCGGCATTGATCGGCGCGCTGGCTGGCGAGACCGTCTCCCACATCGTCATCACCCACACCCACATGGATCATTCGCCCGCCGCCCCGGCGCTGCAGGCCGCCACTGGCGCAGCGATCGTGGGCTGCGCGCCGCTGGTGCTCAGCGATGATGGCCCGCGCGCCGATGCCGGCTTCGATGCCAGCTACGCGCCCGATCAGGTGCTGGCCGATGGCGAGAGCGTGTCAGGCCCCGGCTGGACGCTCACCGCCGTGCACACGCCGGGCCACACCAGCAATCATCTCTGCTTTGCGCTCGCCGAGGAAAAGGCGCTGTTCACCGGCGATCACGTGATGGGCTGGAGCACCACCGTGGTGGCGCCGCCCGATGGCGACATGGCGGCCTACATGGCGTCGCTGCAGAAATTGCTGGGCCGTGATGACGTGATCTACCACCCCACCCACGGCGAGGCGGTGACCGAGCCGCAGCGCTTCGTGAAGCATCTGCTCGCCCACCGCCGCCAGCGCGAGGCGCAGGTGCTGCGCGCCATCGACGAAGGGCTGGTGACCATCCCGCAGATGGTGGCGGCAATGTATGCAATGGTGGACAAGCGCCTGCACCCGGCCGCCGGGCGCAGCGTGCTGGCGCACCTGATCGATCTGGAACAGCGCGGCCTGGTGGCGCGATCGGGCGACACCTGGATGAAGACGGGAGAAGGCTGATGGACGCACGGCTGAACCTGATGGGCCCCGGCCCAGGCTCCGGCCTGGACCTGAAGGCCGAGATCAACCGGCTGCGCAAGGAGCGCAACGCCGTCATCCTGGCGCATTATTACCAGGCGCCGGAAATCCAGGACATTGCCGATTTCGTGGGCGATTCGCTTGATCTGTCGCGCAAGGCGGCCGCCACCGAGGCCGATGTCATCGCCTTTTGCGGGGTGAAGTTCATGGCCGAAGTGGCCAAGATCCTGAGCCCCGAGAAGACCGTGGTGCTGCCCGATCTGAAGGCCGGCTGCAGCCTGGAAGACAGCTGCCCGCCGGAAGCATTCGCGAAGTTCCGCCGCGCCCACCCCGATCACATCAGCCTCACCTACATCAACTGCTCGGCGGCGGTGAAGGCGGAGAGCGACATTATCGTCACCTCCTCGAGCGCGGAAAAGATCATCAACCAGCTGCCGCCTGACCAGAAGATCCTGTTCGCGCCCGACAAGCATCTGGGCGCCTGGCTGGCCCGCAAGACCGGCCGCGAGATGCTGCTGTGGGATGGCAGCTGCATCGTGCACGAGCGCTTTTCGGTGACGGAGCTGTTGAAGCTGAAGGCGCAGCATCCGGCGGCGCCGGTACTGGCGCATCCGGAATGCCCTGCGCCGATCCTGGAACTCGCCCATTATATCGGGGCCACCAGCGGCATCTTGAACTATGCGCTCAATTCGCCGGAGCCGACGGTGATCGTCGCCACCGAGCCCAACATCATCCACCAGATGCAGAAGGCCGCGCCGCACAAGAATTTCATCGGCGCGCCGGGCGCGGACGGCAATTGCAGCTGCAACACCTGCCCGTTCATGGCCTTGAACACGATGGAGAAGCTCTACCTGGCGCTGCGCGATCTGAAGCCCCAGATCGAGGTGCCGGAAGATGTGCGCGTGAAGGCGAAGAAGAGCCTTGATCGCATGCTGGAGATGGCCGGCAATGTCTCGCCTGTGCCGGTGCGCGGTGATTGAGGGCTTCGATGCGGCGGCCTTTGTCGCCGCCACGCTGGCTGAGGACATGGGGACCGGCGGCGACATCACGTCGGCTGCGGTGATCCCCGCCGACGCGCGATTGACCGCGGTGATGGACAGCCGGGATGCCGTGGTGGTCGCTGGCCTGCCGCTCGCCGAGGCCTTCTTCCGCGCCCTTGATCCCGATTGCGCCATCGAAACGCTGGTGGCGGAAGGCCAGGCGGTGGCCGCCGGCACGGATCTGATGCGCATCGCCGGCAATGCCCGCGCGCTGCTCACGGCTGAACGCTCGGCCCTGAACACGGTGCAGCACCTGACCGGCATTGCCACGATGACCCGCGCCTATGTCGATGCGATTGCCGGCACCGGCGCCATCCTGCTGGATACGCGCAAGACGCTGCCGGGCCTCAGGACACTGGAAAAATATGCCACACGCATGGGCGGTGCCACCAATCACCGGATGCGGCTGGATGATGGCGTGATGATCAAGGACAATCACATCGCGGTGGGCGGCGGGGTCGAAGCGGCGGTGCGGGCCGCCAAGGCGGCAGGTCTCCAGGGTGTCGTGGTGGAAGTCGATCGCATCGACCAGATTCCGCCGGCGCTGGCCGCCGGTGCCGATCGCCTGCTGCTCGACAACATGGACGTGCCGACGCTGAAGGCCGCTGTCGCCCTCGTCGCCGGCCGTGTGCCCACCGAGGCCAGCGGCGGCGTGCGGCTGGACACGATCCGGGCGATTGCCGAAACCGGCGTCACCTATATCAGCGTCGGCCGCATCACCCAGAGCGCACCGGCAGCTGATATTGGGCTTGATTTCGCGCCCTGAGCCACAGCGTCGCGCCCCATAGGCGCCGGCCTGACCCGCCGCTATCGTGAAGGCCATGGCAGAGCCAACGCAGGAAGGGCTGAGCCCCGCCGAGCGCACCCGCGCGCTCACCCTGTTTGGCCTTATCGAGCGCGGCCTGCTCTTCCTCATCGCGCTTCTCACGCTGGGGGCGGTGGCGCTCGAACTTGTGCGGGTCTGGCAGGCGCAGAACGTCAACCTTGCCGATATCCTGCTGATGTTCCTGTATACCGAGGTGATCGGCATGGTCGCCGCCTTCTACAGCAGCAAATCAGCGCCCGTGGTCTATCCGATCTTCATCGCCATCACCGCGCTGGCCCGGCTGATCGTGCTCCAGGGCAAGGAAATGGCGCCGCAGTCGATCATCTTTGAAGCCAGCGCCATCCTGCTGCTGGCTGTGGCGGCGACGATCCTGATCCGGTTCAGGCAGAAGCCGAATTGAGGTGACGCCGCAGCAGCTTGAGGTTGCGGCTGTTGGACCGGAAGAAGAAGTCGAACACGTCACCCGCCACCGGCACGCTGCCGATCAGGGCATCCACCCCAACATTGCCGAGCATGCGTGCCAACACCCAGCGTGACGCGCCCAGGTTGCGGGCTTCCCACACGAGATAAAGCCCCATCGCGGCCATGGCGGCATCGCCCACGCCCGGCACCAGGCCGATCAGCGCGTCGGCGCCGATGCGCGTGCCCAAGCCCGGAATGCGGATGGCGCCTTCCAGCAGAACCTCCAGCCGATCAATCCGCGCGCGGGCAGCAGCGGCATCGGTGCGGGGCAGGGCGACAGCAAGGCTCATGGCCCAGAATCTGGCCCCGCTGCGCCCGCATTCAAGGGGCGGGCGCTATTTCTTGCCCAGCATGCCCATGATGTCGTTGAGCGGGTTGCCGTCGCCGTCACGGTCCAGCATGCCGGCCACCTGGCCAAGCATGCCGCCACCGCCAGTCTGGCTGCCGCCCAGTCCGGCCATCAACTGGCCCAGCACGCCACCATCGGCCTGCCCGCTGGCGCCCTGCACCGCCTGCAGCAGTTGGGGCAGCATGGCCGACAGCGCACCGGCATCCAGCCCGGTCTTTCCTGCCACATCCGCAATGGCAGCGGCATTGTTCACGCCTGGATCGGCAATCTGGGGCAGCAGTTGCCCGAGCGCTCCCTGCGCCAGGCCGGGATCAAGGCCGAGCTTCCCGGCCAGTTCCGCAACATTCACATTGCCGCCAGCCTGGGCCAGCAGATCGTCGAGCATTCCCATCGTCCGTCTCCCATCATGCTGACCCTGATGACAGCATGACCGGGTGACAGGCGTGTGGCAACTCTGCGCTGATGAACGCAATCAGCCGGCGATCATCGCCGGCAGGGTGGCTTCGTGCACGCGCTTCAGCTCCGCCAGCGCTGCCGCCTCGCCGTTCAGCACCAGCGCCCCAAGTCCTTCCGGGCCGCCCACCGTGCCGATGCGCGTCGCGCCGGCAATGGCAACATCCGCCGGCGCCGTGATCAGATAGCGGCCCTGGTCTTCCCCGAAGGCGGTGGCCGCCGTGAGTGGCACCTCCACTGTCGCGCCCAGCCCGCCGGCCATGGCCATTTCGGCCAGCGCCACGGCGAGCCCGCCATCCGACAGATCGTGCACGGCGTTGACCGTGCCGGCCGCGATCAGCGCCGCAACCTGCTCGCCATGGGCGCGCTCGGCAGCGAGATCGACCGGCGGCGGCGGGCCATCCTCGCGGCCATGGCATTCGCGCAGCCACAGCGACTGGCCAAGATGCGTGCCCACATTGCCAATCAGCCAGATCCCGTCGCCCGCTGCCTTGAACGCCAGGTCCATCTGCTTCTCGTAATCGGCGAGCAGGCCCACGCCGCCGATCGCCGGCGTCGGCAGGATGGCGTTGCCGCCGCCGGTCGCCTTGCTCTCGTTGTAGAGCGAGACATTGCCCGACACGACCGGGTAATCGAGCGCCCTGCAGGCCTCGGCCATGCCTTCGATGCAGCCCACCAGCTGGCCCATTACACCCGCGTTCTGCGGGGAGGCGAAATTCAGGCAGTTGGTGATGGCCAGCGGTTTGCCGCCCACGGCGATGATGTTGCGCCAGGTTTCCGCCACGGCCTGCTTGCCGCCTTCATGCGGATCGGCAAAGCAGTAGCGCGGCGTGCAGTCGGTGGCGATGGCCAGCGCCTTCCTGGTGCCGTGCACGCGCACAACCGCGGCATCGCCGCCCGGGCGCTGCAGCGTGTCGGCGCCGACCATGTGGTCATATTGTTCCCAGATCCAGCGACGCGAGCACAGGTCGGCGCTGCCCATCAGGCGCAGCAGATCGCCGGTGATGCTGGCGCTTTCCGGCACATCAGCCAGCGGCGCGCGCTTGGGCGTCGGCACATGCGGGCGATCATATTTGGGCGCGGCATCGGCCAGCGGCTCCAGCGGGATGCGGCCCACCACGTCGCCATGGAAGGTCATGGTCAGGTCGCCGCCCTCCACCACCTCGCCGATCACGGCGAAATCCAGCTCCCACTTGCGGAAAATTGCTTCGGCAAAGGCTTCGCGGCCCGGCTTCAGCACCATCAGCATGCGCTCCTGGCTCTCCGAGAGCATCATCTCGTAAGGCGTCATGCCGGTCTCGCGGCACGGCACCTTGTCGAGATCGAGGCGGATGCCCACCCCGCCCTTCGACGCCATTTCCACCGACGAGCTGGTGAGGCCGGCGGCACCCATGTCCTGAATCGCCACGATCGCATCTGATGCCATCAGTTCGAGGCAGGCTTCGATCAGCAGCTTCTCGGTGAACGGGTCGCCGACCTGAACCGTCGGGCGCTTTTCCTCGCTGTTCTCGTCGAATTCGGCCGAGGCCATGGTGGCGCCGTGGATGCCGTCCCGCCCGGTCTTGGAGCCGACATAGACGACCGGATTGCCCACGCCCGCGGCGGCCGAATAGAAAATCTTGTCCGCCTTCGCGAGGCCGACGGTCATCGCGTTGACGATGATGTTGCCGTTGTAGCTGGGGTGGAAGATCGTCTCCCCGCCCACGGTCGGCACGCCGACGCAATTGCCATAGCCGCCGATGCCGGCCACCACGCCCTTCACCAGGTGACGCATCCTGGGGGCGTTGATGTCGCCGAAGCGCAGCGCGTTCATGTTGGCGACGGGGCGCGCGCCCATGGTGAACACGTCGCGCAATATGCCGCCCACACCGGTCGCCGCGCCCTGGTAGGGCTCGATGTAGCTCGGGTGGTTGTGGCTCTCCATCTTGAAGATGGCGGCATCGCCGTCACCAATGTCGATCACGCCGGCATTCTCGCCCGGGCCGCAGATCACCCACGGGGCTGTCGTCGGCAGCTTGGCGAGGTGCAGCCGGCTCGACTTGTAGCTGCAATGTTCCGACCACATCACCGAGAAGATGCCGAGCTCCAGCAGGTTGGGCTCGCGGCCCATCGCCGCCAGCACGCGATCATATTCGTCCGGCGTAAGGCCGTGGGCGGCAACGACATCAGGGGTGATGACTGGCGTATTCTGGCTCATGGCCGCGCGCATAGCGGGCGGCAGCGCATTTGTCATGCCGGCATGGCATGATTCTCATGGTCTCACGAATCGATCGGGAGGTTGTCATGGGTGAAGAGACAAATGAAGTGAAGGCCATCGCAAACGATGTGGTGGCGCTGGCAAGGGCCGGCGATTTCGATGCCATCGGCGAGAAATACTGGGATGACGATGTCGTCTCGATCGAATCCGGCGATGGCCCCATGGCGGTCACCGACGGCATCGAAGCGGTGCGCGGCAAGAGCGAGTGGTGGAACGGCGCGCATGAAATCCACGCCAGCGAGGTCCATGGTCCCTGGGTGAACGGCGACCAGTTCACCGTGCGCTTCGTGATGGACGTGACCGTGATGGAAACCGGCGAGCGCATCCACATGGACGAGATCGCGCTCTATACCATCGATGATGGCAAGATCATCGAGGAGCGCTTCTTTTACTGAATCACCGGCTTGGCTTTCGCTTGCAGCCCCGCTCCGCTATGACGCAGTGCAGCAGCGTTGAAGGGCAGGCATGGCGCGCACACGGGCAGACGGGAAGAAGACGCAGATCGTCGTGGTGGGGGGCGGCGCGGGCGGGCTTGAGCTGGTGACGAAGCTGGGCGCGCATTTCCCGCGTGCCGATTTCGACATCATCCTGGTTGATCGCAACCCCACCCATATCTGGAAGCCGCTGCTGCACGAGGTGGCGGCTGGCAGCCTCGATGCCAATCTCGACGAGGTCGGCTATCGCAGCCATGCCTTCCGCTGGGGCTATCGCTATTTCGACGGGGCGCTGGAATCGATCGACCGCGAGGCCAAGCAGATCATCATTGCCCCGATCCGTGACGAGGATGGCAGCGAGGTGATCGGGCGGCACCGCATCCGCTATGATTATCTGGTGCTGGCGGTGGGCAGCGTGTCGAATGATTTCGGCATCACCGGCGTGAAGGACCATTGCCTCAGCCTTGAAAGCCGCGCCGATGCCGATCGCTTCCGGCGCCGCCTCCTGAACCAGTGCCTCAGGGTCTCTCGCCAGATGGTGCTGGATCCGGCCAGCGATGCCTCGGTGAAGGTGGTGATCGTCGGCGGCGGCGCCACCGGCGTGGAACTGGCCGCCGAGCTCTATTCGGCGGCCGACGCGCTGGGCTATTATGGCCTTGAGGTGTTCGATCGCCAGCGCCTGAAGGTGACGCTGCTGGAAGCCGGCCCGCGCATCCTGCCCATGTTGCCCGACAAGCTGGCCGGCGCCGCGCACGAGGAACTGGAAAATCTCGGCGTCAGCGTATTGCCCAACACGCAGGTGGTGGCGGCCACGCCCGATGCCATCCACGTGAAGGATGGCAGCCAGATCCCCGCCGATATCAGGGTGTGGGCCGCTGGCGTGAAGGGGGCGGATTTCCTGCAGGATATTGGCGGCCTGGAAACCACGCGCACCAACCAGCTGCTGGTGAAGGACACGCTGCAGACGACGCGCGACGATGCCATCTTCGCGATCGGCGATTGCGCCAGCTACACGCCGCCCGGCCACACCCGGCCGATCCCGCCGCGCGCCCAGGCTGCGCACCAGATGGCCGACACGGTGTACCGAAACATCCGCGCGCTGATCGAGGGCGGCACGCTCAGGCCCTTCGTCTATCAGGACAAGGGCGCGCTGGTGAACCTGGCGCGCTATTCCACGGTGGGCAGCCTGATGGGCAATCTGGTGGGCGGCAAGATGGCCATCGAAGGCCGGCTGGCGCGCTTTGTCTACACCTCGCTCTACCGGATGCACCTGATCGCCATCCACGGCTGGATCAAGGGCCTGTTCCTGCTGCTGGTGGGCCATGTGAACCAGGTGGTCCGGCCCAAGCTGAAATTGCATTAGTCGCAGCCGGGCGTGCGGATAGCGCCCGGCGTTATCCGCCGACTCCGGCAAGACCGGCCGGCGGGATCGGGCAAGCTGGCGCCACGGCTTTGCCGGGGCAGAGGCTTGGCCGAGGCCCGTTCGACGTCACGGCCTAGCCGGCTGGCGGCGTGTCGCCGCCAGACTCGGCGAAGCGCCCGGCCGGCGCAACCAGTACGCCCCCATTGATCCAGATCAACGCCCGCTCGCCCGCGCCGGCCCTAAAGTCCGGCCATGCCGATCTTCCATCCCGATCTCGCCGCGCTGCCGGTGCCGCGCTACACTAGCTATCCCACCGCCGCGCAGTTCCATGCCGGCGTGACTGCCGGTGATCAGGCCCGAGCCCTTGCCGCAGTGCCCGAGGGCGCGCCCATCTCGCTCTATCTTCACATCCCGTTCTGCCGGCAGATCTGCTGGTATTGCGGCTGCAACACCGGCGTGGCCGCCAGCGACCGGCTGCGCCGCTATGAACGCGCGCTGCTGCACGAGATCGCGACGGTGGCCAGCCTGACGCGAGGCCTGGTGACGGCGATCCAGTTCGGCGGTGGCAGTCCGAATGCACTGGCAGCCCCGGTGCTGGGGCGGATCATCGCGGCCCTGCGCGTGGCCTTCCCGATGGCGCCCGATGCCGAAATCGCCATGGAGCTTGATCCCCGCGCCATCCGGCCCGGCGATGCCGCCGCGCTGGCGGCTGCCGGCGTGTCGCGGGTGAGCCTTGGCGTGCAGAGCTTCGCGCCGCATGTGCAGGCGCTGATCAATCGGCTCCAGCCTTATGAAACCATTGCGGCGGCTGTCGCCGAATTCCGCGCCGCCGGCATAACCGCGATCAATTTCGACCTGATGTATGGGCTGCCCGGCCAGAGCGTCATCGATCTTTCGGAAACCATCGAACAGGCCATCCAGCTGCGGCCTGACCGGGTGGCGGTGTTCGGCTATGCCCACATGCCGTCTGCCATCCCGCGCCAGCGTATGATCTCCGATCTGGATCTGCCCGGCCCGGCGGCGCGCTTTGCCATGAGCACGACTGCGCACCGGCTGTTCACCGCTGCCGGCTATCAGGCCATCGGCTTCGATCATTTTGCCTTGGCTGGCGACAGCATGGCGATGGCCGCCCGTGAACGCCGCCTGATCCGCAACTTCCAGGGCTATGCCACGGCGGCCGGAGGCGCGCTGATCGGTCTCGGCGCCACCGCGATCAGCCAGTTCGATGAGCTGATCATCCAGAACGAGAAGCATTTGGGCAACTGGGAAGCCGCGGCCAACGCCGGCCGGCTTTCCGGCGTGCGCGGCGTGGCGATCAGTGCCGATGATCGGCTGCGCGGCGCGGTGATCGAGCGGCTGCTGTGCAACGGGGTGGCAGAGGTGCCCGAGGCACTGGCCGGGGCCCTGGGACAGCTGGCGCCGCATGCCCGGCGCGGACTGGTGCAGATCGATGGCCGGCAGGTGGCGATCACGCCCGATGGCTGGCCCTATGCCCGGCTGATCGCCTCGGCCTTTGATGCGCATCTGAAGGCACCGGAACGGCACGCCAAAGCCGTCTGACGCCTATTCGTGAAACTCCGCCAGTTCGGGGATGCGGGTGAAGGCAATCGCCGGCCCGCGTGACCGGCTGGCCCCCTTTGCATCATGGCCCAGCGTGACGGCATCGCGGCCGAAGCGCTCGTTCACCTTGTCCATCGCGCGCGACAGCGCGAGGCGGCGCGCATCGGTCTTCGCGCAGAGCAGGGCATCGCCATCGAACAGATCGGCCTGCGCTGCATCAGCCGGGGTCAGCTCGGCCAGCACCACGCCCACCTGCAGCAGGCGATGCTGGCCGAACTCGGCGGCCATGCGCGCCCACAGCCCTTCCATGGCCTCGACGAGCGAGAGCGAGTCCATCACCTGCGGCAGCGTCACCCCGGCCTTCCACTTCGTACCGCGCGCCTCGCCCTTGACGGAAAGCCCCAGCCAGCCGGCGCGCAGGCTGGCGCGCCGCAGCCGCGTGCCCGCCTTCATCACCAGCCGCCGTGTCACCAGCCGGGCCAGCGGCAGCGCGCGCTTTTCCGGCCCCAGCACATGGCTGTGCCCGATCGTCTTGCGCGCATGCGCCACCTCCGCCACCTCGTGGCCATGGAGCAGCCAGTGCAGCCGCTCCCCCCACACGCTGCCCCAGGCGTGCCGCGCCTGCGCCGGCGACAGCGCCAGCAGCTGCGCCATGGTGACGATGCCGGCCGCCGCCAGCCGGCGCTCCATCGCCCGGCCGACGCCCGGAATGTCAGACAGTGGCAGCGCCGCCAGCCGGGCGGCGCGCACATCATCGGTCAGGATGGTCAGGCCATCGGGCTTCTTCATGTCGGCGGCCATCTTGGCGAGCAGCCGGTTCTGCGCGACGCCGATGGAGGCGGTGAGGCATGCGCCGACATTGGCCGCCAGCCCGGCCTTGATGCGCGCGGCGAGCGCTGTGGCGGCCTCCACACTGTTCTCGTTGTCGAGCAGGCGGCAGGCCACCTCGTCGATGGAGCAGACCTGCGTCACCGGCACATGCCGCTCCACCTCGGCGATGATGCGGTGATGATAGCGCACATAATCCTCATGGCGCCCCGGCACGATCACCACGTCCCGGCACAGGGCCTTGGCTTCCCAGATCTTGGTGCCGGTGCGGATGCCGAAGGCTTTGGCCTCATAGCTGGCGGCAATGGCGCTGGTGCTGTCGGTCATCACCGGCGCCACCACCACCGGGCGGCCACGCAGCGCCGGGTTCAGCTGCTGCTCCACGCTGGCGAAATAGCTGTTGAGATCGAGATAGAGCCAGCGGAGAGGCAGCGACTCGGCCATGGCGCCAGCCTAGCACAATCAGAACATAAAAAGAACATATGCCGGCTGCGTCATTGGGCGGCTTTCCTGCTGCGCGCATCCCATTATGGTGCGCCGCCATGACCGACCCGATCCTCAAGGACGCTGCTGCCCACGAACCCCAAGGCATCCGCGCCGTCTCTGCCGATGCCATCACTGGCCGCCAGCTGCGCTATTATGATCTCGCCATGGCGGCCTTCGCCGTCATCCTGATCTGCTCCAACATGATCGGCGCTGCCAAGCCGGCGCAGGTGGAGCTGCCGATCTGGGGCACGGTCACCTTCGGGGCCGGCATATTGTTCTTCCCGCTCTCCTATGTGCTGGGCGATGTGCTCACCGAAGTCTATGGCTATGCCCGGGCCCGCCGGGTGGTGTGGGTGGGCTTTGCCGCCTCGATCTTTGCTGCCACCATGAGCTTCGTGGTGGTGACGCTGCCGCCCGATCCCGGCTGGAAGGGCCAGGCCGCGCTGGCCGAGGTGTTCGGGCAAGTGCCGCGCATCTTCCTTGCCTCCATCCTCGCCTTCTGGGCCGGCGAGATGGCCAATGCCTTCGTGCTGGCGAGGCTGAAGCTCCTGACCGGCGGGCGGATGCTGTGGACGCGCACCATCGGCTCCACGGTGGTGGGGCAGGGGGTGGACACGCTGATCTTCTACCCGCTGGCCTTCTGGGGCCTCTGGGAACCGTCACTGGTGCTGAGCGTGATGGCCACCAACTATGCGCTGAAAGTGCTGTGGGAAGCGCTGCTCACGCCGGTCACCTACAAGGTGGTGGCCTGGTTCAAGGACGCCGAAGGTCTCGACGTGTTCGACACCGAGACTGATTTCACGCCCTTCAAGACCAGGGTGTGATGCGCGGCTTGGCGGGCGGCGCGGTCAGCGTCGCTCGGATAGCACCCGGGCGGCGCGCGCCTTGGCCTCGGCGGTCTGCACCTCGAACAGGCTGCTGAACCAGGCGACGCACAACATCGCCATCACGCCAAGCAGCAGCGCAAAGCCGGCCGTTTTCACCGCCGCCAGATCGCCCGCCGGCTGGCCGGCCATGGCCAGCGCCACACGGTTCAGCCGCCACACCAGCTGCGCGATCACGAAGCTGATGGCGAGCAGGCTGAAGCTGCCAAAGCTGCGCAGCACGGGGGAGGCAGGGATGGGCAGGCGAAATCCGCGCATGGCGCTTCCTCTTGGGGGGGTGAAGCCCCAACGCCGCTAGTCCCCGGCGTCACCGCCTGCAATGAACCCTTTTGTCACAGCCACGCACTCAGATCGGCAAGCGCAGCAGATCGCGACCCACGATCAATTCGCCGCCAAACGCGCGCTTTGCCGGCACCGCCCAGTCCGCATCCGTCACGCCGGCGTCACCGCCCGGCACGAAATGGCTGAGCAGCAGCCGCTTCACGCCGGCCGCCGCGGCAATCTCGCCGGCTTGGCTCGCCGTGGTGTGGCTGGCCAGCAGATGCTGGCGCAGGGTCGCCGCATTGCTTTCGCTGGCGATCAGCCGGTCGAGCGCGGGCAGATACATCACCTCCTGCACCAGCACATCCGCGCCCCTTGCCAGATCGATCAGCGCCGGGCAGGGCCGTGTGTCCCCGCTGTAAACCACTGATTTCCCAGCCCAGTCGAAGCGATAGGCAAAGCTGTCGGTCAACGGTGGATGCTCGACCCGCGCCGCCGTCACCTTCAGGCCACCGCTGTCCATCAGCACGCCCGGCCGCACTTCGCGCACGCTCAGCAGCTTGCGCAGATCCGGCCGGCCCTCGTCGGCGATGCGGGTTTCGATGTCGACATGGGCAAAGCGCAGCCAGTCCCGCCCCATCCGCGCCATGCCGGGCGGCCCGTGCACCGTCACCGGCGTGGTCAGCGCCCCGCTCCAGGCCAGCCACGGCAGGGTGAAGGCATCGGCAACATGATCGCTGTGCAGATGGCTGATCCAGACATGGGAAAGCGCCTTCAGCGGCAGCCCCGCCAGCACCGCCTGCCGCGCCACGCCGTTGCCGGCATCGATGATGTGCAGCTGCCCGCCGATCACCAGCGCCATTGCCGGCGCCGCGCGCAGGGCTTTTGGCGTCGGCCCGCCGCCAGTCCCGAGCAGCACCAGCTGATCGGGCAGCGGCTGGGCAGCGATTCGGTTCAGCGGTGTGAGAGTAGCGGCGCAGCCCATGGCCAGCAGCTGTCGGCGTGTATGCATCTTGATGCCTCCCGCCCTTTCGATGCTGGAGCGCTGACTGCCTGACAAGGGTTCCCTGAACTGATGGGTGCAGGGACGAGTCCCTGCCCGCCGGAGGCCTTGCTTCCCTTAGGCCAGCGCCATCATCGCCGCTTCGAACAGGCGGCGGCCATCGGTGCCGCCCTGTTCGGGTTCGATCAGCCGTTCCGGGTGGGGCATCATGCCCAGCACGTTGCCGGCGTCCGACAAGATGCCGGCGATGTCGCGCGCCGAGCCGTTCACAGGCTCGGCGTAGCGGAAGGCAATGCGGCCTTCGCCTTCGAGGCGGTCGAGCGTGGTGGCATCGGCGGTATAGTTGCCGTCGTGGTGGGCGACCGGGATCGTCACCTGTTCACCGGCGGCGTAACGGCTGGTGAAGATCGACTGGCTGGTCTCCACCGTCAATGTCACGTCGCGGCAGACGAAATCGAGGCCGGCGTTGCGCATCAGGGCGCCGGGCAGCAGGCCGGCTTCGGTGAGCACCTGGAAGCCGTTGCAGATGCCAAGAACGGCGCGGCCCTGGCCGGCGGCCTTGATGACCGCCTGCATGACGGGCGAGCGCGCGGCCATCGCGCCGGAGCGCAGATAGTCGCCATAGGAAAAGCCGCCGGGGATGCCGATGAAATCGAGGCCCTCGGGAAGATCGGTCTCGCGGTGCCAGATCATCGCCGGGGCGCGGCCCGTCACCTTGGTGATGGCGTCGGCCAGATCACGGTCGCAGTTGGACCCTGGAAAGACGATGACGGCGGCCTTCACGGCATGTCGATCCGGAAATTCTCGATCACCGTGTTGGCGAGCAACTGCTTCGCCATCGCCTCGACCGTTTCGCGGGTCGTGCCGTCGGCGACATCAAGCTCGATGATCTTGCCGACGCGGGCGCCTTCCACCCCACCGAAGCCCAGGCCCTTCAGGGCTGACTCGATGGCCCGGCCCTGCGGGTCGAGCACGCCGTTCTTGAGGGTGACGGTAACGGTGATTTTCATGGGCGCGGCCATAGGCTGAACCGCCCGCTGGCGCAAGCATTGCTGCTGGCATTGCTGCTGGCGGTCAACCCAGCAGATAGACGGCCGCCGCCCCCAGGCCAGCGGTGAGCAGCAGCCACGGTGTCGACCAGCCGGTGGCCGTGCGTTCCGGCAGCGGCGGCAACGGCGGCTGCGGCGGTGCGGCGCCGGGCATCGGGTTCTCTGCCACCCATTGCCGGAAGATGCGCGGCAGCTGGCGCAGGGCGCGGGCGTTGAGCACGAGCGCATCGGCGATCACCGCTTCCGGGCCCATCTCGTCACGCACCCAGTCACGCACATAGGGTTCGGCCACCTCCCACATGTTGACATCGGGATCGATGGTGAGCGCAACGCCCTCCACCATCACCATGGTCTTCTGCAGCAGCAGCAGGTGCGGCTGCACCGGCATGTCGAAGCTGCGGGTGATGGCGAACAGGCCTTCCAGCAGATCGGTGATCGAGATGTCCCGCGCCTGGCGGCCGCGGATCGGCTCGCCCACGGCGCGCAGGGCCGTGGCAAAGGCGGCCGGGTTGTGGTGCGGCGGCACATAGCCGGCCTCGAAGTGAATCTCGGCGACACGGGCATAATTGCCGGTCACCAGCCCGTGCAGGATCTCGGCGAGATAGAGGCGGGCGCGGCGGTTGATACGGCCCATGATGCCAAAATCGATGACGCCAATGCGCGCGTGGTCGCAGCTTTCCCCCGGCGGGATCAGGAACAGATTGCCTTGGTGCATGTCGGCGTGGAAGAAGCCCTTGGCGATGGCTTGGGCGAGGAAGCCATTGACCAGCACGCGTGCCAGATGCGGTCGGTCGATGTCGAGGCTCGCGATGGCGGCGGTGTTGGACAGTTTCACCCCATCGATCCAGTCGATCACCAGCACGCGCCGCGTGGAGCGCTGCCAATCGACCTTCGGCACCACGAAATCCGGTTCGCCAGCCAGTATCTCGGCCAGTTCGGACGCGTTGGCCGCTTCGCGACGCAGGTCGAGCTCGGCTTCGATCCAGCTCCTGAACGTCGCGATCACGGCGCGCGGGCGCAGGCGGGCGAACTCGCCGCCCAGCGTTTCCAGGTGCCCGGCACCCCATTCATAGGTCTTGAGCGCAGAGGCGACCTCGGCCTCGATGCCGGGGCGCAGCAGCTTGATGGCGACAGGGCGGCCATCGCTGGTCAGGCCCTTGTGGACCTGGGCGATGGACGCTGCGCCGACCGCTTCGGGCTCGATGGATTGGAACAGCGTCTTCCAGTCGCCGCCGCAGGCCGCATTCAGCTGCGGTTCGATGGCGCTGAACGGCACCGGCGGCAGGGCATCCTGCAAGCGGGCAAGGTCGGCGGCAGCCTCCACGCCGATCAGGTCGGGGCGGGTGGCGAGCGCCTGGCCCAGCTTGATGGCAGCTGGACCAACCGCGGCAAGGCCGGCGGCAAAGTCCGGTTTGCGGGGCGCGCCTGTTCCCAGCCGGGCCAGTTTGGCCACCAGCCGTACAGCAAACGGCAGCCGCCCATCCTCGAACGGACGCAGCGCGCCATGGCGCGCCATGCGCCGGCCCCAGACCAGGAGCCGCCAGAGATGCACCGCTGCGATCAACTCAGACTTTCCAGCCCGAATGAATGGCCACGGCGCCGCCCAGGATGGGCCGGTATTTCACCTGCGTGAAGCCGGCCTCGCCGATCATCCGGGCAAAATCCGGCATCTTCGGGAAGCGGCGGATGGATTCGATCAGGTAGCGATAGGAATCGGCGTCCTTGGCCACGATCTCGCCGATCTTTGGCACCAGCTTTTCCGAATAGACATCATAGACCTCGGAAAAGCCCGGCCAGGTCGTGGTGGAAAACTCCAGGCAGAAGAAACGCCCGCCGAAGCGCAGCACGCGGTGCGCCTCCTTCAGGGCCGCCGGGATGTCGGTGACGTTGCGGATGCCGAAGGCGATCGTGTAGGCATCGACGCAACGATCTGGAAAGCTGAGCTTTTCCGCATTCTCCTCGCGCCACACCAGGCTGGTGAGGCCGCGCTCCGCTGCCCGCTCCATGCCCACTTCCAGCATCGCCGGATTGATGTCTGCCACCGTCACGCTGGCGCCCGAGGCTGCCAGGCGAAAGGCGATGTCGCCGGTGCCGCCGGCCATATCGAGAATGTCCTCGCCGGGCCGCGGCTTCACCAGGCGGACGAAATCATCCTTCCACACCCGGTGCATGCCGGCCGACATCAGGTCGTTCATGATGTCGTAGCGCTTGGCCACCGAGCGGAACACCTCGCCCACCCGCCGGGTCTTTTCCTCGGGCGCCACATCCTCATAGCCGAAGCTGACCGTATCGCTCATCACCAGTCCTTTTCGCCGCGCGGCTTAGCTTAGGCTTGGCGGCCATGCAAACGCCGCCTATGTCGCGGCGATGCCTGAATTGCCCGAGGTTGAAACCGTGATGCGGGGCCTGGCCCCGGTGTGGGACGGCCAGCGCTTCACGCGCGTGGTGGCCAACCGGCCCGATCTGCGCCGGCCCCTGCCCGAGGCGCTGGGGCAGCGGCTCACCGGCGCGACGGTGGTGCGGCTGGGACGGCGCGCCAAATATGGCCTGGTGGACACCGACCGCGGCGACACGCTGATCATCCATCTCGGCATGTCGGGCCGCATGCGCGTCGATCCGGGCCAGTTGCTCAAGCACGATCATGTCGTGTTCGAAACTGGCAATGGCCGGACGGTGGCCTTCAATGACGCCCGCCGCTTTGGCAGCCTTGATCTGGTGCCCACTGCCGACGTGGCCAGCCACCCGTTGATCGCCGGCATCGGGCCGGAACCACTGGGCGTTGATTATGGCCTGCCGCTGCTGGAAGCGATGTTCGCCGATCGTCTCGCGCCGGCCAAGGCCATCCTGCTCGATCAGCGGCTGATTGCCGGGCTGGGCAATATCTATGTGTGCGAGGCGCTGTTCAGGGCCGGCATTCACCCGGAAACGCCGGGCCACCGGGTGACGTCGGCGCAGCTGTCGCAGCTGCTGCCCGCCATTCCGGCGGTTCTGCTGGAAGCGATTGCCGCCGGCGGCTCCACCTTGCGCGATCACGCGGCGCCGGATGGCACGCTCGGCTATTTCCAGAAGACATTCGCCGTCTATGGCCGGGAAGGCGAGGCCTGCGCCGTGTGTTCGACGCCAGTGGCGCGCATTGTCCAGTCCGGCCGGTCGAGCTTCTTTTGCCCTGCCTGCCAGCCGAAGCTTCGCGTTCGCCGAAAGGCTTGACCTTGCCGGCCCCCTCGCTTAAGGCGCTCGGCTTCCGGCGCGGCCCATCAGGGCTGGCGCTCATTCCAGTTTGATCAGACTTGCAGGACACCAATGGCCAACACGCCCCAGGCTGAAAAGCGCATCCGCCGCAACGAACGCCGCGCCGCCGTCAACAAGGCCCGCGTCAGCCGTATCCGCACCTTCGTGAAGAAGGTGGAAGCCAGCCTTGCCGCCGGCGACGCCGCTGCCGCTGCCGAAGCGCTGAAGGCGGCCCAGCCGGAAATGATGCGCGGCGTGTCGAAGGGCGTGCTGCACAAGAACACCGTGGCCCGCAAGATCAGCCGGCTGAGCAGCCGCCTGAAGGCGCTGGCCAGCGCCTGACCTGGCGCTCCGAACGCCGGTGCGAAGGAGCAGAAGAGGGCGCGCCCGGCCGGCGCGCCCTTCTTGCTGTCTGGCACCTGTAGAACGGTGATTCGCCGGGCGTTATGCGGCCGAAATGGCGTGATTCGCGATTCGCCGGGCGATCGGCCGCTGTACTGAGATCATATATAGAACATCAATGTAATTACATTTGCGCTTGGTGCCACCTGTTGGCCACAGGCCAGCCGCGGCGGATGACACGCACTTCATCAAAGCGTCATCACTTTGACACAAAAATCCAAGGATTTAGCCCTGCAGCGGCGATCCTGTGATAGCTGCCCTCATGCCGATTCGCCGCGTCTTTCCAAGGATTTGGACGGCTGTCGAAGGGAAGCCGGCGCAAGGGCTGTCAATCTTTTTATTTGGCTGCGGACCGAATTTGCGCGCTTGCGGGCAGGGCATGCGGTTGCTTATCTGGCCCTCGGTTCAGCCCGACCGGCGTGATGAACGTCAAACGGGCTCAATCGTCACAAAGATGATGCTCGCTGGGCCTTGGTTTGGGCGCGGGAGGGAAGCTGCGCCCGCTCATGGGGGGAGTCGGCCGCATCATCACGGGTCACTGGCTCCGCCGCCTGGCGAAGCCCAACAAACGCCGGGGGCGGCGGAAGGACGGGGTGCGTGTCGACGGCTTTTGCATCTGTCATTCCCACACAATTCGTGCCTGTTCCCCGCGAGTCCGACCCGCACGCCGGGGCGCTTCTGCCTGGCGATTCCGATCATTGGGCGCGGGTGCGCGCCGCGCTGCGTCAGGATGCCGGCGATCACAGCTTCGATGCCTGGCTGGCGGCCTTGACCCTCGTGGCCAGCGATGCCGACAGCGTCCGGCTGGCGGCGCCCTCGGCCTTCGCGGCAGATTGGGTCAACAGCCATTATGGCGATCTGCTGCGCCGGCACTGGGCGGCCCAGCGCCCAGGCGTGCGCCGCGTGCTGGTGAGCGCCGGCACCGTTGCTGCCGCGCCTGCCGCCGTGGCGCCGGCAGCGCTGCCGGCCCGCCCTGCGCCGGGCGCGCCCGTCGTGCAGCCGCTGCCGGTCGATGCGCGCTACACGTTCGAGAATTTCATCGTCGGCAAGTCCAACGAGCTGGCCTACAACGCGGCGCTGGCCATGGCCGAGCCCGGGGCGCCGGGGTTCAACCCGCTGTTCCTGCACGGCACCACCGGGCTGGGCAAGACGCACCTGATGCACGCCATCGGCAATGCCTATCTGGCCCGTCACCCCGAGGCGCGCGTGGCCTATCTGTCGGCCGAGAAGTTCATGGTCGAGTTCCTGGCGGCGATGCGCGCCAAGGATACGATCAGCTTCAAGCAGCGGCTGCGCTCGGTTGATCTCCTCATGATCGACGATGTCCAGTTCATCGCCGGCAAGGAATCGACCCAGGAAGAGTTCTTCCACACGATGAACGAGATCATCGGGGCCGGGAAGCGGCTGGTGATCACTGCCGACCGTTCCCCACAAAATCTCGAAGGCATCCAGGATCGCATCCTGTCGCGCATGGTCTGGGGCCTGGTGGCCGATATCAACCCGGCCGATTATGAGCTCAGGCTCAACATCCTGCACGCCAAGGCAGCGACGCTGGGCAACCGTGTGCAAGTGCCCGATGACGTGATCGAGTTCCTGGCCCGCAAGATCACCACCAACGTGCGCGAACTGGAAGGTGCGCTCAACCGGGTGACCGCCTTCGCGCTGCTGGTGGGCAAGCCGATCAGCCTCGATTTCACCCGCGAGACTCTGGCCGACATCCTGCGCGCCCAGGAAAAGAAGCTGACCATCGACGAGATCCAGCGCAAGGTTGCCGACTATTATGGCCTGAAGGTCGCCGATCTCCTGTCGGAACGCCGCGCCCGCGAAGTCGCCCGTCCACGCCAGATCGCCATGTATCTGGCCAAGAAGATGACACCGCGTTCGCTGCCCGAGATCGGCCGCCGCTTCGGCAAGCGCGATCACACCACGGTGATGCACGCGGTGAAGAAGGTGGAGCAGCTGCGCGCCGAAGATCGCGAGATCGACAGTGACGTCGCCACCCTGGCGCGCCTTCTCGACGGTTGAGGCTTTCCAGCCCGCCGCGAGGCGCGTAACCGCAGGGGCGTGCAGCGCCTCAACCGCTCTGGTCCTTTCTGGTTCATCATCTCCTGCATCGCCTTTGCCTCGATGTGGGTGCTGATCCGCTATGCCGCGCGCCACCTGCACAGTTTCGAGATCGTCTTCTTCCGCAATTTCCTCGGGCTGATCTTCCTGCTGCCGATGATGCTGGGCAATCCCGGCCTGATCCGGCGGGAGAAGCTGCGGCTGCACCTGGGGCGCGCCACGTCGGGCTTCGTTGCCACCATGGGCACTTTCTATGCCGTGGCCAATGCGCCGCTGGCCGATGTGCTGGCCATCAACTACACGGCGCCGCTGTTCGGCACGCTGGGCGCCGTGCTGATGCTGGGGGAACGCATCCGGGCCCGGCGCATCGCGGCGCTGGCCGTGGGGTTCCTCGGCATGCTGCTGGTGCTGCGGCCCGGCGCGGTGCCGATCACGCCGGGGATCATCGCCGCGATCATCTCGGCCATCACCACCGGCTATTCGATCGTGGCCATGCGCAGCCTGGTGGGGGTGGACGATGCCCGCGCCGTGGCGGCCTGGACCTTCATCCTCACCACCATCCCCAGCCTCGTCGTCGCCCTGTTCGTCTGGCAGGCGCCTCCGACTGACGTGTGGCCGCTGCTGGCTGCCATCGGTGCGGCCGCCGCCATCGGGCAGCTCACCCTGACGCGGGCCTTTTCCCTGTCCGAAGCCTCGGCCGTCCTGCCGCTGGATTTCGTGCGTTTCGGGCTGGTGACAGCGGCCGGCATCACCCTGTTCGACGAGCGCTATGATGCGTTCACGTTGGCCGGCGGTGCGCTCATCCTTGGCTCCACCATCTATCTGGCGGTGCGCGAGGCGCAGCTGCGGCGCCAGCAAGGCCGGCCGGGCTGACGCTTTGGAAAGGTTGCGAGGGCGCGGTCGCCTGCCCATAAGCGGCCATCGGCATGTCGAGGGAGGAAAACCATGAAGCTTGAAGGTTGTTCGGCCGTTGTCACCGGCGGCGCATCGGGCCTGGGGGCGGCGACCGCGCGCCTGCTGGCCAAGCATGGCGTCAAGGTCGCCATCTTCGACATGAATGCCGAGAAGGGCGAGGCCATGGCGGCCGAGATCGGCGGCGTGTTCTGCAACGTCAATGTCACCGATGAAGCGTCCGTGGACGCCGGCTTCGCCAAGGCGCGCGCCGCCATCGGGCAGGAGCGCATCCTGATCAACTGTGCCGGCACCGGCAACGCGATCAAGACCGCCAGCCGTTCCAAGGAAGATGGCAGCATCAAGCATTTCCCGCTGGATGCCTTTGATCGCATCATCCAGATCAACCTCGTCGGCACCTTCCGCTGCATCGCCAAGTCGGCCGCCGGCATGCTGACCCTGCCGCCGATGGAAGACGGCGAGCGCGGCGCCATCGTCAACACCGCCTCTGTTGCCGCCGAGGATGGCCAGATCGGCCAGGCCGCCTATTCGGCCTCCAAGGGCGGCGTGGTCGGCATGACCCTCCCGATTGCCCGCGATCTTTCCAGCGAGGGCATCCGCGTCAACACCATCCTGCCCGGCATCTTCAACACCCCGCTGCTGCAAGGCGCACCGCAGCCGGTGAAGGACGCGCTGGGCGCCCAGGTGCCGTTCCCGAAGCGGCTGGGCAACCCGGAGGAATATGCCAGCCTCGCGGTCGAGATGTGCCGCAACAGCTACTTCAACGGCGAGGACGTGCGCCTGGATGGGGCGATCCGGATGAGCCCGCGCTGATCGCAGCCGGGCGCGGGGATAGTGCCATGCGCTATCCACCGACTCCGGCAAGATCGGCCGGCGACCAGAAAGGGCGGCTCTCCAGCCGCCCTTTTCGTGTGTCGTCCCACCCCGGATCAGGTCCGGGGCAGGCATTGCGGCTTTGCCGCGCCTTCCTTCCTTCCCCCCAAATTTTGACGCTTTTTCCGATTCACGCGCGCATTGCACCCGCCTATCCGCTTCCATGCGGGCCATCCCGCAGCAGCATCATGACAGGCAACACCGGTGTAGGACAGCGCCTGTTCATCATTGCGCAACCCATGCTGCAGCACAGTCGCGGCCCATGAAGCACGCCCTCCTCTTCGCCGCGCTTGTCGCCGCCCCCGCGCTCGCGCAAACCCCGCCCGCCACCATCGGCCAGCCCTATATCCCGGCGCCCTGGTGGATGAAGGATCCGGTGATCGCCTCGATGGGCCATGTCCGCACCGAGGTGCCGGCCAACCGGGCGCGCTTTGCGGCGCGCTTCTCGGTGGTGGGCAAGACGGCTGCGGAGGCGACCACCGCCGCCACCGCCAGGGCCCGCGAGCTGGATGCGGCGCTGGCCGCGCTGGGCCGCGAGCGCGTGCGGCTGACCACCAGCCTTGCGACCCGCCCGCTCTATGATCAGTTTCGCCAGAAGGATGGCACGCTGGTGGACAATGCCCGGGCCGACATGATCGAGGCTTATGAGGTGACGGCGGTGCTGGCGGTCGAGGTGCGGGACACCGAGGTGCTGGAACGCGCCTACCGGCTGGCGGTGGCGGCGCGGCCCTCGGCGATCGACACGCCGTCGTTCAGCCTGGAGCCGGCCAACGAGCTCAAGACCTGGCTGTATGAAGCGGCGGTGAAGGATGCGGCGCGGCGCGCCCGGCTGGCCACGGCGGCGGCCGGCAGCCGGCTGGGCGCCGTGAAGCTGATCGATCCCAGCGGCGGCGTGTGCGAAACCCAGGTGCTGGCCGGCTGGCCGCATTATGCCGGGATGGCGCCACCCACCGATGTGAGCCCGCCGTCCGAGATGGCGCGCTATGCCGATGCGCCGGCGCCGATGGTGATGGCGGCGCCGCCACCGCCCGGCCTGGAGAAACAGGCCGAAGCCGTGCAGGTGACGCTGCAGCCGCCGCTCTACCCATTGAGCGCGCAGGCCTGCGTGATCCATGGCCTGCTGCCGCCCGCCTGATCGCAAGGCATGATGGCCCCCGCCTGCTCACCCCCGGTTGACGGTGGCCAAATGACGTAATAGCTTCCGAGTCGGTAAGGGGAGGAGAGGCGCAATGGCCCACAAGTTCGAAATCTACAAGGACAAGGCCGGCGAGTTTCGCGTGCGCTTCATGTACAACAGCGAGGTGATGTTCTCGACCCAGGGCTATTCGTCGAAGTCCTCGGCCGTGAACGCCATCGAGTCGATCAAGAAGAACGGCCCCGGCGCCCCGACCGTCGAGGCTGAAGGCTGAGCATCAACGGCTTGGCCAAAGGCTGATCCGATCAGCCTGAGAGGGCAGGGGCGGCTCCGCATGGTGCCGCCCTTCCTTTATACGCCGGCACCGCAAGGGGCCGCCCTTCCTTTGTGCGCCGGTGCCGAGAGGCGCCGCCCTTCCTTTTTCTACAACAGCGCGTCGATGGCCTTCGCCATCCTGACATCGCGCGCCGAAAGCCCGCCGGCGTCGTGCGTGGTCAGCGTGATCTCCACCCGGTTGTAGACGTTGAACCATTCCGGGTGGTGGTCCTGCGCTTCGGCCAGCAGGGCGACGCGGTTCATGAAGCCCCAGGCCTCGCTGAAATCCCGGAAGCGGAGGCTGCGCTTCAGCTGCTCGCCGTCCAGCGTCCAGTCCGGCAGGTCGGCGGCGAGCGCGGCGCGGGCAGCGGTGTCCAGCTTCTCGACCATCGGGCAGCGAGCTCCTATCTATGCGCCATGCATCTCGCGCCAACCCTTGCCGATATCGAACGCCTCGCACAAGCCGCCGTGGAGCGGCTGCCCGATCTGTTCCGCCGCCATCTCGCCCACGTGATCCTGCGCGTCGAGGATTTCCCCGATGCCCGGGTGATGGCCGAGATGGAGCTGGAGACCGAGTGGGACATTCTTGGCCTCTACTGGGGTCGCCATGTCGGCATGAAGGGCGATGTGCCCACCG
>ERZ1066121.601-NODE-601-length-32097-cov-6.831814_pt1 | contig 32097 bp, 22 predicted proteins | sample MGYA00382768_ERZ1066121 | MGnify/ENA primary metagenome ERZ1066121 (study PRJEB33369, sample SAMEA5778351) | biofilm metagenome | biome: Industrial cooling water; feature: Water cooling tower basin; material: Biofilm | place: United Arab Emirates | collected...
CCCCCCGAAACCGTATCCGCCCGTGGCTAGCAGGCGTGGGTAGTAGCCCGCGCGCTTGTTGCGCACATCGAGAGCGGCCAAATCGCGCTGCGTTTCCAGCACCGAATACTCGATACGGTCGCCGTAGTTATAGGAACCGGGCGCCTCGGGCACCGTGAGTTGCGCGGTTTGCACGGCCGATTCGAGCCGGTCGGTCAGCTCGATGGGCTGGCGCTGGTCGAGGCCCATCTGAAATTTGAGGAGCGACACCGTGAGGTCCACCAGACGCTGGGTTTTCTGCTGCTCCACGCGCAGGTTGGTGAGCTGCACTTGCAGGCGGTCCACGTCGAGCTTTTCGACGAAGCCTTCCCGGTAGGTAGCGGCGGTCTGGCGGTAAATCGTGTCGAGGCGGGCCACGTTGCGGGCGAGTAGCTCCATCCGGTCGCGGTTCACGAGCACACCGTAGTAAGCCTTCGTCACGTTTTCGATCACGTCGATTTCCGCCTGCTGCGTCTGCTTCACCGAGAGCTGCTCATACACTTTCGCCGCTTTCAGGCCGATGAGGTACGAGCCGTCGAAGAGGAGCTGCGACGCCTGCACGCCCGCCTGCCCCTGCCAGCGCAGGCCGAACGCGATGGGCTGCGGGCCAGTGCGGATGATTTCGCCATAAGCCGGCGCGAGCGTCACGGACTGCCCGGCCTGCACGGCCGCCAACTGGTCGGGCGTGAGCGTGGTGCCACTGAGCGGCGCCCCACCAAACGCGCTGAAATCGACGAGCGATTTCTGGAGCTTGATATTATCCGTCACGCCCGCCGAGGCATTGACCTGCGGCAGCCCGATAGCGCGAATCTCGCCCACGCGCGCCTTCGCAATTTCTTCGTTGAGGCGCTGCGCCTGCAACGTGCTCTTGTTCGCAACGGCGTACTCGACGGCCTGTTTCAGACTCAGCGCCAGCGGCTGACTGGTAGCCACCGGCTGACCCGTGGCGGGCGTTTGGGCGGCCACCGGGCGGGTGCCGCCGCCAACGGTCGCCACTACGGCGGCCGTCAGCAAAAGGTGAAAAATTGACTGAATTCGCATCAGAGTCGCAAGGGGTTTCGGCAGCGGGTGCGCGAAGCGGGTCGGTTGATGGGATGTTTTATTGTTGATGACGGTGCAGAATCAGCTAGTCTGTCAGGCGGCCAGCCCGAGGTAGCGGTTGAGTAAGTTGAGGCCGGCCGGCGCGATGACCGACCGCAGGAATGCCTCATCCGTGACCTGCATCACCCGCGCCAGCGTGAACTGGCGCGGCGGGAAGAGGTCGGGGTCGAGGGCGATGTCGATGGTGGCCAGGTGCAGCCGCGCCATCACGGGCACGTCGATTTCCGGGCGGTAAAGGCCTTCGGCGATGCCACGTCGCAGATTGCGCTCGATGGTGCCGAGGATATAGTCGAACTTGTGGCGCTGCCAGCAGTCGTAGGCCGCCGGGTGGTACTTCTTCATTTCGAGGAAGATGCCCGGATGCACGTCGGCGTGCTCCTGCTTGCTCCACTTCATCATCAGCACGATTTCGTGGACGGCGTTTTCGGCTTCCACGGCCATCCGGTCGCAGTCGCCCTGCGTGTGCCCGAGGTGGCCGTTGATGACGGCCTGCACCAGGTGGTCCTTCGTCTCGAACCACTTGTAGAGCGTCTTTTTCGAGATGCCGAGCGCGGCCGTGATGTCGTCCATCGACACGCTTTTGATGCCGCGGCGCATAAACAGTTGCTGCGCGCCGAGCAGAATGCGGTCGCGGGTGGTGTCGGTCGCTTCGCTGGTGAGGTTGGGAGTTTCCATTTCCGGCACAAAACTATGGAAACTTTTTGTGGTTCCAAAGTTTCCTGAGTTTTTTTCGTTTCCGGGGGTTGCGTGAGGTTGGCGTTTTTTTTTCGTGACCGCTGGCTTGGTTGGCGGAGCCGAACTTCTGGAGCTTCCTTTGGCCGTCGTTGTTTCGGTGTATCTATGCTTCGCTTTCTGCTGGCTCCATTGATGTCGTCGTTCATTGCCGGCGGCCCCGTAGCCGCGCAAATGCCCGTCCCAAAACCACCCGCCGAGCCTTCCATCGGCCGCATCGAGCACCTGGGCGAGGTGCCGTCGAAGCACGTTGGGGCGCGCCGCGCCGATGTATGGCTGCCGCCCGGCTACCCCGCGCCCGGTGTCCGCTACCGGGTGCTGTATATGCACGACGGCCAAAACCTCTTCGACCCGCGCACGGCCAATTTTGGCGTCGATTGGGGCGTCGATGAAACCCTCGCCCGCCTCAGCGCCGACGGCACCGTAGCGCCCGCCATCGTGGTCGGCATCTGGTCCACTGATAAGCGGTTTCAGGAGTATTGCCCCGCCGCGCCCTACCACGCGCTGCCCCCCGAAACCCGCGCCGCGCTGGCTCGCGAGCGCCCCGGCGAGCCGCTTTCCGATGAGTACCTGCGGTTTCTGGTGGAAGAGCTGAAACCCTACATTGACCAACACTACGCCACCCGCCCCGGCCGCGCCCACACGTGGGTGGCGGGCAGCTCGATGGGCGGCCTTATCTCCCTCTACGCTGCCCTCGAATATCCGAAGGTGTTCGCCGGAGCCGCCTGCCTGAGTACGCACTGGCCGCTGAGCGTAGCGCACGATTCCGACGCCTTCACGACGGCGATGCTCGGGTATCTGGCCGACAAGCTGCCGCGCCCGGCGCCGTTTCGGCGTTCCCCGCGCCTCTACTTCGATTTCGGCACCGCCACCCTCGATGCGTGGTACCCGCCCAAACAGGCCCGCGTCGATACGTTTCTGACTCAGCACGGCTACCCGCCCGGCTTGCGCCGCCTCACGCGGCGCTTCGAGGGCGCCGAACACAACGAAGCGGCGTGGGCGCGGCGGCTGGCCATTCCGCTCACATTTTTGCTGGGGCGCACGAAGGCCGTGCGAGCCACGGCGGCAGAGCTGGAGGGCGGGTCTCCGGCCCGCCACGAGCGAAGCGAGTAACGCAGCGGCTCGGTCCACCTCGCTCGCCGCCGAAGCGGTATTTTTACGCCTCTCAGCCACTCAGCCACTCCGTACGCCAATGCCCTTCTACCACCGTCTCGGCGCCATTCCGCCCAAGCGCCACACGCAGTTTCGCCAGCCCGACGGCTCGCTCTACCACGAAGAGCTGGTCGGGACGCTCGGGTTTTCGGGCGTGTCGTCGTTGCTCTACCATCGGCAGCCGCCCACCAAAGTGAGCAAGCTCGGCAAGCCCACGCCCTACGGCCCCGTCAAGACCGACGTGCCGCTGCAACCGGCGCACTTGCGGCCGTTCGCGGGCGAAAGCACCGGCGACGACTATCTCGACGCCCGCCGCTGGCTGCTCATCAACAACGATTGCCGCCTGGCCATCTGCCTGCCCACGCAGCGCCGGATGGATTATTACTACAAAAACGCCCTGCAAGACGAAGTGGTGTTCGTCCACGACGGCGCCGGCACACTCATCACGCCGCTCGGCACCATCGCCGTTCGGCCGGGCGACTACGTAGTGATTCCACGCACCATCATCCACCGCTGGGAGTGGGCGGAAGGACCGGTGCGGCTGCTCATCATCGAATCGGCGCACCCCATCGAAACGCCCCGGCGCTACCGCAACCACTTCGGGCAGCTCCTCGAACACTCGCCGTTCTGCGAGCGCGATATGCGCGCCCCCGAGGCGCTGATTCAGGAGGATGAAGCCCGCGAGTGGGTCGTGAAGATTCAGAAGGAAGACCACCTGCACCACTACCACTACGATTTCTCGCCGCTAGATGTGGTGGGCTGGGACGGCTTCTTCTTCCCCTACGCCTTCTCGATCCACGATTTCGAGCCGATCACGGGCCGCATTCACCAGCCGCCACCCGTGCATCAGACCTTCGAGACGGCCGCGTTCGTGATTTGCTCGTTCGTGCCGCGCCTCTTTGACTATCACCCGCTCAGCATCCCGGCGCCGTACAACCACTCCAACGTCGATTCCGACGAGGTGCTCTACTACGTCGAGGGCGATTTTATGAGCCGCAAGGGCATTTTCCGCTCGTCCTTCACCATCCACCCCAGCGGGCTGCCGCACGGGCCGCACCCCGGCACCTACGAGGGCAGCATCGGCAAGAAAGAAACCCACGAATTGGCCGTAATGGTCGATACCTTCCGCCCGCTCTACCTCACCGAAGCGGGCCTTGAGCTGATGGACGAAAAATACGTGTTGAGCTGGAACCCCGCCAAAGTGCAGGACCCGCCCCGCGCGGCGGATATGATGGATTGAGGCTAAATTGATTCAGTTATCACGGTGTTTGTCATTGCGAGCACAGCGAAGCAATCTTCGTAGGACGGGTGCGGCGGTTGAGCACTCGCGCTGAGCAAATGCACTAAGCAAACGTGCCAAGCACCCGCACGTATCCTACAAGGATTGCTTCGCTCCGCTCGCAATGACAAAACACTAACGGCCTTCGAATAACAATGCAATTCACGATTGCGCTGCAACACGATGCCGAAACTAGCTGGTACGTCGGGCAACTGCTCGAAAGTCCGGGCGTGATTTCGCAGGGCCGCACGGAAGCAGAGTTGCGTGAGAACCTGATTGACGCGCTGAACCTGTATCTGGAAGTGCAGCGGGATAATACGGTAATGCGTTACGAAAACGACGTCTTTGAGCGTGTGCCGCTGATTGTTTGACGCTTCTCACCGCGCCACCCGCGTCACGCTCCGCACCTGACTCGCGCCAAAATATCCCAGCGCTCCGCCACTGAGGTTGGTTGGCGCGTTGGCGGGCGGCGAGTCGAACGGCGTTCCGCCCTGGAATTGCGAGTTGGCGAGGCCGGTGTAGTAGTCGTACGTCTGACGGTCGAGGGAGAGCATTTCGACGCGGACGGTGTCGTTTTGCTGGGCGAAGTAGCCGAAGATTTCGGCGTCGCCGTAGTTGCCGTCGTACAGCTCGTCGTCGAAGAAGAACAGTTCGTTGCGGTTGCGCCACTTGCCGTTGACGTAGTAGTTGACGCGGTAGTAGTCGCCGCGGCCCGCCGGCTCGCGGAAGTAGATGATGGTGTAGTAGCCGGCGCTATCGACGAAATCGGTGTCGGGGGCGCGGTAGCGGAACGAGATCGAATCGAGCGGCGCGCAGGGGCGCAGCCGGCTGGTGGCCTCCACACGCTGGCTGCCGCGCACCACCAGCAGCCGGTAGGCGTGGCCCACCTGGCCTTGCAGCTTCGGGGTGGTCTGATAGATGCCGGGCGCGGTGCGGCGCAGCGTGTCGATGGTGCCGTCTTCGACGTCGGTGATGGTCACGAGGTCGGCGTCGCGGGCGGGCACGTCGCCGGTGGCGAGGTACGGCTTGGTGCCCGTGAGGCGGATGGTATAGGGGCCGGGCAAATCGGTGACGCGGCCGTCCACAACGAGCCTTTCGTCGGTGCTTTTCAGCGGGTAATCGATGACCTTTTCGCAGGCCGTGAGAGCGAGGGCGGCGAAGGCGATGAGCAGGATATTTTTCATTTGACGACGTGGCGAATCGTAGGGGTGGGCCTTGTGCCCGCCCGCGCACAGGACGCGGTGCGCGACGTGCGGGCGGGCGCAAGGCCCGCCCCTACGATGATGGCTGAAATCAGAAAGTAAAATTGTAGGTCACGCTCGGCAGCACCCCGAACAGGTACGTCATCACGGCCTCCGTCTCGCCGGGCTTATCTTTCTTCTCGCGGAAGAAGATCGAGAACGGGTTTTTGCGGGCGTAGGCGTTGTAGATGCTCAGTGTCCAGGAGCCGTTGAACTTGCGGCCGGGCTTCAGGCGATCGTCGAGGGTCACGGCCAGGTCGAGGCGGTGGTAGTCGGGCAGGCGGTAGCCGTTGCGCGAGGAGTAGAAGGGGAAGGCCGTGCCTTCATACACGAACCGGCCGACGGGCATCGTCACGGCGCCGCCGGTCACGTAGGTCCAGTTGGCCCCCACGTTGAGGCGCTTCGACAGTTGGTAGCTTCCGACCACGGCCACGTTGTGGCGGCGGTCGTAGCGCACGGGGTACCAGTCGCCGTTGTTGATGCCGCCGATTTTGCGCTCGGTTTTGCTCAGCGTGTAGCTCACCCAGCCCGTGAGCGGCCCACGCTGCTTGCGAACCAGAAATTCGAGGCCGTACGAGCGGCCCGTCCCCGTGAGGACGGTGCGCTCGACGCGGTCGTTGAGCAGGAGCTGGGCGTTGTCTTTGTAGTCGATCTGGCCGTCCATCGTCTTGTAGTAGGCTTCGACCGACGTCTCGAACATATTGTCCTTGAAGTTGCGGAAGTAGCCGACGGCCCACTGGTTGGCAGTTTGCGCGGGGATGGTGGCCGTGGCGGGCGTCCAGACGTCGAGCGGGAGCGAGGCGGTGGTGTTGCTCAGCAGGTGCAGGTATTGGCGGGTGCGGTTGAAGCTGGCCTTCACGCTGGCCTGGTCGGAGAGGGCGTAGGCGGCGGCAAAGCGCGGCTCCAGCCCGCCGTAGGTTTTGATGACCTCGCCCGACTTGTAGGACGTGGTATCGGTCGGGCGGTCGGGGTTGTTGGGGTCGTTGTATTGGTAGGTTTTGCCGGGCCCCATATTGGCGTAGCCGCTCAGGCGCAGGCCGTACGTGAGGGTGAGGCGGTCAGTGAGTTGCTGCTCGTTGGCGAGGTAGGCAGCGACTTCGGTCGCATCGGTGCCTTTGAGCGTGATGCGGTTGAGGTACGAGTCGGGGCCAGGCACGATCTCACCCGGCTGAAACTTGTGCAATGTGCCAATGGCGCCGAACCGCACCGTGTTGCGCGGACTCAGAAACCACTCGAAATCCTGCTTCACCGAGTAGTCGCGGATGTACGACTTCCACGTAAACGCCGAGTTGCCTTCCTTCGACCCGAGCGAGTAGTCGAACACCGAGTGGATGAGCGTCGTGTTCGAGAACAGCCGGTCGGTGATGAGGTGATTCCAGCGCACGGTGGCCGTGGCGTTGCCCCAATCGAAGCCGAAGGCCGAGTTGCCGCTCGCGTCGCGCCCGAAGTAGCCGCTCACGAAGAGCTGGTCGCGGTCGCTCAGGCGGTAGTTGGCTTTGAGGTTGAGGTCGTAGAAGTAGAGCTTCGAGTCGCGGACGCCTTTGTTCGGCGAGAGGCCGAAAAACACGTCGGCGTAGGTGCGCCGCCCGGCCACCATCCACGACCCGGCGGCCGGCGCGCGGTTGCCGGCCGAGTCAACCTCGCCGCGCCGCCCGAGGTTGCCTTCCAGCGTCAGGCGCGAGGCGATGGTACCGATGCCGCCCGTGCCCGCCACGCGCTTGGCGTTGCCGTCCTTCATTCGGATGTCGAGTACGCTGCTCAGGCGCCCGCCGTACTCGGCCCCGATGCCGCCCTTGATGAGGTTGACGTCCTTGATGGCGTCGGAGTTGAACACCGAAAAGAACCCCAGCAAGTGCGAGGCGTTATAGACGGTGGCCTCGTCGAGCAGAATCAGGTTCTGGTCCACGCCGCCGCCGCGCACGTAGAAGCCGCCCGTGCCTTCGCCGGCCGTCTGCACACCGGGCATTAGTTGCACGGCGCGCACCACATCGACCTCGCCGAGCAGCGCGGGGATTTTTTTCAGCTCCGTGGCTTTGATCTGCATCGTGCCCATCTCCGTGGAGCGCACGTTTTTATCCTGCCGCTCGCTCGTGATCTGCACTTCTTCGAGCTGCTGCCCGTCGGCGCGCAACTCCACGTTGATGGTTTGCGACTGGCCGCCGACCAGCGTCACGCGGCGCTCCTGCGCCCCAAGCCCCAGGCCCCGGATGAAGAGCGTATAGGTGCCCACCGGGAGCGTGAGTGAGAAAAAACCGTATTCGTTGGCCACGGTGCCCACGCCGGGCAACTCGCGCACCCCCACCGACGCGCCGATGAGCGCCTCGCCGGAAGCGGCATCGCGCAGGTGGCCTTTGATGGTGGCGGTTTGAGCCGCCGGGGCAGGCGCAGCGGGCGCCTGCGCCACGGCCGCCAACGGAGTGCCGCCGAGGAGCGCCGCCACGGCCAGGACTGTCGGCAGCCTGCGCGTAACCGAAACATAACGTTGGATGGAGAGCATCAGAAAGTAGAGTGGTTGAAAGGGGAAAAGACCCGACCGCAGCCGGTACCTGGGGGGTTGGCTACTTAGAGGCCGCGCCCGCCCGACACCCCTACGCCAACATAGATTTTTTTTCGGTTCACTGCTCGCAGTACATTCACCCCCGAAACGCTGCCCTTCGCAGCGGCTTTCCGGGCGGACATCCACGGGCGCCCAAACCCGTGGCCCTGAATCGCGTAGCCGGTTGCCGAAGAGTGGCCGCGCGGCGCGGGGTTGCGCCGAACGCTTTGGTCTGCCCTTCCCTGCTGCCCATCGTCCACCTATTCCCTATTCCCTTTATGTGGAAGTTTTCCGTGTTGAAGCCGGCGCTGCTGGCTTCCGTCGTCGGCGCGTTGTCGCTCGGCACTGCCTCCGGGCAAACCCTTTACGGTCTGCGGACCGATAACTCGCTCGTCTCGTTTCAGCCGGCCACGCCCGGCGCGATGACCGTAGTGGACACCATCAGCGGCGTAACGGCCGGACAAACACTGGTCGGGATGGACTTCCGGCCCGCCACCGGGCAGCTCGTGGCATTGGGCTACAATCAAGACCCTAACCCGAGCCTGAGCACCGCGCAGCTCTACACCATCAATCTGGGCACGGCCGCCGCGACTCCCATCGCCGCCGCGTTCCCGCTTGATCTGGGAGCCGAATCAGCCGCCAACATCGGCTTCGACTTCAACCCCACGGTTGACCGCATCCGCGTCGTGACGCGCGACACCGACGGCAACTTCCGCCTCAACCCCATCACCGGTACACTCCAGGCGACCGACGGCAACCTGATGTACAACCCCGGCTCGGCAGGCCCGCCGGTTGTGCCGGCTGACGCCAACGCCGGCCGCAATCCCAACGTGGGTGCCGTGGCGTATTCCAACTCCTATATCGGCGCCACCAGCACCACGATGTATGACGCGGATATGGATTTCAGCACCATTACGCCGAATACCACCACCATCATCCTCTCCATCCAGAACCCGCCCAACGCCGGGACGCTCAACACCATCAACACCGGCTCGCAGCCGTCGGCGCTGGTTGACCTCGACATCGACATCTACAATAACCTGACGTCGGGCGTCCAGACGGGCTACACCGTGGCGCGGTACCAGACCATCGTCGGGCCGCCGCCCGGCACCCCGGTCGAGTTCAACCTGCTCGGTATCATAGACTTCACCACGGCCACCATCGCCAATCAGGGCACCGTGGGTACGCCCGGCCCCGGCGTCCCGACGATTGTTGACCTAGCCGCGCAAATCGACCGCACCGCGCCGGCGCCGGGCGGGCAGTCGTTTTTCGCCCTTTCGGCTACCAACTGGCTGCTGACGTTCGATTCGGCCAACCCGACGTTCATCCGCACGGCCGGGCCGACTACGGGCCTTGCCACCGGCCAAAACCTCGTCGGTCTCGATGTGCGCCCCGCCACCGGTCAGCTGTACGCCTTGGGCTACAACCCGGCGCTGATGAGCGGCAACACGCAGGTCTATACGCTCGACCCCGTTTCGCGGGCACTTACGGCCGTCGGCGCTCCCATCACGCTGGCGATAGGCACCGGGCCGGTCGGGTTCGATTTCAACCCCACCGTTGACCGCATCCGCGTGGTAGCCGCCAACGGTGCCAACTACCGCCTCAACCCCACGACGGGCGGCCTGGTAGCCACTGACGGCAATCTCACTCCTGGCTCATCGATTGGAGCGTCGGGGTACACCAACTCGTTTTCGGGTGCCGGTTCGACTACGTTGTATAACATCGACAACCTCAACGACCGCCTCGTAACGCAGATTTCGCCTAACGCCGGAACGCTCAACAACGTCGGCCCGCTCGGTTTCGATATTTCCGACACCGACCCGACCTACGATTTCGACATCCGCACCACACTCCCCTCGACCAACGCGGCGTTTCTGAGCGCCAACCCGGCCGGTAGCAACAACGACAACCTCTACACCGTGGCGCTCGGCACGGGTGCAGCTACGCTGGTGGGCCGCATCGGCGGCGGCATTGCCGTTCGTACGCTCACGGCTACTCTCGATGCGCCGGTTCTCTGGACAGGCGCGACATCGAGCAATTACGGCACGGCGAGCAACTGGTCAACCAACGCCGTCCCGACGAGTGCCGACCGCGTGGCCATTCCCGCCGGGACGCCCAACTCGCCCGTGGTGAGCAACGCGCAGGCCGCCGCCGCGCTGGCCGTGCTCGACGGCGCGATGTTCACCGTGGCTACCACCGGCGCCTTCTCGCTCGGCGGCAACCTGCTCAACAACGGCATCTTTATGGGCACCGGCGCGGGCCTCGTTGCGCTGAACGGCGCCAGTGTGCAAATTCTCTCCGGCCCCGGCAGCACCGTGTTCGCCGACCTGACGGTAGGCGCGAGCGGCGCCACGATGGGCGGCGGCATCGCCGTGGAACGTGTGCTGACGCTCAACGGCAACCTCACGCCCGGCACCAACGTGCTCACGCTGCGCTCGTCGGCGAGCGGCACGGCACTGGTGGTCAACAGCGGCGGCGTGGTCAGCGGCCAAGCCACCGTGCAGCGCCACATCACCACCACCTCGCCGGGTACGGCGGGCATCGGCTACCGCCTGCTCAGCTCGCCGGTGAGCAACACCACGGTGGCCGATCTGGCTACCACGGGCTTCACGCCGGTGCTCAATTCAGCGTTCAACACGCCGCTCAACCCCATCAACGTGCGGCCCTACCCCAACGTGTTCGGCTTTGACGAAACGCGCTTCGGCGCCAACAACAGCAGCACGTTCCAGCAAGGGTACTTCTCGCCGGTCGGGTCGGCGCCGCAGGCGCTGGATGCGGCTCTACAGGTTGGGCGCGGCTACTCGGTGTATATGGTGGGCACGGCGAAACCCGACTTCGTGGGGACGCTCAACAACGGGCCGGTGCTCGTCGCACCGGCCACGGGTGTCGGTACGCCCGGGCAGTTGACCCGAACGGGCACCAACGGCAAAACCGGCTGGCACCTGCTCGGCAACCCGTACCCGTCGCCCATCGACTGGGATCTGGTGTCGGTACCCACCGGAATGGACCCCACCGTCTATACGCTCCGCACCACGGGCGGCACGGGCGGCGTGTACACGGCCCTCACCAACGGCGTGGGCGCCCCCGGCACTGACCTGATCGCGTCGGGTCAGGGCTTCTTCGCCTTCGTGACGGCCCCGACGAGCTTCACGTTCCGGAACACGGCCCGTGTCACGTCGTACGCCAACCCGGTCGTGTACCGCTCGGCGCCCGACCAGCGCCCCACGGCCCACCTGACCATCCGCCGCGCCGACCAAGCCGCTGATGCCGAAGCCGACGCCGCCTACGTCTATTTCCAGAACGGCGCCACCGCCGCCATCGAGCGCGGCATCGACGCCCGCAAGCGCCGCGCCGAGGGCGACGCCGCCTCCATCTTCACACTGACCAACGGCGAGGAACTGGCCATCAACGGCCTGCCTACCACGTCCATCGAAGCCGCTACCGTGCCGCTCGGCGTGGTACTGCCTGTGGCCGGGACCTACGAACTGACCGCCGCCGACCTCCGCAACTTCGCGCCCGGCGCCGTGACGCTCGTCGATGCCCGCACCAACACCACCTACGACCTCTCGGCCCAGCCGACCATGCGCTTCACGGTGGCCCAGCCGGGCGCCGACCTCACGCGCTTCTCGCTCCGCTTCGGCCGGGGCGCGGCGGCCGTCGCGTCGTCGCTCAGCCTCGAGGTGTACCCCAACCCGACGGCCCGCGCCGCCGGCCTGACCGTGGCCGTGCAGGGCCTCGAAGGTGCCACCGCCACCGTTGCGCTCTTCGACGCCCTCGGCCGCGCCGTGTTGCGCCAGACGGTAGCCGTTGAGGCTCAAGCCATCTCGGCCGCGCTTGACACCCGCGCTCTGCCCGCCGGCACCTACACGCTGCGCCTCACGCCCGCCACCGGCGCGCCGCTGACCCGCCGCGTGGTGGTGGAGTAGGGAATAGTGAATGAAGGATGAGGAATGGAGAATGAGGGATTTCTGAGTGAGGAATGAGGAATCGACTCCTCTGGCTCTCTCTCCTCTTAACTCATTCCGGCTCTCACCCGACGACGCCCGCTCCGGTTACTAACCGGGGCGGGCGTTTTCGTGCTGATGGAGTTTGCGCCGAACGCGCCGCGCGCCGTACCTTTGCCCCCGCAAAACGCACACGCACGGCATAGCTCAGCTGGTTAGAGCGTCGGATTGTGATTCCGAAGGTCGTGGGTTCGAACCCCATTGCTGTGCCTTTTGCCCTCGAACCGCCCCGCCGACGCCAGTCGGCGGGGCGGTTTTGCTTTTCCGCACGGCACAGAGAAAAGTAACACCGAGGTTCACTCGGTGACGGCGGTTGGGCAAGGGCGGCCAGCCCGGCCCACGGCGGTTGAGCAACGGCGGCTGAACTACCGTGAGCCGGGCTGGAGCCCGGTGTTCCCGGGCTGGCCGCCTTCACCGAGTGATACTTGGTGGTATGGCAACACCAAAGGGCGGCCGCATTGCCCAACCGCCGTCACCGAGTGAACCTCGGTGTTACTTTTCCTTCCTCGGCTCTACTTGCGCCGGAAGATGTAGTAATGATACACCTTGTTGCCATCGCGCGTAGCGTAGGTGTTGTGCAAATCCCAGCCGCCCTTTTGGGCCAAGTGGTTGATGGCGCGTGTCACCGACGTCATCTTCTCGATGCGCGCCAAAATCGCCTGCTGGTTGGCGTCGTACGCCTTCGCCTTCGTGCCTTTTCCGAAATCGAGCGCGTAGAACTTATCGGGGTTGCCGTCGCCCTCGAAAATCATCGTGCAGTAGTCGGCCGGCTGCTCTTGCCGGGTGTCGGTGGCTTCCAGCTCCGGCGTATCCTGAGCGCGGGCCGCCAGCGGCAGCCACGAAACGGCGGCAATGGCACAAACCAAGAAAATCGTACGCATCGGGTAAGTGATGAGTGGTGAGTGCCTGCAAGTTAGCGCCTGCGCCTACCCGCCGCTGTACATATCTACTCATACTTCCTCAATCCCCAAAGGCGGGTCTCCCTTAGCGGCACGGAGCGCACGTACCGCCAAGCTCCTGCTTGGCATTACGCCAGCACATTGCGGCTGTGCGCGCGTGGGCCAAGCGGGAGCTTGGCGATACCGTGCACACTTGGTAGAGCTGCCTCCCCAAAAATTCCTTCACCATCCCCATCTACGAAGCCGACGCCCCAAAAATTCCTTCACCATCCCCATCTACGAAGCCGACGCCCACCTCCTCAATCTCTCAATCTCCAAAAATCCCTTCACCATCCCCATCTACCTTTGCCCAATGTCTTCTTCTCTCCTAGTCATCGGCTCGGTGGCCTTCGACGCCATCGAAACGCCCTTCGGCAAAACCGATAAGATCATCGGTGGCGCCGCGACCTTCATCTCGCTCTCGGCGTCGTACTCGGTCAAGCCGGTCAACCTCGTGGCCGTCGTCGGCGACGATTTTCCCGCGTCCGACATTGCCCTCCTCCAGCAGCACGGCGTCGATACGACGGGCCTACAGGTGAAGGCCGGCGAAAAATCGTTTTTCTGGTCGGGCCGCTACAACCGCGACCTCAACTCGCGCGAGACGCTCGTCACGGAGCTGAACGTGCTCGGCTCGTTCGACCCCATCATTCCCGAAGCGTATCAGGAGACCGATTTTCTGATGCTCGGCAACCTCGTGCCGGCCATTCAGCGTACGGTCATCGAGCGGTTGCGCCGCCGCCCGAAGCTCATCGTGATGGATACGATGAATTTCTGGATGGACATCGCAATGGACGACCTCCGCCAGACGCTTAAACTCGTCGATGTGCTGAGCATCAACGACGAAGAAGCCCGCCAGCTCTCCGGCGAATACTCGCTCGTGAAGGCCGCCCGCGTCGTCCGCGCGATGGGGCCGCACACGCTCATTATCAAAAAAGGCGAGCACGGCGCCCTGCTCTTCGGCCCCAACGACCAGCTCTTCTATTGCCCCGCGCTGCCGCTCGAAGACGTCTTCGACCCGACCGGCGCCGGCGACACCTTCGCGGGCGGCTTTATCGGCTATCTGGCCGCCACGGGCCGCACCGATTTCGCCGCGATGACGCACGCCGTCGTCCACGGGTCGGCGATGGCGTCGTTTTGCGTCGAGAAATTCGGCACCGAGCGCCTGCTCAACCTCACGGAAGCCGAAATCAAGGCGCGCGTCGAGCAGTTCGCGGCGCTGGTGCGGGTGGGGTAGAGTTGATTGCCGCATAGCTCTTCTGTAACCAGGCCCCCCCTTGCCCGGCCTTTAAAGGCCGGGCAAGGGAGAGGACACAGCAACCCCTCCCGCCTATTCGGAGTACAAGCGGGCATCTTCATCCCCAACCGTAGCACTCCGATGGACAAGCAACCGCAGGATTCCAAACAGGACCAACAGAAAGCCGAAAGCCGCCGCGAAGAGCAGCCGAAAAGCGACATCCAAGGCAACGACAAAGCCTCGGTCAACCCCTTCGCACGGGGCGCCAACGATAAGCACCGCGAGCAAAACCCGAGTCGCAACGATGCCGCCCACCGCGCCCCGATGGGCCACGACAGCGGCAAAGCCCCGCAGAAAGTGACTCCGATTCGGAAGAATCCGCAGGGCAACAAGCCGATGTCGCACGACGTGTAAGCCACGCTCTGCCTACCTTCCTTACCCAAACACCCTGCTCACGAGACATCGTGAGCAGGGTGTCGTTTTTTCAGCCCCACAGTTCGTGCATCGCCCGAAACGTATTGGCGTGGGCGTCCACGATGTCGGCCAGGCGTGGCGAGTAGCCGCCGCCCATACACGTCACGACGGGCAAGCGCGCCGCGTGGCACACGCCGAGCGTCAGCCGGTCGCGCGCCAGACAGCCCGCCGGACTGAGCCCCAGCTTGCCGAGCTTGTCGGTGGCGAGCACGTCCACCCCGGCGAGGTAGAACACGAAATCGGGCCGCACCGCCTCGAGCAGGCGCGGCAGCGTGTCGTTGAGGATGGCGAGGTAGGCGGCATCGGTGGTGCCGTCCGGGAGCGGCACGTCCAGGTCGGAGTGCTCCTTTCGGGCCGGGTAGTTGGTGGCGCCGTGCATACTGAACGTAAACACGCGCGGCTCCCGGGCGAAGATGGCCGCCGTGCCGTTGCCCTGATGCACGTCCAGATCGACGACGAGCACCTGCCGGGCGCGGCCCGAGTCGAGCAGCCAGCGCGCGGCGATGGCCTGGTCGTTCAATAAGCAAAAACCTTCGCCGTGGCCCGCGTAGGCGTGGTGCGTCCCGCCCGCGATGTTGGCCGCCGCGCCGAACGTCAGCGCGTACTCGCAGCAGCGGCGAGTGCCTTCGGCGATGATGATTTCGCGCTCCACCAACGCCGCCGACCACGGAAAACCGGTTTTTCGCACTTCGGCGGCCGTCAGGCTCCCCGTTCGCAGCCGCTCCCAGTAGTCGGCGGTATGCACGGCCAGCAACGGCCCTTCGGCCAGTGGCGCGGGCACGAAAAAATCGGCTTCGGCGGCAATGCCCTGATGCAGCAACTGCTCGGGCAGCAGTTCATACTTCGCCATCGGGAACCGGTGCCCCTCCGGCAGCACGTGAGCATAGCCCGGCGCCCACGCGATTCGAATCATTGTGGTCGGGTGTCGCCCAAAGATGTGATTGCGGAAAATCGATGTTCAGCAGTTTGATAAAATTGCTACCAAATAATGTGATTCTTTGACAAATCGTCAAAAAACGAACTCTATTGGCCCGCAACTTGTCTAAACATCAACCAGATGGCTATCTGGCAAAACAACGATACCCACCCCGCAGTGGGATGGGTATCAAGGGGAAGTGAAGCGTACTGGGTTCGAACCAGTGACCCCTACCCTGTCAAGGTAGTGCTCTGAACCAGCTGAGCTAACGCTCCAAGGCGTGGCTCCCGCCAGGGCGGGAGGTGCCGCAAAGGTACACACGCCAACCTCACTCTACCATACGGCCGCCCGAGCTAGGCACCGGCTTTTTTCTTCTCATCCCGTTTTCATCGCATCACGTGAAAAAGCTCCTGATTGCTCTGCTTGTATGTTCGGCCGGCGTGGCTTCGGCCCAGAAACGCCCGACCAACCTCTCCAACTCGCCGCAGCGGTCGGCGCGCGGTTTCACTGATGCCAACGAAGAATTGCCGGCCCGCAACCACGGCACCGGCCTGCACGTGGGCACCGTGTGGGGGCAGGCGCGGGCAGCGGTCCGGGGCGAGGGCGGCGCGGTGCCGTTCGAGATCGGCGCGTTTCATCAGCTGGCCCTGAGCGAGCGGGTTTCGGTGCAGGGCGAGGCACTCCTCTACCGCGACGTGACGCCCCTGGGGCGCAGCAGCGGCCTGCGGCTGCCGGCGCTGCTGGTTCTCAATCCGTTTTACAACGTGAGCGTACACGTAGGGCCGCAGATGCAGCTTCGCACCGGCGGCACGGCAACGCCGTCGGCCACGCTCACGGCCGATGATGCCCTTGCGGCGTCACGAACGTCTGCCTCGCGCCTGACGGCGGCATTGGCGGTGGGCGGCGAAGCCCGCGTCGGGTTTATGCGCGTGGGACTGCGGTACACCGCACCGTTCGAGGACTTGTATGACCTCAAAGCGGCCGGCCGCCAGGTCGGGCGCTCGTGGCAAGCCGGGCAGGTGAATGTGTATCTGGGCGCGGGTTTCTGAGCGAAACCGCGTCACGCCGCACCGAAACTTTCGGCGAAACCGGCAGTATAGGGAAACAAACTCGGCGGCGGCGCCAACTTGCACCGCCGAACGAGGGTCGTTTCCCCTCCTTGCGCCAATCGTTTCCGATGAAAAGACTTTTCTATGCCGCCCTGCTGCTCGTTGCAGCGCCGCTGGCGGCCTGGGCACAGCCCAACCTGAGCAACAACCCGCAGGCCGCGCCGCGCTTCCGCTCCAACGGCGCCGAAAACTCCGGTTTCGGTGTGAAAGGCGGCGTCAACTTCAACTCGATTCAGGGCGACGGCCTGAGCAAGATGTACTCCGGCAGCGTCGATGGCCTGACGCAGTACCACGTGGGCGCCTACGCGCAGATCGGCATCAGCAACCGCCTCTCGGTACAGCCCGAACTGCTGTATATGCGAAAAGGCTTCAAGGCCACCGAGATGTTGCCGGATGGTACGTCCAGCAGCAAAGCCACCACCAGGCTCAGCTACCTGTCGGTGCCGGTCATCCTGGCTATCAACGTGTTCGACAACGTGGCCATCCACCTCGGGCCGCAGGTGAGCTACCTGCTCAACGTCCACGACAGCAGCAAAAAAGTCGATTCCGAAGCGTACAACTACAACTCGCTCGACGTGGGCGCCGTGGGCGGCCTGGAAGCCAAAATCGAGTTTCTGCGTATCGGCGCGCGCTACGATTACAGTCTGACCGACCTGCGTGAGGGCAAGGACTTTCAGATAGCGAACGTTACGCGCAAGGCAGAGGCTGATATTCGCAATGGCTCGATTCAGGTGTACGTGGGGGTAGGACTATAACGCCCCTCGAACCCCTTTTCACAACTACCAGCGCCGGCACCTTCGTGGAGGTACCGGCGCTGTCGCTTCAGCGTCAAAGCGTTACAAAGTTTTTTGCCTGTTCCAGAATATCGGACTGAGAGGTTCATCGAAAATTTAATTGCACTATTCCTAGTGACCTCGTCAATTTTAAAAGATTATCACAGTTTTTAATGTTTACTTCTTGCATTGAGCAAACTTTTCATTCTACCTTCGGTTCAGCTTTTCCGAGGCACCTGCCGGGAGAGTGGTGAAGCGAAATTTTTCGGCACGAAATTTCCGAAGAGCTTTTCCGCTACCTGCTGGTTGTTCGGCTGCTTGTAGTTGAGTGCGTGTTGGTTGTGTTCCCCACTTCAATCGCTGAGGACCGATGAAATACTTCTTCTCCCTTGCCTTCCTCGGCTTGCTGGCGCTTCCGCTGGCGAGCGTTGCCCAAACCAAGCAAGCCCCGGCGCGCGCGGCGGTTGCCGTCGAGAGCGCGGCACCGACGCAATCGGCAACGGCTGCTCCTACATCCGCCGCACCTGCCGCACCCGCCGCTGAGGCCGAAGAATCAGCCATTATGCTGTTCACCGGCACGGTGAAACAAGATAAGCTGAAGGCGCTGCCCGGCGCGACGGTGTACGTCAAATCGACCCGCCAAATGGCCGTGGCCGACGAAAACGGCGACTTTTCGCTGGAGCTCGACTTCTCGCACGGCCCCCTGGAGCTGGAAGTCAGCTATGCCGGCTTCGTCGAGCAGAACGTCGTCATCACCGACCCCAACACGTTCCTGGTGGTGTCGATGCAGAACAAGAAGAAGAAATAACGCCACCGCCGCAACTGCCTTCGGGCGATCCGCGCAGTTGCCGGGTGTGTGTTGACCGGCCGGCCCCCAGATGCGGGGGCCGGCCGGTTGCTTTTTGATGGCTAGGTAAACCTGCGCTATGGTTGAGGGAGACGTAGAGACGCGTACTCGCTTCTGCGGCGGCCGGGCAACGCGGCCGGGCAACGTAACACCGGGTATCACTCGGTGACGGCGGTTGAGCAACGCGGTTGGGCGCCCTGTGTAGCGACGCCGAGCGGCGGAGACGCGAATACGCGTCTCCGCTACAACGACGCCGCATCTGCTCTACATACGTGCATCCTGGCCTTCAAGCGCACCGCACCACCGCGCACCGCTTGCGTGGGCCAAGCCGGAGCTTGGCGTTACACCCACTTACGTACCACGTCGTTTCTACCGCACCACCTGCACCCAACCGCGAATGGCCTTCACCGAATAGCTCAAGTTGAGATGGTAGAAGTACAGCCCGGCCGATAAGCCGCTGCCGTCCCATTGGTTGAGGTACCCGCCGACGCCCGAGTCATATACCAGGCGCCCCCAGCGGTTGTACACCCGCAGAGTGGCCGTACCGGGCGTCAGACACCCCACCTCGAACGTGTCGTTGCGGCCGTCGGCGTTGGGCGTGAAGACGTTGGGCACGAATAACTCGTCGGCAGCCAGCGTGACTTCGGTACCCGTGCGGCAGCCCTTCGCGTCGAGGCCACGAACGCGGGCCGTGTAGGTGCCGGGGTACGCATAGAAGTGCGTGGCTGATTCGCTCCGCGACTCGCGCAGCGGCGGCGAGCCGTCGCCGAAGTCCCACACGGCATCGCGCAGTGGGGCGCTGAGCCGCAAACGGGCCTCGATGCCGCCGGGCAGGCAATACTGCTCGGGCGTGATCAGCACCGTATCGGGCGCCAGCACGGTGACGGTAATTCGCCACGTATTGCGCTGTGCCGTGCCCGGCACACGCCCGGTGGCGACGTAGGTGGTGGTTTGGCGGGGCGACGCTACCGGCGCGACGGCCGTGGCGTCGGACAGCCGAACGTCCGGTGACCACCGAAACGACCCCGGCGCGGCACCGATGGCGGAAAACCGCACCGAATCCCCACGGCAAATGGTGTAAGCAACGTAGTCGGTCGAGTCGTTCGGCAGAATGATGATTCGCAGAAACACCGTATCGGCGGTGCCGCACACGCTCGAGTCGGTAGTGATCAGACGAATGATGTAGGTACCCGGCGTGGGATACAGGTGCGTTGGCGCGAAGGCCGTGGACTGGGGCGAGTTGTCGCCGAAATCCCACAGCCACGATGTAGTTGGATAGCTCGACGACTGATTGGTGAAATGCACGTCGGCGGGTGCCTCGAACGTGGTGGTTGCCTGCCCGTTGGGCGTGGCCGACGCAGCGGCAGCGCGCACGGTGCGCGGCTCGAAATCGAGTTTGACGGCTACTTCGTCGTAGGCGGCATTGGCTACGGCATTGGTGGGCCGCCAGCCGTTGGCATTGGTCGGGAAGTCGTGCGAGTTGGTGCAGACGGCCTGATACACGCGCCCGTGCGGGTCGAAGCGGCTGGTGCCGCCATCGACGTGCTCTTCGTAGTAATTCTGCGTGGAAGTGCCGCCCAGAAACGTGGCATAACGGAGCGCGGCAGCATCGGGTTCGAACACGGCCAGATACAAGTCGCCGCCAATACTCGTGGGCGTGGTGCGGGTGGTGAGCTGTAGCGCGTTGGGCGTGACGGGCAAGCCCTGCGTACGTCCCCAGCCTGATACGTAAAGCGCGCCGCAATCATCCACCAGAAATGCCGTGGGCGAGAGGTTGTCGGTTTCGGGGTTTGGGTCGCTGATGTCGAGACCTAAGCCGTACGTGACGCGGTGGCCCACCGTCGCAACCCAGCGCCGCTGCGTGAGCGCAGCGTCGAGGCGCTGCACAATGACGCCGCCGCCCGGCTGCCCCCACGTACCGGCCGACGCCGGGTAAAAGCCCGTGGACGAGCCGAGGACGTACACATCAGACGTAGCCGGGTCGGGTTGCACGAAAAACGTTTGTGAGATACCGACCTGCCCCGTGCCGGGCCGCAGATAAGTGCCCGCGAGCACCTGAGAGCCATTGGCAGTCAGTTGCGCCACAAAGCCATCGCGGCTTCGGCGGCCGGGCGAGCCGGTGGGCGCCGGGGCCAGCGTACCCGGCGTAGTGGGCAGCCCCGCCGACAGCGTAGCGCCCACCACGTAGGGCGCCCCCGAAGGTGGCACGTACAGGCCGTAAGCAGCGGCGGCATCGCCGAGGCCGGCGGCCCAGTCGAGGCCCGATAAATCGGCCCGCAGGCGCGCCACCACGGCGCTGCTGGCCAGCGACGACGACGTGGGCGGCCGAACGGCGCCGGGCGTGAACGGAAAATCGGCCGACTGCGTGGTCGTAGCGACGAACACGCGGTCGAGCGAATCGACGCCCAAATCGCCCCGATACGCATCGCCGTAGAAAAACACCAGCGACGTGGGGCTGCGCCCATCATTGCCGGAGCCACCCAGATACGTAGAGGCGAGCAGCGTGGCCCCCGTCGAGTCGAGCTTCGTCACAAATGCATCGCTCGTGGCAAAACCGTTAAGACGCCGGTCATACGCCGTGGCCGACGTCGGAAAATCGGTGCTCTCGGTGGACCCCAGAACCAGCAGCTCGCCACGGTGGTTGACCAGGAGCGAATGTGGAAAATCCGCCGACTGGCCGCCCACGTATGTGGCGTAGAGCAGGCGCCGCCCATCGGCGGAGTACCGACTGATGGCTACGTCGGGGTTGAGATAGTCGCCCGTCAACCGGCCGCTGGTGTGCGCGAGCGAGTAGGCGCCGAGCGTAACGGGGTAGCCGGGGTCGTAGCACGGCCCGGCGGCGTAGAGGTGGCCGGTGGTGTCGTAGGTAGCCGTATAACCGAAAACGGGCGCCGTAGAGCCGGAGTATGTACTCACTACCAACACCGGGTCGATGATGAGCAGCCGGGTGCGGTCGTAACCGGCGGGCAATTCGAATGTCACGTCGTGGCGCGCGTTGAAGCCGTAGCGGCACGGCACCGCCTGCCGCCGTCCGGCCGCATCGGTTTGCCACGCCACGGGCGCCGCTTCGCGCAGCTCGCCGAGCGCGGTACGGAGGCGCAACGTGCCGCTGAGGGTGTCGAGCGCTACCTCGTCGAGGCCTGAATACCGCAGCCGGATGCGCCGAGGGTCGGCACCGGGCGCCACCAGAAAATCGACCTCGAAGGCGCCTTCCGCCGAAGCGTGGGCCGAGACGGCGATGCCGGGCCACGCTTCCGGGTAGCGGGCGGCGTCGGTAGCTTGCACGGCCGTGGCCCAGTGGCGCGGGTCGGCGCCGAGAAAGAAGTTGCGAACCGGCCCTGTGGCTTTGCCGTCGGCTATGGGACGGGTGGCGCGGCGGGCGCCCACCAGCTCCACCGCCCAGGCGTGGGCAGCGACGGGCGCGATGGCGCCCGAGTCGTCGAGGGCCGTTTGAGTACGGGCGCCGTGGCGGTGGGCCGCCGCCGCCCACGCGGCGGCATCATAGCGCAGAAATACCAGGCGCTTATCTTCCAGGAACACGCGCAAACCGGCGCCCACGTCGGTTCGCAAACGCACGGGCGCGGGCCATTGCCCTCGGTTGGGGAGAAATTCCAGCTCCGGCGGTGGTGGCGTTGCCGCCGCCGTCCACCCTATCGAGCAGTAGCCCACCCAGAACAGCAGATGCAGAAACCCGTTTCGCATTGGTTGAAGATATAGTACACGCGGCCGGTGGCGCAGCGCGATGGTTCAGTATCACCAGACGTACTAAACCGGCCTAAAGATGCTGCTCGCCCTCCGAAACCGCGCCAATCGGCGTAGCTTCGGGGCACGGGCGCGTGGTCGTCCGGCTATTTGCTGAATGATATCGCTCGCCAACTACATCGACGGCCGCTTGGTGCCCCCGGCGGCCGGTCGCTACCTGTCCTCCTTCGAGCCGGCCACGGGCCGGCCGTTCGCTCAGGTGCCCGACTCCGATGCCGCCGACGTCGAAGCCGCCGTGACGGCCGCCCGCGCGGCCTTTCCGGCGTGGGCCAACCTGCCCGCGCCCGAGCGGGGCCGCCTGCTGGTGCGCGTAGCCGAATTGATTGAGCGCGACCTCGACCACCTCGCCCAAGCCGAAAGCCGCGACAACGGCAAGCCCGTACACGTAGCGCGCACCGTTGACATTCCGCGCGCGGCGGCCAATCTGCGGTTTTTCGGCACCGCCATCGAGCACTTCGCCACGGAAGCGCACTTTATGGAGGGCCGCGACGTGCTCAACTACACGCTCCGGCGCCCGTGGGGCGTGGCCGCGTGTATCTCACCGTGGAATCTGCCGCTGTACCTGTTCACGTGGAAGATTGCGCCCGCGCTGGCGGCCGGCAACTGCGTGGTGGCGAAGCCGTCGGAAATCACGCCCTACACCGCGTTTTTGCTGAGCGAGCTGTGCCAGGAGGCGGGCTTGCCGCCGGGGGTGCTCAACATCGTCCACGGCACCGGGCCGGGCGTGGGCGCCCCGCTGGTGGCGCACCCGCAGGTGCCGGTCATCTCGTTTACGGGCGGCACGGCCACGGGGCGGGCCATTGCCCAGGCGGCGGCGCCGCTGTTCAAGAAGACCTCGCTCGAGCTGGGCGGCAAAAACCCGACGCTCGTGTTCGCCGATTGCGATTTCGACCACACCGTACGCAAAGTGGTGCGCGCGGCGTTCTCGAATCAAGGGCAAATCTGCCTGTGCGGCTCGCGGATTCTGGTCGAAGCGCCCATCTACAAACGCTTCCGCGATGCCTTCGTGAGGCACGTACGCGAGTTGACCGTCGGCGACCCGCAGGACGACGCCACCCGCCAGGGTGCCCTCGTGAGCGAATCGCACCTCCAGAAAGTGCTCTCCTACATCGAGCTGGCCCGCCAGGAAGGTGGCACCGTGCTGACCGGCGGCGAGCGCCTGACCGTGCCCGGCCGCTGCGAAGGCGGCTGGTTCGTGGCGCCTACGGTCATCGAAGGGTTGGGGCCGGAATGCCGCGTCAACCGCGAAGAGATTTTTGGGCCGGTCGTGACACTACTGCCGTTCTCGTCGGAAGAAGAAGCTCTCACCATCGCCAACGGCACCGAATACGGCCTTGCCGCCTCGGTCTGGACGCGCGACCTCGCGCGTGCTCACCGCGTGGCGCATCAGCTCGAAATGGGCATCGTGTGGCTCAACTGCTGGATGCTGCGCGACCTCCGCACCCCCTTCGGCGGCGCCAAGCAGAGCGGCCTAGGCCGCGAGGGCGGCCTGGAGGCGTTGCGGTTTTTTACGGAGGCGAAGAATGTGTGCGTTCAGATGTGAGGTAGCAATGAGCCGCAACCTTTGCCCCATTCGGCAGTTATGGGCGCCGAATGGACCTTACTTCCGGCTCTCCCTTTTGGCTGACGCGGCACGGGCTGCCGCCGCGCTTTCCCGTTCTCGATGAAGACCTCTCGTGCGACGTGGCCGTCATCGGCGGCGGCGTGTCGGGCGCGCTTGTCAGCGATGCCCTGAGCGGTGCGGGCTTACGTACGGTGGTGCTCGACAAGCACTACCCCGGCACCGGCTCGACGGCCGCATCTACGGCGCTGCTGCAATTCGAGGTCGATGTACTGCTGCGCGAGCTGCGCCTGCGCGCCGCCACCCCCGCCGACGCCGACGAAGCGTGGCGGGCCGTGTACCGCGCTTTCCGGCGTGTGGGCGCCATTGCGGCCGAGTTGGGGCCGGAAGAAGTCGGTTTTTCGCCCACTACCAGCCTCTATCTGGCCGCGAGCCGAAGCGAGCTGCGCGAGTTGGCCCTGGAGGTAGAAGCCCGGCACCACATCGGGCTGCCCGGTCAGTTTCTGGTTCATTCGGATGTGCAATCGCGCTACGGCATCGACCGGCCGGGCGCCATCTTCACCGAAGAAGCGGCTCAACTCGATGCGTTGGCGTTTACGTTGGCGTTGCATCGCCGCGCCGCCGCGCGCGGGGCGCGGCAGTTCGAGCGGACCGAGGTGATTGGCTACGCTGCCGATGCCGACGGCGTGACGCTTACCACGGCGCATAACTTCCGGGTGCGGGCGCGGCACGTAGTGGTGTGTACGGGCTACGAAACGCCCGAATGGGCGTCGGGCATCCGCGCCGACCTGCGCTCGTCGTTCGCGCTCGTCACGGAGCCACTCGCGGCGGCTGACCGCTGGCCCACCGACTGCCATATCTGGGAATCGGCGCGGCCGTACATCTACGCCCGCGCGCTGCCCGATGGCCGTGTGATGGCCGGCGGCGCCGATTTGCCCTTCGACAACGCCGTAGCCCGCGAGGCGCTGCTGCGCCGGCAGACGCGCCGCATCGAACAGAAGCTACGCGAGCTGCTGCCGCGCCTGCCGCTGCGCGTCGATTTCCGCTGGGCCGGCACGTTCGCCGAGACGGCCGACGGGTTGCCCTTCGTAAGTCGCCACCCCAAGTTTCCGGGGGCGTGGTTTGCGCTTGGGTTCGGCGGCAACGGCATCGTGTTCGCCACGCTGGCCGCCGAGCTGGTTACGGCCGCCCTCACGGGTGAGGAGCGGCCCGAAACGCGATTGTTCGCGTTTGAGCGGCCGGGTTTGTGAGGCAACGTAACCGTAGGGGCGGAGGGGCGGGCCTTGCGCCCGCCCGCGCATTGGGGCGGGCGACGGCAGAATGCGGCGGAGCGCGGGGCTCCGGCCCACCCCTACGTCAATGCGCGAACGATGTGGGCGGGCACAAGGCCCGCCCCTACGAGTCGTTATGCACCCCGCCTTAAACACAACGGCCCGCCCCCGAAGCGTCGGGAGCGGGCCGTTCGGCGTTCAGCCGGTCTGCGAGCGGCTTAGTAAAACTTCACGCGCGAGTCCTGCACGTCGGCTTTCTCTTGCAGAAGCTGGTAGATGGCACCCTGCGCGCGGTTCTGGCGCTGCTGCTCCATTTGCTTCCGCATCGCGGCCACGTCCGGGGCGGGCGGTTGGGGCTGGCCTTCGGGCTGAGCGGGTACCTCGACGAGTTGGTCGAGCTGCACGATCAGGACGCCCTGCTCGCCGGTGATGGGTGCCGAACGCTTGCCGGGCTTCAGGCCGAAGATGGCGCCCACGGCGGCCGGCTCATAACCGATTTCGGGCAGCGAGCCGTTGCCGAACTGCACGTTCGGCGCCTGCTTCACCTGGGCGGTGGGGCCGTATTTGGCGGCGATGTCGGCGAGGGTGTTGCCTTTGGCGGCGGCGAGCTTGTCGGCGATTACTTTGCCTTTTAGCTCTTTGCGTAGCTCGGCGGTCACCTGGTCGCGGATGCCATCGACGGTGGCGAGACCTTTTTCGCGCTTGCCGGTGAGGGTGGCGATGACGAACTGGTTGTCGATTTCCATCGGGTCCGACACGTCGCCGACTTTGCGCTCGGCGTCGTAGGCCCAGCGCACCAGCTCGCGGGCGTTTTGCAGGTTGTTGACGGCGCGCGACGCCGACGGGATGTCTTTTGCCTCGAGCTTCGTCAGGGTCTTGTCTTTGCCGACGGCGGCCAGCAGGGCAGCGGCGTTGGGCGCGGCGGCGCGGAGCTGCTGGGCTTTGGTGTAAGCGGCTTCGTGGGTGGCGTCGGACGGCTGAATCGACTTCTGAATCGTGGCCAGCCGGTAGGTGCGCGCGTCGGGCAGGGCCGTGATTTTCAGCACGTGGTAGCCGAACTGCGTCTTCACGGGCGCGGGCAGGGTGCCGAGCTTGGTGGCGCCGAACACGGCCGTCTCAAACTCGGGCACCATCCGGCCCTTCGTGAAGTAGCCGAGGTCGCCGCCCTGCGAGGCCGTGCCGTCGGTGCCGAACTGGCCGGCCAGCGCGGCGAAGTCTTCGCCTTTGTTGATACGGTCGATGAGGTCTTGCGCCTTTTGCTTGGCTTCGGCTTCCGCTTCGGGCGTTTGCGCGGCGGCTTTGATGAGGATGTGCGAGGCGCGGGCGGCGGGGCTGGTGCCGGCTTTCTCAGCCGATACCTTCACGAGCTGCGTGGTGCCGTTCTGCGTGAAAGGGCCATAGACTTCGCCCACCGTCAGGTTGCCCACTTTCCGCAGCTCCGGCGAGAGGTCGCCGAGGCCGACGAATGCGCCCGAATACGGCTGATCGGAGTTGGCCATCACGAACAGCGAGTCGTTGGTGGTGGCCTTGAACTGCGTCGTCAGCGCGGCGATTTCTTCACGCTCGGCGGCCGAGTCGGCGGCGGAAGGTGCAACCGGAATCGTCACGTACTCCAGCGAGCGGCCTTCTTCCACTTTGTAGCGGTCGCGGTGGCGGGCGATGTAGTCGGTGAGCTGCGCGTCGCTGACGGCGATGGCCGAGTCGGCAATCGTGAAGTACGGCACGAACACGGCCTGGGCGTTGGCCGTCAGCTTCTGGTCTTTCTGGGCGCGCTCCACTTCGTACTTCGTCACGTAGCTCGAGAGCTTCACGAGGGCTTCGTACTTGGCGCGCATCCGGTCGGGGCCGAGGTTGCGCTCGAACTCGGCCCACGCAGCTTGCTGCTCAGCGGGAGCTTTGTCGAGGTTGCGGAGGTAATCCTTCACCTTGGCTTTGTCGAAGATGCCGGTTTTCGGGTCGGTGAAGGCTTGCTTGATGGCCTGGTGCGGGTTGGTACCCTGTACGAGGTCTTTCAACTCCTTATCCGTCACCATCAGGCCGAGGTCGGCGAACTGCTTGTCGAGCATCGTGCGCGAGACGAGCGAGTTCCAGGTCTGGTCGCGCAGGGAAGCGGCTTCCTGGTCGTTGGGTTGGCGGCCCTGCTGACCGGCGAAGTTGTTTTTGGCTTTCTCGAACTCGGCTTCGAACGCCTGATAGTCAACTTCTTTCCCGGCAATCGTGCCGACGGTCGTATCGCGCCCGCCGAAGAAGCGCGACTGCCCACCAAACAAGTCGGAGAGAATAAACAGCAGCATCGAGCCTGCGATGGCAACAATTGCCCATCCCGAACGCTGCCGAATCGTGTTAATTAAGGCCATTTGACTGACTACGACGGCCGAGGCCGCCCCTGGTAAACTAAACGGATGTAAAAACCGGACTGCAAAATAACCGCAAAAAGGCCAGAACTCAATGCCTTACCCCAAGTTTGCCGGAGTTAGGGGCCGGGTTTGTTGCTGCGGCGGAGCCGAAACCACCGCAAGCCGAACAAGAATCCGAGCGAAATCATAAACAGCCAGTAGTTGCTGGCCAGGTCGCGCTCGACCATCGTCTGGTACACGCCGATGACGAACGCCACCACCGCCAGCGAAAAACCGATGGTGTACACCAGCGACGCGCCGCCCGAAACCGGCGCGGGCGGCGGTGTGGGTGGCGCGGGGGCGGACTTTTTCTTTTTCGGGGAAGCGGCCATTGATGAGAGGATTATAACGCCGAGTATCACTCGGCGACGGCGGTTGGGCAATGCGGCTGAGCGGCGCTCAACCGCCGTCACCGAGTAATACTCGGTGTTACATTACTGGCTACTGCGGCGCGTCTTTCAGCGCGAAGGTGCCGGTGGGGTGCAGGATCGTGTAGCGCGAAAAATCCTGATTGGCCGTCAGGCCGGTGCCGGTGAGCACTTCGGTATCGGTCTCGATGCGGACGAACTGGTCGGTATAAATCCGCTGCTTGTTCTGGTCAAAAAACAGCTCTTCCGTATCGAGCTGCTGTTTTTTGACGGCGCTCTGCACCTGTACGTGGCCTTTGACGTGGTAGAGGTTCTTGGCTTTGTCGAAATGCCCGACGTTGCCGCGCAGCGTGTTCTGCACTCGCCCGGTGCGGTCGAAGAACGTGAGCAGTACGCCGCGCCGATACCACATATCGCCCTGCTCGTACTTCTGTTCCAGGGGCGCGCGAAGGCGGAATTTGAGCCGGGCCGAGTCGCTGAACAGCGTCACCACGTTGGTGGTCTCCACGATGGGGCCGGTGTAGAGCACGGGCTTCTGCGCGGCCGAATCGTCAAGCCCCTGGCAACCCGCCAACAGGCACCCAGCGAGCAATCGCCAGCATCCCGGAATCTCCCACCATCCCTTCACCATCTCCATCCTATTCGATGCGCCGCTTCACGAACCAGATGCTGCTGAACGCGATACCAATCTGGCCACGCACATACGTCTCGCGCACGGCCACATCGGAGTTGAAGCCGCGCTGCCCGTACGCAAACGACGTCTGGAGCGTCGCGCCTTCAAACGTGGACACCTTGCCGAGCGGCAGCGCGAAGCCCCACGTCACGCCCGCGTCGCGCAGGGCGGTGCCGTCGCGGTCGAGCCAGCCGGTTTGGCCGGCGTAGAGACCCGTGCGATACGTCACGCGGCGGAAGTACGACTCGACGGAGGCCGGGTCGGGCGTCCATTCGCCGCCCACGGCCACGCGCCACGCATCGCCGAGCGAGCGCTGGGCGCGACCATCGGCCCGAAACTGACTCCACGCCTGCGACGAGGCCTCGATGGCGATTGAGCGCGTGTTGGTCGCGTTGGTCAGACCAAACCCCACCGTGTAAGATGCCGGAAGCGTCGAGCGCGACCGCACACTGTCGGACAGCAGCAGGCTTTCGAGCACCTCATCGGCCGCCGTGACGGAACGCCGCTCCACGCCGCGCCGCCGCATCACGCTCAGGTCGGTGCCGAATTGCGTCACGGCGCCCGCCGTGAGCGTGGCTCCGGACGTGAGCTTCTGCTCGTACGCCAGCGCCCCGCGAAACAGGAAATCGCCGTAGCGCCGCCGGTCGAGCAACACCGAGCGTTCCGACGAGGCGCCCGCGTTGGTGGCCGCCAGAACCCGCGTGGAGGTGGTGGTTTCGATGGAGCCGAACACGTATGACGCCTCGAGGCCCGCGCTCAGCCCGCCCACGATGCGATAGCCGTGCGACATATACGCCTGCGACAGCCCACCTTCGCCTTTGTACTGCACTTCCACGCGTCCGGCCGGGTCGTTGGCCACCCCGATTTCGGTGCGGTTCTCGAAAGAGGTCGTCGAAAGCGGCCGTAGCCCAATCACCGCGCCCCACCGTGGCCGAATGGGCAACGCCAGCGCGAAGTAGCCGAGCGTGGCGTTGCCGGTTCGCTGCTCCTGCGAACTGGTTTTGAGGTCTTTGAGCTGCCCGGTGATGCCCACGTCGAACGTGACGTACTTCGTGTGCCAGTTGAGGGCCGGATTTATCTCGTTGGTGTAGAGGCTCGTGGGCGCGGCCACGCCGGTGCCGCCCATTCCCTGGTTACGCACCAGCCCGGCGCCGGCCGTCGGTTCGCCGATGCCAAGGCGCGAGTACGGCGAGTTGCCGAGGCTTTGGGCCTGAGCGCCGAAGGCGCCCACCACCACGGGCAGCGCCACTCCAGCGACGAAAGCTGACCGGCGCGCGGCCGAAAATGCAGAAAGAATCACGCGGGAGAAGGTACAGCCGCCGAACCACCCGCCACGGGGGCCGAATCGGCAGAGAAAAGCAGAATCCGGTACAGGCCGTGCAGCACGAGTAACGGCTCCACGGCAAAATTACGGCGCTCGGCGGCGCCCAGCCGGGTAGCGAGCCACGGCGCATCGCCGCCGCTGAGCACCACACGCGCGCCCGGCCAGCGGGCTTCGCCCCATTCCACGAAGGCCAGCGCCTCGCTCATCAGCCCAATCTCGACGCCCGCGCAGATGCAGGCGGCCGTGGACTCGCCGGGCCACTCGGGCATCTGGTCGGGCGCGCCCGGCTCTACGAGGGGCAGGCGGCCGGTCTGCTCGTACAGCGCCCGGTAGCGCATCCGCAAGCCGGGCGAGATGGAACCGCCCGCGAACGTGCCATCCGGCGTGAGCCAGTCGCATTTGAGGCACGTGCCCGCATCCAGCATCAGCACGGCGTGGCCCGGCCAGCGGTGCGCGGCGCCCACGGCAGCGGCCACGCGGTCGGCGCCGAGGGTGCGCGGCGTGGCATAGGCGAGCCGAATGGGCAGTGGCGTATCCGGCGAGTACAGTACTGTAGTGTCGGGCGACAGGCCGGCCGCCTCGGCCACGGCAGCGGCCGGAGCATCCACCGACGCCACCAACGCCCGCGCCGGGTCGAACGACGCAATCTCGGCGCGGAGGTCCGCCGCGTCGGGCGCGCGGCGCACGGCCGTAAGCTGGCCGGCTTCATCAAAGAAGCCCGCCTTCACGGTGGTGTTGCCGACGTCGAGAACAATAGAGCGCACGGGGAGTGGAGTTGAAAACAGGGTGCGCGGATGCCTGAGTTGTGGCTGTAGCTGTAGCGCGGTTTTTGAGTCGGCGCCAGCCGCAGTAGCCTTGAACTCCCCTCCCTGGATGGGGAGGGGCTGGGGGTGGGGCGACCACGGCGGTTGGGCCACGGCGGCTGAGCACTATAGCACCGAGTATCACTCGGCGACGGCGGCTGAGCAATGCGGCTGCGTTGTGGCCGCGTCTGTCCCAGACGCGCGTCAAACAACTGCTTATTACCCTGTCCGGCGCGCATCCAGGACAGACGCGGCCACTTGCCTAACCGCGGTGGTCGCCCCAACCCCTCCCCACCCGGGGAGGGGAGCTTTTTTGATTAGCGATAACCGCGTTGCCCAACCGCTATCGCCGAGTGGTACTCGGCGTTACAGCATAAACTTCAGCCGAATCACCTCTTGCTGCGTGAGGAAGCGCCAGTTGCCGCGCGGCAGGTCTTTTTTGGTGAGGCCAGCGTACTGTACACGGTCGAGGGTTACGATATCGTAGCCGAGGTGCTCGAAGATGCGCCGCACGATGCGGTTGCGGCCCGAGTGCAGCTCGACGCCCACGAAGCGCTCGTTGCCGCTCACGACGGCGATGTCATCGACTTCCACCTTGCCGTCTTCGAGCATCAAGCCCTCCTGAATCTGGCGGAAATGGTCGGGCGAGAGCGCCTTGTCCAACTCCACCTGATAGATTTTCTGCATCCGGTGCGACGGGTGCGTGAGCTTCTGCGCCAGCTCGCCGTCGTTGGTGAAAAGCAGCAGGCCGGTGGTGTTGCGGTCGAGGCGGCCGACGGGGAAAATGCGCTCCTTCGACGCATTGCCAACCAAATCCATTACCGTCTTGCGCTCTTCAGGGTCTTCGGTTGTGGTGATGTAGTCTTTCGGCTTGTTGAGCAGGACGTACACGTTCTTCTCGCGCTTGAGCGAACGCTTGCCGTACTGCACCGAGTCTTCGGGCTTCACGATGTAGCCCATTTCCGTCACCACCTCGCCGTTGACGCGGATTTCGCCGGCCGCAATCAGCTCATCAGCTTCGCGGCGCGAGCACACGCCCGAGTTGGCGATGTAGCGGTTGAGGCGGATGCCCTCTTTCGGCTCGGCCAAATCGCCGTTGGAGGAGCCTACGCGGCGGGCGCGGTTTTGCGCGCCTTTCTCGAAGCGTTGCAGGTTATAGTTCGGCGCCTCGAACCGCTGCGCGCGGTCTTGCCCGAAACGGCGGTCGGGGCCGCGCTCGCCGCCGGCGGGGCGGTGGGGCCGGTCGTTGCGGTCAAAATTGCCGCCGCGCTCGGTTGCGGGGCGGTAGGTGCGGTCGGGCTGCCAGCCGAACTCGCGGCGGTCGTCGCGCGCGCGGGCGGCTTGCTGGCGCTCGCGGGGGTCGCGGCGGTCGGAACCGAAGCCGCGATTGCCGTTGGCTTTGGCACCGAAGCGGCCGGTGGGCTGATTGTCGCGGCGGTCGTCGCGGCGGTCAGTGCGTGGCTCTTCGCGGCGATCGTAGGCGCGGGGACGGTCGGCGTCGAAGCGGCCGGGGCGCTCGTCGCGCGGGCTGCGGCTGTCGCGGCTGTCGCGGCTGTCGCGGCTGTCGCGGCTGTCGCGGCTGTCG